>Ga0326597_10005183_pt1 | contig 18138 bp, 15 predicted proteins | sample RVTome_12_FD_203789 | JGI IMG/M metagenome (GOLD analysis project Ga0326597, IMG submission 203789) | Soil microbial communities from uranium-contaminated site in the Upper Colorado River Basin, Wyoming, United States - RVT100D185 | ecosystem: Environmental > Terrestrial > Soil > Contaminated >... | reverse complement strand
TCTGGGACCCCAGCATCCCTCAACCCATGGGGTCTTACGGGTGGTTCTGGAATTAGAAGGGGAGACGGTGCTTAAAGCCACTCCGCATATCGGGTATCTGCACACCGGCATAGAAAAATTAGCTGAATTCAAAAATTACAATCAGTTCATCACCGCCACGGACCGGGTGGATTATTTAGCCCCCATGTCCAATAATTTGGCTTACTGCGTAGCCGTGGAAAAATTGTTAGAGCTGGAAGTTCCCCTGAAAGCCCAGTATGTCCGAGTGATTATGACCGAATTGACCAGAATCGCCTCTCACCTGGTCTGGCTGGGAACACACGCTATGGATATTGGGGCCATGTCCATGTTGTTATACTGTTTCAGGGAAAGAGAGATGATTGTGGGAATGTATGAATTAGTTTCGGGTCAACGGATGATGTCCACCTACTTTCGAATCGGCGGTCTGTACTATGACATCCCGCCGGATTTTGAATCCAGAACCAGAGAGATTTTAAAAGTTATGCCCAAACGAATCGATGAGTACGAAGATTTACTGACTCAAAATAGAATCTGGGTACAGAGAACCAGAGGTGTGGGAGTAATTTCAGCCGCAGATGCCATTGACTGGGGGATGACCGGTCCATCACTGCGAGGTTCGGGAGTAAAATGGGATATAAGAAAATCAAATCCCTATTCCAGCTACGACAAGTTTGATTTTGAAATTCCGGTCGGCAAGAATGGAGACGTGTATGACCGCTATTTAGTCCGGATACATGAAATGAGACAGAGTTTGAAAATCGTGGAGCAGGCTTTAAACGGTATGCCCAAAGGGGACTATATAGCACGGGTTCCGGGGATTACTTTACCACCAAAGGAGTCGGTCTTAAATGAGATGGAGGCCTTGATTTATCAATTCAAGCTGGTGGTGCATGGGTTCAATCCTCCGGTGGGAGAAGTATATCAAGCCATAGAGTCACCCAGAGGAGAATTGGGATATTATGTGGTTTCCAACGGCACAGACAAACCCCATCGGGTTAAAATGAGAACCCCTTCCTTTGTGAATCTGTCCGCTTTGCCCAAGATGGCGGAAGGGGGACTGGTGGCAGATGTGGTGGCCATAATCGGAAGCATTGATATTGTCTTAGGAGAAATCGACAGATAAACTTGCGGATGATTCTTTCAGAAAAAACCCGGAAGAAAATTTTAGCGGAAAAAAATAAATACCCCCAGCTGAAGACCGCCATTCTGCCGGCTCTGTATGCGGTGTATGAAGAGTTCGGTTATCTATCCAATGAGACCATGAAGGAAACCGGGGAGCTTTTAGAGATTCCTTATTTAGAAATAGTAGAAGTGGCTTCATTCTACACCATGTTTCCCAAAAAACCGGCCGGAAAATATTTTCTGCAGGTCTGCACCAATCTGTCCTGCGCTCTTTTGGGGGGAGAGGATTTGGTAAAACATTTAGAAGAAAAGTTAAAAGTCAAGACCGGTCACGTCACCCCGGACGGGGTTTTTTCTATCGGTAAAGTGGAATGCCTGGGCTCCTGTGGAACCGCACCCATGCTGCAGGTAAATAACCTGCATTTTCACGAAGACCTGACCAGAGAGAAAGTGGATAAACTTTTAGAGGAGTTAAAAAAGTCATAAGATGACCAAAATAGTTTTCAAAAATATCGATAAGCCGGAACAGTACAAAATAGAAAATTATATCAAAAACGGCGGGTACCAGGGTTTAGCCAAGGCGCTCAAAGAATTTAAACTGGCCGACATAATCGAATTGGTGAAAAAGTCCGGGTTAAGAGGAAGAGGAGGGGCCGGATTTCCCACGGGATTAAAATGGGGATTCATTCCCAAAGATTCCAAAAAACCGAAATATCTGTGCGTCAACGCGGATGAGTCGGAGCCGGGAACTTTCAAAGACCGGGAAATAATGGAGAAAGACCCGCATCTGTCTGTCGAGGGCGCCATCATTGCCAGCTACGCCATCGGAGCCAATGTGTGCTTCTATTATATCAGAGGAGAATTTGTTTTGGGCGCCCAAAGAATCCAGAAGGCGATTGAAGAGGCCTATGCCAAAGGATACTTGGGGAAAAATATTTTGGGGTCAGGTTACAATCTGGATATGTATCTTTATCGCGGCGCCGGTGCCTACATCTGCGGAGAAGAAACGGCGTTACTGGAATCGCTGGAAGGGAAACGTGGTTTAGCTCGAGTAAAACCACCATTTCCGGCCGTGGAAGGTCTGTATAAATCACCCACAGTGGTCAACAATGTGGAAACCTTGGCCAATGTGCCGGAAATTGTTCTAAAGGGAGCGGACTGGTTTACCTCCATTGGGACAGCCAAAAGTCCGGGTACCAAAATTTTTTCTCTATCAGGTCACATCAACAAACCGGGGAACTATGAACTAGAAATGGGGACACCTTTACGGCATCTAATCTATGATTTAGGCGGAGGGATAAAAGATAACCGAAAGCTCAAAGCCATTATTCCGGGGGGTCCTTCGGTTCCTCTATTAATTGAAGAACATTTGGATGTGAAATTAGATTTTGAATCGTTGGTGCAAGCCGGGACTATGCTAGGTTCCGGTGGAGTGATCGTTATGGACGAGACCACCTGCATGGTCAAAACCGCCCTGATTCTGATGAATTTCTTCAAGCATGAATCCTGCGGGAAATGTACCCCTTGTAGAGAAGGAACAGTCTGGCTATATGACATTTTGTATCGCTTAGAACACGGTAATGGAAAAAGAGAGGATATCGATTTGCTTCTGAAAGTGTGTGAAAATATCGGCGGCAGGACCATCTGCGCTTTGGGGGATGCAGCCATTGTGCCGGTGCAAAGCACCATAAAATATTTCAGAGAGGAATATATAGCCCATGTAGAGAATCAGGGCTGTATAGCACCTTTCAAATTTCAACTCAATTGAAAATGGTCAAATTAACAGTAGACGGAAAGCCGGTAGAAGTAAAAGAAGGGGAAACGGTTTTACAGGCCGCTCAAAAATTGGGAATATACTGCCCCACTTTCTGCTGGCATGAAAAATTGGAGCCGATCGGTGCTTGCCGCATCTGTTTGGTGGAAATTGAAAAATCTCCCAAATTGGCGGTCTCCTGCATCACCAAAGCCATGGAAGGAATGAATGTGCATGTCAGTTCTCCCAAAGCCATCGACGGCCGCAAGGGAGTGATGGAGATGCTTCTGGTCAATCATCCCTTGGATTGTCCTACCTGTGACAAAGGGGGAGAATGCGACCTGCAAGATGTGGCTTACTATGTCAAAAATGACCGCAGCAGGTTCGGGGAACCGAAAAGAAGATTTTTAACTTCTAGCAGATCCACCTTCGATGAAAAGCAGATCGGGCCTTTGATGTATCTGACTATGAACCGGTGTATTGCCTGCTTCAAATGTGTCAGAATGCTAAAAGAGGTGGCCGGGGAATATGATTTGGGGGCTTTTGGTCGAGGGGTTTTTACGGAAATCGATGTGGTCAAGGACCAGCCGATTACCAATGAATTTTCCGGCAACACTGTGGAAATCTGCCCGGTCGGTTGTCTGACCAGCAAGCCGTTCAGATATGCGGTCAGAACCTGGCTGACGCAGAAGAAAAGTTCGGTCTGCGGATTTTGTTCGGACGGGTGTAATCTGACCCTGTGGGTAGGCGGGGATAAAATTTTCCGAGCCACCTCCCGCAAAAATGATGCGGTGGATGAGGGTTGGATTTGCGATAAGGGACGATATGGTTACGATATCGTGAATCATCCTGACCGGATTAAAACACCTCTTATAAGAAAAAACGGAAAACTGGAACAAGCTACCTGGGAAGAAGCGTTTGATTTAATTTCGAGTAAGATAAAAGAAACCAAAGAAAAATTCGGCTCTGATGCTTTTGCAGGACTCGGTTCAGCCCGCTGTTCCAATGAAGATAATTATTTATTTCAGAAATTTTTCCGAACTGTAATCGGGACTAATAATATTGACCACCGGGTGGCTTTCAAGAGATTGCTTCCCAGTCCCTCCTCATCTGCCATAGAAAATCTGTACACCATGCCCAATTCCATCGAAGAGTTGGAAAAAACTAAAATGATAGTGGTTATCGGTTGCGATATTACTTCAGAGCATCCCATTATCGGTTTGAGAATCAAAAAAGCGGTCAACAATTATGCTACGCCGCTGGTTCTGGTAAATTCCAAAAAGACCAAACTGAATGCCTGGGCTAAAAATGAGGTTATCCCGAAATTTGGAACGGAAGTAACTCTGATTAATTCTTTGTGCAATGCTGCATTAAATCAAAAAACTGAAGAAGGGTTCAAAGACTGGGTCAAAGCATATTCTCCGCAAAAAGTTTCGGAAACCACCGGTGTTGAAGCCAATACAATTTCCAAACTGGCTGAAGAAATCAATTCGGCTGAAAGCTGTATTTTTCTTTTGGGTCGAGAGGTTATAAACCATCCACAGAATCAAGAGCTAATAGATGCTGTCTACAACTTAGCTTATTTGACCGGCGCTTTAACTAAACCTCACTCCGGTGTAAATCTGCTGTGGGAATACAATAATTCTCAAGGAGCTCTGGATATGGGGGTTTTGCCGGACAGATTGCCGGGGTTGACTCCTCTAAATCAAGCAGAGTATATGCAAAATGTGGAAAAAGTCTGGCAGAGCAAAATTTCAACTAAACCGGGTTTAAATACGCACCAAATTTTAAACGGAATCGATGAGGGGGAAGTAAAATTTCTGTATGTGATGGGGGAAAATTTAGTCAGCAATTACCCGGACCGAAAATATGCGCAGGCAGTTTTGGCCAAAGCGGCTTTCTCGGTAGTGCAGGAAATTTTCTTGACCGAAACGGCTCAACTGGCTACGGTAGTTTTGCCTGCGGCATCTTTTGCTGAAAAGGAGGGAACCTTTACCAGTGTGGAGAGAAGAGTGCAGAAATTCCAGAGAGGTGTCCGTCCTCAAAATCAAAGCAAACCGGACTGGCAGATAATATCCATGTTAGCTCTGTGGATGGATTACGAAAACTTTAACTACGACAGCGCGGAAAAAATCTCCACTGAAATCTTTTCTTTAGTCCCCAGCTATTTAGGTTTGGATTTCAAGAAATTGGGAAATTTGGGAGTGCAGTGGAACGGTTTTGTCTCCCAAAAAGAGTCGATGACTTACAGCTTAAAAAAGGTCGATTCAAAACCTCTTCCAGCGGAACCCGAATATCCCTTCATTCTCACCAGCGGAAATTTAGCCCACCACTGCGGAACTCTATCCGGCTATTCGGAGAACTTGAATTTAGTTGTCAGAGAAGGTTTTTGTGAAATGAATCAACCAGATGCGGAAAAATTGGGAATCAAGACTGACGATTTGATTTGGATAGAGTCTACTTCCGGCAAGATAAAAACCAAAGCCAAGCTTTCAAAAAAATTACAACCGGGAACGGTTTTTGTCCCCATCAACTTCAAAGAAATAGAAATCAACTTGCTGATGAACAAAGATAAATCAATCGACCGGGTCAAAATTTCCAAAGCATGAACCCGACCCTGCTATTCGTTCTAATCACATTTATCAAAGTGGTGGTCATCGTGCATATCTTTATGTTCATCCTCTCCTATCTGACCTGGGCTGAAAGAAAGCTTCTGGGACATATTCAGGCCCGTCTAGGCCCCAAGAATGTCGGTCCCTTCGGTCTTTTGCAGCCAATAGCTGACGGTATCAAATTGCTTTTCAAAGAGGATGTCATCCCGGCCAAAGCCAACAAAATCATGTTTGTCATTGCCCCGGTTTTATCTTTCATCCCGGCTATGATAGTCTTTGCAGTGGTTCCGTTCGGAGACAAGGTCACTTTGTTCGGACAGGAAATTAACCTGATTATCACGGATATCAACGTAGGGCTATTATACATTTTTGCGGTCACGGCTTTAGGAGTATACGGAATCGCCATAGCTGGCTGGGCTTCCAACAGCAAATACTCTCTTTTAGGCGGTTTGCGCTCCATGGCTCAGATGATAAGCTACGAAGTTTCCTATGGGCTTTCCATTGTCGGAGTTCTGATGTTAGCCGGCACTTTGAGCTTGGTAGAAATCGTAAAAATGCAGGACAGTTTCTGGAATATGTTCATTTTCAAACAGCCGCTGGCCTTTTTGATTTACCTAATCTGCGGAATTGCCGAGACTAACCGGGCTCCTTTTGACCTACCGGAAGCGGAGACCGAACTGGTGGCTGGTTTTCACACTGAATATTCCAGCATGAAGTTCGGAATGTTTTCCATTGCCGAATACGCCAACGTGGTCAATGTTTCAGCCATCGCCACCACTCTGTTTTTGGGCGGCTGGCAGGGACCTTTTTTACCGCCGGTGGTCTGGTTTCTGCTTAAAATGTCGGCTTTTCTGTTTTTATACATCTGGCTGAGAGCCACGCTACCTCGTTTTCGCTACGATCAGTTGATGAGATTCGGCTGGCAGGTTTTGTTACCCTTGGCTCTATTGAATATCCTAATCACAGCCATCATCATGATAATTTAAAGAATGGTTCAATATAATTTCACCAAAGATAGCTCGATTGAGCTTATAAAAAATGATTAAACTTAATTCACAATAATATGGTTCGATTTCACTCACCATAAAAAAATGGTTCAATTTCATTCACTATAAAATGGTTCAACTTAGTTCACCATAAATGGGCACAATTTTCTTTTTTGTATTAGCCGTAGTCTCAGTCATATCAGCCATTTTAATCGTGGCCCAAAAGAATCCGGTAGCCAGCGCTTTATATCTGATTGTAACTCTGTGCAGTCAAGCCATGCTGTATTTGCTGTTAGGAGCTTCTTTTTTGGCGGTGATCCAGATTATCGTTTACGCCGGAGCCATTATGGTTTTGTTTTTATTCGTGATTATGCTTTTGAACTTAAGAAGGGATGAATTTGGTCCGGACAAAAAGAAGACCCAGAGGGTCCTGGCTTTCGGCTTGGGTGTGGTCTGGCTAATTCAAGTTGTGGCTATCACCAAAGTTGGTTTGTCCAAAATGACTCTGACTCAAGTTTCTCCAGAGGCTGCTTTAGAAACCGGCAGTGTGCAGGCGGTAGGAAAATCTTTGTTCACCGAGTATCTGTACCCCTTTGAAATAACTTCTATTCTGCTGTTGGTAGCAATTCTGGGAAGCATAGTTTTAGCCAAGAAGAAAATCTAATGGTACCGTTAAGCCATTATTTAATCTTAAGCGGAATTTTATTCACCGTCGGAGTGGTGGGAGTTTTGATTTCCCGCAACGCCATAGTGATTTTTATGGCCATTGAGGTGATGCTGAATGCGGTCAGCTTAACCCTGGTGGCATTTTCCCAACAGACCGGCTCGCCAGCCGGACAGGTGTTCGTCTTTTTGGTTATGACCATCGCGGCCGCTGAAGCGGCCGTGGGGCTGGCAATAATAATTGTGATTTTCAGAAGCAGAGAAAGCGTCAACGTGGATGAAGTAAATTTAATGAAATGGTAACTAACTAAAAAAATGTTCGATTACATAATTTTAATACCGCTTTTTCCTTTAATCGGGTTTCTCTTGAACGGGTTTTTGGGAAAAAGATTGGGGAAATCTTTTGTCAGCTGGGTCGGTCCCGGCTCGGTCGGACTTTCATTTGCGTTAGCGCTCAAATTATTTTTGGATTTACTGGCACTTCCGGCTGACCGGAGAGTAATCGAAAGCACCCTTTTCCCCTGGATTATCTCCGGCAATTTGCAGGTTGATATCGCCTTTCTTTTAGACCCGCTTTCAGCCGTGATGATGCTGATTGTGTGCGGAGTCGGATTCTTAATTCATGTTTATTCCATCGGATACATGCAGGAGGATCAGGGTTATGCCCGCTATTTTTCCTATCTGAATCTTTTTGAATTTTCCATGCTGGTTCTGGTCTTGGCCAATAATTTCCTTCTCATGTTTCTGGGCTGGGAAGGGGTGGGCTTATGCTCTTATCTTTTAATCGGGTTCTGGTTTGAGAAGAAATCGGCGGCGGATGCGGGGAAAAAAGCCTTTATCGTCAACCGCATCGGTGACTTCGGATTTTTACTGGGGGTGATTCTGGTTTTTATAACTTTCGGGAGTTTGAATTACCTGGAAGTATTTGAAACCGCGCCGGTGCTCTTAGAAGTCGGCTCCGGCCTGGCACTAGCCATAACTTTGCTTTTGTTCACCGGAGCAGCCGGGAAGTCAGCCCAGATTCCGCTGTATGTCTGGCTGCCGGATGCTATGGAAGGACCCACCCCGGTTTCGGCTTTGATTCACGCGGCCACCATGGTGACTGCCGGAGTTTACGTGGTGGCACGCTGTCATGTCTTATATCTTTTGGCTCCGGTGTCGCTGGCAACCGTGGCAGGGATTGGGGCTGTAACAGCCCTTTTCGCCGCCTCTATCGGTTTGGTGCAAAATGATATTAAAAGAGTGCTGGCTTACTCCACCATCAGCCAGTTGGGCTATATGTTTCTGGCCTGCGGGGTAGGGGCTTTTGCGGCCGGGATTTTTCATCTGATGACCCATGCTTTCTTCAAGGCCCTGCTTTTCTTGGGAGCTGGTGCTGTAATCCATGCTTTAGCCGGTGAGCAGGATTTGAGAAAAATGGGCGGGTTAAAAAATTATCTTCCGGTCACCTTTGTCACTTTTTTGATTGCCACTTTAGCCATCTCCGGAGTTCCCTTATTCTCCGGTTTTTTCAGCAAGGATGAGATTTTATGGAAAGCATTTTCACAGGGTAATCCTTTCTTATGGCTGATCGGAATTATCACGGCCGGGCTGACGGCTTTCTATATGTTCCGGCTTTTCTTTCTGACCTTTTACGGCCAGCCCCGCTTCGATTCCCATCATTCCCCTCCGCACGAAGCACCCAAATCCATGACCATTCCCCTGATAATTTTAGCGGTGCTGTCGGCCCTGGGTGGATACATCGGACTGCCGGAAGCATTGGCCGGGAAAAATATTTTTGAGAAATTTTTAGCGCCGGTCTTTGAAAGCGGAACTCATTTAGAAACAGCAGTGCATGCTTATTCACACTCCACCGAATTTACTTTGATGTTCGTATCCATTGCCGTTGCTTTTAGCGGAATCCTTTTGGCTTTCAGGTTTTATCTGAAAAACCCGGCCGCGGCCGAGAAAATCAAAACCAAATTCGCCGCAAGCTATCAACTTCTTTTAAACAAATATTATGCGGATGAACTCTACGACAGAATTATTGTGAAACCTTTTATCAATTTAGCCCTATTCTTCTGGAGATTTATCGATGTGGAAATAGTAGATGGTTGTGCCAATGGAATGGCTAACTCTGTGGCCTGGTGCAGTAAAGTCTTCAGAAAAGTGCAGACCGGATACATCCGAAATTATGCGCTATCTCTGGCTTTGGGGGTGGTAATCATCTTGACTTACATTTTGACCAGATAAATATGGAAAGCTGGATTTTAAGCATAATCACTTTTCTACCACTGGCAGGAATTTTTCTGATTCTTCCGGTCAGCAGAAGCAAACCCAATTTAGTCAGACAACTTTCTCTGGGAGTTTCTGTTTTAACATTTTTATTTTCACTCTATCTTTACTTCAATTTCGATTCTGCCACCGCAGATTTCCAGTTCGTGGTCAATATCCCCTGGATTAAAAGTTTGGGGATCAGCTATTTTATGGGGATAGACGGAATCAGTTTATTTTTGATTCTGTTGACAACATTCTTGACGGTGGTTTCGATTTTATCCAGCTGGACCGCGGTCAGGGAAAAAGTCAAAGGTTTTATGATTTCGATGCTGCTTCTGGAAACCGGAATGATAGGAGTGTTCGTGGCACTGGATTTATTCTTATTCTATGTCTTCTGGGAAGCGATGCTTATTCCCATGTATTTTTTGATAGGAATCTGGGGAGGACCCAGAAAAATTTATGCCACCATTAAATTTGTTTTATTCACCCTGTTCGGTTCGCTTTTGATGTTGGTAGCCATTATCGTTTTATACTTCCTGCAGCACAGCTACACGGGTGTGTACACTTTCAATTTATTGGAAATGTATAAAGTAGTTTTGCCTTATGGGTCACAGTTCTGGCTGTTTTATGCTTTCGCTCTGGCTTTTGCCATCAAAGTGCCTTTGTTTCCCTTCCACACCTGGCTGCCGGATGCTCACGTAGAAGCCCCTACGGCCGGTTCGGTAATTTTAGCCGGAGTCCTGCTTAAAATGGGGACGTACGGGTTCTTGAGATTCTGTTTGCCGCTTTTTCCGGATGCCTATCAGTCGGCTATTCCTCTGATTTCGATTTTAGCCCTGATCGGCATCATCTATGGAGCCATGGTGGCTATGGTGCAGAAAGATGTCAAATCGTTAGTTGCCTATTCATCGGTCTCGCATTTAGGTTTTGTAATGTTGGGATTATTCGCGCTAAACGTGCAATCAGTGCAGGGCGGAATTCTGCAGATGATAAATCACGGAATTTCCACCGGGGCTTTGTTTTTATTAGTAGGTATGATTTATGAAAGGCGACATAGTCGCCTTATAGATGATTTCGGGGGAGTCGCCAAAGTTATGCCGGTTTTTGCGGGTTTCTTTATGATTGTCACTCTGTCCTCCATCGGTCTGCCGGGGACTAACGGATTTATAGGAGAGTTTTTAATAATTTTAGGTGCTTTCAAATCCAATATGGTTTACGCCATCTTAGCCGCCTTGGGAGTGATATTGGCCGCTATTTATATGCTGTGGATGTACCAGAGAGTATTTTTCGGTAAAGTGGATAAACCTGCCAATGAAAAACTTCTGGATTTGAATTTGAGAGAAAAGTTAATTCTGGTTCCTTTAGTGATTTTAATCTTCTGGATAGGATTGTATCCCAAGCCCTATCTATCCAAAATGGAAAAATCGGTGACCTCGCTATTTGAATTGGCAGGGCAGAAAAGCAGTGCCCTGCAAAGCTACCCGGCAGGGACTGTGATTTCGGAAACCCTAAATGTCAAACAGTACAGTTTAAAATAAAATGCCGATTACCATTCCCCAGATTGATTTTCGAGTGATAATGCCGGAGATTGTTATCACCCTGTTTGCCTGCCTGGTGATGCTGCTGGAGCCGTTTTTGCCGGACAGAAGGAAATGGATTTTACCGCACTTAAGCTGGACAGGAGTCTTTGTAGCGGCCTATTTCTGTTTACCTCTCTGGAATTCAAACCTGTCCCTCTGGCAAGGGCAGGCCTTAGCTGATAATTTATCAGTAATTTTCAAAATTATTTTTCTTTTAGGCACTCTTTTGACCATATTAATCTCCTACCTAAAATCCGGGCATCACTGGGGCGGGGAGTATTACTCCTTAATTTTATTTTCCACCTTAGGGATGATGATAATGGCTTCCTCCTCGGATTTAATCGTGATTTTCTTGGGATTAGAAGTGATGTCCATCGCCTTATATGTCTTAGCCGGTTTCAACCGGACCGACTTGAAATCCAGCGAATCGGCCATGAAATATTTTCTGATGGGAGCTTTTTCCACCGGATTTTTGCTGTACGGAATTGCCCTGATTTACGGGACCACCGGCAGCACCAATTTGAATATCTTGGTCAACAATCCCCATTTGACCGAACCTTTATTTATCACCGGCCTGGGATTAATTTTGGTCGGTTTGGCTTTCAAAGTCGCCACAGTGCCGTTTCACATGTGGGTGCCGGATGTGTATGAAGGGGCTCCTACCCCGATTACCGCTTTTATGGCAGCCGGTCCCAAGGCGGCCGGGTTTGCGGCTTTGCTGCGGGTTTTTCTAATCGGGTTAACTCCTCTGGCTCCCATGTGGATTGGTATTTTATGGATTTTGGCAGTTTTGACCATGACTTTGGGAAATGTTTTAGCCATTGCCCAGATGAATATCAAAAGAATGTTAGCGTATTCATCTATCGCTCATGCCGGGTATGTTTTAATCTGCATCGTAGCCGGCGGAGATGCCGGGCTGTCCTCGGCGGTTTTTTACTTACTGGTATATTCTCTGATGACCATCGGGTCTTTTGCAGTAATCATTGCCCTGGGTGAAAAAGGTGAAAAAAACGAGGAGCTGGCTGACTTTCGCGGTTTAGGCCTGAAATATCCTCTGTTAGGGGTCTGTATGACCATTTTTATGGTTTCACTTTCCGGAATTCCTCCCACAGCCGGTTTTGTGGGGAAATTTTATATTTTTTCAGCCGCGGTTAAAAACGGTCAGCTGGCTTTAGCCATAATCGGGGTTTTGAACAGCTTGATTTCAGTTTATTATTATTTACGAGTGGTAGTGATAATGTTCATGCAGGAAGCTCCCTCTACAGCTGTTGTCCCGCATTCTTCCTGGTCGGTACAGCTGGCTTTGTGGCTGACCGCCATTACCACTTTGGGGTTAGGCTTATTCCCGGATATTTTATTCAAATTGACCCAGCAGAGCTGGCTTTTGACTCTGCGATAAGACTTGCTTTTTGAAAATTAAAAAAGTATTATTAATTCAAAATCGGAGGTAAAAAATGAAAAATATGAGCGTGCTGACTGAAAAAGTAAGAGAGCAGGGTTTACGGCTGACCAGACAAAGAAAAGTGGTGTATGAAGAGTTGACCAAAGTTGACACCCATCCCAGGGCCGAGGAAGTTTTTCAGATGGTCAAGCGGCGCTTGCCCCAGGTCTCTTTGGGGACGGTGTACCGGAATTTAAAAACCCTGAAAGAAATGGGGCTGATTTCGGAATACAAATATGCCCGCAACTACAGCCGCTTTGATGCCCGGATAGAAGCTCATCACCATTTCACCTGCTTGAAATGCGACCGGATTTTTGACCTGTTAGAGCCGCCGGATCTGAATTTTGAGCAGATCTTGCCCAAGAATTCCGGGTTTAAGGTGGATTACTCCCGTCTGGAATTTTACGGGGAGTGTCCGGGTTGCTCCAGTACCAGATCATTCTAAAAAAAGCAGTAGATTGCTCTGGATTGAAGTTATTAAATAATCAGTTTCTTCATTTGAGAAATCAGGGGCCTAAAAGTCTCTTTCACAAACTTAATCAATCTAAATGGAAAAATCTCTCCAGCCGGAAGAAAAATACGGGAAAGAATATTTTGATTTAGGAATCGGAAGTAATTACCGCTGCGGAGTTAAGTTTGACCAGGGAACCCAGACCTTATTAAAGAATCGCCTGGAAATTTTGAAAAAACAGCTTTTCTATCCCTCCAGTCAAATCAAAATCTTGGATATCGGCTGTGCCAAAGGATTTTTTCTCTCCTTGTGCGATCAAGAAGGCTGGCAGACCTATGGCGTGGATATTTCTAGTTATGCTCTCTCATTTGCTCCTCAATTCACCAAAGCCCAGCTTTTAAAATTAGATGCCAGCCGCGAAAAACTCCCCTTCGGAGATAATTTTTTTGAAGCGGTGGTCTTTTTTGACGTCATCGAGCATCTAAAAAAAGATGAATTTTTCTTGAGTGAAATAAAAAGGGTGCTCAAGCATAAGGGAACTTTCATGCTGGTGACGCCGGATGGAAAATCCAGATGGGATAAAGACGTTACCCATATAAATCTGTACACCAAGACCGAGATATTGAACAAACTGGAAAAAAGAGGATTCGAGGTCCAGCAGACCGAAGAGGAAAAAGGATATTCGGTCAGAATCATCCCCTTGAGACGATTCAAACCCTTAGATTTCATGAATCGAAGAGTGTGCGACCTTCTGGGCTGTTATCTAAAAGGTTTGATAATAGCTGGAAGAGTAAATAAGGAAAAAATCTAAAGCACTGAAAATTAATTTGAGAATTTAACCCAAAAAACCAAAGGAGTCAAAATGGAAGTCAAAGTTGCCAATACCGATTTAGCCCAGATCAAAGATGAGGCAGTGGCTATAACTTTTTTCGAGGATGAAAAGGTCTTAAAAGGGAAGGGGAAGCAGCTGGACAGTTTATTGTCCTCTGGGATTTCGAATTTAATGAAAGACGGAGATTTTTCAGGAAAAGCCGGTCAGGTGACGGTTTTTTATCCCCAAAACGGTTACGCCACCAAAAGGGTCTTTTTAATCGGCTTAGGGAAAAAAGATAAATTCGATTTGGATAAAATCCGGGCGGCCGGAGGCAGAGCGGTTCAAAAAGCCAAGGAATTAAAATTAAAGCGATTCGCTTTTATTTACCCTGATAATCTGCCGGCAAAGTTTCAAAATCAGGATGTAGCCCAAGCCCTGACCGAAGGGGTTATCTTAGCTAATTATGAGATGGCTAAATACAAAACCATCGACAGGGAGAATATTGTCACGGTTGATGCTGTCACGCTGGTAGAAAGAGACTCCAAAAAATCCTCTGCCATAAATAAAGGCAGAGAAATAGGTGAGGCAACTTCCTGGGCCGCCAGCCTGACCCGGGATTGGGTGAATTTCCCTCCCAATGAATTAACCCCCACTAAATTAGCGGAAGAGACCAAGAAGCTTGCCTTAAAGTATAACATTAAGTGTCAGGTGCTAAGCCCTGATGAGATAAAGAAGTTAGGTATGGGGGCATTGTTGGGAGTGGCCAAGGGAAGTCAGGAGCCCTGTCGGTTCATAATCTTAGAATATAACGGTGGTAGGAAAACTGAAAGCCCGGTGGTCTTGGTCGGAAAAGGAATCACCTTTGACTCCGGTGGAATCTCCATCAAGCCGGCGGAAAATATGGACCAGATGAAAGGGGATATGGCCGGAGCGGCTACGGTAATTTCAGCCGGATTAGGTGCGGCTCGGTTGAAACTGCCGGTCAATTTAGTTGTCTTAGTTCCCACCACTGAAAATTTACCATCCGGGACCGCTTACAAGCCGGGGGATATTCTGACTTCTATGTCAGGGAAAACCATTGAAGTATTGAACACCGATGCGGAAGGTCGGGTGGTTTTGGCTGATGCTTTAGCTTACGCTTCCAGATATAAACCGCAAGCGGTGATTGACCTGGCGACTCTGACCGGGGCCTGTATTATTGCCTTGGGGCATGCGGCGGCTGGAATGTTAGGGACGGATGATAAACTTAAAAACCGGCTGAGGGATGCCAGCAAAAAAACAGCTGAGAAGGTGTGGGAGCTGCCGTTGTGGGAGGAGTACGGGGAGCAGATTAAGAGCAGTATTGCGGATGTGAAAAATACCGGCGGCCGGCCGGCCGGGGCGATTACCGCGGCTTATTTTCTGAAGATGTTTGCGGATGGTTATCCCTGGGTGCATCTGGATATTGCCGGGATGGATTTGGAGGAGAAGGGGAAGGCATACACTCCGAAAGGCGGGTCCGGGTATGGGGTGCGGCTTTTGATTCAGATGTTGAGGGATTGGAGAAGGTGAGCCATTGATAGGTTACAAAATGGAAATTGAAGTTGACATAACTAGGGATGACTTTAAGGAATTTAATAAGTATGCATTTAGAAAAATGGATAAAACATTTTTCATACCTTTTTTCCTGTTTTTGATCGCTTTGACAAGCTTATTTCATATTCTGACTGCCCCAAATAAACAAAGTGCAATTAACGGTATAATTTCGACCATTTTTATCATTTTAGTTTTCGGGATCATTTCTAGGTTTGTCGCTTTATTCTTAACCCGCTATACACCATTAAAAAAAGGAGCAACATTAGGTAAACACAAATTTAGAATTTCCGAAGAAGGTGTTTTAGAATCTACCGAGTTTAACGAATCCTTGACAAAGTGGGATGGAATTCGCTCTGTGGAAATAAAAAAGAATTATATTTTTGTTTGGATAGATCGACATATGGCTCATATAATCCCAAAAAGATTTTTTAGTTCAGATATCGATTGCCAAAAGTTCCTTTCTGCTTTAAATGAACGTGTCGGAAAATCAAGTCTGTAGACCCAGCTTGTCCCCAAGCTGGGTGAGGGACTTGGGCCTATGAGATATAACTAACCCCTCCCTAACCCTTCCCTAAAAGGAGAGGGAAGTTGCGGACAACGTGGGTCTACGGAGCTTGACACACCTATTCAACAGAGGTAATATAAAAGTATGAACAACATTAATAGCAATAAAAAGGAGTTGGCACCAGAACCAAATAAATTGAGCGTAGGAATTATTGGAGCCGGTCAGATTGGTAGTGCAATGATACGACAATACACGAAGGCAGGTCATCGGGTAAAATTTACTAATGCAAGCGGTGTTGAAAAACTTAAAAGTTTAGCCATAGAAACAGGGGCTTCAGCAGTTACAATAGGAGATGTTGTTACTGAGGTGGATGTAATTGTAATAGCTATTCCATTGATAGAAGTTCCTAAGTTGGCTAAGCAGCTTCTTAATAATATTTCAGCCAAAACTACAATTGTTGACACTTGTAACTATTATCCTATCAGAGACGGTAAAATTGAAGACATTGAGAATGGAATGCCTGAAAGTGTTTGGGTATCTAATCAACTGCAACGACCTGTAATAAAGGCTTACAACAGTATTCTTGCAGGCTCTCTAATCAATTCAGGTCTTGCGAAAAGGACTGCTTCACGTATTGCCCTTCCCATTTCAGGCGATGACAAATCATCAAAAAATTTAGTGTCCATACTAGTTAATGATAGTGGGTTTGATGCTGTTGATATTGGCAGCCTACAAAATTCCTGGAGACAACAGCCGGGTAGCCCTATTTACTGCACCGACTTGACATCGGCACAACTAAAACAATCGCTTACAAAAGCAAAAAAAGAAGTGCTTCCCGAAAGACGAGAACTTGCCTTGCAATTCATTTTAAAGCAAGACCCTAAGCAGTGGAAGGATTGGTGGAAAGAATGCGTGCAAAACAATAGAATAATTTATGAAAGCGATTTAACAGTTTAGACGGCATTGATCAGAAAATAAATTAATCAAACTTTAAAAATAGCAATAAAAAGGAAATCTATATGCAAGTTTGTAGACCCAGCTTGTCCCACGGGATGGAATAACCTATCTCAAGCTGGGGATGGATGTGGAGGATTTGTACTTAATCCCACGTTGGGGACCCCTTGGGAAGTCCGGGTAGCCGCAGGCTTCAGCCTGCGTTCTCTCTTCGCAACCTGAAGGTTGCGGCTACCTGCTAAACAAAAATGCAGGCAGATTTAGATTCTGCGAGGTGAGAGAAATTGCGAAATAAATCCCACGTTGGGGACAACGTTGGTCTAAGAGTTTTACGTAAAATAGACATCAAAGGAGGATAAAATGACAAGCCAAGAAAGAAAACAAAAAATTGAAGCATACGGCCATGCTCATACAGAGCTGACCGATGTTTTAAAACAATTCCCCAAAGAGGTCTGGAATTATAAATCTTCACCTGACCGGTGGAGCATCAAAGAAATCTTAGTCCACTTAGCCGACAGCGAAGCCAACGCCTTCGTCAGATGCCGAAGAGTAATCTCCGAGCCCGGAACCACCCTGATGGCTTACGACCAGAACCAATGGTCCAAAGCCCTGGATTACACCCACCAGACCGCCGAAGACACCTTAGAATTACTCAAATGGCTGCGAAAGACCACTTATAATCTCTTGAAATCTCAACCCGATTCAGTCTGGTCCAACAAAGTCATCCACCCGGAACACGGGGATTATACACTGGACAAATGGCTGGATATTTACTCCCGGCATATCTCGTCCCACATCAATCAGATGAAGAAAAATTACGAAGAGTGGAAAAATAAAGCCAATTAGATGTCTCGACAAGCTCGACACAGGTGTCTCGCTAGACTCGACATAAATGTCTCGATAAACTCGACACAAGGGAGGGAATATGAGAATTTTAAGTTTGACGGCGGTTTTGATTGGGCTAGTTCTATTTTCGAACACAAAAGCCCAGATTCAAACCGATGTGGTCGAATACAAACACGGCACCACTGTGCTGGAAGGGTACGTTTCCTACGATAAGTCCGCCAAAGGTCTCCGACCCGGAGTTTTAGTAGTGCACGAATGGTATGGGGTAAATGAGTATGTTAAAAAAAGAGCCCAGCAGTTGGCGCAATTAGGTTACGTTGCCTTTGTGGTAGATATGTACGGCAAAGGGATTCGTCCCACCACTCCCCAGGAATGCGGGATTCAAGCCGGAAAATACCGCAATGACCGGCCTTTGATGCGAGCCAGAGTCAAAGCGGGTCTGGATGAGCTCAAGAAAAATAAAATGGTCGACCCTAAAAAAATTGCTGCCATTGGCTACTGTTTCGGGGGCTCGGTGGCCTTAGAGTTAGCCCGCAGTGGAGCTGATGTTGCCGGTGTT
>Ga0326597_10005182_pt1 | contig 18140 bp, 17 predicted proteins | sample RVTome_12_FD_203789 | JGI IMG/M metagenome (GOLD analysis project Ga0326597, IMG submission 203789) | Soil microbial communities from uranium-contaminated site in the Upper Colorado River Basin, Wyoming, United States - RVT100D185 | ecosystem: Environmental > Terrestrial > Soil > Contaminated >... | reverse complement strand
TCAGGATCCGTTTGTGAGCCGGCAGCTGGACCGACAGGCCCTCCAGCTCGAACCGCACCAGCTCGCGCACGTTCACGACGCCGCGCGCGCGGAGCACCTCCTCGTCGGGCACGACCACGGCGTGCAGGCGTTCGGCCGCGGGCTCGCCCGGCTTGGCCAGCCCGAGGACGCACAGCTCCCTGACCACCGGCGCCTGCCGGTAGTGCGCCTCGATTTCCTCCGGATACAGGTTCTTGCCCGAGGCGAGGACGATGATCTCCTTGAGCCGGCCCGTGATGTAGAGCCGGCCTTGCTCATCCAGCCGACCGAGGTCGCCCGTGTGCAGCCAGCCGTCGCGGAGCGCCGCGGCGGTCGCATCGGGCCGGTTGAAGTACTCGCGCATGACAATAGGGCCGCGGATCAAGATCTCAGAGGAAGACGGGTCTCGATCTGTGGAACACTCCGCGGGGATCTCGGAGGTACGACCCGCGGAGTGTTCCACAGATCGAGACCCGTCCCCCTGTCGCCCGCGTCCCGGCGTCGCGATCTTGACCTCGACGCCGGGAAGCGGTTCGCCTACCGACCTCGTGTACCGGTCGCCCGGGCGGACCATCGTCGCGCCGCCCGACGTTTCGGTGAGGCCGTAGGCGTTCAGCAGCGTGAAGCCCATGCCGTAGAGGTCGTGCCCGATTGCCGGATCGAAGCGCGAGCCGCCCGTCACGAGAATCCGCATCCGCGAGCCGAGCGCGCGATGCACCCGCGCGAACAGGTGTCTGCCGGGATTGAGCCCGACGCGATCCCGGAGCCAGGCGTTGACGCCGACGACCGCGCGGAACAATCCGCGCGCGACGGGACCCTTCCGGCCGATTTCGCCCGCGACCCGCTGATGGATGAGGTAGAAGAACTGCGGCACGCACGCAAGGATCGTGATGCCCCGTGACTGAAGCGCCTCGAGGAGCGTTGACGAGCTCACCGACTCGAGAAACACGACGCGCGCGCCGACCGAGAGCGGCAGCAGCAGGTTCGCCATTTGGGCCAGCGCGTGGAAGAGCGGCAGCACGCCGAGCACGGCGTCCGCTTCGGTCACGCGCACGACCTCGAAGGCCGCGCGCTGCTCGGCGGCGAGGTTCGCGTGCGTCAACACGACGCCTTTGGGATCGGACGTCGTCCCGGAGGTGTACAGGATGACAGCGGCGTCCCGGTCCGCGCGGTCTGCCGCCGCGCCGGCCGGCGGGTCGCGCGGCAGCGCGTCCGGCCCCGGCACGTCCGGGGCGTGGCCGGCGAGCAGCGCCAGCCGCGCCGGGGACGGCGCGGGGTGAGACAGGGCCGCGCGCGCCGCGTCCAGATAGCGCGGGGACGCGAAGAGCACGCGTGCGCCGCTGTCGTCCATCACCGTGCGGACCTGCCCGGCCTTGTAGGACGTGTCGAGCGGAACGACCACCGCGCCACGGTGCTGCGCGCCGAGGTAGCGGGCGATCCACCGCGCGTCGTTGTCGGCGAGGATCGCCACGCGATCCCCGGCGACGATGCCCACGGACGCGAGCCAGGCCGAGACCCGGGCCGCCTCGGCCATCAGTTCGGCGTAAGTCACCGTCTCGAGGCCGGCCGGCCGCAGGACCTCGATCGCCGTCCGGCTCGGGAAACGGTCGGCGGCGGAGGCAATTTGTAAGTAGAAACTGGGCACGGTTCGCGGTTCCCGGTCGCGGTTCCCGGTTCGGGCACCCGGTCCGCGGGGCGCGGCGCCAGGCCACGGCACCGGCAACTGCGAACCGGCAACCGCGAACCGATTATAGGTAGAATGCCCCGGAGGAGAATGCCGATGTACAGGTTCCTGCTGTCCGTCCTGAGTCTGACGGCTGTCGCAGCGACCGGTGCGCAGGCCCCCGTGGAACTCAAGGTTGGCGATGCGGCGCCGGGCTTCACGCTGCCCGGTTCGGACGGCAAAACGCACACGCTGTCTCAGTACGCCGGCCGGGCCGTCGTGCTGGCCTGGTTCCCGAAGGCTTTCACCGGTGGTTGAACGGCCGAGTGCAAGTCGCTCCGTGCGAGCGGCGAGACGATTCGACAGTTCGACGTCGCGTATTTCATGGTCAGCGTCGATGACGCCGAGACCAACAAGCGGTTCGCGGAGGAGCACGACGCGGACTTTCCGATCCTGTCCGATCCCGGCAAGGCCGTCGCCGGCGCGTACGGCGTGCTCGGGATGACCGGACTGGCCAGGCGGTGGACGTTCTACATCGGACTCGACGGCAAGATCCTCGAGATCGACAAGGCGGTGCGCACCGGCACCGCGGGAGAGGACCTCGCGGCCAAGCTGGCGGAGCTGGGAGTGAAGAGGAAGTAGACGTGTGACCGATCCCATCGCCCGCTACCATGAGTGGTTTGCGGAGGCCGCCGCCAGGGGCGGCACGGATCCCAAGGCCGCCTGCCTGTCAACCGTTGACGCAGGCGGGCGGCCCACCGGTCGGATGGTCCTCATTCAGTACGCCGACGCCAACGGCTTCGTCTTCTTCACCAATCTGGGCAGCCCCAAGGCCCGCGACCTGGCGGAGCGCCCGCTGGCCTCGCTCTGCGTCTTCTGGCCGCAGGTCGAGAAGCAGGTCCGCATCGAGGGCCTGACGTCGCGTGTGTCCGACGAGGAGGCCGACCGCTACTTCGCGTCGCGGCCGCGCGAGAGCCAGATTGGGGCCTGGGCTTCCCGGCAAAGCGAACGGCTCAACTCACGCGACACGCTCGACTCGCGCGTCACCGGGATGGAGCGGCGCTTCGCCGGCGGTCCCGTGCCGCGGCCGCCGTTCTGGTCCGGGTACCGCCTCGCGCCCGATCGGATCGAGTTCTGGAGCTCGCGCCCCGGGCGCCTCCACGATCGCGAGCTGTGCGAGCGATCCGGCGGCGCGTGGCGCTCGACGCTGCTCTATCCATGAACGGTCCCGACGGTCCGACGGTCCGGGGGTCCGACGGTGCGAGCATGGACGACCGCTTCCTGCTCGAGGGGCCGCATTCGCGGTGGCGCGAGGCGCTCATGCTCGCGCGCACCGTCCGCGACCTCCTCCATGGTTTCCGCAAGCTGCACTTCGTCGGACCCTGCGTGACGATCTTCGGATCGGCGCGTTTCAACGAGACCCATCCGTACTACGCGATCGCGCGGGAGGCCGGCAGGAAGGTCGGCAGCCTCGGGTTCACCGTCATGACCGGCGGCGGGCCGGGCCTGATGGAGGCGGCCAACCGCGGCGCGCGCGACCACGGCGGGCTGTCGGTCGGCTGCAACATCGAGCTGCCGCTCGAGCAGGGTCCGAATCCCTACCTCGATCGGTGGATCACCTGCCACTACTTCTTCGTCAGGAAGGTGCTGCTGTTCAAGTACTCATACGCGTTCGTCGTCATGCCGGGCGGGCTCGGCACGCTCGACGAGCTCACCGAGGCGCTGACGCTCATCCAGACGAAGAAGATCCAGAGCTTCCCCGTCGTGCTCATCGGCACCACCTACTGGCAGCCGTTCGTCGACCTGCTCCGCAGGATGATCGACGAGCGCGCGATCGCCGCTTCGGATCTCGACCTGCTCAAGGTCACCGACGACCTCGAGGAGGCCGTGCGGCACCTGGAGGCGCACGCGGTCCGCGCGTTCGGCCTGCGGCGCGTCAAATGGCAGCGGCCCGCGTGGTGGCTCGGCGAGCGGCCCGTCAGGGCCGGGCGCTCCTGAAGACGCCCGGGCCCGGCGCCGGTCAGCTCCGGCCCGGGCGCACCGGGAGGTTCGCCGCCGCCTCGGAGCGAACCTCGGCGGCTGCGGGCAGCACGACGGTCGCCACCGTGCCGCCCGCTGGAGGCGAGTCGAGGCGGATGGTCCCGCCGTGCGACTCGGCGATGCGCCGCGCGGTCGCGAGGCCGAGGCCGGTCCCGCGGCTCTTCGTCGTGAAGAACGGCTCGAACAGGCGCTCCCGCACGTCGTCGGCGATGCCCGGTCCCGTGTCCGCAATGCGGATCTCATAGCCGTCGGCGGTCCGTGCCGACGTCATCCGGACCGTGCCCTTGTGATGCATGGCCTGGGCCGCATTCAGGATCAGGTTCAGCAGCACCAGCTTGAGCTGCTCGCTGTCGGCCATGATCGTCGCGTCGTCGATCGCCGTCTCGACGTGCACGCCGGCCAGCCGCGGGTCGTTGTCGAGGAACGCCGTCGTCTCGCCGACGACCTGGCGGAGCGTGACGGGCGCCAGGGCAAGCGGGCGCGGACGCGCGAAGAGCAGCATGTCCTCCACGATGTCGTTCAGCGTGTCGATGCGGTCCACGATCTCGGACACGATCGGCGCTTCCGGGCCGTCGCGCGGCAGCCGGCGGCCGATGACCTCGACGGCTCCGCGGATGCCGGCGAGCGGATTGCGCACTTCGTGGGCGACAACCGCCGCCATCTTCCCCAGCTGCGCCAGCGCCTCCTGCCGCCGCAGCGCGGCCTCCGACCGCTTCCGCTCGGTGATGTCGTACCGGATGGCGATGTAGCGGTACGGACGGCCCCGCTGGTCGACGAACGGCACGATCGTCGTGTCCACCCAGTACAGGCTGCCGTCCTTCGCTCGGTTCCGAATCTCACCGTGCCAGACCCGGCCGCCGGCAATCGTCCGGTACATCTCCTTGAAGAACTCGACCGGATGCAGCCCGGAGTTCAGGATCCGATGGTCCTGGCCGATCAGCTCCTCGCGCGAGTATTTGGCGATCTCGCAGAACTTGTCGTTCACGTAGGTGATCTCACCGCGCACCGTCGTCGTCGCGACGATGGCCGACTGGTCCAGGGCGTTCTTGATGTCCTCGAGCTCCTTGAGCGACTGGTCGAGGCTGCGGCGCGCCTGCTCGCGCTGGCCCGTCCCGCGGCGGTGGAGCGTGACGCCGATCGCCGTCACCCACATGCCGTGCAGGTTCGTGGACTGGCGGAACAGCTCCCTGAGGCCGGTGACGCCCTCGCCGAGCCAGAGGTGGGCGAGGCTCAGGGCCGTCGCCGCGAGCGAGAGCTTCAGGGCCTGCCAGCGATCCGCCGTCCACAGGCCGACCAGCACGATCGGGATGTAAAGGAGGCGGACGGCGTAGGCGGTCGGCAGCGCGAGATCGAGCAGGAAGACCCCGCCCAGGAGCAGCCAGGCGCCGCCGGTCGCGTAGCGTCGTGCGGGAGAGTCCGGGGTGCTCACTTGGCCCGAGCCTTGAATATAACGGGTCTGGTGAAAGTTGAGGATCGCGTGGTTCCAGCAGGATCCGTCGGATTCAGCCGTTCGCCTCGGGGAAATTCCTTGACGCAGCGGGAAATAGTGCCCATGCCCGTCGTCCTGGTCGTCGACGACGAGGCGCTGATTCGATGGTCGCTGTCCGAGCGGCTGGCCGAGGAAGGGTACACCGTGCGGCAGGCTTCCTCGGGCGCCGAGGCGGTCGCCGTGCTGGCGGCGCTGGCCGGCAGGCGCGTGATCGTGGTGCTGGATATCCGTCTGCCGGACGTGAATGACCTCGAGCTCTTCCGCCGGATCCGGGCGGACCGCCCGGAGGTGCCGGTGATCGTCATGACCGCGCACGGGTCGCCCGAGGACGCGCGGGAAGCCCTCGCGTCGGGCGCCATCGGCTTCATCGGCAAGCCGTTCGACGTCGCCCGGATGCTCGCGCTCGTCGGCAAGGCGCGTGCGGAATCCGCCGGGCCGTCGTAGATCCGCTCGCGCCGCGTCACCCCTCAATCGGCGGCAGGCGCCGGATCTTCAGGAACAGGGTCACGAGGAAACCCAGGATGAAGAGCGTGGCGACGGCCAGGCCCGTCCGCCGGAAGTCGAGCTCGGCAAGCCCGGCGTTGCCGGCGGCGTCGGCGCGCGCGACAGCCTCGCGGCCCTCGGTCAGGGCCTCCACGAAGGGCGGCGCGGCGAACGCATGGACGAGGACGCGCAGGCGCACGTGCGCTTCGCGCGCGGCGGCGAGCGCCAGGTGGCCGTCCTCCACAAGGACACCGGCTTCCTCGGCGCCGGTGACGAGCGCGTCGGCCGCATCGGTGTCGCGGCGCAAGCCGCGCAGGCCCTCGCTGAAGAGCCGAATGACGTCGGCGCCGCCGCCCGACTCGTCGTGGCATGTGGCGCAGACCGCCGGGCTCTCGAATCCAATCCAGGAGTCGTCGGGTCGCAGGATTTCGTGGTTGCTGTGACAGACGAGGCAGTCGGCCTGGCCCATCATCTCGAACAGGGGCCTCTTGGGGCTGTCCCGGAAGAGCTCCGCCTCGCGGACGTGGCACTGCGCGCAGACGTTGGCGACCGCGTCGACGCCCGGGGGCGTCGCGCCGTGGCTGCCGTGGCAGGTGTTGCAGGTGGGGGCCGAGGTGTCGCCGCGCTCGAGCAGCGCGGCGGCGTGCACGCTGCCCGACCAGTCGTCGAAGACCTCGTGCGAGCGGCCGAACGGCGACATGCGGTCGGCGTCGGCGTGGCACCGCGCGCAGGTCTTCGCGACGTTCGACGGCGCGACGGGCGACCGCGCGTCGCGCACCTGGAGGATGACGTGCGCCTGGTGGCAGTCGCTGCACGTGGCCACGCGGTCTTCGCCCCTGGCCATCTGCTGCCCGTGGACGCTCGTCTGATACTGCGCGAACTGGTCCACGCGGACCTGCGGCGCGAACTGGCGCATGTAGGCGGCATCGGCGTGGCAGCGCGCGCAGAGCGGCGCGATCGCGGCTCGCGCGATCGGCGCGAACACCGGCGCCTCTGCCGTCGATCCCGGCTGCGGCGCCCCGTGGCAGGCCACGCAGGTCAGCCCGGCGCGAACGTGGACGTCGTCAGGGCCAGCGTAGGCGGGCGCCGCAGGCTGGGGCTGTCGGGCCGGGGCCGTGTTCTCGGCCCGGAGGGCGATCGACGCGGCGAGCAGTCCGGCCACGAGCATCGCAGGCGTTGACATCCAGGCGCGCGGCATCAGTGGCCTCCGGCCAGGGCGATGAGCGTCATCGCCACCATGAACAGCAGAGCCAGCCCGGCGCCCCACGTCACCAGATGGCGCGACCGCGGGGTGTTCCGATCGAGGAACGGCAGAAAAACCAGCACGGCGGCGCCCAGCGTCATCGCGGCAATCGCGACGAGCTCGCCGCTGATCCCCAGGACGTACGCGGGCATCAGCTTCAGGGCCTGGAAGGTCCAGAGGAAGTACCACTCCGGCTGGATGCCCGCGGGCGCGGGCGCGAACAGATCGGCCCGCACGCCGAGCTCCCAGGGCAGGTACGCGGAGAGGCCCGCCAGCATCGCCAGCGCGACCGTCCAGCCGAACAGGTCGCGGAGGGCGAAGTGGGGCACGAACGGCATTGCCGGAATGCGCCGTCCGCGGCGGGCGGCCTCGGCTTCGACCGACGGGGGCACGCTCATGCCGTGGTACTGGACCAGCAACAGGTGGAGGCCGAGGAGCACCGTGGCAATGGCGGGCAGGACGGCGACGTGCACGCCGTAGAAACGCGTGAGGGTCGCGCCGGTCACTTCAGGCCCGCCGCGCAGGAACCGCACCGTGGCCTCGCCAATGAACGGCACCGCCCCCGCGATGTCGGTGCCGACGCGCGTCGCGAAGAACGCGAGCTCGTTCCACGGCAGCAGGTATCCCGTGAATCCGAACGCGAGCAGCAGGAACAGCAGCAGCACGCCGGTGATCCACGTGAGCTCGCGCGGCTTCCGGTAGGCCTTGAGGAACAGCACGCTGAACAGATGCACGAACGCGGCGGCCACCACGAGGTTGGCCGACCACGAGTGAATCGACCGGATCAGCCAGCCGAACGGGACGCGCGTCATGACGAACTGCACGCTGTCGTAGGCCTCCGCCGCGCTCGGGCGGTAGTAGAGCAGCAGCAGGATGCCCGTCACGACCTGGACGCCGAAGAAGAACAGCGTCATGCCGCCGAGGTAGTACCAGATCGAGTGGCGGTGCTGCGGCACGGTCTTGTGCGCGATCGCGGCCTCGATCTCCGCGACCGGGAGACGCTCGGCGAGCCAGGGCTTGAGCGCCACGTCAGGCCCTCCGTGAGATCACGATTTCATTGCCCTGCAGGTCGGCCTCGTAGGCCTCGAGCGGCCGCGGCGGAGGTCCCGAGACGTTGCGCCCATGCAAGTCGTAGTGGCCGTTGTGGCACGCGCACCAGATGTGCTCGAGATCGGGCCGGTACTGCACGGTGCACGACAGGTGCGTGCACGTCCCCGCGAAGGCGCGCAGCTCCCCGTTGGCCAGCCGGACGACGATCGCCGGCGTGTTGCCGAACGGCACGAGCCGCGCGCTGTTGGGCGCGAGCGTCGCCGCCGGGCCCGCCTTGACCGACAGCGTCGGCGCTTCGGGAATCTCCGGCGGCACGAGGTACCGCAGGACCGGGAAGATCACCGAGCCCATCACGCCGGCCGACCAGGTGCCGAGCAGCCAGTTCAGCAGGTTCCGGCGGCCGGGGCTCGGCACGAGTTGCGGCGACGTCGGTGCCCCCATTCCCGGCCTACTTTCCGGTCTTGAGGGTCAGCAGGTACGCGATCAGGTCGTTCAGATCGCCGCCGGTGACTTTTGCGGCCGGCATCTTGTTCTTGGGATCGACGGCCTTGGGGTCCGGCAGGTACGCGCGAAGCCACGCCGCATCGCGCTTGGTGGCCACGCTCGTCAGTTCCGGGCCCATCTTGCCGCCCGTCTCGCCGATTCGGTGGCACATGCTGCATTTCTGCGCCGCGTAGAGCTTCTCGCCCTTGGCCGGGTCGCCGGACTGCGGCGGCGCGGCGACCGCGGCTCCGGCGAAGACGATGGCAAGCAGGGCGGTCAGGGACAGGACGGTTCGAATTCGATTCATGAGTCCTCGCTTCTTCAGGTGAGTACGCTCTGAGCATAGGCCGCCCGCGCGGCGACCTCAAGGGCGACCACGTCGGCCCGGTCATCCGTGGCCGCGCTTATACTAGGCGCGTGGCCGTGCGCCGGGTTCTGGTCGTTGACGACGAGCCGCTGGTTCGCTGGTCGCTCGCCGAGCGGCTGAAGACCGAGGAGCACGAGATCCTCGAGGCCGCGACGGCGGCCGAAGCGCTCGAGCGCGCCGAGACGGGCGTCGATCTCGTCCTGCTCGACTACAAGCTGCCCGACGACAACGGCCTGTCGGTCCTCAAGCGCCTCCGCGCGCTCGACCCCGACGTCGTCGTGATCATGCTGACCGCCCACAAGAGCGTCGAGACGGTCGTGGAGGCGATGAAGGCCGGGGCGTTCGACTACGCGACCAAGCCCTTCGATCTCGACGACGTGGCCATCCGGGTGGCGCGGGCCCTCGACGCGACGCGGCTGCGCCGCGAGCTGCGCACGCTGCGCGACTCGCTCGCCCGGCCCCACAGCATCGGCTCGATCATCGGCGAATCCGGGGTGATGACGGCCGTCAAGGCGCTCGCGCGCAAGGTCGCCGGAAGCCCGGGGTCCACGGTGCTCATCACGGGCGAGAGCGGCACGGGCAAGGACCTGGTCGCCAAGGTCATCCACTACGCCAGCAGCCGCGCTGCGCGCCCGTTCCTCAACATCACCTGCTCGGCGCTCCCGGACACGCTGCTCGAATCGGAGCTCTTCGGCCATGAGCGGGGCGCCTTCACCGACGCGCGGCAGCAGAAGCGGGGCCTCTTCGAGCAGGCCGACGAGGGGACCGTCTTTCTCGACGAAATCGGGGAAATGGTGCCGGCGCTTCAGGCCAAGGTGCTGCGCGTGCTCGAAGAGAAGATGTTCCGCCGCGTCGGCGGCGCCGGCGACATCGAAGTGGACGTCCGCGTCATCGCGGCGACCAACCGGAATCTCGAGGAAACCGTCAGGGAAGGGAAGTTCCGGGAGGACCTGTACTACCGCCTGAACGTCCTCCGCATCGAGCTGCCGCCGCTGCGCGCGCGCGCCGAGGACATTCCGCTGCTCGCGCAGTACTTCGTCGAGGGGTTCAGCCGCGAATTCAGGCGGCCCGTCCAGGGCCTGAGCCAGGCCACGCTGGACGTCCTCGGCGGGTACAGCTGGCCGGGCAACGTGCGCGAGCTCCGCAACCTCATCGAACGCGCCGTGCTGCTGTCGGAAGACGACGTGCTGCAGCCGGCCGACTTCGACAGCCTGGCCGCGCCGCACGTTGCCGGCGCCGCGGCCGACGGGCACTTCCAGCTGCCGGCCGGCGGCGTCGTGCTCGACGACGTCGAGCGTTCGCTGGTCGTGCAGGCGCTCGAGCGCGCCGACGGCAACCGGACGCGCGCCGCGGCGCTCCTGGGGATCCACCGGGACCAGATCCGCTATCGCATCGAGAAGTTCGGCCTGAAGGAATAGCCGGCTCGCACCCCAGTCGCTCATGTGACGATCGAGAATGCGCACGTGGACGGCCGTCACTGGAGCAACCCGCATGCCAGCGTCCCCCCGGAACGCAAAGGGCACGCAGCTTGCTTGGTACCGAAGTGCGCCCGCCGACACGCACCTCGCGGATGACGGGCCGTCGGGAGGGGAATGATGAGTCACGACATGGGCAGAATGGGCCCCAAAGGCTGGCTGGCCTGTGGATTTGTGCTGTGGCTGGCGGCGCTCACGAGCGTCCGTGCGACGCCGGCAATCGCGCCGGAGACGGGGCCGCCGCCCGCGGAAAAAGCCGCACCCGCGCAGAATCCTCCCCAAACCGCGGGCTCCTACGTCGGTCAGGATACCTGCCTGACGTGCCACGACGACAAGCGCGAAGGCCTGGCCAAGCACGGCCTGTCGGCCGACCCGCGGACACCCGCGGCCGGGCAGGGCTGCGAGAGCTGCCACGGGCCCGGGAGCCGTCACGTCGAGGATCCGGTCAACGTCAAGCCGATGCAGTTCGACCTCGCCGCGCCGGAGGACGTCAACGCGACGTGCACGACGTGCCACAACCGCGGCGAGCACGCGCTGTGGGACGGCAGCCAGCACGCGAACCGCGACGTCAGCTGCACGACCTGCCATAGCGTCCACAGCTACAAGTCCGAGGCGAAGCAGCTCAAGAAGGAGACGCAGCGCGAGCTCTGCGCGGGCTGCCATCGCGACAAGATCGCCAAGCTCGATCGTTCGGGTCACATGCCCGTTCGCGAAGGGAAGATGGAGTGCACGTCCTGCCACAACGTGCATGGCGCGACCAACGTCCGGCTCCTCCGCAAGGGCGACTCGATCCAGGAGCTGTGCACGTACTGCCATGCCGACAAACGTGGACCCTTCCTGTGGGAGCACCCCCCCGGCCGCGACGGGTGTGTGACCTGTCATGACCCGCACGGGTCGTCGAACGACCGGATGCTCGTGGCAAAACCGCCGATCCTGTGTCAGCGGTGCCACGTGCACACCCGGCACCCGAGCACGGTCTACGACGAGGTGGCCGTGGGCACGGTCGCCCGGGTCTACGGCCGGTCCTGCGTCACGTGCCACTCGGCGATTCACGGGTCGAATCACCCCGGCGGCGCGCGGTTCACACGGTAGGGGAGGACATCATGCGCATATCCAGAGTTCTCCTCGTCGCCGCACTCGCGCTGGCGCCCGCCACCGCCCGCGCCCAGATCTCGGACATCGTCGGGGTCGGGGGCACGCTCGACTTCGGCGTCCGCGGCACCGACCTCTCGGGCGATCCCGCCCGCTACGAGCGCTATCGCGACCTCGGCGACGGCTTCTTCATGGACACGCTCCGGCTGTTCAACCGGACCGACCGCTGGTGGGTGTCGCTCAGCGGCGATCACGTCGGCCGCGAGGACATGCGCTACCGGCTGGAGGCCATCCAGCACGGCACGCTCAAGGTCTGGGGCCTCTACGACCAGATCCCGCTGCTGATGAGCCGGACGACGCAGACGCTGTACAGCGAGACGGACTTTGCCGCCGGCCTCAGGATTCCGTCTGACGTCCGGACGGCGTTTGCCTCCAACTCGAGCCTGCGGGCCAGCATCCTCAGCGCCAACGGGAGGGTGTTCGACACCAAGACGACGCGCTACGTCACCGAGGCGGGCCTGCAGTACATCGCCACGCCCTCCTGGACGATGAACGCGCTCCTCCGATTCACCAACCGCAAAGGGGCCATTCCGTTCGGCGGCTCTTTCGGCCACAGCACGCTGGTGGAGATGCCGCTGGCCATTCAGCACCGGACGACCAACGTGGAGGGCAACGCCGAGTACGCGAACGGCGACTATCTGGTCCGCGTCGGCGCCAGCGGGTCGCTGTTCAACAACGCCACGACGCAGTTTGCGTGGGACAACCCGTTCGTGACGACCGACGCGTCCAACGCCAGCTCGCGGGGCCGCGCGTCGGTTGCGCCGAGCAGCACGTACCTCACGGTCAACGGCCTGGTGTCCGTCAAAATGCCGAACCGCTCCCGGTTCACGGCGTACGTGGCGACCGGGTCGCTCAGCGACAACGGCGCCTACATCATGCCGCAGACGATCAACAGCGTGCTCGTGACGCAGCCGCTCGAGCGCGGGTTCGTCGACGGCAGCGCCCGTGTCAATGCCGCGAACCTGTCGTTCACCTCGCGGCCGACCCGCGCCGTCGGCGTGGACGTCCGGTACCGGCTCTACGATTACGACAACCGGACGCCCGTCTTCGACGTCGTGAACCGGTCGGCCTACGACTACAACGTCAGCCGCACGGGGCTCGAGACCGAGCCGCAGTCGGTCAAGCGCCACACGCTCAGCGCCGATCTGCTGCTCGACCCGGCCCGCCGCGCGAGCCTGGGCGTGGGCTACTTCGCCAACATCGAGGACCGCACGCACCGGATCTTCGAGTCCACGCACGAGAACGGCATTCGCGCCTGGTTCGACACGGTCTCGATGGCGGACTTCTCGGTGCGCACGAAGTGGGAGTACTCCCAGAAGCGGACCGACACCCCGGACGCCGAGGTCGCCGAGTTCCTCTCGACCTTCGGCGAGCAGCCGCTCATGCGCCACTACGACCTGGCCGAGCGCGACCGCAACCGCGTTACCGTGCTGGCGAACCTGAGCCTGACCGACGTCTTCGTCGTCAACGCGTCGGTCGCTGCCGGCAAGGACGACTACGTCAGCACCGGGTTCGGCCTGCGCGACAACACGCACGGGATGTACACGGTCGGGTTCGATTCGATGCCGACCGACACGCTGGCCTACGGGATGTCGTATTCGTACGAGAACTACAAGGCCAACTCGCTCTCGCGCCAGGCCAATCCGGGCGTGCAGTTCAACGACGCGTCGCGCAACTGGGGCACGGACGCCGAGGATCGAGTGCACTCGTTCCTGCTGAACTTCTCGGCCCGCGAGATCGGCGACGTGTTCAACGTGTTCCTGAGCTACGACTTCAACCGGGCGCGCTCGACGTACATGTACCTGCTGAGCGACGCCGTGCCGCGCACGCCGCCGGAGGAAATCATCTTCCCGCCGACGCTGGCGCAGCCCACGCAGTTGCCGCCGACGCTCAGTGAGTTCAACCGGCTGACGAGCGACTTCATCTACGACGTCACCACCCGCGTGTCGGTGGGGTTCAGCTACTGGCTGGAGGACTACGATGTCCAGGACTTCACCCTCGACGCCGAAGCCAACGAGAATCTCGTCCGCGGCAACGTCCTCCTGATGGGTTACCTCTACCGGCCCTACACCGCGAACACGTACTGGGGGCGGCTCATCGTCAGGTTCTGAAGGTCCGACGGTCCGACGGTCCGGGGGGCCGACGGTCAACAACAGGAGGAGGGGCGGGCTGTTCAGCCCGCCCGGCGAGCGTCCAGAGCCAGGCGCCGGGATTCCCGCTCGCAGGCGGCGCAATCCGGGTCCGGGCCGTCGGGGCGGATGGTTCGATAGGGGTACTCGCAGATCCAGACTCGCGAGAACTGCCTCCGGCGTCCCCGGCGGGGGCCTTCGACCGTGCCCCAGTGGCAGGTGCGAGTGCGAGGGAGAGGGGCTGCGCGAAGCATTCCGGCCCGGTTGAGCGCAAGGTCCGTACCTCCCGGGACGGGCCCGAAAGCCGGGCAATCCGGGCTGCGCTCCGAGGTTCGAGGCTCCCCGGCGGGCGAGGCTGAAACCGGCACGACAGGAGCGGAAGCACCCAGGACTCAGGACTCAGGACGGTAGAACACCTCTTCGAGAAACAACCCCGACGGCGGCGCGGTGAGCCGGGCCGGCAGGCCCGAGCCGCTCGCCATCAGCTTCCCGACGTCGGCCGGCGCGAGTCCGCCGCGTCCCACTTCGACCAGCACACCGACAATCCGCCGGACCATCTTCCACAGGAAGTGGGAGCCGACGATGCGCACGCGGATGAGGGGGCCGTCTTCAGTGAGGCTCAGCTTCTCGACGAGCACCGTCGTGGACTTCTCCTCCGGGTCGTCGTCGGTGAACGCGCGGAAGTCCCCGAAGCCGACGAGCCGTTCCGCCGCGGCGCGCATGCGGGCGACGTCCAGTTCGTCGCGCACCCACCAGACGAACGGCTTGTTGAACGCCGTGCGCCTGCGGGAAATCTGGTAGAGGTAGCTCCTGGCGACGGCCGAGTGCCGGGCGTGGAACCTGGCGGGCACGCGCTCCAGGGCGAGCAGGTTGATGTCCGCCGGCAGCGCGTCGTTGATCCGCGAGAGCAGCGCGCCCGGCGTCAGCGTGACGTTCGCATCGAGGTGGGCGACCTGCGCCAGCGCGTGCACGCCCGCGTCGGTCCGCCCCGACCCGTAGGTGTCGAACGGCCTCCGACCGATGACCGACGCAATCGCCCGGTTGAGCTCGCCCTGCACCGTCCGGGCGTTCGTCTGGATCTGCCACCCCCGGTAGCGCGTGCCGGCGTATTCGAGTGTCAGCTTGAACCGGGGCATGCGGGGTCTACAATACCTCCATGTATGTGAAGCGGTTCTTCGAGCCCAAGCTCGCGCAGGCGAGTTATCTGATCGGCTGTCAGAGCGCCAACGAGGCCATCGTCATCGATCCGAACCGGGATGCGGAGCAGTACGTGGCCGATGCGGCGGCAGCCGGGGTCGTGATCAGGCACGTCACCGAGACGCACATTCACGCCGACTTCCTGTCCGGCAGCCGGGAGCTGGCGAAGCGGACCGGGGCGACGCTCTACCTCTCGGACGAGGGCGACGCGGCCTGGAAGTACGGCTTCGCCGGCGACGGCAACGTGAAACTCGTCAGGGACGGCGACCGGATCACGATCGGCAACATCCGGCTGGATGTCGTCCACACGCCGGGTCACACGCCCGAGCACTTGACGTTCCTCATCACCGACGGCGCCGCGGCGGACGAGCCGATCGCGGCGGCAACGGGCGACTTCATCTTCGTCGGCGACGTCGGTCGGCCGGACCTGCTCGAGCGTGCCGCGAACATCAAGGGGACGATGGAGGCCGGCGCGCGGACGCTCTACGCGAGCCTGCAGAAGTTCTCGGCCCACCCCGACTGGCTGCAGGTGTGGCCGGGCCACGGCGCGGGGTCGGCGTGCGGGAAGGGCATCAGCGCCATCCCGCACTCGACGATGGGGTACGAGAAGCGGTTCAACTGGGCGTTCCAGATGAAGACCGAGCAGGCGTTCGTCGCGGCCGTGCTGGCGGGCCAGCCCGAGCCGCCGAAGTACTTCGCGGAGATGAAACGGCTGAACAAGGAGGGGCCGCGGGTGCTCGGCGGCTTCCACGCGCCCGGGCGGCTCGGTGCCGGCGCGCTCGGCGCGCATCTGGCGGCCGGCGCGCTCGTCGTCGACACGCGGCCGGCGGCGGCGTTCGCCGTCGGCCACATTCCGGGCACGATCAGTATTCCGCTGAACGGGAGTTTCACGACCTGGGCCGGCTGGCTCGTGCCGTACACGCGCGAGTTCTACCTGATTGTGGACGAGCACGCCGGGCCGACCGCGGCGTCAGCCGTGCGCGATCTGGCGATGATCGGCCTCGATCGGGTCGGCGGCTGGTTCGACGCCGGGGTGATTGCCGACTGGGCCGAGACCGGCCAGCCGCTCGGCTCGATTCCGCAGATCACGGCAGGCGATCTCGAGCAGTCGCTCGCGCTTGGCGGCGTGTCGCTCCTCGACGTGCGCAACCAGAACGAGTGGAATGCCGGCCACATCGCCGGCGCGACGCACATCTCGCTGGGCTATCTGGCCGATCGGCTGGCCGAGATCCCGCGCGCGAAGCCGGTCGTCGTCCAGTGCGCGTCGGGCGGCCGGTCGACGATCGGCGCGAGCGTGCTCCGGGCGCAGGGTGTCGAGCAGGTCATCAACCTGGCGGGCGGGATCAACGGCTGGCAGCAGGCCGGCCTGCCGACGGTCAGCGAAGAAGCCGTCGTGTCGAGATAGCGGGAAGGGCCGGCTTCGGCCGGCCCGGGAACGAAGGGACATTCGTGCCGAAGGAACGCACGACGCCGGAGGCGGCCGCCGCGTCGCATGGCGTCGGCCGGCTCACGCGCCACCTGTTTCTGTGCACCGGCCCGGACTGCACGACGCCGGAGCAGGGCCTCGAGTCCTGGACGTACATCAAGCGCCGCATGAAGGAGCTGAACGTCGCGGGCCCGGACGGACCGGCGTACCGCACGAAGTGCAACTGCCTGCGCATCTGCACCGGCGGGCCGATTGCCGTGGTATACCCCGAGGGCGTCTGGTACCGCAACGTCACGCCGGAGAACGCGGAGCGCATCATTCAGGAGCACCTCATCGGCGGGCGCCGCGTGGCCGACCTGGCGTTCGCGGACAACCCCCTGTTTGCGGACCGATTGGCGGTCCAGATAAGCTCGTTTGATGATGAAGAGCGGTGACATCGTGCGGGCCTGGGGCCTGATCCTGGCAGGATACCAGCCGAATCTCTCGATCGAAATCACGCGCGAATGTCCGCTCCGGTGCCCGGGGTGCTATGCCTACAACGACGAGCATCTCGGTGGCGGCGTCGTCCTGCGTGAGCTCGCCGACTTCAAGGGGCAGGAGCTCATCGACGGCGTGCTGGCGGTCGTGCGGCAGCGCAAGCCGTGCCATCTGTCGATCGTCGGCGGCGAGCCGCTGGTGCGGTACCGCGAGCTCAACGCGCTGCTGCCGCAGCTCACCGGGATGGGCATCCATACGCAGGTCGTGACGAGCGCCGTGCGGCCGATTCCGCCGGAGTGGATCGACATGCCGCGGCTGCAGGTGTGCGTGTCGATCGACGGGCTCGCGCCCGAGCACGACGTGCGGCGCGAGCCGGCGACGTACGACCGGATCGTCAAGCACATCAAGGGTCAGCGGATCACCGTGCACTGCACGATCACGCGGCAGCAGACGCGGCCCGGCTATGTGACCGAGTTCACGGACTTCTGGGCGGCCAATCCAGACGTGAGGAAGATCTGGTTCAGCCTCTACACGCCGCAGAAGGGCGAGGTGGCGCCGGAGATTCTCGCACCCGAGGATCGGCGGCGCGTCGTCGCCGAGCTCACGGAGCTGTACGAGCGGCACCCGAAGCTCGAGGACATGCGCCCGTCGGTGATCCAGGGCTACCTGCACCCGCCGCAGAGCCCCGACGAGTGCATCTTCGCGCAGACGACGTCGTGCCTGTCGTCGGACTTGAAGAAGGCGATCGCGCCCTGCCAGTTCGGCGGTGACCCGGACTGCCGGCAGTGCGGCTGCATGGCGTCGGTGGGACTCGATGCGCTCGGCCGCTACAAGCTCGGCGGCGTCGTGTCGCTGAAGACGCTGTTCAATGGGTCGATCCGCGTGGGCGACGGGATGCGGAAGTTCCGGTCCATCGGCGCGAGCAGTCGAAACGGAACAAACGGGACATCGTAGAATCCGATTCCCCGATTCTCCGATTTCCCGATTTCCCGATTCCTTGATACGCTTCGCGATCGCGCGCCCGTAGCTCAGTTGGATAGAGCGCCGGGCTTCGAACCCGTAGGTCGGGGGTTCAAGTCCCTCCGGGCGCGCCAGACGGTTTCCTTCGGGATGCGCCCGTAGCTCAGCTGGATAGAGCGTTGGCCTCCGGAGCCAAAGGCCGCAGGTTCGAATCCTGCCGGGCGCGCCAAGAATGGATCCGGGGGGCTTCGCCCCCGCGGACCCCCTGACGAGCTCTCTCGCGGGGACCCCGACGCCCCGCTCCGGTCGCTCGGGCTCGCTTCGCACCGCTCGCTCGCGACGGTCGGCGTTGCAGGGGAGAAGCGTTCGTTGTAACTTTGCAGGTCCGCCGTTCCTCGGCGGGCGGCATCGTGGGCCCGTAGCTCAACTGGCAGAGCAGCAGACTCTTAATCTGTTGGTTGAAGGTTCGATTCCTTCCGGGCTCACCA
>Ga0326597_10005181_pt1 | contig 18141 bp, 28 predicted proteins | sample RVTome_12_FD_203789 | JGI IMG/M metagenome (GOLD analysis project Ga0326597, IMG submission 203789) | Soil microbial communities from uranium-contaminated site in the Upper Colorado River Basin, Wyoming, United States - RVT100D185 | ecosystem: Environmental > Terrestrial > Soil > Contaminated >... | reverse complement strand
GGGATAGGGGGGCTACCTGTTTTGGTTGGGGTATTTTTTGTTGTAAAAATTAGTTACTAAAAATTAGCTGTGAGTTTTTTCACAGCTGTTGGTTGTGGGTTTTCGTGGTTCGTTGTTTTGGTACTATTCGTTGCCTCCGTCGACTCGGTGGAGTTTACCATCCCGGTACCAGCGTTTGGTTCCGTTGGCGTGCTCGATTGCGGGTCCGTCGTCGCGGTGGAGTTTACCATTCCGGTACCAGTATTTCTCCCCGTCGGCGTATTCGATGGCGGGTCCGTCGTCGCGGTGGATTTTGCCATTCCGGTACCAGCGTTTGGTTCCGTCACTCCATACGATTGCGGGTCCGTCGACTCTGTGGGGTTTGCCATGCCGGTACCAGAGTTTGCTTCCGTCATTCCATTCGATGGCGGGTCCGTCGTCACGATGGAGTTCGCCATCCCGGTACCAGCGTTTGTCCCCGTTGGGGCATTCGATGGCGGGTCCGTCGTCGCGATGGAGTTCACCATCCCGGTACCAGTGTTTGTCCCCGTCGGTGTATTCGATGGCGGGCGCGTTTTCGCGGTGGTGTTTACCGCACCGGTACCAGTGTTTGGGACCGTTGGTGTATTCTACCGCGGGTCCGTCGTCGCGGTGGAGTTTACCATCCCGGTACCAGCGTTTGGTTCCGTATGCGTCGGTTGTGGTGGTGTTTGTGTTCATTTCACGATTCCTCCTTTTTTGTCACTGTAGCATACCCATGTGTCGCGTACTCGTTCGCATGTGTGTCCGGGTATGTGGGGTCCGTTGCAGTTTTTCATTGTGGGGTCTTGGGCGCATGCTGCTGCGTGTTCGGCTCGTTCGCGGTTGGTGCGGGTTTCGTCGGCGTATGCTTTCATTTCGCCGGCGAATTCGGTTCCGGTTTTGAGTACGGGGGCGGCGATCATGAGTGTGAGTGTGAGCATGAGGAGTGTTCCGATGATTGCGCTTGCCATGTTTATTCCTCCATTTCGCTGTAGATTATCTTGTTCCGACCCCAGTGGTCATGGTGCGCGTATGGGGTCGTAATTTGGGGGCAAAATGGGACCCAATCCCCTTCGGGGAGTGCCCAGATATCTGTTGCGCTGTTGCCGTTGCGGTCAATTCTAATGTTGATTAGTACGCGGGATGCCATGTCTAACTCTCCTTCGTTTGCATGTAGCAGGGCGTCCGGTTGGTGCGTTTTTCCACAGGGTTCAATTCTCCGTTTTTTCCCCTCGAATGGAAGGGGTAGGCTCGCGCGCGGGCTTGACCCCGGGGCGTGAGCGGGATTACTCGCCGTCGTCGACGACGGGTACGTAACGCGTGGTCCCGAGTAGGTGCGTGAGGTCGGCAGAGGTCGAATCATCTTCTGCGACCCACGGGCTATCGTAGGCCATGGTTGCGCGTTTTGCGGCCGAGTTACTCGTGCGACGACCTCGGAGGGTCGCGATGGATACGTTACCGGTTTTGTAGTAGTGGATTTCCCAGCCCTCGAACGCGAGGACTTGGTCGGGTGTGAGGTAGTAGCGTGTGATGCCTGTTTTCGGGTGCTGCCAGGGGCGGCCGACGCGCTTACCGTATTGCGTGACGTTTTCGACCGTCATCACGCCATCTCCCGGGGGATGATCTCCAGGTCGTCGTTGCTCGCGCCGACGAGGAGGCGCGTCTCATCCCAGGACCAAATGTTGGTCCCGTACGCGTCCGCGCCGCCGAACGTGGGGGGGTCGGTGTACATGTCCCACGTGTCGGCGAGGCGGAGGAGAGTGAGGCAGTCCTCAAGGCTCCTGCACTGGGCGCCGAGTGTTTCTGCGTGCGTCGCGGCGTACCCGCGGGCGGCTGCATACAAGCCGGCTGTGAGGTGCGTGCGCAGGTCGCCTCGAAGGGTCTGGATCTCGACTGCATGCTCGGTGGTGGTCTCCTGGGCGTCGGTATCCATGCCGCGCTCGATGAGGATGGCGTGGCCGTCAGGCGTCTCGACGGCGCGCGCGATTTCGTCCGCGGCATGCAGGGCGTAAGCCCGGAGTTCGTCGAGGGTCTCGGGCCAGGCGCCCTCGGGGAGGCAGTAGGGGCCGGCCCAGGATTCGAGCGTGTGCCCCTCGCTGGCGGCGAGGTCGTCGAGCGCGTCTCCGAGGCTGAGAGTGACGTCGGGGCCGTGGCCGGGCGCGTAGTAGCTCCCGCGCGACGCTCGGTGGAGGCTCACGGTGTCGCCGCGGAGTTCGAGCGAGGACTCGTAGCCGCCGCCGACGACGCGCTCGTCTTCGAGGCATGAGGAGAGAATGTAGTCGGAGAGGTCCTTGGCATCGATTGTGGGCATGAGGAGTGTTCCGATGATTGCGCTTGCCATATCCCCCTATTTCTTTCTCCCACTATTTAATACCACTTTTTTCTCCCATAAAAAAACTATAACAATCGACTTGTGCGACGCATTTATAAACCCGTAACGCGTCCTCGATTTCGGGATGCGCTCTCGTCGGGCCCTTCCCTCCCCCGCGCGGGTTATCCCGCCCCCGCGGGGGAGACCCCCTAATCATTTTCTTTCTCTACCGCGATGCATAGGGATAACGAGAGGTCGTATGGTACTCGACTTCGGTCTATTTTCGCGAGCCCCTGCGTCCCCGTTTTGCTCCCTCGTGGCGCGGCATCGTGACACGGGTCCCCGTTCTTGCAAACGGGTCTCGGTCCCCAATATCGCGGGAATCGATGACTGAACAGATCCGTGGGCTTCATCCGCGAATCCCCGTACTGGCAATATGTAACGGTGACGCGCGGAACGTCTTGTAACGCCGTTTTGCGCATAAGTCCACGCGGGTTTTCGACGACGTAAGGGCACCCGAGCGTACTGATAAGGTCATGGACATGCGTTGCTATGCGTAATCCGCGTCGCGTCGTCTCGGATGCTGGAATATACGCGTTTTTACCGCCGGTCCAATTCCGTCCGATGCTCGCGACGCTGAATCCCTCGCACGGAGGACCCGCGACCGCAAAATCGAACGGACCCCAATCGCGTAAATCCCGAGGCGTCAAATCGAGTACGTCCCGCGTATATGTTGCGTGGAACGACGCGTCGTTATCGACGCTGACCACGTTGTGACCGCGGTCAATGAATGCTTGAACGGTACTATTCGTTCCGCTACAAAGGTGCAGGATATTCAGAACTCGTCGGGCCCCTTTCATCCCTCCCTCACTCCTCGTACTCGGGAAACGTCGACTCCGGTTCCTCCGCTTCTTTCTCTCCGTGGACGAGATCGCGCGCGTCGCCCACGATGAGTTTCAGTTGCGCGAGCACGTATTCTCGTTGTGCGACGCTGAAGTAATCGACGCTTCGGTTCCCGAGGCTCGCAAGTTGTTTCCGGAGTTTCCCGGCGGCAACGAGAGCGAGCGCAGCTTTCTTTCGGGCGAGTTCGCGTCCACGCGCGACTTCTTCGGTAACGTTTCCTTCGTTCTTGGAGATAGCTTTCGCCATGCGAGTCGTCATACGCGCGGTCCGTATAAGTATTTTTCAGTACCCAAGTATGCCGGTTTCTTTGGCATCGTCTTCGGGTTCTTCGGTGCCGTCATCTCGTAACGCGAGATACCAAGCATCAATCGGGTCATCGCTCGTGGGCCACCCGTAAACGTTATGTTTCGCGAGAATCGGTACGAGCGTGCCCCATTTTTCGAATATGTGTTCGAGCACTTCGCTTTCGTCGTTGCGGGATGCGTCGTGCGTAATCCGGAATAATTCGCGTTGCTCTCGTGGAATCAAGTGGGTTACGCTCGCGATGAGCCATCGCCACAAGTCGAGGAGTTTTGGTACGTCGTTGTTCATGATACAATTGTGCATGCCTACAAGGATTTCGCCGACGTGGGGGCGGAGTTTGCTGCGTTCGCTGCTTGATGATGGCACGGTCGGGTAGAACCGATCCTCCATCATAACAGACCTCGTTTTTCGCGGCTTACCATCACGTTCCCGTTCCCGTTCCCGTTATCATTTGGTGCGCCTTGGACGTTGACGCTTAACGCGTTCTCGGGTGCTTGATTCGTTTTCGTGACTTCTACGAGGTCGCGTCGACGGGCGCCGTCGATCGCGCCTGATAACTCCAGTACCTCATGATGCAATTCCAGCATCGGGTTAGGGAGATCATATGGATCATTATCGGGGTCGAAGTAGCGGGCGCGCGCGCGCGCAATACTCAGTTTGGCCCAAGCACGATTAGTTAGACTCGCGTTGATCTTATCATTCAACGGGTCCGTGAGTTCCTCGTAACTCGCCTTCTTAGCCCTCAAACAGATTCCCCCTCTCGTTCGCGAAGTTTTCGGGGCGTCATCACCCACATGAAGTAATTGAGGAACAAGGTCATGACGATTGCGTAGCTTGACCAAACGAATACGATGACGGCGTAGTTCCATGGCACGTTAGCGACATACCATAACCAGTACGCGACCCCTGCGTTCGCGATGATGCCCATGAGTACGTGCCGTTTGGTGGCAATCCACGTTTCGGTGCACACCTCTTTCACGCTATCAGGAATCATCGCTATCAACGGATGCGTCTTCTCGCTCATATCAAGCACCTATTTTTCCGCTCAGCATGGCCGCGATGGCGATGATTCCGATAACGCATAACGCGATACCCATCGCCATCCACGGCCCGAGTCGCACGCGCCAATCTTCCCCGTCCTGATTGGCTTGGATGCTGTCCTGCATCTCGTTTTTGCTCGCTGCGTACCAGTATGACGCGGGGTTGTTTTCTCGGACGCGATACGCTTTACGTCCGTGTTCGGTGACCAATGATTCGTTGCTCTCCTTGTCGCTCGGGAAAACGTAATTCACGCCGTGCCGACGATGAACCACCCACGTCGCTATCTGGGGACGAGGTAAGCAAGCGTCACCTTCGAGGATAACGATTTGCCCCGGTTCGTTGGTTCTTTTATCGGGTGGCACGTCGATTTCGTTACCGCGCACGATTCGGTGCAACCCCATGATGCATGATTTGGCGTCTTGGTCCACTTGTATCAAACGGATTTTGCCGCGGTTACGGAACGCTCTTACTCGGTGCTCGATGATTCTTCCGATACCGTAACCGAGTAATTGTATCGCAACGATTCCAGCGGTCCATATCCATACGCTCATGTGTTATTCTCCCGCGTCCGATTACCGTGAATCATGTTGACGCCCATTTGAGCGACCAAGCCACTTAATAGGATCATCATGATGCCGCTTAACGGGAGAAACGGCGGGTCCCCTATATATGCTGCGGCCCCAATGAGTCCCGTTACCGCGGGAAAAATCCACCCCATCTTCAGCGTTACCAACATGAATGCGATGAACAAAATGAACGGAACAAACGCGTCCACGTCCGTAATCAACGTCATCGTTTCCGCGAACTCGATTGTTTGGTTCGATACGAGTATCGGCCATGATCGAGTGACAGCGACCCCACTAAAATTCGCACTCACCGATAACGTAGTCTCCGAGTCCACGAACGCGCCGGGCAACGTCCAATTCACCCAAAAAATGGTGGCATCGTTCAACGTGGACTCGGATTCCGTGAGTGGGACCGCGATGATCATCGCTCCCGCGTCCCGTGCGCGTACCACGAAGAACGGGGGATCGTCCGGTTCGTGTGCGTCGAGGTTCGCGGTCGTCACGTTGGTTCGGAGCGTCCGGATAATGATACTGTAGACGCCGCTCGCGTTGGTCGTGAAATTCCCGATCCCGAGTATCTCGAATTGCGCCGTCAACGGACTGATGAACGTGACCTCTTTCGTCAGTATACCCGAGTTGCCGAGAGCGTCTGTCACGGTAACAGTGAACAACCATTGCGTGCTCGCGGGGGGTTGCGGCGTCAACAGATGATCGCTCGATGAGTCACTCGTCACCCCGGTCTCCTGGTCTGGTGATAGAGTGGAACCCGTGATGCCTTCCACGTAAGTACGCGCAAACGTCTTCGACGTCACGTGCGCGTCCCCATATACCTTCGTTACCGGTCCCTCGTTCAAGCAGACCAGGTCGGCACCGATGACGAACATTGTCCGTTGCGCACCACTACAAGAGTTCACCCACGTACCGATACTCGCCACGTCGAGTAGTCGCGATACAGTGAATACGTCATCAAGGCTTATCGTGTTACCGTCCCATGTCGCGACAAGTCGTTTGCTTTGCCCGGTAACGTCAAAAGTCGCGGAATCTGTTGGGGATATCGTGTAAGTGTGCGCGTAGACTCCGCTCGCTTGAGCGAGCGTCTGCGCGTCCTCCGTTGCGCCCGTATCCTGTGTAACGATGAATACGTCGAGGTCGACGAGTAATTCTTCTCCGCGCGCGTTGCACGCGCGGAAACTCGTTACGGGTCCGTCCCCTCGATTGTTCACGGGTCGCGTCGTGCTTGGGCCCGTGCCACAGATGAGGGAACCGGGGACACTGTATTCCCCCGTCGATGATACGTCGAATCGGTGCGCAATGGTTCCGCGTGCCCATTCCACGGTTCGACCCGCGGCAGAGTATCGCGTCATATCGACCGCGTAATCCGTTCCCGTTGTAACTGTCGCGGTCGTTTTGATGACGGCGTCACAGGTCCATACTCCGCTCGTTCCGCTCGTGGTGTCGCACGATGGCACGCTTGTTACGGATCCGTAACTCTCGCTTGATCCGGGTCGACGGTACACTCGTAAGAAGTCGCCGTTACTCAGTAGGTCGCGCGCGGTCTCCACTGTCGCGCTTGTGCATTGCGCCGTCTCTCCGCGGTTGTGAACGGTCTCTACGCTCGCGCAATTGATGCGTAGTCCTTTGTCCACGTCACCGAATGCGGCGTCGAGTTGCGTGTCGCTCGTGAACGTCACGCCGGCGGGCACTGAGTTTGAGAAACGCGTCTCGGGTTCACTTAATAGGTCACTTAATCCGGTGGATCGGACGCGTTTCGTGGGGGTCGTGTCGTTGGTGTATCCATCGGTGTAGATGATTCGCGCGAGATTCACGCTTGCATCGTTGACCACTGTAGTATCGACCGCGGACGCGATGACGGAACCTCCTTCGCCCACGGTGCTGAACGTGTAAGCCGCGCCACCGAAAACGCCACCACTGGGTGCGCTCGTGTCCGTCAGGTAAAGAGTGGGCACGTCGCCACCGATCCATGTGCTTTCGTCCGCACCGCCTGTCCCAGTGCGTGAATCCTCGAATGACGTGACCACGACGCGGGAAACGAAAGCTCCTTGATTCCGTGCGGCTATCGTGTTACCGGCACCAGGTTGACCGCCACCGCTCCCATCGTCGCTGTTTATGTCATACGTACTGATTCCCGTGTCACAATCGGCGCCCGTTGTGCTACATACTCGTAACGTTACGCGGAACGTGCCATGATGGACGTTGCCACCTGCTGCGTAATTTTCGGTCCCGCAGATACTGATGGTGTCTCCGTCGAAAGCCGCTTGACTTGCCCATGTGCGTAATACTACGACCGGACCGGTCCCCGGACTCCAAGCGTTCTTTCCCGTATTTCCGTGGTCGTTGTTGAACGTGTCGGGGTGAATCCATAGCTCTATTCTTGATGGCGACGCGGGTGGCGCGCCACCCATGTTCGCGGTCATCATGAACCACGTGTCACAAGATCCGGCGTCTATGAGGTAATCAGTGGAAGCGCACACGTCACCGGGTAATTGCGTAACGTCCGTTGATACAGTGTATTGACGTTGCGCTCCCGCCGTGCCCTGATGAATGATTCCTACGCAACCTTTTGCCGTTGTCGCTTCCGCCCCCGGAATGAGAATAACGAGTAAAAGGATTCCGAACAAGCCCCATTGAACACTGTTATGGTTCCACGTCATTCTCTTCGCCTTCTTCCTGATATTCCGGCGTCCTCTTTACGATGCTGAACCCATGTCGAGATGGCTTCAAGCATGATGCCCGATAACGCGAGCATCATCGTGGCTTCGATGCCCCATAATGGGGGCGTGAGAATGTAGTTGCTCGTCACGAGTAACGCGATGACGGCGCCGAAGATCTTCCCCCGCTTCAAGAAAAACAAGAGCAACGATACGCCAAGAATGAATGGTATCCATTCATCGAGGCTCGTATCCAAAGCGACCTGCACCATTATGCTCCCGTTCCTCACGTGACGCCGCGAAGTATTTTCACGACACTAATGCTAAGGACGCTTATAATGGCTCCCCCGAAAATAACGGTTACCCAAGTCGGGGCGCCCGGTATGTTGAAAGTGGCGACACGAATGATCGACGTGAGGGTCACCCAAACGCTACCGATGACCCAAGCCACGGTATCGAACGCTGCGGTCACGGTACCAAAAATGCGGTCTAGTACGCCCGGATTCTCTGGGCTTTCTCGTTCCTTAAGACTCGGCATCTCGAAAATCTCGTGAGCGCCACCTAAGAGTAATCCACCGAAAACGCTTAGGACGATTACGAAGAAGATCGTTGGTGTCGGATCCATTTCACGTACCCCCTTCGGAACGCATGCTTGACACCATTATGGCCCCCATGAGGGTGAGCGTCAAGAGGAGGACCCATAGGGGGAACAGTCCGAGGAACGTTGCGGTCAGGAACCCGGTCCCGGCACCAAAGACGCCGGCTTCTACCGGAGCGTTATTCGCTATGGGTAACGCCGTGAACAGTATTCCGAACGCGAGGACCAAGAGTAACCCGTATCCCGCGTCAAGCGCGGTCTCACTTATTCCTATGACGGACGCGTAACTCGTTTTATCACAATTGTAAAGGACGCCGGCGTCACCGAAGAATCCGGCGCATTCCGTGGTCGTCACTTGTGACGACGCGAAAATCGTGGCCGTTACTTCAGTGAATGCGCCCGCGAAGTTACGCACGAGTACGTCATCATAATAACTCGTCAAGGGACCATTATCGATTTGATGGAAAATGAGGTTACCGCTCACGACGTATGTTCCGGCATTGTCGTCTTGATAAATTATCGTCATATTCTCGTCGCGTACGATGATTCCGTAAACGGTTCCCGACGTGTCCACGAAGACGGTATAGTGACGCCAGACGTTGTCAGCTAACCCGGTCAGGACTGTGGCGACGCTTGCGCCGTCCCGTACTACGAAGTCGCCGTCGCAATCGTAACGCGTGAACAATGATCCTTCATCAACGACGCGTATCTCGCTGTTCGTGGAATCGGTCGCTGTCGTGCTTCCTTGGCAATCGTCTTTGCGCCAGAATTCGTGCACGAAGTTCGTTCCTGGCACGAATTGTGCGTTGTCGTGGAAGCCCGCGCTCCCGGTGCTTGATGCTTTATCGAGTCGTAGCGCGCAATCGTCCACGGCTTGTTGCGTGCATACCGTGTCGCGGGTCGCAGCGCCGCCCGTGTTGGTCGTGAACGGGAATACGCTCGCGTTCTCGAACCCCGAGTAGTGCTCGAATATGCTCGTGGACTCGGTGGTGACGGGGGCTTCCCCGCTTTTGTTGGTGTAGAGGTAAATCGTTTCTCCGGTCGGGGAGAACGTGTCGAATTTCACGTAAACGACCGCGGCTTGACCGTTGACGATGCGTCCCGTGTAGTGGTCCAATCGGTTCGTCACGGAGTTATAGGGGTCGTCACTTGGTGCACTGAATACGCGTATATTCGCGTCCGTGAGACCCGGTAGAATAGTGGCGTTGGTTATGTAGATCGGCGCGACGTAATCCGTGACCGGGGATCCATACCCCGTGAGTGTGATACGCGTTTCTTGGGAGGTGTACGCTGCGACGGAGGGCGCGATCATGACGAGCAATAGTAGGAGCGGGAGAGTGGCCCTCATTACGTACCCCTCCGCATTTGCATGGGGTCAAGGAAAATGAACAAAGCGACCGCCATCATGACCATTATTAACCAAATGGGGACTAATCCGAGGTATGCGACGAACGGTACTGTTGCGCCTGCTACTAATCCGCCCGCGACTTTGCCGCCTATACCAACGCCCACGACGACGGACCCTATGATAACGAATCCTGCGAGAATGTAACCTAAGGTCTCGTTGTCGACGCCGACGGCGACCGCCATCTCGGTCAAGTCGATGATGGGGAATTCGGGACCCGTCGGGTTCAGCGTACCAATATCGCCACCGGTCCACGTATCAGGCGCGAAAGCGGCGTCCGTGCAATATTGCATCGCGCTACCGCGCTCAAGCGTCACGAGCGTTGGTAATGTAAAGAAAATGAGGTCCGTCCAATCCACGTCAAGGGGCGGGCGCACGACGTCGTTACTGATGACGAAGTCGCACGTGGGAGCACTGAACACTCCCAGTACTGGGTCTCGCGCGATCATGGCCCACGACGTTTCGCTCAAGTACCCGACACCTACACCGGTATGGTTGAAGATGCGTCGACCGCCGCCATCAATACCGGTGCTTGGTAATGGTCCATAATACCGGAGTCCGCCGGGGTTCGCTGCACCGGTCGAAGTCTTGCTTTCTCGCGCGACGAGGTAATACTCTAATCCCGTGCCCGTGTCTTGATCCGTGTCGTCCTCACTGACTGTCCATACCCATGAGAGATCGACTTGTAACCCGAAATTCACGAGGTCGGGGTCATTGTTGTAGACGGCGAAGTAGTCGGGGGGTCGGATGCTCGCACCGCAGAATGCGTCATCGTCGGAGGAGTCGACGAAAGCGATGACCGCGGTGCAAGAGTCGAAGCTCGCGGATCCGTCTGTCGTGTTGTAGCTTCGTACTCGGATTTCTGCGGTGCCGCTCCAGTTGCCGCGCGTTTTACTGAATCCGAGTAATTGACTCGTTATCCATCCGGGACGCGTCTCGATGGGTCGGTCCGTTACGTCGAACCGTAGTTGTGGCGTGTCGGGGAGAGTGAAAATGATGGAAACGTTGTAGACGATATCGCTCGCTTCTACACCGGGCGTAGGGTCGCTCGCGCTTTCCGTGAAGTTCACCCATAGGTTCGCGCTCGCGGTCCCATCGACCACGGTGACGTCGCGCACGCTTACGGCGACACTACGAGGCGCTGCGAGGTCTTGATCCAACGACGCGTTACTCGGAGCGGGTAAGAGGACGGATAGAATGAGGCATAAAAGGAGGATGCGACGCATAGTTCCACGAGGGGATGGGGGTCATCGTCGGGCGCGCGCGCTATTTCTACCGCCTTTGCGTCCGAGTGTTCGCGCTGCACTTGATAACGCCTGCTTACTGGGGAGTTTTCGCTTCGGCATAATGAGGGGGCTCCTTTACGGGATGGGGGTAGGGACGCGGAGAACCCGCGTCCCATGTGTGCGATCGCGTGACGGGTCTTTAGCTGCGGGGTCCTCCGAATCGTCCCGAAAAGACGCTGAGAGCGATACCGACGAGACCGAAGAGGATCGAGATTCCGAGAACGGTTGCGAACGCGGGCGCGATGCTCGTGCTCGCGTCTTCGCCCACGTCGAACGTGGTGAAGTTCGTAATCAATGCTCGCGAGTTGACCTCAAGCGTTTCGAACAACGCCGCCATCACGATGAAGGTGACGGTGGCACCGATGATGATCCCCACGATGGCGAGAGGACCGCTGAGATCGAGTTGGGCGCGCGTGTCACGCCAAATGTTGCGGTTGACGTTCACGGATCCTTCACGGTAACGTTGGTGACCGACGGCGAGTGCGGTAACGAGGGTCATCCAAAGGGCTTGGAGGCGGGCGGGGGCTTTCATGCGCTAACCGCAACGACAGAACTTGTATATTAGTATTCCGGAATTAATGGGGTTTGGGTGACTTCGATGGATGCCATGTGCGCGCCCTTCAATCGTAGGTACGCTTCCCAGAACGGACCTTTATTAGGGTACGTGTCCGCCTCGATGAGCGGCGCGCTCCATTGACCGATCATATCATCGCCCACTTCAAGCAATTCGCGCTTCCGGATTTGTAACAAGCCACGTCGCGGTATGTGACAATTCCATTTCACCCGGTCATCAAGGATCGCCTTGTCCAAGCGATACGCGTGGGGGAAGCATAACCCGATATGATGATTTCTGCCTCTACAGATTTGGAGATAATCAAGGAAATTAATGGTGCCTTTCGTCATGCCTTTCCGGTTCCTGAAAAGGGCTTCATCCATGAGGATAGCTCCGTAAGGCGGTACGTGGCGCACGTGCTTTAAGAAGTCGTTCGTTGTCATCAAGACCCGTTGGTGCAAGTGTCGGAGATTAAAATCGTCGTCTAACGCTCTCAGGATCTGTAATGCTACGCTACTCTTACCGTCACCTTCTTTGCCAGAGAAGAGGATGACGTTATCGTAATCTTGTCTCACGTGTTTTCGGCAACCTTTGATCCATCGAGTGAGTTTATCGGATGACATGATCATACCCAATATACGAAATCCTTGCAAGCGGGACACCAAGCCTCGCCCGGTTCGTTGAACGCCATGAACTTGTGACCCCGTCCACAATTCACCATGACCTGCTCTATCATATCATTGTCGTCGTACAATTTATTAGTCTCCCGGCAAGTGATAATCCAAACGCTTGAAGTATTTTTGCACTTGTGTCCGGCGCTTTTGTCGCCAATGCCGTCCCGATTCCTCTGATTTCACATGGAACGCATCTCTCAGGCCCGGCAACGTGTTATCTCCGCCTTGAACGACTTGCGGCAACGTCGCGTAACTATTGGATAACAGATCGCGTAATGTCGGTTTGCCGACGATGCGTCTTTTAGTGCCTAACGCGAGAGGATTGAAGTCCTTTTCCTCGTCAATGATGCGTCCCAGATCGCGGGGGCTTAAACGGTTATGTCGGTTACGGACCAAACCCGGAGAAACGAGGTTAGAGGCATGCAATTTGAACGTCTGATTCCAGGGGTTCGCGTCCACGGCTTTCCGTATTGCAGGTAATAATCGACCCGACCCCGTGCTTACGGCGGAATCCTCTTCCCTTAACCGGTAACCGCGCGCTTTCGTCACCCATTTTTTCTTATCCACCAAATAATATTCGTATCGACCCGTCCCGAGCGATAAGTAGCGAGTGATTTTCTCAGGCTTCTCGAAGTACCCCGTTGTTTTAGTTTCGCGGATGCCCGTATCCACCCTGGAATGGCTCATGTCCTTTGGTATCATTTCGGGGGAACCCGTCCATGATACGCTGTCCGTCATTACCGCGATGGGTTCGCCACCGTAGCGCTTGATGGCATCGCACGCCATACTCAATCGTATACGCGTCAGGCCCGTGATGAACGACGCGTAAAGTGGGTTATACAATTCACCCGTGCGCAACGAATCGGAAACAATAGATTCGCCGTTCATCTTGTGTTTCTCGATCATCTCGAAGCCTACGCCGTAGAGACTGTTGGCGGCCTCCTTGATTACTCGCTCTGCGGCGTCGCCTTTGTATTTTCGTCGTTCTTCGAGGAAATGGTGGCACGCGGTCGCTATCGGTGACGATCTGCGTTCCGTAACGACCTTGATCCATTCCTCGTCCCGGAAAACGCAACCTTGATTGATGGCCCATTCCCGCTCTTGATGGGTGTAAGTCATTCGGTTGATGCCTGCTACTCGGGATTTGCTACCGTTACGATTAGCGTAACTTACGGTATGGTACGCGGTCGCGGGCGCGTCCATTGTGCCGCGGATGATGGTCAGGTCGTCGAGGCTTGGTGACCAATCGGGTGCGCCGGCGCCGATGATGAGGGATGCGTGACGGAGGTCCGGTAACTCGGTTATGACCGCCGGGTACGCACTCGCAATATCAGCGGTATACGCCTCCTCGTGGTAACCAAGTCGGTAAGTATCGATCAAGCCGCCTGAGTAACTCTCGTGGGCCATGCACCATAACTCGTTGATCACTCGGGGCGACGCGTCCCACGTCTTTACCGTTGCGAACCAGTTCGCAGCTTCATAACTCTCGGGGTCCGTGACGCTCGCGAGAGCGGTCTTGCACGCGCTCCCGGCGCTCGATAGAACGGGTGCGTGTACGTGGAACGCTTTCAGAATGTTGGCGTGAACGAGTTCTTGTAGTTTTTGGGCTACTTGAGCATCCCGTAGGTTGCTGTCGTTGACGGCTTGACGGTAATCGTCGTCCGTTGTGTAGCGCCTCCAATCTACGAGGTGTAGTTCTTTGGCGCCTTTCTCGTAAGGGATGCCGGCGCCTTCGCAGACGTTCGCGAGATGCCCGTAATAGAATTTGCTCGCGTCCACAACGGTAACATGACTCCATTTGTTAATGTTACCGATACTGGTTTTGATACTGTTCTTGAAGCTACTCAGCTTCACTTCCGTATCGCCGACGGTCAATTCGAGGGCGGGGTCTATTCTGTCGAAACGTTCAATAACGCGCCATTGTTCCGTAATCGGTAAGGGCTCTATCAATATCCGTAATAGCGCGATATGATCGAATTGTCGCCATGAAACGAGTGTTGCACCATCGAATGAGAGGGAGCGGATCCATTTCACGAGTCGATCGCGTTTCTCCGTCAACGAATCCGTGGGTCTGATGATTATTCTGCCGAGAGAATCGGTCAACAGTTTGGGTTCCCCCGTGAGATGATCGGTCTCCACGTCGAAGCCCACAAGATTCGGTGGATCAGCTGCTAATCGTCTACCTTGCTTGGGTCGCGCTTTGGCCCCCACGTGTAACGGATGACGTTTGAGCGTCATTGCGCGTCACTAACGGAAGGGATCGTATTCGTCGAAGTATTCGATAAGACCCGCTAAATCCTCGGACTCCAAGTCGAAGGCGTCAAGGACATACCAATCGTGCACTATCCCCCAAGCGAAATCGTCCACTTTGTCAGGATTCAGGCCCCGATCCTTCAGGGCCTTCTTCACGGCTTCAACGGAATCATCGAGGTGCTGCGGCACTTCGGGTCCGTCGGATCGACTCATAGCGATCCAGTCCGTTTGGCGCTCCTCGGGAGTCTGCTTCTCTTTCGCGATATCGGACCGGAAAGTACCAAGCGTCAGGTCGCGCCTTTCCTGTGATGCGGTAACGAGAGGACGCGTCCGTCGCTTGGGTAACCGTTTGCGCGCCGCTTCCCGTAAAAACTTTAACCGCTTCGGAGAATTCTTGAGATTGGTGGCTTGCTTGGGCGTGAACCCGAGTTTGCGCAATTTATTGTAAAGGATCCGTCGATCCCGGTTACGTTTCTCCGTTATCGTCAGTCTCGCCATGATCGCGCCTCGTCAGTGTGCGGCATGCGTTTGACTATCCATGACGATATCGCCGTGACTCACGAACGAGTAGCTACCCGTAGATGAGTAACAACCCAGTAATGGGTATAAAATCATAAATACGCGGGAAGTAGCTGAAGGTATCCGACGCAGCGTCGTCGAGCATAAAACGTGATTAACATGGCAAAACCCGCAAGCACGCAAACAACGCTGTTCGGTAAAGCGCTTGCCGAAACGGAAAGCAAGCTCCAAGAATTCGCTCCCGCGCTCCAATGGAGCGACGACGTGGACGTAACGGAAAGACTCGACGTAGAGTTCTTGGACGAGCCCGAAATGATTCAAGTCGCGGACAAATTCAACGATGGAGCACCGATTGATGCATTCGTGTTCCACGTGCGCGAACTTGCAACGGGAGAAACGTATTCACAGATCGCGCGAGCGACCGTGAACAGGAACGGGCAACCCACGAACGCTATGTTCCGCGCCATCCTCACGTGGGCGAAACGATGCAACGGACACATTGCGGGGTCGCGAGGACGCATCATCGCGTCCCCGTACTTCAACAAGGCGAAGGACAAGAATCTTCGCGGATTCCGTATCGTCCCGATCCCGGAAACGGTGACGGAAAACTCGGAGTGAACGCACGCACGGCGCGCGGAACCTGCCCCGCGCGCCCCCTATTTTTTCATTCCCCCAAAGGTGCCACAACGATGACACAAGTTTACCCAGATTTCACGAAAGGTGAGTGGTTACTCGTTTTCGGCGTCAAGCAAAAGGGACGCGAACGTCACGTAACATTAATTCAATTTTTTCGACTCGACTCAAGTAAAGCGGAAAGTGCTTGGGTGGATTGGTACGATGCCAAGAAATGGGACCACGTCATCGTATGCAACAACCGCGAAGCACTACGTCGCGAATGGGTGCATAAACTCCCCAAATGGCTCAAAGTGCCCATGGAATTACGGGAGGGTTACGAATAAAAAACCGACGAATGCTAAGAGTGATATGCAAGCGGTGCGGGGGACTAACTGTCACGGTTAGCACTAACCCAAGCAACGTCATTTGTTACACATGCTTGGACGAAACCGCGAGGCGGAACCGGAGGGAACTAAGGCGTGCGGATTAGTGACATTTACTTATTCGTTATCATTTCTTTGTCGCTTGCCTGGTACGTTTCCGCGGCGTTGAATCCGACGAAAACGTTGTTCGGGGAAACGGTTATTTGGGGGGCAGGCGTATTGTTTTGCGGGATTGGACTGATGGCTCTGGAGGACGAAGGATGAAAATCAATATGGGTTGCGGGATGGATTATCGGGAAGGGTACGTGAATTGTGATATAGAAGCAAGCGTCAGAAGTGATATGACGTTCGACATGCTGAAATTCCCATGGCCGTTCGACGAGAATTCATCGAGCGAAATATTGTTCAGTCACGTACTCGAACACGTGCCCGGAATAATGATCAACGACCGCGACGCGTTCGTGCAAATCATGGAAGAATGCTACCGTATCCTACGAAAGAATGGAACCATACAAGTGATAGGCCCCCACTGGTCCATGAAACCCACACATTACCTTGGGCAACCAACCCATTACCGCATGATCGGACCGTGGACGTTCCAAACGTTCGACCCGGTACTATCGACCCAAATGCGGTACTGTTCGAGTGCGCGGTTAAAGGTCGTGCGTGCGTGGACGACGAAGAGGGAAGCTCCGTTCGCGCGGAACCTCACGATAGGACAATGGGGGTTGACGACGCACCTACGAGACCGCGTATTCGGACGACTACTCAATTGGGTACCGTATGAGGGCACAATAACAGTGAGGGCACTGAAATGAAAGTAATCGCTTTCGACATAGACGGGACGATTGTACACACGCCAGAAGGAGAGGTAACGAATTACGACGACCCTGCGAGTCTCGCGAAAATGACGCCATGTCCGGTAATAATCCCGTGGCTACGACTCACGCAAAAGGGGTACAAACTCATAGCAATAACAGGAAGAGGACGACACGTCCACGAATTCACGCGGCAACAAATCAAACGCTTAGGACTCGATGACGTCACTGTACATAGCATGAATCACCACGGGATCTTCCCCGGATACGCCGCCATGACAAAATACAAAACCGACATACTAAAACACTCAAACGAAAAAGATACGGTAATACTCTATGTAGGGGACACGTCATGGGACAAAGAGGCGGCAACAAAAGCCCGTGTACTATTCTTCTACGCAAAAGACTTAATGGAGATTATAAAATGCGGCGAGAACGATGCAACCACATACTACAAGTCAGTCCAATAAAAGGCAAACACTACATGCACCAAACCGAATTAACCCGCAACCCCAAATACCCGCCCAAAAAATGGAACCCAAAAGTAAGCGGACTATACGACTGTACAAGACCCCGAAACCACCCCGGACGATGCAACGTAGAAGAAGGACTCGGAGGAGGGATTCTACCAAATTACGCCGACATAGAGAGCGTGACAGACGAAGACGACGCGAACGAAGTAAAAAAAGAATAGGAAGGTACTATAAATGACGAACTGGAGAAATGGGATGATCCCTATAATAGCTGGAACGGTGGTAACATTTGTGTTGACACTCACACTAATGATAGGCGGAATATTATACGCAGAATTAAACGCTCCATACAGCGACAAAGTATGCGACGACGCCGCAGCCATCGAATCCGGCATCATAACGTGCAAAACCCAGTGCGGTAAATACCCGACACTATGGATCTGGGACCCCCAATGGCGCTGCTGGGAAACAGTAATAGAAAGAACAGAGGAATCATAAAATGACCGAAAACGAACCCCGAATCGATACCAACGGAACCAAACGCTGGTACCGGCATGGCAAACCCCACAGAGTCGACGGACCCGCAATCGTATGGAGTGACGGAACCAAACGCTGGTACCGGGATGGCGAACTCCACCGCGACGACGGACCCGCAATCGAGCACGCCAACGGAACCAAACGCTGGTACCGGGATGGTAAACTCCACCGCGACGACGGACCCGCGGTAGAATACACCAACGGTCCCAAACACTGGTACCGGTGCGGTAAACA
>Ga0326597_10005180_pt1 | contig 18143 bp, 18 predicted proteins | sample RVTome_12_FD_203789 | JGI IMG/M metagenome (GOLD analysis project Ga0326597, IMG submission 203789) | Soil microbial communities from uranium-contaminated site in the Upper Colorado River Basin, Wyoming, United States - RVT100D185 | ecosystem: Environmental > Terrestrial > Soil > Contaminated >... | reverse complement strand
GGTGGCTCCCCGGGAGACTCCTTTCAACGCCATCCATCTGAAGAACATGCTCGAGCTCGCCCGGCTCGGGGTCACCGTGATGCCACCACTCCCCGCGTTCTACAACCGTCCCGAGACGATCGAGGATCTCATCGACCACTTCGTGGCCCGCGCCCTCGATCAGTTCGGCATCGATGCCGGGATCACGCGCCGTTGGGGGCCGGTCCGCCGCGAGGACGAGGAATGAGCCGGCCACTCGCCGAGATCCTCGCCGATCTCCCCACCGAGTCGGGAGGAGCAGCCATCGTGCTGGCGACCTCCGGGATGCCGCCGGCGATGGCGTTGCTCTCCATCGGCGACGTGTTCCTGACCGCCGGCGACCGGGTGCGATGCTGCGTGTACGGGACCTCGTCGGTCGTGAGCCGGCTCGGGGGCGCATTCACGCTGCTCGTGCCCGATGGCACGCGGATGCTGCGGGTCGAGGCGATCGATGCTCGGGCGTCGGTCCACGGCGACGTCGCCCTCGTCGAGGGCACGCTGTCTGGTGTGCGCCCCACGGCCGAGCCGCCATGGACCACATCGATGGCGTTCTCGCCCGAGCAAGCCGACGATCCCCGGATCGACGGGTTCCTCGAGTACTGGCGGGCGGCACGCTCCTGGCTCGAGGATCCCTCGTCGATGCCTCCCGACCCGCCCTCCTAGGGTCGGAGCGGCGCGAGCAGCTCGCTGACGTCGTCCACCCCCTCGAGGGAGCCGATCGACTCGACGAGAGTGTCCACCGAGCCGGGTGGCAGCACGCCGTCGGCGGCGCGACGGGCCTTCGCGACGGTCGCCTCCCAGTCGGGGTTCGGAATGACCGGGTTGAGGCGGTGCTCACCGCTAGTCGTCGTCACCGCTACGGCGGCCTCACCGTCACCCAGCCCCGGTTCCTCGGTGACGGTCACCCGGTTTGCCAGTTCGCCGGTCCGCTCGTCCGAGATCCTGTCGGCGCCGAACTGGGGGAGCCAAGCCTCGCGGTCGTGCACGGAGACTGCCGTCACCCATCGTGCCGAGAGCGTCGCGGTGAATGGGGACTCCCAACCGACGCCGGCATGCATCCGAAACCCATCGGGAGGGAGGCCGACGGTGACGGCGACGACGTCGTCGGGCTCGAGATCGGCATCGAGGATCGATTCGATCACCGGCTGCAGAGCGGCCGCGGCGGGCCACCGACGGGTGGCGATCTCGCCGATGTGCCACCCCGATCCCAGGCCGTCCGTCAAGGCGCCGGGGTCGCCGCCGTTCGAGAAGGTGCCGAGGAGGCCCCCGTCGTCGGCGGTGAGGATGTCCGGTGATCCCTCGAAGCCGGCGGCGGCGAGCCTGGCGGAGATCAATCCCGCCATGGCGGCCCGAGCCTGATGGAATTTGATCGCCGGCGAGCCGAATGAAGCGAACGTGCCACCCGCCTGGCTGCCGGCGAGGCCCATCGCATGGGTTGTCCGATCGGCGTCGAGGCCGGCCACCCGGGCCGCCGCCAACGCCGCGCCGAGGGGGCCGGCGACCCCGGGGGTGTGCCATCCCCGGCGGCGGAACTCGGGATAGTCGAGTGCGGTGCCGATACGGAGCAGGGCCTCCATGCCGGCCGCCAGCCCGGCGATCAGGTCGGGCCCGCTCGCCCGGGCCTCTTCGGCAGCGGCGAGGGCGGCGGGGACCACCACCGGAGTGACATGGCACAGCGTCTGGCGGTGGACGTCACAGAACGACCGAGCCGTCGTCAGGTACCCGTTCACCAGGGCTGCTCCTGCAGCGGACATCGGCGTACCGGCGAACACCGTGACATCGCCGTTTCCGAACAGGGCGCGGGCAGTCCCATCGAGCTGGTGGGACTGCGGCGATGTCCAGCCGACCAGGGCGCTGGCGACGGCGTCCAGCAGCAGCCGTTTGACGTCGGCGACCACTGCAGGGGGAAGCGTCTTCGCCTCCAGCGTCGCGGCGAATCGGGCGAGTTCGGCGGTGCGATTCACGGGGTGGCGTGACGATGGATGGGTGAAACAAACATGGCAGTGGCCAACCTTGACAGCATTAAACCTTTCGGTAGGGTAACGCGGCCCCCAGCAGGAGTTCCGTATGAAGGCCACCCGGGTCGATTACGCCCCGTACGAGAAGGACGACGATCCGGTGGCGCAGGCGCCGCACAGCCTGCGAGCGTGGCTCAAGCAGGTGGACGAGGTCGGCGAGCTCCGTGTCATCAACGGCGTGGACTGGGAGGAGTCGATCGGCCGCATCAGCGAGATGCTTCATCACACCGATGACTCTCCGGCGGTCCTCTTCGACGAGATTCCCGGGTACAAGGCCGGAAACCGGGTTCTCGTCAACTCGCTCACCGCCCGGGCCCGCCTCGCCGTCTCACTCGGGCTACCCGCGAGCACGGACACGTTCGAGCTCATGGATGCATGGGAGCGCATGGTCGATGAGGTCGAGCCGCAGCCCATGCCCGAGGTGGACTCCGGGCCGATAGCCGAGAACGTGCTCGAGGGCGACGACATCGACCTCTTCAAGTTCCCGACACCTCTGTGGCATCCCGAGGACGGGGGGCGGTACATCGGCACCGGATGCGCGGTGGCCACCAAGGATCCCGACTCCGACTGGATCAACTTCGGCACCTACCGGGTGATGATTCACGATGAGAAGCGCGCCGGGCTGTACATGTCGCCCTCGAAGCACGGCATGACCCACCGCAACACGTACTTCGAGCGTCGGGAGCCGATGCCGGTCGTCGTGCTGGCGGGGCTCTCCCCGCTGCAGTTCGTGGCGAGCGCCCTCGAGATCCCCCATGGGGTCAACGAGATGGAGTGGGTCGGGGGTGTCGTCGGCTCACCCGTGGAGATGATCAAGGGCCGCCACACCGGTCTTCCCATCCCGGCGCATGCCGAGATCGCCATCGAAGGGTTCCTCCATCCCCAGAACGTGGAGCTCGAAGGGCCGTTCGGGGAATGGACGGGCTACTACGCATCCGCATCGCGCGACGAGCCGGTGCTCGATGTGGCCGCGATCTATCACCGCAACGATCCGATCCTCCTTGGCTGCCCGCCCGAAAAGCCGCCGTACGAGGCGCAGCGTTTCCAGCAGTACCTGCGCAGCGCAAACCTGCGCCGGCAGCTGCGCGGGGCCGGCATCCCCAACGTCGTCGCGGCGTGGACCCATGCCGCCGGCGGGTGCCGCCTCTTCAATGTGGTCGCCATCGAGCAGGCACACGCCGGCCATGCCCGGCAGACGCTCCACGCGGCGGCGAGCATGGGCCAGGCGGCCTACCTCGGCCGGATCGTGATCGTCGTGGACGAGGACATCGACGTGACCGACCTCGACGAGGTGATCTGGGCGGTCACCACCCGGATGGACCCTGCACGCGACGTGGACATCATCGAACGGATGCTCACCGGAGCGTTGGATCCGGCCATCGAGCCGGGGAAGAAGGTGCACAACAGCCGGTTGCTGATCGACGCCACCCGGCCGTGGGAGTGGAAGGACAAGTTCCCGCCGCCGATCGGGCCGTCGCCCGAGATCAAGCGTCAGACGAGAGAGGACTGGGGCTGGATACTCAAGGGGTGACGCCGGCGAGGCGAGCCGTAGGATCACTCCCGTGAGACGACTCCGGCTCTCATTCGCCTCGGCGATCAACGAGCGCACCCGCCCGCTCATCGACGGCACCATCGAACCAGACGGCATCGAGTTGGTCCCGGTGGTGTCCGATCCCTCCGAGACCTTCTGGCGAATGCTCCGATTCCGGGACTTCGACATCTCCGAGATGTCCCTCTCCTCGTTCCTGATCGCCCGGGAGCGCGGGTTCGACGCTCTCGCCATCCCGGCATTCCCGTCGCGCCGGTTCATGCATCTCGAACTGGTCGCCCACGTGGATGCCGGTATCGAGACGCCGGGCGACATCGCCGGCAAGCGACTCGGCGTGGGGGAGTACCAGCAGACGGCGGCTCTGTGGACCAGAGGGATCCTCGAGCACGACTTTGGGGTGTCCCAGTACGACGTCGAGTGGTACATGGAGCGCACTCCTGCGCAGAGTCACGGTGCCGCCACCGGCTTCCAGCCCCCGGAGGGGATCTCGTTCCACCAGGTCCCGCCGGATAGGAGCCTGTCCACGATGCTCGCCGCCCACGAGATCGACGTGGCTCTCGTCAAGCGGGCGATGCGGAAGACCGCCGAAGCCGTGGTGGAGCGGTCGGCGAGGATGAAGGTCGGCCAGGTCGAGTTCGACCGGGTGACCCGCCCGGTGTTCACCGATCCGATCGCGGAGGGGAAGCGGTTCTTCACCGCGCACGGGTTCGTGCCGGTCAACCACACGTACGTGATTTCGGGGGATCTGCACCGGGAGTGGCCCTGGGTGGCCCTGAACGTCTACAAGGCGCTGCTCGCCGCCAAGCGGCACGCCGAGCGGCATCTGATGGCGAGTATCCCGCTGAGCCTCGTGTTCCGCGAGGAGTACCTGGCGCGGACCCGAGAGGCGCTCGGCGACGACCCGTTCCCCTACGGATTGGAGCCGAACCGCGCCGCGCTGCAGACGATCATCGACTATTCGAACGAACAGGGCCTCACCAGCGAGAAGGCCGATGTCGAGGATTTGTTCGTGCCCAGCGTCGTCGAGTGGGCGGAGATGGCCCAGGGCTGACCGCCCGGTGGAGGCTGGCGTTTCGTCGCACCAGGTTGGCGCAAATCATTCACCGGGACCAGTTGACCGCAAAAATACTTGCTGTCATACTTCGCCGGCGGTCCGGCAACGACCCGGCTCGGGTCCCGGGCCACCAACTGAGGGAGCCCAGAGAGGGAGCTGAGGCATGCGAGAAGTACGGAACAGGGGCCGGCTTTGGCGGGGGGTGTTCGCCGTACTCCTGGCGTTCAGCCTCGTAGCGGTCGCCTGCGGCGACGACGACACCAGCGGAAATGGCGGCGACGGCGATCCGTACGCCGCACCAGGGTCCGCGGCGGACGCCTTCGACATGTACAACGCCATGAGTGGTCAGGCGCGTACCGACGCCCTGATCGCGGCCGCGCAGGAGGAGGGTTCGCTCATCTTCTACACGGCCAGCTCTGGCATGGAGCCCGTGATCGAGGCCTTCGAGGACGAGTACGACATCAATGTCGAGCTGTTTCGTGGCAACGCGGACACAGTGCTGCTGCGGATCACACAGGAGTTCGAGGCCGGGTTCTACGGCGTGGACGTGTTCGACGACGCCGAGGCGTTCACGGTGGCCCGCCTGGGCATGACGTATGAGTACGTCAACCCGGCGCTGACGGACGCGATCCCGGGCTACGACCCGGCAACGCATGTCGCCGCGACCCGCCTGAGCGTCTACACGCAGGGCTGGAACACGGATCTCGTGGACGACTCCGAGGTGCCCGACGACATCGCAGGCTTCACCGACCCGGCGTGGTGTGGGCGCCTGTCGATGGACCCGCGCGACTGGGTCTGGTACATCGGCGTGCGCGACTACTACCTCGACCAGGGATGGACCGAGGAAGAGGTCGATGACATGTTTCGCACGCTGGCCGAGTGCTCGCGGTTCGACCGCGGACACACGACGCAGGCGCAGCTGCTGCTCGCCGGCGAGTTCGACGCTTCGCTGACCGTCTACACGCAGTCGGTGGATCGTGAGCTCGAGGACGACGCCGAGGCGCCGATCGCGTGGCGCAAGTCGGATGGCAGCTGGGTGAAGCCGCTCGTGTTCTTCCCGCAGGGCGCGTCCCTGATGAAGAACGCACCGCATCCTGCGGCGGCGATGCTGTTCGTGGACTTCCTGCTCACCGAGGGTCAGCAGATCCTCGCACTCAAGGACAAGACGCCGACTGCCATTGCGCAGGCTGGCGGTCCTCTCGAGGGGATTCCGAACGCAGACCTGCACCAGGTCGATTTCGACAAGTTCTACGACCGCGACACGTGGGCGACTCGATTCGACGAGCTGCTCACCGCGGGAGGCTGATCCGAAGCGAGTGAAGGGGCCCTCCCCCTGGCAACGGGGGAGGGCCCCTTCTATTCACCGAGTGGGAGGCAGTCTGTGACCGACGACCAACGCGCCACCTCTGTGGTGGACCGTGCCGGTCCGGACGGCAAGCCCGGTGGGCCGGGGCTCCTCCAGCGTTGGTTCACCCGGCTGCTGTCGGTCAAGTCGGTCACACTACTGATCGTCGTCATCGTGATCGGGTACCTCGCCCTGACCCCGATCCTCTACCTGCTGCACGGGGTGTTCTTCGAGGACGACGGGTTCACCTTCGATGCATTCACACGGGCCTATGAGTTCAGCGGCTTCGGGACCATGGTCAAGAACTCGCTCATCTACGCCGCCGGTGCGGCGTTCGTCTCGTTCGTGGTGGGCACGACGCTGGCGTACATCGCGGTGCGCACGAACGTCCCGTTCCGATCGCTGCTGATCGTCGCCGCCCTGGTACCCCTGATCATCCCAGGCCTGCTGTACACGATCTCCTGGATCATGCTCGGCAGCCAGAATGTCGGCTTCATCAACCAGATCTCCAAGGCGGTGATCGGCCGACCGATCGTGAACATCTTCAGTATGGCCGGGATGATCTGGGTCGAAGCGGCCCACACCGGCCCACTCGTGTTCCTGTTCATGGCTGCGGCGTTTCGCAGCATGGACCCGGCACTCGAGGAGTCCGCCCTCGTGTGCGGGGCGAGCCGGTGGACCATGCTGCGGCGGGTCACCCTCCCGCTGGTGCGTCCCGCGATCGGCGGCGGGATGCTGATCGTGGCCATCAAGGCACTCGAGGGGTTCGAGGTTCCGGCCCTGCTTGGGCTCCCCAACAAGATCTACGTCTTCACCAGCCGGATCTACTTCGAGGTGCAGAACTTCGACTTCGGCGCCGGCGGTGCCCTGTCGATCAACCTCCTGCTTCTCTCGGTGGTCGGTGTGTTCGCGGTGAACAGGCTCCGCGGCGGCGAGAAGGAGTTCGCCACCGTCACCGGCAAGGGCTTCCGCCCGCAACGCATCGACCTGGGTCGGTGGCGGTGGCCGATCGCCGTCGGCGTCGTGGTCTGGTTCATCATCACGGCCGTGTTGCCGTTCCTGGTGATGGTCTACACGTCGTTCCTGCCCTACTACCAGCGTTTCTCGTTCGGGGCGTTCAGCAAGTTCTCGCTCGACAACTACCGGGACCTGTTCGACAACGAGATCTTCCTGCAGTCGGTGAAGAATTCCCTCGTGCTGAGCATCGGCTCGGCAACGATCATCATGATCCTCGTCGGCCTGGCGGCGTGGCTCGTGGTTCGGAGCCGCCTCAAGGGCCGCAACATCCTCGATCAGCTGACGTTCCTGCCGCTGGTCGTCCCCGGGCTGGTCATGGGTGTAGCGCTGTCGTATGTGTACTTGCGCAACCCGCTTCCGTGGCAGATCTACGGGTCGATCTGGATCCTGATGATCTCGTATGTGACCCGGTTCATGCCGTACGGGATGCGATACGCCGTGCCTGCCCTCACCCAGATCTCGCCGGAGCTCGAGGAGGCCGCCCAGGTTGCGGGAGCGTCCTGGTGGCATTCGAACCGACGCATCGTGCTCCCCCTGATCATGCCGGGATTGCTCGCCGGGTGGATCTACATCGTCATCACGTCGATCCGTGAGCTGTCCAGCTCGCTGCTGTTGTACAGCCCGGGCAACGAGGTGCTGGCGATCGTGATCTGGCTGTTCAACGAGAAGGGCGAGTTGACGACGGTGTCGGCGATCGGGGTGCTGCTCGTGCTCACGCTCATCGTCATCGTCGCCGTCGCCTACAAGATGGGCAGCAGAATCGGACTGCAGGAGGAGTGAGCGTGAGGGTGAGTCCGGAATGCTGGTGATCGAGAACCTGGTCAAGGTCTTCGAAGGGGAACGCGCAAAGAGCATTCGCGCCCGCCGTGGCGAGGAGGGCGGCAGAGCCGCCCGATCGGTGCGCGCCGTCGATGACGTGAGCTTCACCGTGGAGGAGGGCGAGATGTTCACGCTCCTCGGCCCGTCGGGGTGCGGGAAGACCACCACGCTGAGGTCGATCGCCGGCCTGGAGCGCCCCGACTCCGGGAAGATCCAGGTGGCCGACCGCGTCCTGTTCTCGGGAGGCACGGGACAGAGCCGGGTGTTCCTGCCGCCGAACCAGAGGAACCTGGGCATGGTGTTCCAGTCGTACGCCATCTGGCCTCACATGAAGGTCTTCGACAACGTCGCATTCCCCCTCCAGGTGATGCCGCGCTCGGAGCGGCCGTCGCGCGAGGAGATCCGCTCCCGGGTGATGGAGATCCTCGAGCTCATGGAGCTCCAGGACCTGGCCCGGCGCCAGGCGACCAAGTTGTCGGGCGGGCAGCAGCAGCGGCTGGCCCTGGCCCGTGCCCTGGTGACGAAGCCGGCGCTCATCCTCCTCGACGAGCCGTTGTCCAACCTGGATGCCAAGCTCCGCGAGTCGCTCCGTTTCGAGTTGAAACGGTTCCAGCAGGAGCTGGGCATCACCAGCGTGTACGTCACCCACGACCAGGTCGAGGCCTTGGGCCTCTCCTCACGCATCGCCGTGATGCGCGAGGGGCAGATCATGCAGATCGGCCGCCCCCAGGACATCTATGAGAAGCCGGTGAACCGGTTCGTCGCCGACTTCATCGGGACCTCGAACTTCCTGTCCGGGTCGGTCAGTGCCGAGGAGGGCGCCCTGGTCGTCATCGACAGCGAGGTCGGCGAGTTGCGCGCCAATGCCCAACCCGGCCTCCGCGCCGGGGAGCAGGTGACGCTCGCCGTCCGGCCGGAGGGCATCGAGATGTCCACCGCGGCGCCGACGGGGAACGTCCCCAACGAGCTCCAAGGCGAGGTCATCACGAAGAGCTACCAGGGCGATGCCGTGGACCACGTGGTGCGCATCGGCACTCAGGAGCTGCGAGTGCGACTGCCGGTCCGGCTGGCGATCGACGATGGCACATCGGTCACCGCCCGGATCGATCCCGATCACCTGAGGGTCATCCCGCAGGGCGATTGAGGTGGAGGAGCCGCCGCCCGAGTCGAGCGATCGCCGCCGCCTGTCGATCCTGGTCGTGGGGTTCGGGACGGCGCTCGGCGTCACGGCCTTCACCTATCCGCTCCTCGCTCTCGAGTCGGGTCTGAGCGCCACCGCCGTCGGGCTGCTGGCCTCGGTGTCCGCAGCCCTGCAGATGGCCTCGCGGCTCGTGCTCCCGTATCTCCTGTCGAGGTTCCTCGATCGATCGCTGATGGTGTTCGCACTCCTCGTCATGGCCGTCTCCGCCGGGGCGCTGCTGGTCACCCAGGCGCTCATCGGCTTCGTCGTCGCCCAGGTCGGTCAGGGCTTTGCCCGCGGCGTGTTCCACACGGCGAGCCAGACCCACGCGGTGCGGAACCCGGGGGTCGCCTCGCGGGGCCTCGCGTTCGTGCAGACGACCGCCCAGTTCGGGCGGCTCATCGGGCCGGCGGTGGCAGGGTCGCTGGCCGTGATCTCGTTGCGCGCCTCGCTCATCGCGGCGGTGGCGCTGGCTGGCGCCGGTGCCCTGTTTGCAGCGACCCTCGTGGCCATGCCGCCGTACCGGCGTGACCCCCCGTCGGACCGGAAGCCGATCTGGAGGCGCGGGGATCTGGCAATGGCCTACTGGGGCGGGGCGGCGGGCGGGGTATGGCGAGGGTTGTCGGAGTCGTTCGTGCCCGTGATCCTCACCGACCGTGGGCTGGCCCCGAGCGTGGTCGGGTGGCTGCTCTCGCTGGCGGATGGTGCGGGGTTCCTGACCACCGCCTCGGTGGCCCGGTGGGGTCGGGACGATGTCCGGCCCTTCGTCCCCCTCGCCGCCACCGCACTCGCCGTCGCCCTGGTGCTGATGCCCCTCGCGTCGGGCGTCGTCCTCCTGGGCGCACTGATGCTGGTGGCGGGGAGCAGCGGTGGCGTCTCCGGGGTGCTCGGCACCGCGGTGGCCAACGAGACGGTCGAGGAGAGCGAGCAGGGCGCTGCCATCACCCTGGTCGGCACGTATCGCGCCGGCGCCCGACTGGCGGCCCCCGCCACGGTCAGCGGGACGCTGTCGGCGCTCGCACTACCGGCAGCGATGGCTTGTGTCGCCGGTGCGATCTTTGCCCCCACCCTGTGGTTCGGCCCGAGACACTCGCGAGCCCGCCGTGCGGGTACGGTGGATCAGTGACCATCGAGCCGTATCCCGAGGATCGTCCCCGGACCGCGACCGTCCGCTCTCGCCTGGTGCTCGAGGTGGCCTCCGAGCTCGCCGGTGTGGAGGGTTGGGAGCCGAAGCAGGCCCTGGTCCGAATGCGGGCCCAGGGCGCCGCGGAGTGGGGGGTGTCGCTGTTCGCCTCCGATGCGGCGTCGGTGATAGAAGATGTCGTCTCCGGGGAGGTCGATGTCGCCATCGTCAACCCGGCGACGGCGGTGGGACCGGCGATCCGCGGTCTTCCCCCGTTCTCCGGGGTGGCCGACCTGCGTGCCATTGCCACGATCCCCTCGCACGACCAGTTGGGCCTGGCCGTGGCCGAGTCCACCGGGATCGAGAGCGTTGATGACCTGCGCGGTGAGCATTCCCCCATGCGGATCTCACTGCGAGGGGGCCGCCCCGACCATTCGGTCCACATGGTGCTCCACCACGTGTTCGAAGCGATCGGGGCACCTCTTGACGACCTCGTGGCGCGGGGCGACACCATCCACATGGACGACGGCATTCCCCATCGGGAGCCGCGGCGCGGCCTCGTGCTCGGCGGCGAGCGGGAGATGGTCTGCGACGAGGGCGTCTACAACTGGGTGCCGATGGCGGTCGAGGCGGGATTCCGGTTCCTCCCGATCCCCGAGGATGCGCTCCAGGCCCTGGAAGGTATGGGGTACCGCCGTTCGGCGATCGAGCGGGAGCGGTATTCGGTGCTCCCCGCGGATGTGGCCACCCTGGACTTCTCCGGGTTCATGCTCTACACCCGTGCCGATGCCCCCGACGGCGGAGTCGATGCCATCTGCCGGGCGATGCTCGCCCGGCGGGATCGGATCCCCTGGCAGGGGGGCCCGACGCTCCCGTTGGAGCGCATGGTGACCGACGCCGAGGATGCGCCGGTGCCGATCCCGCTGCACCCCGCCGCCGAGCGGGTGTGGCGCGAGGCCGGGCTGCTGTGACCTCGCGACCGATGTCGTGTCATTGCCCTGTCTTGACAGCAACAAACATTGCAGCCACGATTCGGTCGAGGAGATGAGGTCATGACCGAGGTCGTCGTCGCCGCCACCGGGATCGTCCCCTTCGCGAAGGAGACCCCGCTCAGTGTCGACATGCTCGCCGCGGGTGCCGTGCGAGAACTGTTCGACGGGTCCGGTGTCGATCCCGGCCTCGTCGAGGAGGCCTATGTCGGCACGGCCAAGGGGGGCGGCCTGATCGGGCAGCGTTCCCTGCGGTTTGCCGGGCTGGCCTCGGGCTTGCCGATCTTCAATGTCGAGAGCGCCTGTGCCAGCAGCGCCGTCGCCTTCCACTTGGCGCGTCGGGCGATCTCGGACTCCGGCGTGGAGTGCGCCCTGGTCGTGGGGGTGGACAAGCTCTCCACCCTCGGCAAGGGCGCCCTCCCGGTGCAGGAGACGGAGTGGGAGGGACAGGCCGGCGTCACCAACCCCGTCGTCTATGCGATGCGCGCCAACCGCTACATGCATGAGACGGGGGCGACCGTCGAGGACCTTGCTCGAGTGTCCGTGAAGGCCCGGCAATTCGCCTCCGCCAACCCGATCGCCCACATGCGTACAAAGGTCACGGTGGACGAGGTGCTGCAGTCACGGATGGTCGCCGACCCGCTGACCCTCTACCAGTGCTCGCCGAAGAGCGACGGAGCCGCCGCAGTCCTCCTCGTGTCCGACGGATTGGCAAGGCGCGCGGGTGTCACCGGCCCGCGGGTACGGGCCACCGTCGTGAAGTCGGGTCGCTTTAGCTTGGCCGAGCGCGATATCACCCGGCCCGACATCACGTTGCGGGCATCCCAGGAGGCCTTCGCCGATGCGGGCATCGGCCCGGAGGAATTCGACGTCGTGGAGCTCCACGACGCCTTCTCCATCGCCGAGCTCCTGTACTCCGAGGAGCTGGGTCTGTGCCCGGAAGGGGAGGCTCCACGGTTCCTCCAGTCGGGGGAGAGCTCGTCGTTGGAACCTTCGAAATCCGCTCTGGTCAACCCGAGCGGCGGGCTCATGGGCCGCGGTCACCCGATCGGGGCCACCGGTGCCGCCCAGATCGTGGAGCTGACCAACCAGCTCATGGGCCGTGCCTCGTCGCAGCGGGAGGGAGCCCGCACCGGGATGGCGCACGTGACGGGCGGGGGAGCTTCGGGGTTCGACAACGGAGCGTGTGCGGTGACGATCCTCACCGTCGACTGACATGGGAAGCATCGCCATCTGGCCCACCGAGCCCGTCGGACTCGCCGGAGTCGCCAACGCGGTGGCAGAGCGGGTTGGCGAACCCGTCCAGATAGCTGCCGACCCGGCGGGTGCCGATCGTCTGGTCGTGATCGTCACCGGGTCGGGCGACCCTGTCGGCCCGGCGATCGACTCCGGCGCCGCGACGCTCGTCTTCGTCGTCGGGGACGGCTATCTCGGGACCGACGTCGAGGACTTGTCGGGCGCCCTCGGTGGCGCCTCTGCGGTGGCTGCCGCGCGGTCGCTGGCGGTCCGGACCGGATCACCCCGGCGCGCCAACGTGGTGTGCATACCGGAGCGGTTCCTCGGCTCGACGGGGGTTCTGCGCGGCCCGCTCGCCGCCGAGGTCGAAGTGGGGGACATCGCCGACGCTGTCGCCTTCCTCCTCTCCGACGACGCCGGGTATGTGCATGGCCAGGTGCTCTTCGTGGATGGCGGGCGCCATCTCTTCTCGTCGATGACGGCCTAGGAGTGACGTGACCGACACCCGACCCGTGGCCATCGTGACCGGTGCCGGGAGTGGCATCGGGGCAGCGATCGCTCGGCGCCTCGCCGCCGATGGCCACCTCGTGGTGGTTAACGACGTGGACGGGTCGCGCGCCGCCGCCATGGCAGGCGAGATCGCGGCGGCGGGTAGCGCGGCGATCCCGGCGGTCGCCGACGTCTCCGACTCGGCCGCCGTCGATGCGATGTTCGATGCCGTCGAGGCCGCCGTCGGGCCCGTCGAGGTGCTCGTCAACAACGCCGGGGTCGGCGGCAACGCCGCCATCCGCAATGTCACCGACGAGTTCTGGGAGCGGGTGCTGTCGGTGGACCTTCACGGGGTCCTCTACTGCACCCGCCGAGCCCTGGGCCCGATGCGGGAACGTCGGTCGGGGTCGGTGGTGACGATTTCCTCCCGGGCGTGGCTGGGCTGGTGGGGGCAGAGCGCCTACGCCGCGGCCAAGGCGGGCGTCGTCGGCATGACCCGGGCGCTGGCCGTGGAGTTCGGCTCCCGCAATGTTCGGGTAAACGCGGTGGCGCCGGGGATCATCGACACGCCGTTGCTGCGCGATCGCGACCCGGAGTTGCTGGACCGGTTGCTGATGAGCGTCCCGCTGGGCCGGCCGGGCACGGCCGAGGAAGTGGCGGCGGCGGTGGCGTTCCTGGTGCGTTCCCGCGCCATCACCGGCCAGTTGCTGTACGTCTGTGGCGGGAAGAGCGTGTACGCCTATCCCGATTGGAAGGACGCATGAGCTCGGTCGAATACGGGCAATGCCCGGTGTGCGGGTACGTGATGCTCCCGGTACTCGACCGCGCGCCCTGCGGGCATCGCGAGGCGCCCGAGCTGCGGCCGCTCGACGAGCCCGGGGTGGTCTACTCGTGGACGGTATCGCGGATCTCCGAGGACGACGGGACCCTGCTGGCCATGGCGGACTTCCTCGGGGGACGGATTCGGGTGACCGCACCGGTGCTCCACGCCGACGAGATCGCCATCGGCGACGAGGTCGATCTCGTGTCCGGCATCGACACGCCGTTGGCGCTCCGCAGGCGCTCCTAGGCGAGCGCCGGCGCCACCACCTCGCTCTGGAACCGCTCGGCGCGGCGCCGCAGCTCGTCGGGATCGGTTGTGCCGAGGACGACCACGAGGTGCTCCACGCCGAGGCCGGCGAACTCGGCGACGTCGGCCTGCATCTCGGCGGTGTCGCCGGAGACCGCGTAGGGATGGTCGTGATCGGAGCCGAAGTGGACGCGCGCCCGAACCGAGAGCGTCGGCAGGCTCCGTCCCGCCTCGTCGCAGAGCTCCTGGAGCGCAGGGATTCGCTCCCGGAGGTCGGTGGGGCCTGTCTGGGCGGCGTGGTAGCCGTCGGCGAGGAGGGCGGCGCGGCGGATCGCCGCCCCGCTGCGACCCCCCGTCCAGATCGGGAGGTCGCGGCGCTGTGCTGGCAAGGGTCCGAAGACGTAGTCCTGGAGGTCGTGGAACTCACCCGTGAACGGCGGCTTCCCACCGGACCACAGGTGCCGCCACAGGGCGATCGTCTCGTCCACGAAGGCGCCGCGGCGGGTGAACCGGTCGGCGGCGCCCAGGTTGGTGAATTCGGGGAGGTCGTGCTTGTCGGCCACCCCGACGCCGGCGATCACCTTCCCGCCGGTGAGCAGGTCGAGCGTGGCCAGCTGCTTGGCGAGGATGACCGGGTTGCGCATCGGCGGGATGAGCACCGACGTGCCAAGGGTCAGGCCCGTGCCGGCTCCGGCAACGTAGCCGAGCGAGACGATGGCCTCGAGGATCGTCCCGTACTCCTCGGCCTCCGGCCCGTCCGGCACCATAAGGTGGTCGGTGACCCACACGCTCGTCCACCCCAGGTCGGCGGCGGCGGAGACGGCGGCGTCGATGGCCCGCCGGTTGGCGTGTGGTCCGATGGTGGGGAGGACGAGACCGATCTGCATGCCCGGCGAGTGTAGGAAGGGCATACCGGCCGACCGGCACCCGTTTCTACACTCGGGCCGCGCCCTCGTAGCTCAGTGGAGAAGAGCAACGGTTTCCTAAACCGTGTGTCGAAGGTTCGATTCCTTCCGGGGGCACTTGACGGGGCCGGTTGCGCAGCCCGCTCTACAACCCGAATGTGCAGATCCCCGATCGCTGGCTTGGCTGGCTTGTCGGCGCTCGGCACTCGGAAGGGTCGATGAGTTCCCCTCCAAAGTAGGAATCAGCGACCGCAGCGTCGATCACGACCGGCGTGATCGCACCCCCGAAGGGGAGTACCACGGATGTGAAATCGTCTGTCGCCATCTCGTAACGCCAAACGGCGGTGAGCCCGCCACCGTACGAACCCGATGTGGCGAAGAGCTGCTCTCCGTCGGGGGACCATGCCAGGAAGTCTGCATGGCTCTCGGGATCACCGATCACCGTGACGTCGCCGGTATCGCGATCGAGGATCCAGATTGCTTCACCTTCGACCGGAATGTCCGCACCGCCCACCAGGACGGCGAGATGACGGCCGTTCGGGGAGAACCGACCCGACACCCTGAACCTTGCATAGCCAGATGGAGCGTTGAACAATTGCGTTGCAGAGGTCGACGTGTCAGTGATCCTGAGCTGGCTGCAGTCGCCGAAACACCACGCCAGTAGGTCGTCGGAGCTGTCGACGACAAAGCCGGTTCCGCCGGCGTCGAGGTCCACGATCTGCTCCGTGTCCGCATACCACAGGCTCAGCCCGGCGTCCGCCTGCAGTACGAGGCCGCCCGGGAACCCGATCAGAGGGTGCCCGCTGCCCGGCGTCTTGAGCACCGGCTCGGTGATCATGTTGCCATCCAGGCCGACCTGCCATACCAGCGGTGGGCCCCCACCGATCCGCCCGCCTGGGTAGTCGACAAGCCATACCCGATCCGACTCGGCGGCCGGGAGAAAGATCGTCGCCTCGGCAAGCGAGACACCCTGTCGGGAGGCGATGTCGACGGCGTGCGGCTCTCCCCATCCGACCACGAGGTGGCCGCCGACCCGGATCATCGAATACGGCTCATCCCCGGCGCGTTGGCCGTCGACCGTGCTGCGCGCAACGAGGCGACTGTCGGGATCGAAGGCGGTCAGGCCATCGATGCCGTCGTCGAAGAGAAGCACGACACCGGTCTCCTCGCCGAAGATTGGCCCGGCCCCGGGGATGTCGACGATGAGAGTTGTTGGTGGCTCGGGCGTCGACTTGACCACGCCGACCGAGGGGACGTAGAGGTGTCGGACCTCGAGGTTCTCGTGGAGGAGTTGCATCACCGCAGGATCTTCGGCGAAGGCGAAGAGCAGGGTGTTGGTCTCCTCGTCGCACCAGGCGAACACGGGTGGCTCGTAGGTCTCCTCGTCGAGCCGGGTCATGCGATCACAGTCGTTGAGGAAGATGCCCAGGGCGCCCGATACACCTTCGATCTGCCCGTCGGGACCAGAGGGCACCCCTGCTCGGCCCAGGCAGGCACCAGCGTCAGCGGAGGCTCTGCGCTTAGCACGAGGAAGCCGTTGACATCCGTCGCCCCACCCAACGCCGACGCCCACAGCCACCGCTCCTCTTCAGTCGTCACGGGATTGCCACTCCCGGGGACCCCGTCCCACACCGAGGCTGTCCACCCGTGGAACTCGAACAGCAGGAAGGCGTGCTCCTCAAACGCCCATCGTTCCGCACGCCCGCTGGCGCTGCCGGAGATCGGATCATCCTGAGTGATGACGAGGGCTTCTTGACGGGTCCCGAGCCAATCGGCGCGTGCCTCGACGAAGTCCTCGATCGTCCCGACATGGGCCTCGACGTGCGCCAATCGTTGCGGTCCTCGCCGTGTCGGGTGGCGAGTGCCGTCATGAAACCCCGGCTGGCAAGATCCAGCTCGGATGGATAGGCGACGGTGATCATCGATCCGTCGAGCAGGGTCAGGGTCACCTCGGTCATCCCGTCCCGCTCGCTTGTCGGCGGGACGAAGACGGTGCCGACCGGCTGGGCAGCAGGGGGGACCGTGGTCCCGGGTGGGACAGTGGTCGTCTGTGGGGGAGTCGTGGTGGCCGTCGCCGCTCCGTCGTCCTCGGGTGTCACTACGGCGATCATCCCTACCAGGAGCGCGGCGAGAGTGAAGACCAGAGCGGTTCCCAAGCCGGCTCGCGCTCGCCGGTTCTTCGTGACCGCCTCGAGCGAGGGTCGTCCCAGCGACTGACTGGCACGCACGAGGTCGCGACCGGCTTCGATCCCAAGGTCGTCGATGTTCATCGCGCCGCTCCCGGGTCATCGAGCCGATGACGAAGCGATTCCCTTGCCTGATGAAGAAGCACCTTGACCGTGCCCTCGGCAATCTCGAGGATCCCGGCAATCTCGACGACCGTGAGATCTTCGACATAGCGGAGTGCGATCGCCTGCCGTTGACGCTCCGGAAGGCGCCGAACTTCCTCCCAGAATTTCGCGTGGGGGATTTCGGGGGCAGCAACCTCGCTGTCGATCGTGAGGCGAAGCAGTGCAATCGTTTCGGTCCGCAGCCGCCGCCACCGTGACAACGCCAGGTTGGTGACGACCCGGCGCAGCCATCCCCCCGGGCTGGCCATGGCCCCCACCCGCTTCCAATCGCGATGGGCGCGGAGGAAGGCCTCCTGGGTGAGATCCTCTGCGACATCCCATCGCCCGGTGAGGGCGTAGGCCAGCGCCGCCATGCGTCGGTACTCCTCCTGGAAGAACTCTTCGAATGGTCCGGGGATGCGGGTGATCCGAGACGACTCGTCCGCCATGCCCCTCCCGTCGCTGTCCTCCCGCCTATTCAACGCATGACAGCGACTTGAGGTTTAGGTCTAGGTGTTGACGGGCTGAGTGGACTCCCAGGTCCGCGATGCCGCGGGGCCCTAACCACTACGCGTGTAATACCTTCGGCCGCCGGTGAACAGGCCCATCAGCACCAGGATGATCACCACGAGGCCGATGATGAAGCCGAGCTGGTAGCCGGAGCCGTGGTTGTCGTCGTAGACGTCGACGCTGTCGTCGAACAGCGAGGCAATGCCGGTGAACGGCGAAATGACGCCGTCGATCAGGCCTTCCACGAAGCCGGAGATCTCGGTGTCGCCTCCGCCGCCGTCGTCCACGGTGACGCTCACTCCGCCCTCGCAGGCGCCGAGGAACAGAACGGATGCCAGGACGAGCATCATCAGCCGTCCGGGTCGTCGTGCGATGGTCTTCACGGTCTTCTCCTGAGTAGGTGTTGGTCCCCATACCCGGATCCGTCAGATCTCAACCGGATAGGCGGCAGGCGGTGCGCGTCGGCACGCTCGCTGTCTCCGCCGCCCCCTC
>Ga0326597_10005178_pt1 | contig 18147 bp, 16 predicted proteins | sample RVTome_12_FD_203789 | JGI IMG/M metagenome (GOLD analysis project Ga0326597, IMG submission 203789) | Soil microbial communities from uranium-contaminated site in the Upper Colorado River Basin, Wyoming, United States - RVT100D185 | ecosystem: Environmental > Terrestrial > Soil > Contaminated >... | reverse complement strand
GCATGATACCTTGTCCGAGAGCCGGATGCGGGAAATCCGCACGTCCGGTTCGATGAGCGGGATGTGGAAACGGAGTCAACATGACCACCGCGCCACATCTCGACTCTACGAAGTCTGTGGGACGGACATTCCAGTCCGTCAAATGGCCTTGTTGCGGGCAAGATGACCGACTAGAAAGTCGGTCCCACATAAGTCGGGAGTTCTTCAACAGGATGTTAGGCGGGACGCGCTGCGGACCGTTATGTCGCACTCTCGCGGATTGTCTCGAGCAGGCGGCGGTGCACACCGGGCGACGCGGCCAGGAACGGCGTGTCGGTGTTCGGGTCGCCGTCAAGCGCGAAAGGCAGACGGTCGTTGCCGTCCATATCAGTGATCTTGCCCCCGGCTTCGAGGACGATGAGCCACCCCGCCGCGATGTCCCATATCTTGCACCTCTTGGCGCAAGCGCCGTTCAAAACGCCCGAAGCGACCATGGCCAGGTGAATCGCGGTGGAGCCCAGGTTGCGGCAAATGAAGCCCTTCCTGCCGGTCCAGCTCCGAATCACGTTCACGCTCCGCAAATCCTTGCTCGAGGGAACGCCAAGTACGAGGTCGTAGTCCACGGGCGGGTCTGAAGCCTGAATGGGTTGGTCGTTCAGGAGCGCCCCGGCCCCCAATACGGCCGAATAAAAGAGCCCCAGGTTATGTTCGAGCACGACACCGATGATGGGCCGGCCGCGCTCGAGTATGGCAATGGAAGTGGCAAAGATCGGTAGCCCGGCGACGTAATTGCGCGTACCGTCCAGCGGATCGACTATCCAGCAGTATTCCGCCTCATGCGCCGCGCGAAGGTCCTGCTTATAGGACCGTTCTACGCGCTCCTCCCCAATAATGGCGTGATTGGGGAATTGCCGTCTGACCGAATCAGTGATGCGGGCCTGAATCTCACGGTCCACTTCCGTGACATAGCTGGCGTCGGCCTTGCGCTCCACGCTGGTGCGCCCCAATCCGGCCCGCGATAAACCGGCCGCTTCGGAAGCCAAGTGTTTGGCGAGGCTAAGCGCTTGCTCGATAATCGCACGTTCCACGCGTCCGATCATAGAGACACGGCGACTTTTCGCCAACGGCCGGTCCGCTTATTGCCGGTTCTTGGCGGGTGCGCCGATCATATTGTAGATGTTCAGCGGAAGGCAGGTACTTACATGGCATCCACATTTAACCAGCCGGAAGTTGCGCTGCGGAATCATCACCGCCTGCGGCTGGCGGTGGCCGGGGCAGTGGCGTTCTTGATCGCGCTGCTCTGGGCCCAGCCGATCGGCTGACGCTCCGTACGTCGTGAACGGCCGGGGCTCGGCCGAAGCCGCCCCCCAGAATGTACGAATCAGCAACGGCCCGTCACGTCCTATATTGACTCGCCCGCGTCGCTGACGGATCATCGCGTGTCATGCCCGCCGGGGTGAATCACATCGTGTTCGCCGAGAAGTTCGACCGCGAAGCCGTGCGGCGAATGGAGCAATACGGGAGAGTTACGCACCTTGAATCGTGTGACGAGGAAAGTCTGCGCAGCGCGGTGTCCGACTGCGACGCCTTGCTCATTCGCAGCGTCTCCCGGATCACGCGCACCGTATTCAACGCAGCGAATCATCTGCGGGTCATTGGCAGAGGCGGTGTGGGGCTGGAGAACGTCGATTTGCAAGCGGCAGCGGAAAAAGGCGTCGTCGTCGTTCACACGCCGGCCGCCGCCACCGACGCAGTCGCCGATCTTACAGTCGGATTGATTATCGCCCTGGTCCGAAACCTTGTCGCCGGGGACAAATCCGTCCGTGCGGGGGAATTTCAGTCGTTTCGGGACTGCGTCCGCTCTCGCGAACTGGCTGGTCTTACGATCGGCATCGTGGGGCTGGGGCGGATCGGGCGAGCGGTCGCGCGGCGTTGCAGGCACGGATTCGACATGACTGTACTCTACAACGATATCGTTTCTCCCGGATGGACGGACTTCGTGGGGCACCCGGTCAGCAAGGAAGAGCTCTATGGCCGGTCCGATATAATAAGTCTGCACGTTCCTTTGACCGACCAGACCAGGCACATGATCACCGAGCGGACCCTTGGGCATTTCAAGTCTGGTGCGGTGTTGATCAACACGTCGCGCGGCGCCGTCGTGGACGGCGCGGCGCTGGCGGAGGCGCTTTGCGCCGGGCGCATTGCCGGAGCGGCCCTCGACGTGTTCGACCCGGAGCCGATACCTGCGAAGCACCCGCTGATGCACGCGCCGAACACGCTGTTCACGCCGCACATCGGCGCGCGCACCCATGCGGGTCTTGCCAGGATGAACGCGGTTGTCGAGGATGTGATACGCGTTCTGACCGGAGAACGGCCGCACTACCGATATTCGCCGTAACGCTCGCTCCGTCCAAGGCCCCGAAGGGCGTACCTGACGAAACACGGCGCGGCGGGGAGTCGAACCTACCGGCATCGATTGAGAGCGGTGGCACATTCGCTGCGCGATTACTCGATGGGAACGGTTGAAGAGAGGGTGGGCGGAAACGGGCCAGAGAAAGCGCCGCTCACGATTGAGACGAAAGACGCAGAACACGTCGAGAACTGACGGAATGGAAAACGCGGCAGCCATACCCAAAGATCTTTCCGTAAGGCTCTCCGAGCAACGGCTCAGAATCGAATGGCGGGACGGCGGCAAGAGTGAGTACGCGCTGGCGTACCTGCGGCGGATGTGCCCATGCGCCGCGTGCCGGACGGAACGCGACCGGCAGAGCGATAACCCGTTGAAGGTTCTGAGCTTCAATCCGTCGGAGGTGCGCGTCACGAGCGCCAATCTGGTCGGGAACTACGCGATCCAGTTTCACTGGTCGGACGGCCACAAGAGCGGGATATTCGACTTTGCGTTTTTGCGGTCGCTGGCGGCGCACTAGTGCTCCGACGCAGCTAAACTTTTGGGGTGGCGGGTTCGCTCCCTCACCCTTGACATCGCTGCGCGACGTAAAGGGCAGGCGGTCGCGGCTCGGAAAAGCGGATGCCCGTAGCAGCAAACCAAAGAGTTACGGACTACCAGGTCGTGCGCGCCGGAAGGCGGTTTTCGCACTGACGGCGGCGGGGCCGGCCGGGTCCGTTAATCCACGGGCCGAGGGCATCTTGCGTCAGCCGAACGGCGCGATTCCGCTTGCGCGGGGCGGAGGCCAGGTCAGCTTATCGGGTGCAACGAAGAAAAATCCTTTGGAATTGTTGCTCGGGCGTCGAATGTATTCGACGCTCTATTCGTAGAGCCTTCGACGGCGCCGAAGAGCGCGGCGTGGAGGTAAATCGTGCTTTGCCCCTGGGTGAAAGGAGCAGGCGGGTGAGAGTTCTTATAGACAAATTGGCGGAACTGTTGCATCGCGAAGATGGGCCCGCGGCCACCGAGTATGCAGTATTGCTTTCCCTCGTGATTGTCGCGGCCGTGATTACGATCGGGTTCTTCGGCACCCGAGTGAATGAACTGTTCGCAGACGTTGTGGCGGCCGGCTGGTAATGCGCCACCACACGGCATTTTCGCACGTGATCTCGGTTTGCTCACGGCGGATTTGTTTCTTAAGTTAATGATAGTTCCATCGTCGGCTGCAAACAGTTGAGTTCGGCGGATTCGAGAAGGGGAGAGGCCCGCAAGACCCCTGCGCACCCCTTCCAACCGAGCAGCCCCGTTTCCCTTGAGGCTGAAGACAAGGGACTGATGGGCGATCGAACCTGAAGAGCCAGGCTACAAGTTTGACCCGCTGCCCTTGGGAGGTCCGGGCCATTTGCGATGAAGGAGGCGGGTTCCGCGGGGATCCGGGCGGCCTTCGAATGAACACCGGGGCTGGTCTGACAGCCCAAGCTAGTCAAGGAGCGAAGTATGAATAAGGTTCTGAATGTTGCCAAGAGGTTTCTCAAGTCGGAGGATGGCCCGACAGCGACCGAGTACGCCGTGATGCTTTCACTGATCATCGTGGCGTGCATTCTCACGGTGACGGCGTTGGGTCAGCGCGTGGACGCGATCTTCGCGGACGTGACGGCGAAGATGTAATTTCAGGCTAGTCATCCGGGCGCAAGGGCCGGTCCGTCTAGTGCGGACCTTCACGTCGGGAACCTTGCGGACGGAGCGGAGCAAGGCTTGCGGGGCGCCGCCGATATCCGGCGGCGCCCGCGGCCCTGCATCCGGCCGGGTCGAAGTGCCGGAAGGGGAACGAAGCAATGGGCGCGCGTCGCGCGTGCAACGGCCGCACGGGCAGTCGCCCGTCGATTTCAGCCTAGATAAGAGGGAGTTGCTTCGATGACGCTTGAATTCTGGCACGTTACCTGCGCGATCCTGGTCCCCGGCATACTTTGGGCCTCGTGGATCGACTACGCGCAGCGGCGCGTTCCCAACCGATTGAACCTCGCGCTTATTCTGTCCGGTCTTATCGTTCAATGTTTTTTCTTCGGTTTGTCAGGGGTCGGTACGGGCGTGCTGGGGATGTTGACCGGATTCGGTCTGTTAATAGTCCCGTGGCTGATGAACGGAATGGGGGCCGGTGACGTGAAGCTCATGTCCGCCATCGGAGTGTGGCTGGGCCCGCTGCTTACGTTTTACTCGTTCGCGCTCGGCGCCCTGATCGGCGGGATGGTGGCCGTGATAATGATCGTTTCCACCGGGCGGCTGCGTGCGGCGTGTGCAAACATGAGCATCATTATGGCCAAGTGTACCAGTCGCAACACTCTCTTTAGCGAGTTCGGCTCCGCCAAGAGCTTCGGCGAGTCGTCACAGTTGCTGCCGTACGGCGTGCCGCTTTCCGCGGGAGCGCTGATAATTCTGGGTGCCAAGTTGTTTGGCTGGTGGGGAGTTTGATGATGAGAATGTTCGGGTTAAGCCGTGGACGTGCGCGTGAAGCTCAGGGAGCCGAACGGGCCCGGGCCGCGGCGATCGTCGAGTTCGCGGTGGTGCTGCCCCTGCTCCTGACCATCCTGTTCGGTATCATCGAGTATGGATACGTGTTCATGGTGCGGCAATCCCTGCAGCACGCGGCGCGGGAAGGTTGCCGGCTGGCGGCGCTGTCGACTTCGCTGCCTCCCTATGCAAACGTGCTCAGCCGGGTCGATGATTCGCTGGCCGGAACCGGGCTTACCACTTACGACGCGCAGGTCGCCAGCGGGGTGTGCGAGGAAACCGTGACGGTCACTATTCCGTATAACGACGTTTCCATCGTGGGCGGATTCTTCGGCACGCTGGACATCGACCTTACCGGTGCCTGCACCATGCGGAAGGAAGGGTGTACGCCTCCGTAAGAGGTGAAGCGGGGCGGCAGGGCCTTCGGCCGGCCCATGTCCCGCACTCCGTACACGGCCGAAGTTTGCGACCAAGCGTCAAACCGTGTGTGTTCGCTTCTAAGACCATGAACGAACCACGACCATGTCTGATATCGGCCCCTGCGACGCGCTTCTGCGGGGCGCAAGCGCTCGTCGTCAATACACCTCATCATCCTGGTGCCGGCTTACGTGTTTTCGATCCAAAAGGCGAGGGCGACCGATGGTGAACGTGCGCCCGGCGAGCCGGAAAGCGTGAATGTGCGCAATAGAGGGGGCGAAGCGTGATGGCGGCTGAGAATTTTCCGCGCAACAGGTCCAACTGCGTCGTCAGCCTTCCGATAAGCACAAAGGTTTGCATAAAGCATGGCAGGGACTGGTTCGGCCGGGGGCATGGTTTCTCTCCGGCTCCTCGGCGTGTACGGGCCCGTCCAGATCGTGACAGCTATAACGATTGAGAGGTTCGATCATGAAGGGAAGGGCGATCATACCGTTGGTGCTCGGTCTGTGTATGGGACTGATTGCCGTCAAGATTCTCGTGAACAAGCTGCAGAGCGCGCAAGGATCCACCGTTGAGACGGCGATGGTGTCCGTCGTGCGCGCGACGCGCGACATAGGCAGTTTCGAGGAGATCACGCCGGACATGGTCGAAGTCATAGAGACCGTGGACAACACGTTCGTACCGGCGGGCGAACGCATTTCAGCGACCGAAGACGTGGTGGGACGCGTCGCGGCCAAATCGATTCCGAAGAGCGGCCCGGTTCTGACGTCGATGATCGCGCCGGTAGGAACGCCGCCGGGAATGGTGGGGCGTATCCCGCCGGGCTTTCGAGCCGTTTCGGTCAAGGTCGACGAAGTAACCAGTGTGGCCTACCAGCTCTCTCCCGGAGACTGGGTCGACGTGATCGTGGTCATGGACGTTGAGACCGGCGGACAATACCGGCGCAAGGACACGATCGCGGAGGTCATACTCCAGCGCGTGCGCGTTGCGGCGGTGGGGCGCGCGACGGGCGGCACATCGAATGAAACCGGGGCGACGATGAAGCCCGCAAAGTCCGCTACGCTGTTGATTGCGGAGGAGGACGTTCCCAAGCTGCACCTCGCCCAGACGCGCGGAAAGCTGACGCTGGCAATGCGGGGCTCCGAGGACGATCTTCTGGGGAATCCGATAGTGGCGCGCGGTTCCGAGGTTTTCAGTTTCGAGCGCGAGGCGGCGCTGGCGGAGCTCGGGGTTCAGCCCACCACAACCTCCACGAAGACGGCGAGCGCGATCCGCCGGCCCGACATTCCACACATTCTCACGGTTTTTCACGGATCAACGCTCGGCCAACCGCCGGCCATCGAGCAGCTAACCTTCCAGAACGCCAATTCGAGGGCGATTGTCGGGTTGAGAAGCGGACCGGTCACTTCCGTTCGTTCGTCACGTCCGGGTCCAAACCTGGACACCGATTCATCCGGCCTTCAGCAGGCGGGCGACGTCGGCACGGAAGCGGGAGAGTAAACCGGCGGCTGGGATTACAGAAAGGCGGACTGAAAAATGCGAGACCGAATCATGGATGAGAACAATTGCGGCGTTCGACTTGGCCTTCCTCGTGGGCTCGGCGGTTGCGGATGCATCGCCCTGTGTAGTCTGCTGGTGAGCGCATACGCGAACGGTGCGGCGAGTGCCGAGCCGGGCGGAGGTAAGCCGAGCGGCTTTACGGCTACCGTCCTCGACGTTTCCGAGGGAACGCACCCGGTCTTCGTTCCTCTGAACGGGAGCGTGATCGTCGAGACCAACATCGAATTCGGCCGTGCCGACGTCGTTGCCGGGCACGTCGCCGACGTGCAGGCGGTCAGCCCCACGCAGTTGCTCGTGACCGGGAAGACCTTCGGGCGAACCAACATAGTTCTCTGGGACAAAGACGACAATCAGAACGTGCTCGACGTGACCGTGGACCTGGACCTCCAAAAGCTGAACGAAGCGCTGCGGAAGATCGATCCGCAGTCTTCCGTCGAGGCCACCGCGGTCAAGGGGAACATCGTTCTGACCGGCACGGTGTCGAGCATCGACCGCGCCGCGCGCATGGCCCAGGTTGCCGACCTGTTTATCCCGGCCGCCACAACCGGAGAGGCTATGCAGGTACACAACCACCTGGACGTGGGCGGAGAGCAGCAGGTAATGCTGCGTTGCGTGGTTGCGGAGGTGAGCCGCTCGGCGGCACGCGAGCTGGGGATCAACGGGTTTCTGGCCGGCGACAACGTCCGCGACGCGTTCCTGGTCAACCAGCTCGGCGGGATCAACCCCGCCAACATCGGAGCGGCGGCCGACGCGCTCGCGAATCAGAGGATACCGTTCCTGACGGGCGAAGACGGGATTCCGCTCCTGCCGGACACGGCGCTCTCGCTGGGGTTCCCGCGGCTGCAAATGCAGTTGTTCATAAACGCGATGGCCGACAACTCTCTGTTGTCCGTTCTCGCTGAGCCCAATCTGGTCGCGATCAGCGGAGAGACCGCCAGTTTTCTCGCGGGCGGTGAGTTCCCGATACTCGTGCCGCAGGGCAACCAGACCGTGTCGATCGAGTACCGCGAGTTCGGCGTGCGCCTGAACTTCACGCCCGTGGTCAAGGGTCACCAGCAGATCAGGCTGAACGTGCGGCCCGAGGTGTCTGAAATCGACCCCACCGCGTCGGTCAGGCTACAGGGCTTCGAGGTTCCCGGCCTGAAGACGCGCGCGGCGCATACCACCGTCGAATTGGGCAACGGCCAGACCATTGCGATCGCGGGACTCTTGAGCGAAGAGGTGCGCGGTCTGGCGACGCGCGTGCCGGGAGTCGGGGACATTCCCATTTTGGGTGCGTTGTTCCGCTCGTCGAGCTTTCAGCGTTCGCAGAGCGAACTGGTGATACTGGTGACGCCGGAGATCGTCGCGCCGCTCGATGCGCACCAGAAAGTGTACCTGCCCAGCCGGGACATAGAGGATCCCAGCGACTTTGAACTCTATGCACTCGGAATGCTAGAGGCCGGCGACTCGTCGGCCGCCAAGAAGGGATGCGAGCGAGAGGCCGAGGGGCCGGTGGCCGGGGCACAAGCGCCGTCCGAACCGGATGAGGTTTCCATTCACGGACCTTGGGGGCGTGCGCAGCCGGAGAGCGAGCGCGTCGCCGACAGACATGAATAGTGCGGGGGGCGGCCGCGGGGGAGAAGCCCCAGCGCACGTGGAGAAGCCGCGAAGAGAGGGGACGACGTAAGAAAAAGATAAACGACCGGGTGCAGTTCTGCGACACCCACGGTTGCCGGCGCTCGCGCAGGTCGCGTTGAGCGGCGGTTCGGGGTGGCCGCAGATTTGCGCATGGTGACTTCGTGCGGCGGCACGGTGAAGGCGACCGCTGAGGGAGCCTGAACCAGCCCTCGTGAGCTTGCGAACAGGGCTGTGCGGCGCCGACGGATTGGGGAGGGGCTCATCACGGCAGTCGGGGAAGTCCGAAACATCCACGTCTTCCTGGCTGCTCCCGTTCCGCCGCGGCGCCCCGGAGCTTGGGCGCACCGGTTAGCAGCCTGTTGAAGAAGTCCGTGGGACGGACTTTCCAGTCCGTCAAGCGGCTTTGGTGCCGGCAGAATGACCGACTGGAAAGTCGGTCCCACAGGAGTGAAGAGTTCTTCAACACGCTGTCAGGCAAAGAGCACACGCAGCGGCCGCGGCACGGCGAAAGGAGGGTGAACGGGCAATAACTCCAGTGGGCAAACCATTCGTAAGGATGGGACGCAAAGCGTTGAGTCCGCGACGTTCGCGGATTGTCGCGCTGCACAACAGCCGCATCGACACTGTTGGAGGAGGAAAGAAGCATGTTTTCGCAGAAGAAAAACGCAGCGGAATGCGGCGCTGACCGTGAACGCGCGGTCGTCGCCGTGCAAGTCGGAGTGATGCTCACCGTGCTGATCGGCGTTGCAGCACTGAGCATCGACGTAGGCGTAATGTATAATGCCAAGGGAGACTTGCAGCGTACCGCCGACGCCGCGGCCCTCGCCGCCGCCGAATCGCTCGGGAACTGGGGCGGCGGAAATCCCATCGATGATGCCCGGGCGGCCGCACTCGAATTCACCCAGCGCAACAAGGTGTTCGGGCAGGAAGTGACGATGGACCCGGGCAACGACGTGACGTTCGGCCGGGCCACGTTCAACGGTGCGTCCGGAGACTACGATTTCACTCCGGACGAGGTCATGCCCGACGCGGTGCGCGTCCGCGTGCGCAAGACGGTGGACTCCGCCAACGGGGCGCTGACCCTTTACTTCGCGCGCATTTTCGGAATCGAGCACACCGACATAGAGGCCGAGGCCATCGCGGTGATGGTTCCGCGCGACATCGCCATCGTCGCGGATCTTTCCGGGTCTCACAACGACGACAGCGAATTCCGGCACTACCAGTTGACCGACATCAACATCTATGATGTCTGGGACAAGCTGCCCGGCGGGGTGGACGACGTGGGCGGTATGTGGAATCCGGCGGAACTGCCGCCGGAATGGTGGGAAGGCGACGGAAGCGCACCCCAGGCCGCGGGACCGGCGTGGGGCTTCATGCAGGAGTTGGGGTTCGGCACCACGGACATCGACGGCGGCTACGATCCGGCGAGCGACCCGGGCCTGCTCAAGCTGGCATACAACCAGAACTGGTCTAACGCACAGCTCGAGAACTACCTTACGGCGCAGGGATACGCCGCGAGCGAAGTCGACGCGCTCATGAGCGGCGGCTACGACTCCAGCGGAGCATACGCGTATCGCGTGGCCGCGGCCCTGGGCCTGGCGGTTTGGAACAGCGGGCAGCCCGGGGGGCTGTGGGAGCAACTCGGAATCGACCCCGCGGACGCCGGAAACGGCAACGCCTGGGTCGGAGCCAACGAACTCAACTGGACGGAAGCGATCTTCAGTAAGTCGGTGAATAACTCCAAGAACATCTGGATGGATTACATCAACAACTACATGAACAAGAATTCCACGACGCTCTACCAGGCCAACGGCGCGTTCAAGTATCAGTTCGGCGTGAAGACCTTCGTCAACTATCTGCTGGAGAAGCAGTACCAGCACTCGGACACGCCGGAGCTCGCCGCGGTGCCTGCCCAACCCATGCAGGCCGTAAAGGACGCGGTACACTTCATGGTCGAGTTGATCGACGATCTCGACACGGACGACCAGTTGTCCCTGGAGATCTACGGGACCACGGCCCGGCACGAGGTGGACCTGACTCACGATCATGCGCAGGTCAGCCAGCGCCTCGACGACATGCAGGCGGGCCACTATGACCCCTGGACGAACACGGGGGGCGGGCTGGAGCGGGCCATCGAGGAGCTCTCCGGATCGCGCGCGCGGGAGCTGTCGCGCAAGGTGGTGATCCTGTTGACCGACGGGATCGCCAACGTCACCGAGAGCGGACAGGTGGGCAACGAGAGCGGCGGGGCGCAGTACGCCCTGAGTCAGGCGGGAGCGGCCGCGGGACTGGGTATGCGCATATTCGCGGTGAGCGTGGGCGCAGGCGCGAACCAGAGCTTGATGCAGGAAATAGCGCAGGTCGCCGAAGGCGAGCATTTTCATGCGCAAGGCTCCATCGAGCAATACAGCGCGCAGCTCGTCGACATTTTCGGGAGGCTGGCGAGCAAGCGATCGGTGGAACTGATCAAGTAACCGGGACGTACGGCAATGGTCACGTGAGTTTGATTACTAGAGTAAACTATTCTCGATAACGGGAGGAGAAACGATGATTTCTGCATTGAAGAAAGCACACGGTCACACCAGGACGCGGAAGCGCGCCGTCGTGGCGGTGCAGGTGGCGGTGCTCGCGGTCGTCCTCATGGGGTTTGCCGCGCTTACGATAGACGTTGGAATGATGTACAACGCCCGCGGCGACCTGCAGCGGGCGGCCGACGCGGGTGCGCTGGCCGGGGCCTACGCCTACACCACCGACGAAATGATGCGGGTCCGCATGGGCAGCGATGGAAACATCACGAGCGTCATCGGTTACGCGCAGGGCGGCAGCACGCAATACTCCGGCGTCAATCCGTCAATCGGGCTGCCGTCTACGTACCTGGACCCGTCGGACATCCGCACGGGGTGGTTGAACGTCACCTCCGGGACACAACCGATTCAAACCAACTCTTCGCCGGACGTTTTCAATGCCGTGGAGGTAACCGTGCGGCGGCAGGGTGCCGCATCCGAAGGTGGGAACGGGGCGGTTCCGTTTTCGTTTGCAACGATCTTCGGGCTCATCTCCGGCGAGACCACGGCCACCGCGACCGCGGTGTTCGATGATCGCTTCGCGGGATTCCGGGTGGTCGAAGGTGACACCGGAGTCCTACCCTTCACGATTCACGAAGACGCTTTCGCCTCGGAGCTCGCGAACGGTGGGGACAGCTACGGCTACGACGGTTCGACCGAATCGGTCACACATGCGTCGGACGATATCCGCGAGATCCGACTCTATCCCTATCCGCTTTCCGGCGCCGGATACACGGAAGGCGACGGCAATTTCGGCGTTTTGAACATCGGCACGGGGAATCAAGGCGTCTCCGCGGAGTCGGAGCAGATTCTCAATGGGGTCCCTCCGAGTGATTTCGAGGCTGAGATCGGGACCTCCGACCTGACGTTTCTGGACGAGACGGGATCACAGGTGTCGTATGACATTACCGGAAGCCCCGGACTGGAAGCGACCCTGACTACCCCGATAGAAGCGATCGTCGGACAAGTTGTCGGGTTTTTCCTTCACGACAACGTCGTGCTTTCGGGCTCCAACGCCACTTACACGATCACACAATTGCGATTCGGCCGGGTGATGGATATTCGACTTACCGGACCTCCGCATCAGCGCGGTCTGTTTATCCAACCGACGTCGTATGTGGGCTCGAGCGTGATAATCGACGAGGACGCGCCCAGCTCCGACGGACTTGTGGGGAGGATCGTCCTGGCCCGGTGAAGGCGAGCGATTAGCGAGCCTGAACCAGCCCTCGTGAGCTTGCGAACGGGGCTGTGTGGCGACCGATGAGGGAGCCTGAACCGGCCCTCACGGGCCTGTGAGCAGGGCCGTGGCTGACTTGTCAATTCACGGGTCATCGAGCGGCGTGGTTCAGAAATCGGAGCGCCAGCTAGCCGATATTGGCGTGGGAGAGCGCTTCGATTGTGCCGCCGACGGCCGGAGCGGAGTTGCTACATTGCCGGCGGCCGAGGGGCGCATGTGTCTTCGTGGCGAACAAGACGGAGGCCTACTCCGATAATGTGAGAGGCACTGCCGAGGCGGTCGTTCTTGCGACTGCGCCGGCGTCGAAAACGTCCGTACGAGTGGCCCGCCTCCTTTAGAGGCGTGGGGCGGCGGCTTAGCAGGCCGCGGCAGGGAAGCGTTGAATCCGTCGATGGGGCAGAACGTTCGGCTAATAGTGCTGAACGGGGAAGAAGGTTACGCGGCTGAGCTGCGCTCAGCCCTGTTGCGCATAAAAGGCGTGAAAATCGTCGCGGAGGTGGAAGAGGCCGCGCTTCTGGGGCAGGCCGTCGCACAGTTCCCGGTCGACGTGCTCTTCGCCAACCTCGATCCCACGCCGGACGCGATCCTGCCGGTCTTGGCCGACGTGGTCTCCGGCCGCCCCGATCTCGCCGTATTCGCGGCGTCTACGTCAACGGACGGCCCGCTGATCCTCAAAGCCATGCGCATGGGCGTGCGCGAGTTCCTCCCCAAGCCCGTCGATGAAAAACAGCTTGCGGAGGCCATAGGCAAGGCTGCCGCCCAACGTGTGGACGCAGCGAGCCTGGGCACGCTGATCACCGTCACGGGAAGCTCCGGGGGAGTGGGTGCCACCATGTTGGCGACCAACCTCGCGGCCGAGCTCGCCGCCATCGCCGAAGGAAGGGTGACAATAGTCGATTTGGACCACCGCTTCGGTCAGGTGGCGACGTTACTGGACGTGGAGCCGAACTACACGATCGCGGACTTGTGCAATACGCCGGAGCAACTCGAACAACAGGTGATAGAGCGCGCCTTGGTGAAACACAGCAGCGGGCTGGACGTGCTTTGCCGGCCGTCGAGCTTCACGGAGGCGGAGACGATCACGGCCGCCTCGTGCGTCGGGGTATTATCTACGCTCTTGCAGTTCAATGAATACGTGGTGGCCGACGGCCCTACGCGCTTGGATCCCAGCGCCCGCTCCGTGCTCGATATCTCGGACGTGAACATCCTCGTAGTTCAGTTGCTCGTTCCGACGGTCCGAAATGCCGCGCGAATATTGGACTCTATGCGGGAAGCCGGTGTCGGTCTGGACCGGACGAAGCTCATCTGCAACCGTATCGGACGGGAGGCGATGACCCTTTCCGTCGATGATGTCGCGGGAACACTGGGGCTCAAGCCGTTTGCGATAATACCGGACGATTGGCAGACCGTAAGCGGCGCCATCAACGTCGGTGAAACCCTGCACGCTTATAGTCCGAGAAGCAAGGTCAGGGAGGCGATAGAGGAAATCGCGGCCGGCCTGCACGGTCCGGCGTCCTCTTCCGATGATAAGGATGCGCCCAAGAAGGGTTTGATCGGCCGAATCTTCGCGAACACATGACGCGGGCAGTCCGTGGTGCGCCGCGCCAGGCGCGATGGCTACACAGCCCCGTTCGCACCCGGGGCTGTCGCTCCCTCACCCTTGACATCGCTGCGCGACGTAAAGGGCAGGCGGTCGCGGCTGGGATGGGCTGGTTCAGGCTCGCTCAGCGGGTGCGCAAAGAGGATCTTTGCGGCTCCTCAGTGGCGAGTCGGCTAGAGGAGAGCAGTGGGCTCCTAGGGTTTCTGTTTTCGGATTAACGTGATGTTCGGAAAACGGCCAGCCAGCAGTACGACCGCACCTCCGCCGGCACCGGCAAAGCCGCCCGTGAGCGGTGCGAAGCCGCCCAAACCGGCGACCATGCCGAGGTCCGGGTCCGGCGTGCCGCCCAAGCTCACCAACGAGAAGATCGAGCAGTTCAACGCGCTGAAGATGAGGCTGCACCGCAAGCTCATCGACCAGCTTGATCTGACCAGAATGGTAGGAGAGGAGGAAGCGCTGCGCGCGCAGGTCAAGGAGGTTCTCTCGCAGCTTGCCGACCAGGAGAACACGCTTCTAAACTTCAATGAGCGGCAGCGGCTCATCAATGAGGTGTTGGACGAGACGTTCGGCCTGGGTCCTCTGGAGGTAATTCTCTCCGACCCCACGGTAAGCGACATTCTCGTCAACGGGCCCAAGCAGGTTTACGTCGAGCGCCGCGGCATTCTACAGCTCACGGACATACGCTTTCGCGACAACGCCCACCTTATGCACGTGATCGACAAGATCGTCAGTGCGGTGGGTCGGCGCTGCGACGAGACGTCTCCTCTGGTCGATGCCCGTCTGGCGGACGGAAGCCGTGTCAACGCGGTCATTCCCCCTCTGGCGATAGACGGGGCCAGCATGTCCATCCGCAGATTCGGCGCGGACCCGATCACCTGGGAGGACTACCTCAATTTCAAGTCGGTGACGCCGGAAATGCGCGACTTTCTCGAGGCGTGTGTAAAGGCCCACCTCAACATACTGGTCATCGGCGGGACGGGCTCGGGAAAGACCACCCTGCTCAACAACCTCTCGTCGTTCATCCCCGACACGGACCGCATCGTGACGATCGAAGACGCGGCCGAACTGCAACTGCGCCAGCCGCACGTGGTGCGCCTCGAGACGCGCCCGGCGAACATCGAAGGGAAGGGCCGGATCACGATTCGCGAGCTCTTGATCAACAGCCTGCGCATGCGCCCCGACCGGATCGTGGTGGGCGAGTGCCGCGGCGCCGAAACGCTCGACATGCTTCAGGCGATGAACACCGGTCACGACGGCTCGTTGACGACGCTGCACGCCAACAGCACGCGCGACACGGTGGCTCGCGTGGAGACGATGGTGATGATGGCGGGCTTCGAGCTGCCCGTCCGGGCGATAAGGCAACAGTTCTCCGCGGCGATCAACCTGGTCGTCCAGGCCCAGCGGATTACGGGAGGGGCCCGCAAGATCATCAGCGTCACGGAGATAACCGGGATGGAGGGGGACGTGGTCACGATGCAGGATATCTTCGCGTTCGAGCAGCTCGGCGTCGACGGACATGGCAGGGCCTTTGGACAGTTTGTGGCGACCGGAATCCGCCCCTCGTTTCTGTCGCGGCTGGAGTCCTCGGGCTGCGGGCTCAACCCGTCTCTGTTCACGCGACAAGTTCTGTTGACGGACGAAACGGAGTAGGACGCGGATGGAGTACGTGCAGATGATTCCCGTAGCATCAGGCACAGCAGGCTTGACCGGCGCACCGGCTTCGATCCTCGCGGTATCGGACCTGTTGATCGTCTATGTGATTCCCATCGTCGGCTCGATGATGCTGTCATACGGCATTTATCAGGCCGTTACGGAGAGCCGCACCTCCAACAAGAAGAAGATGCAGGATCGCCTGCGCGGCAAGACGCGGCAGGCGGACAAGAAGGTGCCGCAGTCCATCCTGCGCCGCGGCGGAATGGGCGATACGAAGTCCTTCGCCGACGCCGTCTTGGGGAAGTTCAAGTTCATTCCCAAACTTCAAAGGATGATAGAGCAGGCGGATCTGCCCTGGTCGGCCTCGCAGACCATGGTCAACCTCTCGTGCCTGGCGGTGCTGGTTGCGGTGGTTATGCTCGTGCTGCACATAAACGCCATCGCCGCGGTGGGGTGCGGCGGTGCGATCATCCTGCTGCCGCTGCTCTGGCTGAACTTCCGCCGCAGCCGCAGAGTCGCCAAGCTGTCCAACCAGCTTCCCGACGTGTTCGACATGATGAGCCAGGCGTTACGCGCCGGCCACTCCCTGGCCGGGGCCATCCAGCTCATTTATGAACAGCTTCCTCCGCCGATCTCCACGGAGTTTGCGCACGTCTACCACGAACAGAACCTCGGGATCAAGATTGAGGACGCGCTCGGCTCAATGGCGGACCGCGTCGACTCTCTGGACGTTCGCTTCTTCGTGACGGCCGTCATGATCCAGCGGCAGACCGGAGGAGACCTCGCGGAGGTCCTGGAGAACATCAGCGGAGTGATCCGCGAACGTATAGAGCTGGCCGGCCTGGTCCGCAGCCTCACGGCCGAGGGCCGGCTCTCCGGGTGGGTGCTTTTTGCCCTGCCCATACTGGTATTCGCCGCCTCATTCTATCTGAATCCCGACTACGCGCGCGTCCTGATCGACGAGCCCGTCGGTCAGATCATGCTCATGATCGCCTGCGGCATGCAACTGATGGGAATCGCGATGATCCGGTGGATTGTAAACATCAAGGTATGACCGAAATCATGCAGAGCGCCACACGGAGCTGAACCCATGATTCTCTACGTCGCCAGCATTATGATCGTGTTTTCCATCGCGCTGATCGTCTACGCGGCCTGGCCCAAGAAGAGCGATAAGTCGGACGCCATCAAGCGCCGCATGACCGGGAAAAGCGCGCGCAGTGCCGTCGACGTGGCCAGGCAGGTAGCGCAGGATTCGGTCACCAAGCGGGTGATGAAGTCGGTTGCTCCGATTGCGGTCCGGTCAGTGCTCCCCACGAACGCCGAACAGATGTCCAAGCTGCGCATGCGGCTTTCCACGGCCGGGTTCCGCAGCGACAGCGCGCCCATGATCTTTCTGGCGAGCAAGACCGTCGTGGCCATAGCCCTGGGGCTGGCCGCGGTGGCGTTTACGATTGCAAAGGGAATCGCTTTCCAGAACGCTGCGGGCGCCGTGCTGCTCGCCGCCGGGGTCGGATTCCTGGCGCCCGATTTCTGGCTGCGCATGGCCATCACCAAACGCACCGATCAGATTCGCAAGGGCCTGCCCGACACGCTCGACATGCTGGTCATTTCCGTGGAATCGGGCCTGGGCCTCGACGCGGCGATTCAGCGCGTCGCGGAGGAGATGCAGAAAGTCCACATGGTGCTCGCGTCGGAGATGCACCTGGTGACGCTCGAATCGCAGATGGGCCTGCCGCGCTCCGAAGCCCTTTCGAACTTCGCGGCGCGAACCGCGATCGACGAAACCCAGTCGATGGTCGGCGTGATCTCCCAGGCCGAACGGTTCGGCACCAGCATTGCCGGCGCGCTGCGGCGCCAGTCGGAAACGCTGCGCGTGAAGCGCCGGCAAGCCGCCGAAGAGCGGGCCCAGAAAACCACCGTGAAGCTCATGGCTCCGCTGATTCTCTTCATCTTCCCGGCGATTCTCGTGGTTCTGGGCGGCCCCGCGGCCCTCAAGATGATCGACGCCCTGGGATTCTAAAGCCGCCGCGACCTTGCCCCAACCCCGAGCCGCAGGCTTAAGCCTGCGCGATTCGCCCACGACCCTAAGCCGCCTGTCTGCCGTGCCGCGCACGGCACAGGCCGGCGTGCCCGCACGCAGCGAGCCGCCTTTTCAAACAGGTTACCGGTGCGGGCTGTCCGCGTAAGAGCCCGGCGCTTTCGCGTCCGCGGCGCCCGCGCCTCCGCGCGAGCTAAAGCTCGCGGCTCGGATCGCTCGAACTGCTTATGAGACACGTTCTGATTGAGGATGCTCTCGGCCGCGTCGAGCCGCCTTTTCAAACAGGTTACCGGTGCGGGCTGTCCGCGTAAGAGCCCGGCGCTTTCGCGTCCGCGGCGCCCGCGCCTCCGCGCGAGCTAAAGCTCGCGGCTCCTCGGTTGAGGCGACTCCATGATGTTCAACCTTGGGTCCGTGACAGAATCGGCGGCTGTGATTGCAGGCCGGAGGCCTGCCAGACAGTAGCCGGGGGCAAGCGCAGCGCCGCCCCCGGACGGCGGCCGCACCCATCCAATCGACCCTGTAAGGGTCGCACTGGTTGAGTTGCGTCTGTGCGACCCCTACAGGGTCGGAGAGGTATTGGCGTTG
>Ga0326597_10005177_pt1 | contig 18148 bp, 18 predicted proteins | sample RVTome_12_FD_203789 | JGI IMG/M metagenome (GOLD analysis project Ga0326597, IMG submission 203789) | Soil microbial communities from uranium-contaminated site in the Upper Colorado River Basin, Wyoming, United States - RVT100D185 | ecosystem: Environmental > Terrestrial > Soil > Contaminated >... | reverse complement strand
TCGGGCCAATCGAGTACCTGTACCACCACCGCGGCGTGACGCACTCGCTCGTCATTCTGCCGCTGTGGGCGTTCCTGCTGGCGAAGCTCTCCGCCGTCGCGTGGCGCCGCGACCGGCCGTGGAAAGCATACTTCGGCATCATCGCGATGGGCATCGGCATCCACATCGCGGGCGACTGGATCACGTCGTACGGGACGATCGTGTTCGCGCCGTTCTCCGACGCGCGCTATGCGCTCGCCACGACCTTCATCGTCGATCTCTGGTTCACCGGCATCCTCCTCGCCGGGCTCGCGGCCTGCCTCGTCTGGCGCAGGACGCCGGTGCCCGCCATCGCCGGGCTCGCCGTGCTGTGCGGCTACATCGCGTTCCAGGGCGTGCAGCAGCAGCGCGCGATCGAGTGGGGCGAGGCCTATGCCCGCTCCGCCGGGCTGAAGCAGGCGCAGATCACCGCGCAGCCGCGCCCGGTATCGCCGTTCAACTGGCTGGTGATCGCGCGAAGCGGCGAGGACGTGCGCTACAGCTTCGTGAACCTGGTGCGCCGCGAGCCCCTGCCGGCCACGCCCGATTCAGACTTCATCCGGCGCCTGGACGCGATCTACCTCCCGCGCTCGCTGGCGAAGTGGGTTTACGGCAGCCGCTTCGGCACCACGGACGCCGAGCGCGCCGTCGCCCGCGAGGCGTGGGCGCATCCGAAGCTCGGGTTTTTCCGGTGGTTCGCGGACGAGCCGATGCTCCTGCGGGTGGACGCGGGCAACCCCTCGACCTGCGCGTGGTTCCAGGACCTGCGCTTCTTCACGCCGGGGCGCAACGCCTGGCCGTTCCGCTACGGCATGTGCCGCGAAACCGGCGGCGAGTGGCAGCTGTTCCAGCTGGACGGGCAGGACAAGCGGGTTCCGGTCCGCTAAAAATGAGCCCGGGGTTATCATCTCGGGGCGCGCAGTTCTCGTGCGCGGGGTGCCTTGCCCTGGATTGCCCCCCGGGCTCATTTTTAATGGATTTCAAAATTAAGGCGAGCGCGATCATGAGTCGAATGGCTGAATTTTCGTTGACGCGGGCAGGCACGCTGGCGCTTTGCATGCTGGGGGCGTTAGCGCTCGCCTCGTGCAAGACCGTGCAGACCACGCAGCCCGGGGCCGTGGGCGTGGACCGCAAGCAGACGATGATGCTGTCCTCCTCCCAAGTGGACCGCAGCGCGGCGCTGGCCTACCAGCAGGAGCTGAAGAAAGCGGCGTCCAAGAACCTGCTCAACCGGAATCCGGCGCAGGTTGCGCGCGTCAGGGCCATTGCCCAGCGGCTGATCCCCGCCACCGCAGCCTTTCGCGCGGACGCGCCGCGCTGGGCGTGGGAGGTCAACGTGATCTCCTCGAACGACGTCAACGCCTGGGCCATGCCGGGTGGAAAGATGGCGGTCAATACCGGGCTCATCGAGCGGCTCAACGCCACGGACGACGAGCTGGCTGCGGTGATGGGCCACGAGATCGCGCACGCGCTGCGCGAGCACGGGCGCGAGCGCGCTTCCCAGGCGGCGGGACAGGGCCTCGTGCTCGGCATCGGCGGCGCGCTGCTCGGCCTGGGCGAAGGCGGCACTCAGCTCGCCAGCGTCATCACGGACCTGACTTTCAACCTCCCCAACTCGCGCGAGCACGAGGTCGAGGCCGACCGCATCGGCGTGGAGCTTGCGGCGCGCGCCGGCTACGATCCGCGCGCCGCGGTCACCCTGTGGCAGAAGATGGGGCAGGCCGGCGGCGGCGCGCCCCCCCAGTTCCTCTCGACCCATCCCTCGCCGCAGAACCGCGCCCGCGACCTCACGAACTACGCGGCGCACGTCATGCCGCTCTACGAATCAGCGCGACCGCGCTGATTCGGCCATCAGCTGTCAGCCGTCAGCATTCAGCAATTAGCTTGAACCAAAAGCGATAGGTTTTTCCAAGTGACTGATAGCTGATAGCTGATAGCTGATAGCTCGATCTCATGATCGCAATCCCCGACGATTTTCCATCCGTCTTCGAGGGCTCGGCGGCGCACGAGCGCGTGAAAGCATTGGGAGCGCTGCGCCTCTTTACCGAGCGTGGCGCCGAAGACGAAGCGGAACTCGCACGCCGCATCGGGAAGGCGCGCGTCGCCGTCAACATCCGCGCTTACGCGCGCTTCACTGAGAGCGTGTTCCGCGCCTGCCCCGGGCTGCGGATGATCTCGATCTGGGGCACGGGCACGGACAACGTGGACCTCGCCGCCGCTGCCCGCCACAACGTCACCGTCTGCAACACGCCCGGTGTCAACGCCTACGCGGTGGCCGAGCACGCGATCGCGCTGATGCTCGCCGTGGCGCGCAAGATCCCGCAGATCGACCGCGAGATGAGGGGCGGGGCGTGGCCGCGCGAGATGCTGACCCAGCTTCACGGCAAGACGCTCGGCGTGTTCGGCACCGGCAGCATTGGCACGCGGGTGGCGGAACTGGGGAGGGCGTTCGGCATGGAAACGCTGACGTGGAGCGCGCGCCGCGATGCCGCGGGCGGGAAGGACGACATCCTGCGCCGCGCCGACGCCGTCACGCTGCACTTGCGGCTCACGCCGGAGACATCGGGATTCATCGGCCGGCGCGAGTTCGAACTGATGAAGCCCGGCGCGATCCTGGTCAATACCGGTCGCGGCGCGCTCGTCGATCGCGACGCGCTGCTCGAAGCGCTCTCGGGTGGCAAGCTTGCCGGCGCCGGCCTCGACGTGTTCCACGCCGAGCCGCTGAAGCCCGGCGACCCGCTGCTTGGCCGCGCCAACGCCGTGCTCTCGCCGCACAACGCGGGGCAGACGCCGGAAGTGAGGCGCGACGGCCTGCTGCGCGCGATCGAGAACGTCGAGCGTTTCCTCGCCGGCAAGCCCACGAACGTCGTCACCGCTTGATGGCGGATGGCGGATGGCGGATGGTGGATGGCGGAGGTGACGGCGTTCGCCGGGCCTGTTCACTGCAACGGTGCACGGGCTGCATCATGGTGAGGCGCGCTCACTGGAACAAACATTCATAACTATTTGATTTATAATGATATTATCTCTGGCACCCAACTTGCTGAAAGAGTCGGTGTGAACTTGAATTAGCGTTCGCTCCCGTGCAGGAATAGGCTATCGGGAGAGGAGGGGCGGTACGCTTCGCTCGGAATGGAGTGGAGCCATGAAAAAAGGTCGTCTCGCGGATTTCTTCTTCGTCGGCCTCGGCATCGTGCCGGTCGCGCTGATGTTTGGCGGCCTGCCCCATCTCGCGATCCTTCTCTTCATCCCGCTGATGTTCGTCGCCTGCTATTTCGGCATGGCGGAGCAGATCGAGGAACAGGACCCTCCCACGGACGGCGACGCGGGCGCGGGCCACGGGACGCCTTCCCCCGATACGCCGGAGCTGACGTTCAGGGAGCGCGATCCGCGCGAGTAAACTCGTAAGAAATCAGAAAAAAATAGACAGGATTTACAGGATTAACAAGATTAAACCAACGCCAAACTCGATAAGGTAGTTCGATATTGTTTTTCGATCTAATCCTGTGAATCCTGTTAAAGAACCTCTGCATAAGTTTGGTTTTGTCATTCCCGCGAAGGCGGGAATCCAGGATATTCAGATGATTACTGGGTCCCCGCCTTCGCGGGGACGACTTATGCAGAGCTTCCTTAATCCTGTCTATTGATTGGCTGAACAGGTGGGGCCCGCCGTCGAGGCCGGCGAGATCGTTCACGCCTTCCGGCACTTGAACAAGGTGTGGTGCGGACCGACTTGATCATGCTCTTCCACCCGCTCCAGGCCGCTCTCGCCCAGACAGCGCATCAGGTCGGCCGAATGATACATCTGGCTGTTGCCGTTAGCGATGCAGGTGAAATAGAGGGAAGTCTGTTGCAGGCAGAAGGCGGCGATTTCGTTCGGCTGGCGGTCCCAGAACAGTTCAAGAATATACAACGTGCTGCCGGCCGCCAGGGACGCGGCCACGCGTCGCAGAATGGAAACGATTTCGTCCTCCGAAAAACAATCCAGGAACTGGCTCATCCATACGGCGTCGTAACCTTCGGGAAACGATTTCGATGGGTCCAGCACGTCAATGGCGAGGAAGTCCACCCGGTGTTCCAGGCGATTGTTGCGGATCGTTTCCCGGGCTGATTCCAACTGTTGCGGCAAATCGGCAATGGTGATCCGCACATCTGGATCGAATTTCGCGCACTCGACCGCCCATTTCCCGGTATTCCCACCGACGTCCAGCAACCGTTTCGGATGACCGGCAAACACCAACGGTAACGCAGCGGGAAACGCCAGGTCGGAGTAGTAATGGTCGAATGCCAGCCAGCTCGCGCGCGCCTGCGGCGTCATGGAGGACAAACCCTCGTACAAGGTTTTCCAGTTGCCCAGGGTTTTCAGGCCGATGGGCTTGCCGTCCTGGAGCGCTTTATCGAGATCGAACATGCCGCGGTAACACACTTCATGCACGACATCCATGTTGATGCGCGTCATGGGATCGCGGAACATGCAGTGGCCCAGCTTGGTCAGCGTGAAACGGCCGTCGTTCAGGCAGAACAGTCCGATTCCCAGGCCCGATTCCAGCAGGACCTTGATGCCGTAACGCGGCAAATCGGTTGTGGCAGCCACTTCATCCAACGTCATTCCTGCGTGGCCGCTTTGCTGAATCCGTTCCAGCACGCCGGAGTTTCGCAGAATGCGGCAGGCCTGGAACACGATCGGCGCAAAGGCAATCCGCTGTGCTTCGGACAGGGCTTCGTACGCCGTCTTCGGGTCCTTCCTGAAATCGTTCACCGTGTGGTCCTTGGGTCACAGCATGAAGAAGTCCGCCCCGGATTCAATGCGGCCCGCCGCGTTTTTTTCATCAGTATATGGGTCAGATCTCATGGTACTACCTGAAGAGTCCCTGGGGATATCGACTGCGCCCTTACTGCCCCAGGCAATCGATTTTCCCTGGGGATAAGGGCTGGCCCGCGAATGACGCAGGTTCTATAATCCGGTCGTCCCCGAGGAGATATAGATAGAAGCAGATGGGAATAACGGTATGATGGGGACAGAATCAATAGGGGAGGTCAACAATGCGTTTCACAAATTGGGCAGCGATCGTCGCATCAGTTCTGGCGTTGATTGTGGTTGGCTGCGCGACAAAGTCGGTCTACAACGTCACCAACGCACCGGTTGCCACTTCGAAGCCAAATCCCGGTCTCGATGATATTGGCAAGGCCATCATGCGTGCCGGCGCAGCGTTGGGCTGGCAGATGCGGGAAACGAAGTCTGGACACATACTTGGGACGCTGAACCTTCGCAAGCACGTAGCGGTGGTGGATGTGAACTACAGCGCCACGTCCTACAGTATTACGTACAAGGACAGCACGGAACTGGACTATGACGGCACGAACATCCACAAAAACTATAACGGTTGGATCCAGAACCTGGAAAAGGGAATACGCACTCAGTTGAGTCTGCTGTAGCAGAACGGTCGCCCGGTGGCCGTGGGACGCAAGAGCGCACGCGTGCGATGCTCGGATCCTTGAATCAGAAAGAACCCATGCCGGGCGCCGGTAGTGGCCGGAGCAACGAAGGGGGAGAGAAGGAATCGGAGTGGTGCTGCAAACGGAACTCGAAGGTGATGTCGCGCGGTTGATTATCGAGGCGGTCAACCTGGAACGCGGCCCGGATACGCTCGATCCCGAAGCGCGCTTGTTCGGTGAAGGATTGGGTCTGGATTCCATAGACCTGCTCGAGATCGCGCTGGCCGTGTCGAAAAAGTACGGTTTTCAATTGCGCTCGGACAACCCCGTCAACGAGCGCATCTTCGCCTCGTTGCGCGCGCTCTCCGCCCATATCGCGCAGCACCGCAAGAAATAGTTCTCCATGTCGACCCCGATGCGCTGGCTTGCGATTCTGGCGGGCTGCGCCTATCCATTGCTCAACCACGGCGCGGCGGTCTTCGGAGAGCCCAGGCTGGCGGCGCTGGGCCTCGCGCTTCTGACGTGGGCGTTTGTCGCGGGAACGATCCGCCTCTTTCCCGCGATCCTGGTCGCGGCCGGCGTTCTGCTACTTTCATTGTGGCTGGCGGCGGTTTTGCCGGGATGGCTGCTGTACTCGCCGCCGGTCGCATTGAACCTGGCATTGTGCGCGCTCTTTGCGCTCACGCTGCGTGCCGGCAGGGATCCTCTCGTCAGCCGCTTCGCGCGCATCGAACGGGGCGGCGTGCTGCCCCCCGACCTGGTGTCCTATACCCGCAACCTGACGCTCGCCTGGGCCGGCTTTTTCGCGCTGATGGCGGCGATCTCGCTGGCCCTGGCGCTCGCCGGCCCGCTCGCGCTGTGGTCGCTGTTCAGCAACATCCTGAATTACGTCCTGGTGGGCGTGTTCTTCGTCCTGGAATATCTCTACCGCCGCATCCGCTACCGCCACCATCCGCACACTTCGCCCTGGCAGCTGATACGCCGGTTGCACAACTATCGTCCCTTTCCCCGTCCGGCGGACGGTAACTAGCTCATGGCCGCCGCTTTTCCTCTACTCGACGGTTTCCGGGCGGACAGCACGATCGGGTGGAGCCACGGCGAGCCGATCAGCGCCGCGCGCTTCTGCGCCACCGCGTTGGCGCTGGCCGACGCGCTTCCCCGCAAGCGCCATGTCCTCAACCTGTGCGAGGACCGGCTTAATTTCATGCTCGCCCTGGCCGCGGCCCTGATTGCCGGGCAGGTTAGCCTGTTGCCGCAATCCAGGGCCGCCGCGGCGCTGCGCGAGCTGTTCGCGAGCCATCCGGACAGCTACTGTCTCGCCGACGACAGCGATTTGCCAGCCGGCCTGCCCGCCATCGTGATTCCGTCATGGTGCGATGCCGGCGGGATGAAGGAAGTGCCTTTGATTTCCGGCGACCAGGTCGCGCAGATCGCGTTCACATCGGGCAGCACCGGGCATCCCCAGCCGCATACCCGGACCTGGGGCTCGCTGGTGGCCGGTGCCCGCTTCCTCGCAGGGCACCTGGGCATCGCGCGGGGCGAGGACTATTCCATACTTGGCACGGTCCCGGCGCAACACGTGTACGGCTTCGACACCACCGTGATGCTTTCGCTGCAAAATGGCGTGCCGATGCATTCAGGCCGCCCGCTGCTGCCCGCGGACATCGCCGCCGCGCTGCACGATCTCCCGGGCAAGCATTGGCTGGCGACGACGCCAACGCATCTGCGGGCGTGCGTGGTCGAAGAGACGCGGCTGTCCGGGCTCGCCGGCGTCATCTGCGCGACCATGCCGCTCGCGCCCGAGCTGGTGCAGGCGGTCGAGCGGATGTGGGCAGCAACGATCCACGAGATCTACGGTTGCACCGAGGCCGGCGTGGTGGCGCTGCGCCGGCCCGGGCGTGGCGAGCGCTGGCGCGTCACCTCCGGCATGCGGCTCTGGAAGAAGGGCGAGGATACCTGGGTCGAGGGCGGCCACCTGGAGCAGGCGCTCAAGCTTCCCGACCGCATCGAGCTCGCCAGCGAAACCGAGTTCACGCTGATGGGGCGGCCCGGCGACCTGGTCAAGGTGGCGGGCAACCGCGCTTCCCTCGAGGCACTCAACCGGGAGTTGCTGTGTATCCCCGGGGTGAAGGATGGCGTGTTCTTCGTGCCCGACTCCCCGTCCGGAAGCGAGGCGCGCCTGGCGGCCCTGGTGGTCGCTCCCCGGCTCGATCCGGAGACCATCGTTTGCGCCCTGCGCGAGCGCATCGACCCTGCGTTTCTGCCGCGTCCGCTGCTCATTGTGGACGCCTTGCCACGCAATGCGACCGGCAAGCTGCCGCGCGAGGGTCTGCTTGCGCTGGCCCGGGCCGCCCAGTCGCGCAGCCAGCGGAGCGCGTGATGCTGCACGTGAAGGACGAAGTCAGCCGGGCGCACCCGGCGCTCGCCGGACATTTTCCGGGCAATCCCATCGTTCCGGGGGTGGTGATCCTGGGCCGGGTCTGCCGGGCGGTCGCCGAAGCCCACGGCGCAGGGGTCGCGGCGGTGCCGGTGGTGAAGTTTCACGCGCCGCTGCGGCCGGCGGAGCCGTTCGACATCGGTTTCGAGCCGGCGGGCGGGGGCGGCGTCAGTTTTCGCGTCGTGCGCGGCGAAACCCTCATTGCGACGGGCACCGTCCGCATTCATGCGGCCGCGGGCCTGATCGCTAAATGAGTCGCCAAATGAGTCGCCCAATGAGTCGCGCAACGGGCGCCCCATGAGCGCGGTCTGGCATGCCGAACCCGAACGCGGCAACGAGGCCGTGATGCGCCTGGTTGCCTGGCTCGCGCTCCGGCTGGGGCGCCGGACCACGCGCTGGCTGCTCTATCCGATGTCGCTCTATTACCTCGCCTTTGCGCCCCGGGCGCGGCGCGCTTCTCGCGCCTTTCTCGGCAGGGCGCTGGCGCGCAAGGCGGGCGTGAGCGACGTGCTGCGCAATTTTCACACTTACGCGGCGACGCTCCACGACCGCATCTACCTCCTGTGCGGGCGCTTCGACAATCTCGACATATCCATCGACGGCGCCGCGCAGGTCGAGGCGATCCTGGCCCGCGGCCGCGGCTGCATACTGCTCGGCTCGCACCTGGGCAGCTTCGATGCGTTGCGCGCGCTGGGAGGCCAGGACAAACGCTATCCGATCAATATCGTGATGTACGAAAGCGCCGCGCAGAAGGTAAGCGGGGTGCTGAACAGCCTCGCCCCGGAATTGAAAGCGCGCGTGATAGCCCCGGGCCGCCCCGACACGATGCTGCGCATCAAGGAATGCCTGGAGCGCGGGGAGATCGTCGGCATACTGGGCGACCGCCCCTTCGGCAGCGAAAAATCCTCGCTATGCCCGTTTCTGGGCGTTCCCGCGCGCTTTCCGCACGGGCCGTTCCGGCTGGCCATGGCGCTGGAAGCACCGGTCGTGTTGTTCTTCGGGCTCTACCTGGGGGGAAACCGCTACCAGATCTGTCTCGAGGTCCTTGCCGAGCGTGCGGTCGCCGAACGCGGGGAGCGTGCCGAAGCCGCGGCGCGCTGGGTCGAGCGCTATGTGCGGCGCCTCGAGCACTACGCGCGGGCGGCTCCGTACAACTGGTTCAATTTCTACGATTTCTGGCATGAAGGGCTACGGTAAGCTCGCGTTCCTCCTGCTCTTCCTGACGGCGCCGGCCGCTTCAGGCGCTGCGACGTTGACGGTGGCCGAGCTGATGCAGATGCTGGGATCGGTCGAGAGCGAGAACGCGCGGTTCGTCGAAACCCGGCACAGCGCGCTGCTCAAGGCTCCGCTGGTCCTGGAGGGCACGCTCACGTACCGCCGGCCGGACCGCGTCGAGAAGCACGTGTTGTCCCCCTATGACGAGCGCATCACGGTGGAGGGCGGGCGGCTCACGCTGGAAAACCGCACGCAGAACCGGAAAAAGACGGTTTCGATTTCCGGCGCGCCGGGGCTCGCGGCATTGATCGAGAGCGTGCGGGCGACGCGGGCGGGCGACCTCGACGCGTTGCAGCGCCACTTCGCGCTGCAGCTCGAGGGCAGCCGCGAGCAATGGACGCTCACCTTGAAGCCCCTCGATGCCCAGCTGGCACGCTACGTGAGCCAGCTGGCGCTGTCGGGTTCCGATGCCCGCATCGGCCGGATCACGGTCGAGGAAGCGGGCGGCGACCGCTCGGTGATGGAGATCAGCGCAGGAACGAGCAGCGGGGAGCGGGCCCCTTCCGGGAAAAGCTTTCGGAGCCTTCCCGTTCCCCCCGCACCCCCCGTCGTGCAATGAGCCCGGTTCGCGGAGGACGAGCCGCGGCGGTGGTCATCTGGCTCGCGCTCGTCGTGGTTTGCGCCGGGTGGCTGTACCGCAATCTCTCGATCGGCGCCGATCTCACGGTTTTCCTCCCGCCGTCGACCAACGCCGCTCAGCGCATTCTCGTCAGCCAGTTGCGCGATGGCGTCGCCGCGCGGCTGATCCTCATCGGGCTGGAAGGGGAGAACCCGCCTGCGCTCGCGCAAGCGAGCCGGGAGCTCGCCCGGCGGCTCAAAGCGGGCAGCCGGTTCGGTTTCGTGAACAACGGCGATCTCGCGGGCGCCGCGAAAGAGCGCGAGCTGCTCATCGCCTACCGCTATCTCGTGAGCCCCGGCGTGACGGCCGAACGGTTCACGGCTGCGGGGCTCGCCGCGTCGCTCAAGGAGAGTCTCGCGCTGCTCGCGTCGCCCGCCGGGCCGTTCGTACGGAACAGCCTGGCGTTCGACCCGACGGGGGAGTCGCGGCAGGTCATCGAGTTCCTGGCGCCGGAAAGCGGCCCCGAGATCCGCGACGGCGTGTGGTTCTCGCGCGACGGCACTCGAGCGCTGCTGGTGGCGGAGACGGTGGCGGCGGGGTTCGACATCGAAGGCCAGGCGCAGGCGATCCAGGCCATACGCGACGCCCTGCAAGCCACGGGAGCGAAGGGCATCCGGCTGCTGCTCTCCGGCCCGGGTGTCTTTGCAGCAGAAGCGCGCGCCACCATACAGTCGGAAGCGCGGTGGCTCTCCGCGGTCGCGACCGCGCTGGTTATCCTGATTCTGCTCGCCGTGTACCGCGCATTGGGCCCGGTCTTTATCAGCGCGCTTCCCGTCGCCTCGGGCCTCATCATGGGCATCGCGGCGGTCAGCCTGTTGTTCGGCCCGGTCCATGGCATCACGCTCGGTTTCGGGGTCACGCTGATCGGCGAGGCGGTGGATTACCCGAGCTACGCCTTGATCCAGGCCGGGCGCGGGGAGCGGCTTGCAGACACGCTCGCCCGGATCGGGCCGACGCTGAGACTGGCCGTGCTCACAACGATCTTCGGCGCATCGGCGATGGCGCTTTCGAGCTTTCAGGGCCTTGCGCAACTGGGGGTCCTTGCCATCGTCGGCGTCGGGGCGGCGGGGATGGCGACGCGTTGGGTGCTGCCGGCAATCACGCCACCGGGCGCTGCTGCCCACAAGGTCTACGCCCTGCCGTTTGATGCTCGCGCTGTGGTGGAACGGTTTCGGAAAGGATCATGGCTCGTCGCGGCGCTGGTGCTCGCGGCGCTTGCAATCGTCGTTTGGAGGCACGACCGGCTGTGGGACGACGATCTCGCGAACTTGAGCCCGCTCTCCGAAGCAGCCAGGACGCTCGACCGCGCGTTGCGCGCCGAGCTCAACGCGCCGGACCTGCGCCATCTCGTGATCGCCCGCGGCAAGGATCGCGAGTCCGCCCTGGAGGCGAGCGAGGCCGTGGCCGCGTGGTTGCGCCTCGCCGTCGAGCGCGGATGGATAGCCGGATTCGACGTGCCATCGAACTATCTGCCGAGCAGGAAGACGCAGGAGAGCCGGCGCGCCGCCCTGCCGGACGCTGAAATGCTCAAGCGCAACCTGGATCTCGCGTTGCGCGATTCTCTGTTCCGCGAAGGATTGTTCGCGCCGTTTCTGGAGGCGGTGGAACGGGCGCGGTCGGGGCCGCTGCTTCAGATCGAGGATTTGAGCGGTTCGGCGTTCGCGCTCAAGGTCAACTCGCTGCTCGTTGCGGCCGATGGGGGCTACGCCGCGCTGGCTCCGCTGCGCGGCGTAACGCGGGCGGAGGATCTCGCGGCTGCGGCCCGGGCGGCGGGCCACGAGCTGCTGGACCTCAAGGCGGAGTCGAACAACCTCGTCAACAGCTATCGCAACGAATCGCTGCGCCTGATCGCGCTCGGCCTCGTGTGCATCGCCGTGCTGCTGGCGTGGGGATTGCGCGACCTGGTCGCGGCGGCACGGGTGCTGGTCCCGGTCCTCGCGGCCGTCGTGCTGGACGTTGCAATACTGCTGCTCGCGGGGCACAAGCTCTCGCTCTTCAACCTCGTCGCGTTGCTGCTGGTCGTAGGGATCGGCCTCAATTACGCATTGTTCTTCAACCGGCCGGTGCCGGACCCGGAGGAGGAGCAACGCACGCTGCTCTCGCTCGCCGTGTGCGGGGCCACCACGCTCTCCGCGTTCGGCTGCCTCGCGTTTTCGCAAACCCCGGTCCTGCGCGCGATCGGCGTGACGGTGACCCTGGGTACGATCCTGTCGTTCGTGATTTCCGCTGCGCTGTCAGGGAAAGAGGCGCGCCCTAAAGGAACTGCAAAGCAGGAACAGAATTGACAGGATTAAGGAACCTCTGCATAAGTCGTCCCCGCGAAGGCGGGGACCCAGTCATCATCTGAATATCCTGGATTCCCGCCTTCGCGGGAATGACAAAACCAAACTTATACAGAGGTTCCTTAATCCTGTAAATCCTGTCCATTAGTCTTTCAAGGCGTCTTGCGTCAGCCGGCGGCCGGCTCCCGGTACTCTTCCCGCAGGGCCCGCTTGCGCCGGCGCCACGCGCTGAGGGTTGTGCGGACCGAGCACGCCGCGAACGCGTAGTAGATCGCCTTGAAGAACAGGAGACGGAAGTGCACGGCCCGGGAGCGGAACACATCCCCGGCCAGCAGGGACAACAGGGCTTCCTGGACGCGGAGGACGTTGCGGGGCGTCATCAGCAGGTCGCGTATCGGCGGGCTGGTCATGCGGTAGATGAACCAGGAGAAGCTGCTCAGCCCCGTGCGGACGGACCGGTCGAATGCACGCTCGAGCGACCGCGCGCGCTCCGGTTGGCGCAGGCAGCCATCCACCGTCGCGGCGCCGAGCTGGGCGCTGTTCATGGCGAAGAAGACCCCGGAGGAGAACACGGGATCGATGAAGGCGAAGGCATCGCCCAGCATGACGTAGCCGTCTCCGGCCATGCGGTCGGCCATGTACGAGTAGTTGCCGGTGGCGGTGACGGGCGAGACGAGCTTCGCGTTGCGCATGCGCCCGGCGAGCAGCGGCGCCAGCGCGATGGTTTCCCACAGGAACTCGCCGGGCGGGGTCTTGCGCGTCTTGAGATAGCCCGGCCCGCACACCGCGCCGATGCTGGTGATGCCGTTGCGCAGGGGGATCTGCCAGAACCAGCCGTGCTCGAACCAGAATATGCTGATGTTGCCTTCATCCCGCCCGGGCAGCCGATCCACGCCGGAGAAATGCCCGAACAGCGCCGCGCTGGCGTGGCGGGGGTTGCGCCGCTTGATGCCGAATTTGCTGGCGAGCAGCGTGTCACGTCCGGACGCATCCACCAGGTAACGCGCTTCCCAGGCCTGCTCGCCACGCTCCCGGCTCGCCACCGTGACCCGCGACGCGGCGCCATCGAACTCGACGTTCGTGACGCGGTGCTCTTCCAGCACGGTTGCTCCCTTGTGGGCGCAGTTTTGCAGCAGGATGTGGTCGAACTGCGCGCGCGGGACCTGGTAGGCGTTGGGAAAGCGCTTGTCGAGGGCATCGGCAAAGTAGAACGTCTGGTTCCGGCCGTGCTGCTGCGAGCAGAATTCGGCGCCGAACTTCACTATGGCGATGTTCTCGATTTCCCCGCGCACGCCCAGGCGGTCGAACAACGGCAGGTTCATCGGCAGCAGCGACTCGCCGATGTGGAAGCGCGGATGGCGGTCCTTCTCCATCAATACGACCCGCCAGCCCAGCTCCGCGAGCAGGGCCGCCGCGGTGGAGCCGGCCGGCCCGCCGCCCACGACCATGACATCGCACTTGTGGATTTCCGTCACCCCGTCAGCTCCCTGCGATCCCGCCGGCAAATGCGGCTCTCATCATGCGGAAAATGGTATCACTAAGAGCCCCTAACACAATGAAACACACGCTGCGCTGTCACGGTTTTGGCGACGCGGAGCAAGCGGCGCGGTCCGGCCCCAAAACGGGTACGCGCCGAGCACGAGGCCGCGAGCCAAAACCGCGCCAGCCCTCAAGGGGTTGCGGCCAGAATCGCCGCTCGCTTTGTCGCGAGGCTTGCCAATACAGCGAGTATGGGCTGCACCTCGCTTCGCGCTATCGACGATTCTGACTCGCACCGCACGCGCGTTTCATTATGTTAGGGGCTCTAACGGTCTCGCCAGACGGCCCCCGGGCACAGCGGTTGGCGAACTGGTGGTTTATACTTTCAGAGCGCCTAACAGCGTGTGATTCATTATGTTAGGCGCTCTTAGAGTTGTTGCCCCGCATTTGAAACCGATCTTCATCAACCGTTGGTCCGCCGTCAACCCGCTGGGACGCGGGCGGGCTGCCACGTTTGCTGCGCTGAGCGAAGGCTCATCCGGGCTGCGCCTGAATGATTTCGAATCAGGCGAACCGAAAACCTGGATCGGCCGCGTGGAAGGCCTGGAGCGCGAGCCCGTGGTTGCGCGCCTGGCGGAATTTGATTGCCGCAACAACCGGCTCGCCCAGCTGGGGCTCGTCCAGGACGGCTTTGAGCAGGCCGTGGCACGCACGAAAGTGCGCTACGGCGCTCATCGCATCGCGGTCCTGGTCGGCACCAGCACCTCCGGCATACATGAGACGGAACGGGCCTACCGCGGGCGCGACCCTGAAACCGGCGCTTTCGTTGTTCCGCCGCGCTACCGTCACAGCCACAATGTGTTTTCGACCGCGGATTTTGTGCGCAGCTATCTCGAGCTGCAGGGCCCGGCCGCGGCGATATCCACTGCCTGTTCCTCCAGCGCCAAGGTGTTCGCCAGCGCGCACCGCCTGATGGAAGCCGGCCTGGCGGACGCGGTGGTGGTGGGCGGGGTGGACAGCTTGTGCCTGACCACGCTCTACGGCTTCGCCTCGCTCGAGCTGCTGTCGCGCGAGCCCTGCCGGCCCTGCGACGCGGCGCGCAACGGCATCTCGATCGGCGAAGCGGCGGGTTATGCGCTTCTGGAGCGCGCGGGCGCCGGAGATGGCGGGGTCGCGCTGCTCGGCTATGGGGAAAGCGCCGATGCCTATCACATGTCGTCGCCGCACCCGGAAGGAGAGGGCGCGTACCTGGCGATGAGCGCGGCCCTGCAGCGCGCCGGTATGGCGCCCGCGGACGTCGACTACATCAATCTGCATGGCACCGCGACGCCAGCCAACGATCGCGCCGAGGACACGGCGGTGCATCGCATCTTCGGCGCCTCAGTTTCCTGCAGCTCCACCAAGGGCTGGACCGGGCATACCCTGGGAGCCGCCGGCATCACCGAGGCGATCATATCGGGACTTTGCCTCGAACAGGGCTTTATCCCGGGCAGCCTGCAGACCCGCGTGCTGGATCCCGGCCTTAAAAGCCGCATCGCTCTGGCACCCGAGCGGCGCACGCTGCGCCGCGTGCTGTCCAATTCTTTCGGTTTCGGCGGCAACAACTGCAGCCTCCTGTTCGGACAACCGGCGTGATCCCGTTATACGTGCAAAGCGTGGGTTTGCTTGGGCCGGGGCTGCCCGACTGGCGGACCGGCCGGGACATCCTGTGCGGCGAGCGTCCGTACCAATATGAAGCGCCGCCTCAGCCGAATCCCGACATCCTGTCTGCCAACGAGCGCCGGCGCGGCGCGAAGAGCGTGCGTTGGGCGGTCGCGGTGGCGCAGGAAGCCGTGGCGGCGAGCGGGCTGCAGGCCGCGGACATCGCCACCGTCTTCACGTCGAGCAGTGGTGACGGCGAGACGCTGCATTGCATCTGCGAGGCGCTGGCGGCGCCGGGGCGCGAGGTGTCGCCCACGCGTTTTCATAATTCGGTGCACAACGCCGCGGCCGGCTACTGGAGCATCGCCGCCGGCTCGCGCCGGCCTTCGGTCAGCCTGTGTGGATACGATGCGTCCTTCGCCATCGGCCTGCTCGAGGCCGCGGTCCAGGCGAGCGTCGAACGCACGCCGGTGCTGCTGGTCGCGTACGACCTGCCGTACCCGCAACCGCTGCATTCCGTGCGGACTATCAGCGAGCCGCTGGCCGTTGCCTTGCTGCTTGCCCCGGAGCCCGGGGCCAACGCGCTGGCATGCTGGCAGATTGCGCCGGCGCAGCGCGCGGCGAGAACGGCGCTGCCAGCCGGGCTCGCCGGGACCTACGCGAGCAATCCCGTCGCGCAATGCCTGCCGCTGCTGGCCGCGCTCGCCGGCGGCACGCAAGAGCGCGTGCGCATCGACTATCTGGATGACCGCCAGTTGGTGGTCGAGCCAGTGCCGTGGTCCTGAGCCGCGACGCAATCGCGGCCCTCGTCCCGCAGCGCGGGGCGATGTGCCTGCTGGAGGAAGTGCTTGCGATGGACGCGGCATCCATAACCTGCCGCGCGGTGAATCACCGCGACGCCGCCCACCCGTTGCGCGAGAATGGCGTGCTGCCCGCGGTGTGCGGGGTGGAATACGCAGCGCAGGCGATGGCGGTGCACGGCGCCGCGATGGCCGGGACCGGCGCCACCGCCGGCATGCTGGCGGCCGTGCGCGACCTCGTGCTAGGCGTGGAGCGTCTCGATGACGTCGCAGACGACCTGATCGTCACCGCGCGCAGGCTCGTCGGGGAGAGCCAGTGGCTGCTCTATGAATTCGAGCTGCGCGCCGGCGCGCGGCAACTGCTGAGCGGGCGTGCGACGGTGATGCTGGATGGCGGGAGCACTCGATGAAGCGTGCGCTGGTGACCGGCGGCAGCGGGAGTATCGGCGCGGCTATCTGCCGGGACCTCGCGCGGCGGGGCCTGCATGTGATCGTTCACGCGCACCGAAATGGCGCCCGCGCCGAAGTGATTGCCGGCGAAATCCGCTCGGCCGGCGGCAGCGCTGAAACGGTGTCCTTCGACGTAGCGGACACCGGGCGCAGCGCGCAGGAGCTGGAGCGGTTGCTGGAGGCTGGCCCGGTCCAGGTATTGGTGCACAACGCCGGTATCACGGCCGATGCGCCGCTCGCCGGAATGAGCGAGAGCCAGTGGACGAACGTCATCGGCGTCTCGCTGAACGGCTTCTTCAACGTCGCGAAACCGCTGCTCCTGCCCATGATGCGGACACGCTGGGGCCGGATCGTCGCGCTGTCTTCGGTCGCCGGGATCATGGGCAACCGCGGCCAGGCCAATTACGCGGCGGCAAAATCCGGGCTGCACGGCGCCGTGAAGTCGCTCGCGATCGAGGTTGCAAGCCGCGGCGTCACCGTAAACGCGGTGGCGCCCGGCATAGTCGCGTCCGCCATGACGAAGGATGCGTTTAGCGACGACGACATCAACCGGCTTGTTCCCATGAAGCGCGCCGGCACGCCCGAGGAGGTGGCGAGCGTGGTGGGCTTTCTGTGCTCGGACAAAGCTTCCTTTGTCTCGGGTCAGGTCATCTCCGTGAATGGAGCCATGGCGTGAGGACCGTAGCTGCCGTCATTCCCGCCTTCAACGAGGTCGGTACCATTCGTGACGTTGCCGAGCGCACGCTGAGCCAGGTTCCGTGGGTCATTGTCGTGGACGACGGCTCGACCGATGGCACGGGGGCGACGCTCGACGGCCTCCCGGTGACGGTTCTGCGCAACGCCAGCAACTGCGGCAAGGCGGCGAGCCTGGCGCGGGCGATGGCCCACGTGCTGGGGGAAGGCGCCGAGGCGGTCATCACGCTCGACGGCGACGGCCAGCACCGGCCCGAGGACATTCCACGGCTGCTGGCCGCGTATGGCCGCCACCTCGACGCGATCGTCATCGGATCCCGGTTGCATAATTGGCGGTCCATCCCCATGGACCGCTACGTCGCCAACCGCATCGCCAATTTCTGGATCGCGTGGGCTGCCGGACAGCCGATCGCGGACAGCCAGTCCGGCTTTCGCGTCTATCCAGCCGCGCTTGTGCGCGGGCTCAACCTGCGGTGCGACTGCGCCGCAAGCTTCGTGTACGAGAGCGAAATCCTGATCGAGGCTGGACGCCGTGGTGTGAAAGTGGTGGCGGTGCCGGTTTCGGCGATCTATGAGGCTCGGGGGCGCCGCAGCCACTTCAAGCCGGTGCTGGACATTGCCCGCATCGTGCGCATGGTGGCGTGGAAGCTGCTGACGCGGGGGCTGTATCTGCACGGGCTGGTCACCAGCCTGCGCAACGATGCGGGGCAGGATTGCCTCGATGACCAGGGCGGCCGCGAGGCCCGCTGAGCGGAACCCACTGCGCCGGACCGCTGGTTCAGGCGCCTTGTGAAAATAGGTTTAGTACGCCGTCGAGCCCGACGTGATCGGTGGCGTGCGTCGCCTCAATCCAATACATGCGATACCAGCCCGTCCGCCAGCTTGGGCTCAAACCAGGTGGACTTCGTCGGCATGATCTTGCGCGCTTCGGCGACCGCCATCGTGTCTTCCATGGACGTCGGATAGAGTGCGAAGGCGGCGGCCATCTCGCCGCTGTTCACGCGCTTCTCCAGTTCCG
>Ga0326597_10005176_pt1 | contig 18154 bp, 18 predicted proteins | sample RVTome_12_FD_203789 | JGI IMG/M metagenome (GOLD analysis project Ga0326597, IMG submission 203789) | Soil microbial communities from uranium-contaminated site in the Upper Colorado River Basin, Wyoming, United States - RVT100D185 | ecosystem: Environmental > Terrestrial > Soil > Contaminated >... | reverse complement strand
ACCCTTGCCCCCTATCACAATAGGAATGTGCTGCTGGAGCGGCTTCGGCTCACAACGAGCCTCCGTCAACTTGTAGTAGTCACCCGCGAACGTCGTCGTCTCCCGGTCGAGCAACGAGACAATCACGTCCATCCCCTCCTCGAACCGATCGGAGCGCTCCCGGGGCGTCCCCAGGTCGATGCCGTATGCGTCAGACTCCATGAAGTTCCACCCTGCGCCCATCCCCAGCTCGAACCGGCCTCCCGAGATGTGGTCGAGGGTCGCTGCCATGTTGGCAGTGACCGCCGGGTGGCGGTGGTGCATCCCGTTGACCATGGCTCCGACCCGGATCCGGGTGGTTGCTTGCGCCAGCGCCGCCAGAGTGGTCCACCCTTCAAGGTTGGAGCCCTCGTATGGCTCTGCCAGCGGGTAGAAATGGTCCCAGTTCCAGGCGGACTCGAAGACGTCCATTTGGTCCGCCTCACGCCACACCGAGAGCATGTCCTCCCAGGTGGTGTGCTGCGGTGGTGTCTTGATGGCATGTCGGGGCGTCTTGGCCGTACTCGTCATCGTCTCTCCATCAGCCGGTCTACATAGAGGGATCTACATGAAGCTACCTTACGATGCACTCGCAACCCGGCGACTCCGCGGGCAATGTAAAGTAGCCTTACTATTGCATTTCTGGGAGGTGCCGTGGAGCTAAATGGGAAGGTCGCAGTTGTTACCGGGGCCGGACGAGGTCTTGGATTGGCTTACGCCCGGGCGCTGGCTGCGGCGGGAGCATCGGTAGTCCTCAACGACGTCGACGAGCCATCCGCTGCGTCGGCGGCACAATCGATCCAAGATTCCGGCGGCATCGCAGCCACCCACATCGGGCCAGTTGGTAGCTCTGAGGTCGCAGATGGACTCGTCGCCGCCGCCGTGGACCGGTTTGGTCGGCTGGATGTGATGGTTACCAACGCTGGGATCCTCCGCGACCGAACGCTGTGGAACATGTCGGACGAGGAGTTCGATGCGGTGGTCAACGTCCATCTCCGCGGCACATTCACCTGTGCCCGCAGCGCCGCCCGGTACTTCCGGGAAGCGGGTCACGGTGGGCGTCTGATCCTGGTCGGGTCCCCCGCCGGTCAGCGGGGCAACTTCGGGCAGACCAATTACGCCGCCTGCAAGGCCGGGATAACGGCATTCGCCAGGACGTGGGCGATGGAACTCGCAAGGGCAGGCGTCACCGTCAACTGCATAATCCCCACCGCAGCCACCGAGATGACCAAGACAATGCCGGCGTTCACCGCACACATCGAGGCCATGGAGATGGGGAACCCGCTCCCCCGGTGGATGCGACAGGACCAGGCCATTGGGACCCCCGAGGAGGTGGCGCCGCTCGTGGTGTTCCTGGCGTCGGATGCGAGCGCGGCGATCACCGGCCAGACCATCGGGCGGCGACCGTCTTGCCGTCTGGACCTATCCGGAGGAGGCCGAAGTGGCGCTCCGAGACGGGGGCTGGGATGCTCAGGGCATCGCAAAGGAGTTCGAGACCCGATTGGGGCAGGTCGTACAGCCTTACGGCGTCCCACTCCCCAACGACCCGGACACAGATAACGAGTAGGAGGAGGCCCCGATTGGCCAGCACCGTAGGAAGCATCGCTGAAATGCTCAGCCTTGTCGGCAACGAACTAGGCGAGAGCAACTGGATCGAGATCACCCAGCCCCGCATAAACACCTTCGCCGATGCAACCGACGATCACCAGTGGATACACGTGGACCTGGATCGGGCTGCGGCGGGCCCGTTCGGCGCCCCGATTGCCCACGGCTACCTAACGTTGTCACTCGTCATTCCGTTGCTCGAGCAGATCCTCGTCATCGAGAACAAGACCACATCGATCAACTACGGGTTGGAGAAGGTCCGGTTCACCGCCCCGGTGCCGGTGGGCTCACGCATCCGGCTCAAAGCGTCCATGACCGACGCCGTCGAGGTCCCGTCCGGAGTCCAGGTGACCCTCGACTGCGTCTTTGAGATAGAAGGCCAGGAACGCCCCGCCTGCGTGGCGACGGTGGTGCACCGCCACCTGTTCTAGCCTCCAGCCTGGCCTACGTCAACGCTACCGCCAGCGGAACGGCGATGATGCCGATCAGGAGTGATGCCGACACTGCGCGGGCAGACAGGTCTGTATCGAGCGAGGCAAGGCTGGCAAAGGTGAGAGCCGTGAAGCCGATTGGCGAGGCCGCCCCGATGAGCACCACGAGCCGGGTATCTCCAGTGAAACCGAACATGGCAGTGAGAACGGCTCCCGCCGCCAAACCGACCACCATGCGAAACACAACCGTTGTCGTGACGAGCCCGAGGTCCCGGCGCGACGGCTTGAACAAGATGCCGAGCGCGATCAGGATGAGCGGACCGATCAGCGACCCGAGCGGTGCGAAGAAGCCATGAAGCAGACGTGGAAGCCGGTTCCCGGTGACGTTGACGATCAACGCGGCCGGTAGTGCCCAGGTCAAGGGCGACGTCAACGCCCGACGGACGCCGGCCCGGAAGTGGGCGTCATGGCCACCAAACCGGAAGGCCAGCGGGAAGGCGACGAGGGCGACGATGAACGCGTTCCCGATGTCAAACAGCACCAGGTCGGTAAGCCCGTCCTCGCCGTAGCCGGCAAGGATGAAGGGGATACAGAACGCGTTATTGAGGGTCATCGCGCTGAGCGCAACCGCCCCCAACCGGTGAGGCGGCAGACCGCGCCGTGAGCCGTACACCCAGGCAATTGCCAACCCGGCCGCAGCCACGAGAGCGGCGCTGATAGGGAGTAGGGCCTTCTCCGCGGGAAGATCCGCACCGGAGACGCTCACCAGCACCAACGCCGGAAGGGCGACAAAGAAGATGAACCGGAGCAAGAACTCCCCGTCGCGCTTTGAGGCGAAGCCCGCCCTTCCCAGACCGACACCGAGAACGAAGAACAACACAATGGGAACAACTGTTGTGAGGCTGTCGCTCACCGCTATCTGAGATCCAGCAGCCGGATGGCGTTCTCACGGAGGATCAGGGGTCTGACCTCATACGGGAGTTCCAGTCCGTCGAAGTCGGCCAGCCACCGCTCTGGGTCGATCAGGGGGTAGTCCGTGCCGAAGAGAATCTGGTTACGGAGCATCGAGCCGGCGTAGCGGACGAGCTGGGGCGGGAAGTACTTCGGCGACCAGCCGGAAAGATCGATGAACACCTGGTTCTTGTGCATCGCCACTGAGAGGGCCTCGTCTTGCCAGGGGAAGGACGGATGTGCCAGAACGATCCTCAAGTCCGGGAAGTCCACGGCTACGTCGTCGACGTCCATGGGGTTGGAGTACTTGAGCCGGATCCCCCCACCGCCGGGGAGCCCGGTGCCGATACCGCTGTGCCCGGTATGGAACAGAGCGATCGACCCCGCCTCGGCCAGCACCTCGTACAGCGGGTACACGCTCGGGTCATTGGGATGGAACTGCTGGAGGTTGGGGTGGAATTTGAAACCCTTGACCATCCCGCCCTCGACCAGATCTCGGGCCTCGGCGACTCCCTCACCGCCACGACGCGGATCGATGCTGGCGAACGGGATGAGGACGTCCGGGTTCGCCACAGCCGCATCCAGCACATCCTCATTCCGCAGCCGCGGCTGGCCCGTGGTCAGCTCGTCATCCACCGGAAATACGACTGCCATCATCTTGCGCTGCCGGTAGTAGTCCGCCACCGCCTGCCCGTCGGGGAGCAGGGGTTCGCCGTGAAAGTACACGTTGGCGGCCTCACGCAGCTCAGGCGACAGGTGGTCGTGCCCGTCGGCGTTCACCTCGACGTGAACGTGAAAGTCAATAGCCACCACGTCATCGAGCGTCAACCGGTCTACCACATCACCTCCAGCCACACATTCTTCTCCCTCTGGGATGAAGTGGCGTCACCTGCGGTGACGTTGCGCAGCAAGGGCGATGAGCCAAGCATTCTTCTCCCTCCGGGAGAAGTGCCCGAGCGTAGCGAGGGCGATGAGGGCCTTGTGAATTCATGGTTTGGATTCAAGAACCCCTCACCTGCCTCGCTGCCGTATCGGTTTCCGATACACCTCGCCCGTCCTCTCCCGGAGGGAGACGAATGTGCTGGGCCAGGATCGCTGCTGTCTCCCACGCGGCCCTACTGGCTGCGCCAGCCGGTGGCGTAGCCTTCGCGGGCGTCCTGCGAGTACGGAGTGGGGACCACCTTGACCCTGATCTCGGTCTGCTTGTGACGCTCGACGGTGGTCTTGCCGGTGCCACCATCCTCCTCACCCCAGATGAGGGTGAGCTCGTCACCGATCTCGACATCGGGATCGACGGTCCCAAGGGAGATAAACGCCCGGTCGTTGAATGTGTACCCGCTGAACATCGAGAAACCAACGACATCCCCATCTCGGACGACCGCGTCGTAGGTGGCCGACGTGTAGTTAGAGAGCGGGAGGTCGATGTGCTTGAAGTTCTCACCTGCCTGCCCGAACAACGAGGCCCAAATTCGGATCACGTCGTCCGGGTTCCACTCGAAGGTCACCTTCCTCCGCTGTGGCACATCGGCCATGGCCTCTAGCGCCGAACGGCCGATGAAGTCGTGGTCGAAGGCGATGTAGAAGTCGTAACCGAGCGCGTGCGGGGTGAGGTAATAGTCCTCGATGTTGTCGGAGACAAAGCTGCCGCCGATCGAGCCGGCGGCTTCGTAGCTGGTTGCGGGCAACCACTCCCGGTACGGCTTCATCTGCTCGCCGGTGTACACCGCGGGTAGCGGCGATGGGATCCAGCCCGACTCGAGCGTGTTTGTGGCGTACGCCCGTGAGCCAACCTGGCGAAGTCCGTACTCCTCCCCCGCCTCGAGGATGGCGGACTTGACCTCGTCGCCTTCCGAGTACGGGCCCCAGATCTCGACACCGGGCTCGCCGGCCATACCGTGGCGCAGGGCGGGCACCTGGCGACCGGCAACGGTCATCGTCCCCACGTTGAAGAACTTGATGTTCTCGAGCGGGCCGCCGTTGAGCTTCTCTATGACCTTCTGGGCGTTCGGACCCTGAATCTGGAAGCGGTAGTGTCTGCGGGAGATCGCCTTGTCGCCGGGACGGGCCGGTGATCTGTCGTCCCGCTCGTAGGTCAGATCCCAATCACCCGTCTCGGCGTGGAACTGGACCCAGTTGACCGTCGGCGCCCGACCAACCATATTGAACTTGTCCTCGGCGGGGCGGAAGAGGATCACGTCGCCGATGACATGGCCGTCGTAGCTACACGGGACGAAGTGCTTGGCCTTGGTAACGGGAAAGTTGGCGAAGCTGTTGATGGCCAAGTTGGAAATGAGGTCGAAGGCATCGGGCCCCTCCACTGTGAGCTCGGCCATGTGATGGGACTGGTCGTAGAGCACGGCCGTTTCCCGCCAGGCGCGTTGTTCGTCACGCCAGTTGGAGAACTCGGGGGCTACGACTGGGTACACGTATGCCCCGATCTGCGAGTTCCGCAGCATCCTCACCGTGTTATCGGTGGCCTGTAGGACGTCCTCGAGACTCCTCTTACTCATGGTCCCTCCTCCGGTTGGTGCGTCGGCGCACCACTCGGAGATGTGGGCGTCCGACGCCAGCAATGTCAAGTAGCATGATATTGCCGATTCGTAAGGTCGGCAATGGGAAACTCAGGAACCCATCTTGCGACGCCAGGAGGTGAACGGGGGAATGGCGCAAAACGATCAGGTCGCGGAGCTGCTGGACAACTGCATTTTCGAGGTGATACCGACCAAGACCGCGCTCGAGAAAGCGGCGTCGCTGCCGTCGGGGGCTTCGGTCTCGGTGACGGCGTCGCCGGACAAGGGCATGGGCGCCACGGTCGAGCTCGCTATTCAGCTTGCTGAGCAGGGTTTTCACGTCATCCCCCACCTCTCCGCCCGGGGTACCAAGACGGGGGCGGAGCTCGACAGCATTGTCGCCAGCCTGGACAACGCCGGCATCAATCACGTGTTCGTCGTCGGTGGCGACGCAACAGATCCGGGTGACTTCCCCGACGCACTGAGCCTGCTCGAGGCCTTGGCCGATACCGGTCATCCCTTTGATCGCATCGGGGTCACCGGATACCCGGAGGGCCACCCCACCATCCCCGATGACGAGCTGATGGCTGCCCTCATAGCCAAACTGCCCCACGCGTCGTACCTCGCCACCCAAATGTGCTTCGACGCTGCGGCAATCGAAAAATGGATCCGCACCATCCGTGCCGAGCGAGTGGAGCTCCCGATCTGGTTGGGTGTGCCCGGAGCCGTTGGCGTCGCCAAGCTGGTCACGATCGGGGCCAGGATCGGTGTCGGTCAATCTCTCCGTTACCTACGCAAGAACCGGCGCGTGATGACCAATGTGGTCCGGGGTGGGGCAACTGCCACGGACGACCTCGTCACGAAGCTAGGCCCGGGCGCGGCTGACCTCGGCATAGCCGGGCTCCATGTGTTCACATTCAACGCGGTGGCCGATACCGCCGACTGGTGGCGGACGGCACACAACATCTCCTGAGCCTGTCGACCCGACCACCAACACCGCTGAATGTCAAGTAGCATGACACTCATGTCGATTGTAAAGAACTTTGGGCTGGGGTCGTGGCCGCAGCGTCGGGTCAGGATGACACCGGACCGGATCGCCCTCACGAACGGCGAGCAGGACATCAGCTACCGAACGCTGGCCGATCGGACCGCCCGTCTCAGCAATGCCTTCCGGGAGATGGGCGTACAGCGGGGCGACCGTGTTGCTTACCTCGGTCCGAACCACCCGACCTACTTCGATGTGCTCTTCGGGGCAACCGCGCTCGGCGCGATCATGGTGCCGGTCAACACCCGCCTCGCTGCACCCGAGCTCGCTTACGTTCTCGACGACTCGGGAGCCGACGTCATTGTCGTTGCTCCCACCCACCGGGAGGTGCTCGACAAGGCAATCGGCACCGACTCCGGCCGGCGGGTGATCTCAACGGAAGGAGAGCTCGACGGGTTGATCGCGTCGGCAGAGTCGGTGTGGATGGATGAGGAAGTGTCTCTCGACGATGTCGCCATCATCATGTACACCTCGGGAACCACAGGACACCCAAAGGGCGCCATGCTCACTCATGGCAACCTGACCTGGAACATCACCAACGTCCTGATCGACCTCGACTTTCATCACGACGAAGTGGCCCTGATCGTTGCCCCGCTGTTTCACATCGCCGCACTCTCGATGATCAGCCTCCCGCTGCTCGTCAAGGGTGGGACATTGCTGTTGCGCCCGGGTTTCGACCCTGGGGAAGCGTTGACGCTGATCGAGCGGCATGGGGTCACCCAGATGTTCGGGGTGCCGACGATGTTCAACCTCATGGCGAAGACCGATGAATGGTCGGTCGCCGACGTCTCGAGCCTCCGGGCCATTATGTGTGGAGGGGCGCCGGTGCCGAGAGCGACCATCGAGACCTATCTCGATCGGGGAGTCATCTTCTTGCAAGGATACGGGATGACGGAGACGGCCCCCGGCTTGCTCTTCCTCGACGGGGCCAGCTCGACGACAAAGGCAGGATCCGCCGGCGTACCGTCGTTCTTCACCGACGCCCGTCTGGTGGACCACCGGATGGAGGATGTGGCCCCAGGCGAGAGAGGGGAGGTTCTTGCGGCAGGCCCGAATGTGATGAAGGGTTACTGGGGGCGGCCAGAGGCAACCAGAGGAGTGTTTACCGGCGATTGGTTCCACTCCGGTGACGTGGCCGTGGTGGACGAGGACGGCTACTACACCATCGTCGATCGCGTGAAAGACATCATCATCTCCGGTGGCGAGAACATCTATCCGGCAGAGGTGGAGGACGCGCTGCTCTACCACCCTGCGGTGGCCGAGGCCGCCGTGATCGGCGTACCAGATGAGAAATGGGGTGAGGTCGGCCGAGCCGTCGTCGTGCTCCGGGACGACACCTCTGAAAAGGAGCTGCTCTCGTTTCTCGAGGGACGGATTGCCCGATACAAGCTCCCCACGTCGATCCTGTTCGTCGACGAACTGCCCAAGAGCGGCGCCGGCAAGATCCTCAAGCGTCGCCTCCGGGAGGACCTCGCGTGAGCCGGAGCGAGGCCCGGGATCGACCGCGCCTCAGCTATGCGGTGGCTTTCCTCGAACGTGGCCTGCGACGGGCATTGGCTGAAGCCCTCCGTCCGTTCGAGCTGACCCTCGCCCAGTACACGGTCCTATCGCTGCTCGGTGTCCATGAGAGCCTCTCCAACGCCCAGCTTGCACGTCGGGCATACGTCACCCCCCAGGCAATGAGTGAGATCGTTCGCTACCTCGAGAGTTGCCGACTCGTGGTGCGCAACCAGTCGCGCGACCACGCCCGTGTCCATCCGGCCCAACTCACCACAAAGGGTCGCAACGTTCTCGGGAAGTGCGATTCGGCCGTTGACGAGGTGGAGCAGAAGATGATCTCCCGCGCAACCGGGCCGGACGACGCCGACCTCGTCCAGACCCTCATGCAATACGCGCGAGCGCTAGAACCCCGCGCCTGACTTTTCTGCGAGATGTGAGGAACCTGCAGGACGATGCCGCTCGAGCCACACATTCTTCTCCCCCCGGGAGCCACGGCATTCTTCTCCCTCTGGGAGCCACGCCATTCTTCTCCCTCTGGGAGCCACACATTCTTCTCCCTCTGGGAGAAGTACCCGAGCGAAGCGAAGGGGGATGAGGGCCTTATGAAATCAAGGCCTGTGATTGAAGAAGCCCTCACCTGCCTCGCTGACGCTCGGCTGTCCTCTCCCGAGGGGAGAGGAATGCCGTGGCACACCTGCCTCGCCAACGTATCGGCTTCCGATACGCCTCGCCTGTCCTCTCCCGAAGGGAGAGGAATGTGTGGCTCACCTGCCTCGCCAACGCCTATCTCTCCCTCGGGGAGAAGAATGTCTGGCTCAGAATTGCTCATGGCATGGAGCGGGTAACGTTCACGAGACAGTTGGACTCTGAGAGGGTGGTGGCAATGTCCCGCATAATGCTCCTGGGCGTAACGCTCTTGCTCCTTGTCGCTGGATGTGGGTCCGACTCGGGTGGGTCGGACTCGACCGCACAACCGGACGACTCCACCGCCGCCGCGGCCGACACGACCGCGGAAACCGACACCACCTTTGGTGAGAGCACCACCGGCGATGTGACGCCCGGGCTCGAGATCGACCCGTGCTCGCTTCTCAGCGCAGACGAGATAAGCGCAGCCACCGGGATCGACTTCGGCGCCGGCACGCTCAATGAGACCCTTACGATCGGGCAACAGGCAGTCTGCGACTGGGTTTCGACGGGTGCTGAGTTCGCAACAGCGCAGACGTTCATCCTCGCCGGCGGTGGTGACTTGTTCGAGCCGAACATGTCCACTGCCGACGAAGTCTTCGGGCTCACGACCGAGCCTGCAAACGTCCCGGGCGCCGATCGTACATATGCAACCGCTGAGGGGAGCATCGTGGGGATGGACATCGCAGGGACGTTCGTTCAGGTCGCTTACCTCTCATCCGGCACCGACAACGTGCTCGATGCCACTCTCGAGCTCGCCACGATCGCAGCGGGCCGCATACCCTGAACGCCCGCCCTCCGCCGCTCGCCTCCGAGCATCGATACTCGACATAACATCGCCCAACCGGATGGGACAAGGGGTATCGTTCTGTCCATGAGCGGACGAATTGTGCATTTTGAGATCCCCTTCGACGACGGTGACCGGGCGCACAGCTTCTATGAGCAGGCGTTCGGATGGAGCCTGAACCGGATCCCCGACATGGGCTACACCATGGTCTCGACCGGCCCGGTGTCCGAGGAAGGAATTCCGACGGAACCCGGGTTCATCAATGGGGGCATGCTCTCACTCGAATACGCCCCGAGCAGCGGACCGATCGTCGTGATCGATGTGACGGACCTCGATGCCGCCCTCGCCAAGGTCGTTGAACTTGGCGCCGAAACGGTGGTCGAACGGACCGAAGTTGGCGAGATGGGATGGTCGGCGTATTTCAGGGACCCCGAGGGCAACGTCATGGGGCTGTGGCAATCGGCAAACCCCGGTTGACCTCCTCGATCGTGCGGATCTGACTACACAACCGGCTCCCCTGCTCGGCTCAGCGACGCAGCCACCAACCTGACCGAGGCGCACAACTGACCACGCCGTGGTTCATACGATGGCCATGACAACTTCTGGCTCGAGCCCGAGAAAGGTGCCATAGCGAGCGGCAGCCTGCTCGACCGCCTCCTGCTCACCGGGATCGGCTTTGCGGAACAAGTTGATCTCGAAACGGACCACATCGGCGCCCAGAACACGCTTCATCCCCCCGATCATCTGCCCGTCGACGAGGACCATACCTACATTGGCTCCTCTTGTGCGGGGAACGATTCCGGCCACATCGAGCATGTACCTCGAGTCCTGGTAGCCGTTGTGGTACTCATCGAGCACCTGGAGGATTTGGGCTCGTGGTTCCACATGGGACTCGGTCGGGGGTGGCTCGCCAAACCAGTAGGTGCGCCCGTCGTGCTCGAGGCTTTCGAGCCGATCGCCTGCTCCTGCGATGCCGGTGCGGACGTCGGTCAGAGTCAGGGAAGCCCAATACGATAGGTCACGTTCGGTTGCCGGGCCGTGACCGGTGAAGTAACGGGCGGCCAACTCGGCGAGAGCCACGGGCCGGTCGAGAACGTGCGAATCCGGTGCCCGCGAATCCAAGAGTGTGTACGTGTGGTCGGTCCCCTCCATGGCACCGCTACAGATGAGACCCGACAGCTCAGCGCTCGCCAGCATTAGACCGAGCCGCTGGCCTCCGGTCGGCAGCCCTTCATCCTCCAACCGCTCGCGCAGCGCCGTGCGGGTCAGACAGGTCCCCCGCGACAGGGACTCTCTCATCACTGTTTGCGACCTGTCGAGGTCACCGTAGTTGAGATCCAATGTCGTCTGGATTTGCCTCATCGTTCGCAGGATTCGTGGGGCGGTGACATCCACCAGCCAACGGATATCCGCAGGCCGGACAAAATGCCACGTCGGTCGCAGCACGTGGGTGCGCAAAATCTCGCCGTTGTCGAAGAGTCGCTGGAAGACGTCCCGGGTCAAACCATCGGTCCTCGTCGACACGGCCCACGAGGCCTGCTGATAGTTCTCCGCCTGGACCGCCAGCAACCCCTCGACCGCCTCAGGAACCGACCCGAACGCCGGCCCGGCCAGACGCTGGGTGCGAAGACGCCACCGTGCAATGGTTAGATCGTCCATCCAGCTGTTGTCCTTTCAATCGCGGGGCCACGGCGCATCAGCTGCCAAGTAGGTCGATGACGTGTGGCACGTCGTTGCTCTCACGGAGCCGGATGACAAACAGGCCGCTGGTGAGGACCGGCCCAGGCCGCAAGATCGTTCCGGTCAGGCCGGTCGTCGCAGAATCACAGCGACTGATGACCCCATCCCACGCCTGCGTTGGTGTGGTGGCAAGCTCCTCCGCGAGATCCCACGCCTGATCGCGAGCAATCCCGATACTGAACCGGACGATGGTTTGATCGGTTCTGCCACCGATACGATCGAGCATTCGGACCCACGGGGAGACCTCTCCGATCCTGTCCATGACCCCGTCGACCAGCTCGGACAAGATGTCGTTGACTCGACCAAAGTCAGCGCGGAGACCCGAAATCGCCGAACCGGGAGCCACGGTGGCTGCCGCGATGCCGAGGTCGAGATTTATGTGGGCGTTGATCCCGACAAGGAGATGCTGAATGATGATGGGGCGCCAGTGCCCGCTCGCCACAAAAGCCGCCTCCCATGCTGCGGTGGTCCGCCCGCCACGCTGCCACTCGTCATATGCATCGAGGTACCGCTCGGCAAAAACGCGGTCGAGACGCGCCATCCTGTCGTTATCGTCAAACCGACCCGCGATGACGGCGTCCCGCACGGCAATAGTGACCCTGCGATACATCGCCGCGAAGTAGCCGGCGCGGCTTCGAGTGCGGACCGTGTCGGCGACCACGGTCTCGAGACGTGCCAAAACAACATCGAGGTCGGACGTCGACATGAGATCTCCCGAGGAGAAGGCTACATGGATGTCCGGCGGGAATGATCGGCGTGTCGCCGCGGGTCAGCTGTCGGCGTCCTGGGTCTCATCAGTGATGCCGTCGCGGATGGCGACCCCCAGCTCGGCAAAAGCGGTGCCGAGGAATCGGTAAGTCCACTCCTCTGCGAACTTCCTCGCCTCACAGAACACGAGCGGGACCGACGGATGGCGTACCTGGACCCGGGCCACCAGCTCGGCGAGCCAGCCGGGTTCCACATACTCAGACCGCAACATCGACGAGTAGCGGTCCTCGACGACCACGGCGGCGGCGGGCAAGGTCGACAGCTCGGCCATGACGAATGCCAGCGAACCGTCGGTCAGCGACGTCCGGAAGTCGTCGGCGGTCTTCCTCTCGACGCAGGCGACGACAACGTCACCGACCATCACGGCATAGTCACCTGCGGACAGCGCCGCCCGTGACGTAGTGACCGGCCGTCCGGCGAACCGGTATGGGTAGCGCTCCCGCGTGTCGATGACGATCGCCAACTCGTCGAGCCCGGCGGCACGCCGCCGCGGTATCCGAACACCCGGCCGGGCACCCCGGGCGGCCTTCGGTGTCTGCCAGAAGATCGCCTCCCTGCCGCGGAGCGTCGTGAACACGAACTGGCTCCGCTGGTTGCTACGGCGGTCGAGCACCAGGTCGATGGCAGAGCCACGGCGCCGGCACAGCTTGACGGCCACTGTCTGGGTGGCCTCGACCCCGTCGGGCCAACCGTCTTCGACCCGGTGGCAATACACCCGGGAGGCACGGGGCCAGTCCTCCTTTGCCTTGAGCACGATGCCTCCCTCGATGGGAAGCCGGAGCAGGTACGGCAGGCTCGACGCCTCGTCGGGGTTCTCGCCGATCAGGAATGGATCCACGCCACCAGTGTGCCGGATCCCAACCACCGTGCCAACGACCCTGTTAGAAGGCCGGTGTTAATCGCCCGTTCTGGTTCGCTCGCTCCGTCGTAACGGCCGGATTCATTGGTGGGGCGAGCCGGTACCGCTCCCGACTCCTATAAGGAGCTGAGATAAGCCTCGACTCCGGTCTGCATCTGCTCAGACAGCGGCTCGGGATGGTGGGTGGCGATGATCTCTCTGGTCACCTCCGTCAACCGGTCCGGCAAGCTTCGAGCATGGTTGGTGCCCCGCTCCCAGTAGCGTGGCGGAATCCAAAGCGCATCCCGGAAACGCTCGAAGGTGTGCATGTGTGATGCGAAGTTGTCCACGTCGTCTCGGCGGCGGGCGACATCGTCGATCGTTTCTCCGGCTAGCTGTTCGTCGGTCATTCGCAGCGGCCGGAGGAGTTTGCGCGCGCGATCGACCATCATCCGGCTCAACACGAGCATCCGCGGATCGTACAGGTAGCCACGCTTCAGATACGCCATGTCGTGTACCAGCGTCGACCCGGATTGCAGCGCGAGCAGGATGCTCTCGTAGGCCTCCATGCCCGCCTGGAAGTCGGGCTCGACCGCATCGCTGCCGCCGGCAAATCCCCAACTGGGCAGACCGTAGTACTCGCCCAACCCGGCGAACATGGCCACGGTCCGCGCCCACTCGGGCGACCCGTAGCAAACACCCGAGGTGCGCATATCCATCGACGAGCAATTGGCACCGCTGACGACCCGGGCTCGCTCGTTCTTGAGCGTCGCCACCACCAAACCGGAGAGGAACTCCGCGTTGCCTTGATTGACCGCACCCTCGATGGTTATGGGTGCCGTGGCGCCGCAATTCGCGCCCGCCGCAAACATGCACGGGTATTCCCGCTCCGCAGTAAAGAAGAGCTTGTCGACTACGTCCCCATCCAGGTGCAGCGGTGACAGCGGCTCCAGGTAGGCAACCAGCGTGGGTCTCTGCCGCAACTGCTCCTCACCGCCGGCGACCATCTCCGCGATCCGGTACGTCTGCACCAGAGAATCGAAATCTGCCGCAGTCACCACTGCCGGCTTCGGGGTGTGTCTGATCATCTCGAAATACAGTGAGGGATACACGTTCGGCAGTTCCTGGGGAAGAGCCATGGTCATGACGAAGTCGAAACCGACCGCATCTGCCACCGTCACGTTGGTTCCCACATCGGCAACGGTCGCCCGTCTGATCTCGCCGGTGTCGAGATCCCTGACCTCTAGCGCATCCGAGCCGGGGCCGAAGTAGCTGTCGCCGCTCCTCAGCAGCATCGCAGGGTCCCCGTCGCGGCTGTAGATCTGGATCTCGCCTGAGGTAGCGCGGGCTTTTTCCAGTCCCTGTTCGACCAGATGCCTCGGGATCAGGACGCGATCCTCGCCATCCCGGGTCGCTCCCGCATCGAGGAGCAGTGAAGCCCCCTCGACGTGGTCGATCTTGATGCCGGTCCGTTCGAGCAGAGCCACCGAAGCGGCATGAATCTGCTCGGCCTCCCGACGAGTCAAGATCGGCGTGTAGTTCATGCGTCGCCTCCGGTGGACGATTGTCGTGGCTGATCGGAGCGGATCCAAACTGACTGCTGCCGGCTAGTCGGCCCAAGCGGAAGTGACCATTGACTCTCGGCACGGGGCCTGCCACCGCGGCACACTGCTGGTCGTGAGTTCAACCACGCTCGATACAACATCGCTTGAATCGAGAGCGGAGCTCTTTGGTGCGCTGAGTGACCCGATCCGGCTCTCGATCCTGGATCGGTTGAACCAAGACCAGCAGTGCGTGTGCGAACTCCAGAGAGGGATCGGAATCGCACCCAACCTGCTCTCCTACCACCTTCGGATCCTGCGCGAGGCAGGGCTTGTGAAAGCGACCCGTCGCGGCCGGTGGGTCGACTACAGCCTCGCCGAAGATGCATCTCAGACTCTTGCCGGAGCAATGCCGGCAGCGCTCGTCGAGGAGATCAAACCATGACAGACACAGACACCCCGACACCGGGAGCCGAAGCCCCGGTCCTCGAACGTCTCTCATTGCTCGACCGGTTCCTGCCGGCATGGATAGGGCTCGCCATGGCGGTCGGGCTGCTACTCGGTCGGCTGATCCCCGACCTCAACGATTGGCTGGACACAGTCAAGATCGGCACCGTTTCGCTCCCCATCGCCGTCGGGCTGCTCGCCATGATGTACCCGGTGCTCGCCAAGGTCCGATACTCCCAGATCGGGGACGTCGCCACCGACCGTAGGCTCATGGCCACCTCCCTCGTGCTCAACTGGCTGATCGGCCCGGCGCTCATGTTCACGCTCGCCTGGCTCATGCTCCCAGACCTCCCCGAGTACCGCACCGGGCTGATCATCATCGGGCTCGCCCGGTGTATCGCCATGGTGCTCATCTGGAATGACCTCGCTTGTGGCGACCGGGAAGCTGCTGCCGTCCTGGTCGCCATCAATTCCGTGTTCCAGATCGTCGCCTACTCGATCCTCGGCTACTTCTATCTCGAACTCCTACCGGGCTGGCTAGGCCTCGGTACTGCGTCCCTCGATGTGACAATGTGGGAGATTGCGAAGATCGTGCTCGTCTTCCTGGGAATCCCGCTCGTAGCCGGCTACCTGACCCGACGCTGGGGCGAGCAGAGCCGCGGAGTCGAGTGGTACGAGACTCGGTTCCTTCCCCGCATCGGCCCGTGGGCGCTGTACGGTCTGCTGTTCACGGTTGTTGTGCTGTTCGCACTTCAGGGTGAGACCATCACGAGTCAGCCGTTCGATGTCGTCCGTATCGCCATCCCGCTACTCGTCTACTTCGGTGTCATGTGGGCGGTGTCATTCGCCATAGGTATGTGGCTACGGCTCTCCTACGAGAAAAACACCACCGTGGCGTTCACCGCCGCAAGCAACAACTTCGAGCTTGCGATCGCTGTTGCCATCGGCGTGTTCGGCGTCACCTCAGGTGAAGCTCTTGCCGGTGTTGTCGGCCCCCTCATCGAGGTCCCCGTCCTCGTCGGCCTCGTCTATGTGGCGCTGTGGGCGCGGAGACGCTTCTACTGATCCGTTCCATGGTCGACACATGGGGGCTTGACTTCAAGTGTGCTTGAAGTTGTACGTTGTCCGGCATGGACACACACAACAACAACACAACCCCAGTCGCGATCATCACCGGGGCATCCCGTGGATTCGGCTTGGCTACCGCACGTGCGCTCTTGGAGGACGTCTGGTCGCTCGTCGTCGACGGGCGAAACGGTGACGATCTCGCCACTGCCGTCGAGAAACTCTCAGCGCCGGGGCGCGTGGTCGGTATCGCAGGGGACGTCGCCGACCCTGCCCACCGCAAGTCTCTCGTCGACGCTGCGGCAGCTCTCGGACGGCTCGACCTCCTCGTCAACAACGCGTCCTACCTCGGGCCGAGCCCACAGCCGAACCTGGCCGACTACCCCCTCGACGTATACCGCCGTGTGCTCGAAGTCAACACGATCGCTCCTCTCGCCCTGATCCAGGAAGCGCTGCCGCTTCTCCGTGAGACCGGCGGCATCGTCTTGAACATCACATCCGATGCGGCTATCGAGGAGTATGCGGGTTGGGGCGGCTACGGATCGTCAAAAGCGGCACTCAACCAGCTATCGCACGTGCTTGCAGCCGAGGAGGAGACGGTGAGAGTCATCTGGTTCGACCCGGGCGACATGAACACACGCATGCACCAGGAAGCGTTCCCGGGCGAGGACATCTCCGACCGCGCCGACCCCAAGGACCGTGTGCCGGCCCTCCTCACCGCGGTGAGGCGACGCGAATCGGGGCACTACGTGGCGGCAGAGCTGCTGGAGGCAACGTGACACTCGCCGCTCGCTCAATCGAGTTCACCCTGCCCGGCGACCGGGTCGCTCAGCTGCCGGCTGAAAAGCGCGGCCAGAATCGTGATCGGGTCCGGCTCATGGTCGCGCACCGCTGGTCCGTTCAGATCACCCACCGCACGTTCCGGGACCTAGCCGACGTTCTCGGTCCGGGGGACGCCCTGGTGGTCAACGTCTCTGCGACGCTCCCAGCCGCTGTCGATGCTGAGACGGGTGACGGCGAGCGTATCCGCCTTCATCTGGCAGGCCCGACCGGTGGCGGCCTATGGGCCGTTGAAGTGCGGCGAGTCACACGAGGCGGCGGAACCTCACCGGGACCCCACGTCGAACCACAGACCCTGTCACTCCCCGGCGGCGTTTCGATCACCCTGCTGGCACCAAGTCCCCGATCACCACGGCTATGGATCGCCGCGATCGAAGGAACGCCCGATGTCACCGAGTTCCTGGCCGACAACGGCAAACCGATCCGGTACACACCCGGCCCAACCGTGCCCATCGAGGACTACCAGACGGTCTTTGCCACAACGCCCGGCTCTGCGGAGATGCCAAGCGCGGCCAGGCCGTTCACCGAGACCTTGGTGACCGACCTCATCGCTCGCGGCGTGGCGGTTTTGCCGGTTACGCTCCACACCGGCGTGTCGTCCTACGAGGAACGCGAGACCCCCGGTGAAGAGCGGTACTCGGTGCCCCAAACCACCGCTGCCTCACTCAACGCATTGCGCGCCGCAGGAGGAAGGATCGTCGCAGTGGGGACCACGACCGTGCGGGCCCTGGAGACCGTCAGCGACACGACGGGCGTCATCCACCCGGGCAGCGGACTCACCGACCTCGTGGTCACCCCTGCCGGTGGGGTGAGATCCGTCGACGCGCTCATCACTGGTTGGCACGAGCCCCGCTCATCACACCTGCTGCTGCTCGAGGCCATCGCCGGTCGAGAGCTTCTCGGCAAGGTCTACAAATCGGCCCTCCACGAGGGCTATCTGTGGCACGAGTTCGGTGACAGCCTGCTGATTCTGCCGTAATGAACAAAACGGTGCGAGCCGGGAGTGGCGAGCCACCCGGCTAGGGTCGGATGTAGTCCCCGCTCGGGAGGCCTATGGCTGATACCACACGTGAACCAGGCCCGGTCGAGATGCACCGAGACGGAGCGGATTGGCAGACCGGCGGCGGCCCTTCGTTCCTCAATCAACCCATCTGCATCTCGTTCGAAGACCTCGATCGCGCCGGCGCAGACGTCGTGGTGCTCGGCTCGCCCTGGGACGGAACCATGGGAGCCCCGCCGGGCACCCGTCACGCACCTGCAGCCATCCGGAGTGCCGAATACACGGGGGCGAAAGGTGGCGACTGGACACACGCGGCCGTGAGGGTGAACCCTCTGGATCACCTGACCATCGTGGACTTTGGTGACGCACCGGTCGTTCCAGGAT
>Ga0326597_10005175_pt1 | contig 18154 bp, 15 predicted proteins | sample RVTome_12_FD_203789 | JGI IMG/M metagenome (GOLD analysis project Ga0326597, IMG submission 203789) | Soil microbial communities from uranium-contaminated site in the Upper Colorado River Basin, Wyoming, United States - RVT100D185 | ecosystem: Environmental > Terrestrial > Soil > Contaminated >... | reverse complement strand
CAGGGCGCTGCTCACCGTGCCGTTTTTCATGACCGCGGGGCCCCACGCGACCCGTGACATTCCCGCCAGATTGGGGCTTGCGCCGCACAAAGATGCTGCGGCGCCGTTGTGCGGCCGCGTCAACGGCCGGTTTGTCATCATCGATGAACCGGTCGGAACGTATCCGGAGCTGGTGGATATTGTTCTCGATCTCGCGCGTGGCGCGCCATGACCGAATCACCGGGCACCGTGTATCTCGTTGGCGCAGGTCCGGGAGATCCCGGCCTGATAACCGTGCGCGGACGAGAGCTGCTCGAACGTGCCGACGTCGTCGTGCATGACCGCCTCCTCGGCACTGCGATACTGGCGGGGGTTCAGCGCCGGGCTGAAATCATTCACGTGGGCAAGGAACCGGGCTGCCACACCGCACCGCAGGGGGAAATCAACGGAATGCTGATTGACCGCGCGCGGAAGGGCCTAACGGTGGTGCGGCTGAAAGGCGGTGACCCTTTCGTGTTCGGGCGCGGATATGAAGAGTATCAGGCCTGCCGAGCGGCGGGCATAGACTGCGTGGTGGTTCCGGGGGTGACCAGCGCGGTTGCCGGACCGGCCGCCGCCGGTATCCCCGTTACGGACCGAAGCTGTGTTCGCTCTTTCGGCATAATCACTGCACGCTGGGCGCGCGACAGTATGTCTCCGCCGCTCAACTTCCGCGCCCTGGCCGGCCTTGACACGCTCGTGATCCTTATGGGTAGGACGAAGCTGCGCGAGATAGCTCAGGCCCTGGTGGACGCCGGACGCGACCCCGAGGTCCCCGCCGCGTGCGTGGAATGGGCGACTACCGAACGTCAGCGTGTGACGGTCGCGACGCTCGGCACGATCGCACGCGCGGCAGACCGAGCCGGCCTGCGCCCTCCCGTGGTGACGATTGTCGGTGAAGTCGTCGCGCTAGCGGACACGAGCGAGTTGCGCGCCGGGCTTGAGCAGTTGCGGGAGTCCGATACGACGAAACGAACCGTAGCGAAGGCCAGACGGGTCCCGGACCGTCCCCGGCGTGTTACGAAGCGACGGGCTCCCAAATAGGTCCTTCAACCGCGATAAGGCTATACTGCTTAGCCGCAGCTCCGCCAACCGCGCCGCGGCCCGCGGGCGGGAGGCCACAGGGTTTGGTCGCGCGTCCGGCGAGCCGATAATACGTTCCAGGCGCCGCGTCGCGCAGACAGGAGGATTTACGCAGTGAAGCGTATCATGGGGATAATCGTCGGCGGGGGCCCCGCGCCGGGTATCAACGGCGTCATCGGCGCCGCGACGATCGAGGCGATCAACAGCGGGCTGGAAGTGGTCGGATTCTATGACGGATTCAGCCACCTTGCCGGGCGCGAGTTCAACCCAGCCGAGCACGTTCACCGGCTCACCATCAAGGACGTCGGACGGATCCACTTCGACGGCGGGTCCATTCTGCGCACGTCGCGCACCAGCCTCCTGGACCAATCCAAGCTCAACACGTCGATGGTGGTGGAGCCCGACGTTGAAAGGGTCGGCCGCGTGCATCAACGCATGACGGAATGCGGCGTGACGCATCTGCTGACGATCGGCGGCGACGACACCGCATTGAGCGCTCGATTCGTCGCCGAGCGCTCCGGTGGGGCGATTCGCGTCGTACACGTTCCCAAGACGATCGACAACGATTTGTGCCTTCCCGGCGACATACCCACGTTCGGCTTCGTCAGTGCCCGCCACATCGGCTCATCCATCGTGGCCAACCTGATGGAGGACTCGCGTACGACGCGCCGCTGGTACATCGTCGTCACGATGGGCCGTAACGCCGGACACCTCGCCCTGGGCATCGGAAAGTCCGCGGGCGCTACCCTGACGATCATCCCGGAAGAGTTCTCTAACTCGACGTGCATAAGAAACCTCGCCGACATTATCGAGGGGGCCATGATCAAGCGGCGCACGATGCATCGGCAAGACGGCGTGGCGGTTCTGGCGGAGGGACTCTCCTCGAAGCTCGGAGACGTGGCCGAATTGTCGCGGCTGCTGGGTAAGGCCGTGCCGGTCGACGCCGCCGGGCATGCGCGGCTTTCCGAAGTGCCCTTGGCGCAGATTCTGAAGGATGAGTTGATCCAACGATTCGCGGCGCGCGGGGACAGCGCAACGATCGTAGCGCACACGCTGGGATACGAAATGCGCTGTGCGCCCCCCACAACTACCGACATGGCGTATACGCGAGACCTCGGCCACGGCGGCGTGCGCTTGCTGCTCCAAAACTCTCACGACTTGCCCGCGGGGGTGATGGTCACGCTGCAAGCCGGGAATCTCGTGCCCGTGCCGTTCGAGAGCATGGTCGATCCGAAGACCAACCGCACACGGATTCGCCAGGTTGATCTGGCAAGCTACAGCTACGCCGTGGCCCGTTCCTACATGATTCGCCTGGAAAAGTCTGATTTTGACTCGCCCCAGACACTCAAGGCGCTTGCGGAGGAGGTTCGGATGACGCCGGAGCAGTTCCGCGAGCGATATGGACACACCGTTCACGGCCCCGATCCGCAGCGCCCGTCGTACCGTCCGTGGGAGTCCGCGGCCCAAAGGGGAATGATCGGCGTCCCAGTTTAGAAACACAAATCCCTTCTAATCTGACTCTGCCGCGCTTTCGCACAATTTTGCCGAGAATTTTCCTGCACGGCGCGCGCGCCTCGCGCGGTTTCTGCGATTAACACATCAGGTGACGTTTATGGGCGGGCGTGCTCGCTAACCCTTGGTCCGCAGTCCGACAGCGCGCGGCGTGGTGTTCCTTAACGGCGCGCCCAGGGGTGGCCAGGCGCCTCTGCGCATGGGTACGTGCCGGGCGCACGCGGATCGAGCGCGCGCGCGGAAGAGACGTGGAGCAGCGATCCAGTGAAACAGACGGTTTATCTTGTTGACGGCAACGCGGCCCGGCGGTCCCGCGTACAAACGGCAATACGCGCGTCCGGTCTTGCGGTGGATTCACACGCTAGCGCGGAAGCACTTCTGGAGGCGTTGCTCCCCGATGCGGCGGGATGCGCCGTTGCCGAGTTGTGCCTTCCGGGCATGTCGGGGCTGGCGCTTCAGGAAGATCTCGCGGCGCGCCGCCCGCCCGTTCCGATCGTGCTGATCAGCGGGCGGCCGGACGTTTCCTCGGCGGTCCACGCCATAAAGCGCGGGGCGGTCGATTTCCTTAACAGACCCTTGCGTTCCAAAAGACTGATGCAGAGCATTCGCGCGGCGCTCAAACGCGACGTGCGCGATCGTGCGGCGCACAGGAAGCGTTTGGCGATAGAATCACGCGTGAGGTCTTTGACCGCGCGCGAGCACGAGGTTCTCGAGCTCGTCGTGCTCGGCGAGGCCAACAAGAACATCGCCCGAGTGCTCGGCCTCAGCCACAAGACCATCGAGGCCCATCGCGCCACCATGATGCAGAAAATGCGCGCGGACTCGCTCGCGGCACTTGTACACCTGGTGCATAAGGCGGACATGGACGATCCGACGTTGCAACTCGGGTTGACCCGCGGCAAGCGCCGTGCCTTCCTGCTCGGTTTGACTAAGGAGACGGCGTCTAAGAAGGCCGCCGACCGGCCAGGCTAGCGGGTGTCGCCGCGGACTCGTCCCAAGAGTAGAGCGGCGTCATGGCCCGTGAAGCCCGTGGACAGCTTTAGAACGGTCTGAATCGTCCGCGCCGCGGTCTTCGTCACGATCGGCACCGTGGGCGTCTGCGTGTCGTCCGGCGGACGCGGCATGGCCGGCACGATACCATGCTTCATCGCCAGCAAGGCGCAAATGGTTTCGATTACGGCGCTCGCCGCCAGCGTGTGGCCTACGGCCGGTTTGAAGGCCGTCGCGGCCGCACCGCCCGCACCTTCGCCCAGGGCCTGCGCGAGGCACGACGCTTCGTATCCGTCCGATAGCTGCGTGGCGGCGCCGTGCGGCACAACAAGATCAATCTCCTCGCGTGCAACTCCGCTAACGGAAAGGGCCTTTACAATCACTCGGCCGAGCCGCCCGGTGCGGACGTCGGGGATGACCTGTTTCCAGCTCTGTTGCGCAAACGCTCCGCCCAGATACGCCGCGTAGACCTTCGCATTTCGGCGGCAGGCGTGCGCGCTGCTTTCCAGCACGATGGCGCCCGCCCCCTCGCCTACGAAAAAGCCGCGTGGATCGGGGTAAAACGGCCGCGACTCGCCTCCCTCGGCATATAGGCCGAGCTTGCGGAACCACTCCAGCCTGACGGCCGTGTCAAACGACTCTCCGCCCATCACCAGCATCACGCTGCACCGTCCGGAGCGAATCTGCTGCGCCGCGATGTCGATGGCAAAGGCCCCGGAGGAACAAGCGTTGTGTACGCTCGTCGAAAACCCGTGCAGTCCGAGGGCTTTGCTCGCCACGTGTACGTATAAGAACGGCTGCATGTTGTAGAAGCTCGGGGCCAGAACATCGTAAACCGGCGGCGGGCCGTCCGTGGGCGGCGGGCCGGACATCATACCGAAGAGCTTGCTCACCGTATGCTCGACGCCGGGGGCCTCGAACGCCTGGACCATACCGACGTCGTTATCATCCCTGTCGTGAACGAGCCCCGCGTCGGCAAGGGCCAGTTCCGAAGCCAGAAGTGCATAGGCCAGATCGCGGTAGCACGCGCAATCCTGCCCGGCGAGAAACTCGGCGTGCGGCCCCAACCCCGGCACGTCGGCGATCGGAGGCATCGCCGCTATGGGCACTTCCACGGTGCGACCCAGATCGACGGGAAGTGCTCGGCGGACGACGTTCGTCCGCGCCGCCAGCAGCGACTCCCACAACTCCTCGGCGCCTACGCCAATGGAAGTGACCGGCCCCAGGCCGGTTATAACGACGTCCGCACTGTTGTCGGCTTTGCTCATCCGTTCCCGTCGCAATATGCGCGGGCGCGATTATAGGGGAAGAGCGAAGGGCTGTCGCATGGACCTACGCTCAAGCGGCCGCGAATATGACGCTGCTGTTGTAACCTCCGAAGCCCGCCGAGTTGTTCAAGACCAGCCGCACCTGCGCCGGCCGCGGGCGGTCGATGACGGCATCGAGGGAACAAGGTTGAAGCAGCGTCCGCAGGTTCCAGGTGGGGACCAGCGTCTGACGTTCCAGGCTCAACACACAGCACGCGGCCTCCATCGCGGCCGCGGCGCCCATCGTGTGCCCGGTGAGCGCCTTGATCGAACTGAAGCTCACACCGCCGGGGAAGCAGGCGTGCATGACCTTCGCCTCGATGGCGTCGTTTTGAGGCGTGCCCGTGCCGTGGGCACAAACATAATCGATGTCCGCGGCAGCAAGGCCCGCGTCGCGCAAGGCCGCCGCGGTTGCGCGGCTGAGCCCGTCGCCGTCGGGATGCGGCCGGGTGGGATGATAGTCTTCGCAAGTAAGTGAGGCGCCGACCACGCGCGCCCGAATAGCCGACCCGCGCGCGCGGGCGGTTGACTCGCGTTCGAGCGTGAACATCGCGGCCCCCTCTCCGACGAGCAATCCGTCACGCTCTTCGTCGAACGGGCGGCACACCTCCGCGGCCATTACCCGCAGGCGCATGAACCCGATGAACGCCAGCCTGCTGAACCCGTCGGCCCCGCCCGCCAGGGCGATGTCACAATCTCCGTCAAGCAGCCGGCGCCGCGCCGACGCGATGGCCAGATTGCCGGCCGCACACGCTCCGTAAAGATCAATCGCCGGGCCACGGGCGCCCAAGTCTTCTTGTACGCCGCCCGCGATCGACCCCGGACTGCCCGCGGCGATGCGCTTCATGTGCTCTTCGGAAAGCCAGTCCTCCGCGGGGACGTCGAGCCGCTCTTCGATGAACTCCGTTTCGCCCATTGTCGTGCCGACGATGATGGCCACGCGGGCGTCCTCACCAAACGGCGTATCCAGGCCGGCCGACGCCATCGCCTGGCGCGACGCGGCCACCGCCAGCGCAGACGCCCGTCCCATCTGCTTGCCCACGTCGATCGGCGCTTTCACCTGGCAGGCCACGTGACGCGACAGGTTTGACGTGTCCAGGCAATCGACCTCGGCCGCGCCCGATCGCCCTTGCGTGAGCGATTCCCAAAACGCGCTCTCGCCGCTGCCGATCGGCGATATCACGCCGAGCCCGGTTATGACGATGTCGTCGGCCATGAATGTATCCTAGCGGACTCTGGGCAAAGTCCGACGGAATGACCGACTGGAAAGTCGGTCCCACATGAGCAGTGTCCGTCCCAAAAACTGCGAGGTGGGCAGTGCCCACCCTACAAGCCTGTCCCACATGAGTGGGGAGACTGCAAGGTGGGAAGTGTCCGTCCCAAAAACTGCGAGGTGGGCAGTGCCCACCCTACAAACTGGAAAGTCGGTCCCACATGAGCAACGTCCGTCCCACATGAGCAGTGTCGGTCCCACATGAGCTTGCAAGGTGGGCAGTGCCCACCCTACAAGCTACTACAAGCTACAAGCTGGATTACCATAATTTCCGGAACAATCGGGTCTGTCAAGCCGGCGCTTCGTTGTGGCGAGCCGCTATTCGAGACTCGCCAGGAACGCGGCAAGGTCGGCGAGGTCCGCGGCGCTGGCGTCTAACTTTCCGCCCACGTGGGCGTCGGCACCGACGAGATTCGCTTCAAGCAATTCGGCCGCGATACCTATGAGCGCGGGCGCGCTCGGCAGGCATCCCCCTGTCGCGTCCGCGCAATGGCACGCGGCGCAGCCCGACGCGGCGTAGAATGACTCGCCGGCTGCGGCGTCTCCGGCCGGTGACTCGGCACCGCCTAGAAAAACCGCGATCGCCTCAATCTCCGCGTCCGACAGGGCAAGGGACCCGTGCGTGGCCGACGCCAGGCCGGCCCGCAGATCATCCGTTGTGGATTCCGTGATGTCGGGCGCGAACCCGCTGGCTCCGTCGGCCCCGTGACAGGCGGAACAGTTCGCGGCGTACAGGGCCGCACCGTCCGGAGGCTCGCCGCCGCCGTTCATACCGTTTGAATCCCCGTCACCGTCACCGTCAGCGTCGCCGTCGGTGTCCATATCGCCGTCGTCGCCTTGATCGGCGTCGTCGGTGTCCTCGTCGTCAAAGGCATCGACAACCTCGTTGGCGAGATCGGTGAGAAAAAGATCGATGCCGGTCTGGGCCGTGGCCGTAAGCGCGTTGTAGATGACCTGATCGAGGTTCGTCCCGCAACCCGGCGCCCCGGCCAGCATGATGACAACCGCAAAGAGGCTTGCGTATGAACGAAACTCGGCGGCCCGTCGAAAGAGTCTCGGGGATGGACTTTCCCGTCCGTCGAAACGGATGTTCTGCCGGCAAGATGACCGGCTGGGAAGTCGGTCCCACATGAGTCGGGAATTTCTCAACGGGTTTCCAAGCCTGCCATCAACGCAACGAACCGCGGGCGGAATGAATCCGCCGCGCGCCGGTCGCTCACCCGGACGCGCCGCGTGCGAGCGGCCGGTGCTGCATTTGGCGAGCATCGTATCACGGCGCACGTCTGGCGGAAGGCTTGGAACCGCACGGGCACTTCGACGCAACTGCATCTTCATAGTCCTTTTCTCAAGGGCCTTCCCGGCGTGCGCCGCGCACGCCGAGAAACATATCGAAACGGCCGGCCGATCCCACGCGCTGCGGCTTCAGAAGCTTGGCGGTCCCAAAGTGCGGGTCGTGACAGGCCGTGCAGTTCTCAACCCCGTCGCCGCCATGGGCATCAGCGCTGAGGTCCTCCGGCTCGTCGTGACAGTCGACACAGGTATCGAGGACAGGCTGTCTCAAGAGGGCGGAATACTCACTGCGATGCGGGTCGTGGCACATCGCGCACTGTTTTTCCGCGACCGGAGGGTGGACCACATCCGGGCCGAAGTAGCGCTCGTGGCAGTCTTGACAGGTATCGAGAAACACGGCCTGCGGCTGCATCATGCGCGTGGCGTCGTGGCACAGCGCGCACGCGCGTTGCGCATACGGCGGATGGACTGATCTGTATTTGGACTCCGCCAACACCGGCGCGGCGTCCGGCTCGTCGAGGTGCGGAGCCGGCGCGGACTGCTCGTCCTCCGCGCGCGCCTGCGACTCGTCGGGCACCTCAAAGAAAAAGTGCTTCAAGCGCTCGCGGGTGGCAAGCGAACAACCCGCGACAACCAGCGTCGATATTAGGAGGACCCGCAATTTTCCGCGCATCTTTGACCTTATCCCATAAAGGTCGTGCCGAATCACGTGACCGCGCCGCAGGGGCTAATCTACGCGCCCGGGCACGAATATCAACCCGGCACTCAAGCCGCGTGCGGCGCGCCAGGACGTACAACGAGCCCGGAGTTGCAGCGTTTTAGGAAGCGTCGGTTACGGGAAGAAACTTCTCATGCCACACGTCTTTCGCGTCGTGCGGGGCTGAGAAAGTGTGCCGATACACCTGAGGCTTGTCCATCTCGGGAATGAAATCCATCGTGTAGTTTTGTCCCTTGGTCAGACTTGTTATGAGAAAGAAATCCGCGGCGGCAGCGGCGCGCGACTTCTCCACCAGCGAACTGGACCCGGAGCGGCGGAGCCCGAGGCGCTTGCCCGATTCATCGCGCAGGCGAAAATGTGCCTCAATCCATTCGTTCCAGAGAAAGCGCCCTTGGTCGTCCTGTTGCACCGGATCCCGCATCACCATTCTGTACTTGACGGCGGTGTGCATTTGAATGGTTTCGCCCGAAGGTGCACCGAACGCGATGAGAATATCGTGCCCGTGATCGGCGTACATTTTTTTCAGGATGAGCGTGTGTGCCAGGCCCGCCACGATTGCAAGCGTGATAGCGATCGAGATTACGCCTCTCATAGCGTCTCCTCCGTTTTGCGGATGAACCGTCGTTGTCGGTGCGGCCGGTGCCGCGCCGGCACCAATGGAAGGCGGCCGACCCTAATTTGAGGGTCGGATTGTAGCGAAATCGGTCGCACCAAACAAGCGTCCGGCCGAATCCTGCCGACTGATGAAGTGCGTCCCGTTGGGGGTTTCTCGCAACCGGCCCCGACCAATCTAATACTCCGACGCAGCAAAACTTTCGGGGGTAGCGGGCCCGCTCCCTCGCCCTTGTCATCGCTGCCCCTGGAACCACTTCCGACGTTAGTCATATTCCGACGTTAGTCATGGCCGAGCCGAGCAGCCCGGAGGTGCGAGGCTCGGCTGTGAGTAACGCGGCGGAACCTGTGAAATTTTCGGCGGTTGTATCGTCGGCCTGCGGGTTAGAATCGAACCGAGCAAGGTGCGCAACGGGATCGGCCAAGCGGGACCTGCACAGAGTGTTCATCGAGTTGGGCGTGTGGTCATTTCAGAAGTTGGAGGCGAACGTCCGTTTCGATGACATTCTCGCCGCGCAAGAGCGTCAGCCGCACGATATCGCCGGCGTTAAACCTTTCCAGGGCGTCTTTGAGCCCGTTCACGGTGCGCACGTCCTGTTCGGCGACCTTGAGAATCACGTCGCCGAGTTCGCGGATGTATCCGCGGTGGTCGATCGTCGTTCCGCGCAAGCCGGCCTCGGCCGCTCCAGTCCCTTCGAGGATCTTGTCTATCAACACGCCGGGGACTCCAAGTCGGCGCGGGATCCAGTCCTCGTGAAGCGTGACGCCGAGCCCGGGGCGGATCACGCGGCCGTGTCGGATGAGGTCCGGCACGATGGCGTTGACCGTATCGACGGGCACGGCAAATCCGACTCCGGCGCTGGCGCCGGAAGGGCTTGCAATCTGCGTGTTGACGCCGATGAGGCGTCCCGCGCTGTCCAGCAACGGCCCGCCCGAGTTGCCGGGATTGATGGCCGCATCAGTTTGTATCACGTCGCGGATTTTCCGGCCGCTTACGGAGACTATCTCGCGTCCAATGGCACTGACGACTCCGGTGGTGAGCGTCCGGTCCAGCCCGAAGGGGTTTCCTATTGCGAGCACTTTCTGGCCGACGCGGAGGGATTCGGACGTTCCGATCGCGAGCGGCTTGAGCCCGTCGGCGGGGGCGTCGATCTTGAGCACGGCGACGTCCTTGTCCGGCTCGGCCCCGACCAGCAGGGCCTCCCACTCGGACTGGTCGGCGAGCGTTACGATCCAGCGGGTTCCCGCCTGAATCACGTGGAAATTAGTCACGACGTGGCCGTCGCGGTCATATATGAAGCCCGACCCGGCGCCGCGCGGAATCTCAAACACGTTGAGATTGAAAATGTCTCGGCGAAGTTCGGTGCTGGTGACGTAGACGACGGAGGGCGAAGCCTCGCTGAAGACCTTGATCGTCGCGAGTTCGTCGGCACTCAGGTCGGTCGGTGGAGAAACCTCCCGAGCTTTCGCGTCGGGATTGTGCAGCGGCGCACGCGGGGTGCCGTTGGCCGGACCAATCAGCGTCCACACAAGGACAAAGACCAGGGCCCACGCCAGGAGCAACGACACCCAATGTACGCGCGGCTGATAGCGCGCCGGCGCCCGCGAAGAGTCGTGGAGAAAGCGATCGCTCGGGTCATTGAACATTAATTGTGCAGCGTATCACAAGAATGCCGTCTCCGCAGCAGGGCAAGCGGCGGGTGCATCCGAAATGTGGTGGCAAATCGGTGGAGCCGGTGGCGCCGCCAGGAGCGCGCACTCCGCCCGAAAAGGATCGCCCTTGTTTTTTCGGGCCACTATGCAACGGATGCTGCCCGGGCGAGGTCCGTCTTGTACGGCAGGGCGCTAATTTTTCAATCGCGCCCTCCGGAACGGGATGCACCCACCGACCGGGGCGCGGAGACGGCGGCGTATGAACGCGCGGAAGCGGTTCGTGGAACTCCGGCGCTCGATCATCGTGACCCCACGCTTCGCTGCGCGAAGGATGGGCCACGCAGCCAAGTATGACGTCCCCCGATTATACGTTCCCCGATTAGACCGATTAACGGCAAGTGGGATCGTATCGTTACGGCGTATCGTCCGCGGGGGTGGTCGGTGTCATCGAGTTGATGAAGAGAACGCCATCGTACACCCGGCTCCAGTCTGCGCGCATCGGCGCATACGAGACAGGTCGCGCTACCAGTTGTGCGCGCAACCAATGGTCGTGCGGCCGGCCGCGAAGATCGACGAACGCATACTCCAGCCCGGTTCGGTGCATCAGGTCTTCCAGGCTGTCCCGGGGCGGTGGCGAGAGCGCCCTCGGCCCACCCGACCAGTCGTTGGTTTCGCCGCCGTGTGCTATCGCCATCAAACTGTAGACGGCGTCTCCCATGGCATCATGCACGCGCTGTCCGGTAAGGATGGTCTCGTTGAACTTGTAACCCCTCTCCTTTTCGAGTTCTTCGATCTGCGCGGTGCCGCGCGCGAGGTGCCCGTTGTGGGCCGAGACGATTAACCTACGGCCCGGGAAGTACTCCTGAGCGAAGAACATGATGTTGCGCCCCTCGATCACGCCAAGGGGGTTTTCGTCGGCGCCGCCGCGCGACCTCGGCGAATACCAGAACTGAATGAACGCCTTGAGGTTCTCGAGCGCCATCCGCATGAAACCCGTCGCGCGGGCGCCATGCTCGTCGCGGAAGTTGCCGCCTGGATCGCGTTCGAGGCGATCGATCATGGCTTCGACGTGCTCTATTTCGGGCGGTGTAGTTTTTGACTCGGGTCGGCGGTGATTGCCCAAGTCGTTTAGGAACGAGCGCATGCGGACGAGCGCCTGGCGCTGGTCCGGTGTCGGGAGCGCCGGGTCTACGGCCTCGAAGAACGCGACCACGTCGTCGAAGAGATGACTGTCCCCGTACGTGTACCAGCCGATGCCGACAAAGGCGATAGGACGATCGGTGTGCCGTGTGTCGCGAACATACTCGGCGGCGCAACGAGCCTCCACGCTTTGAAACCAGGAAGGCAGCATGTTTTGAAGCGTGCCGGATCCTGGTCGTCCGGTCCGAAGCGCCTCGCCCGCCTTAGCGGTGTCGTAGAACCCCGCCTCCCACGCAAGCACGTCGAACCCGTGGCGCTGATGCAGGTATTTGAGCAAGCGTGCCTTGGCCAGCAAGGCCGCTCCGTCTTCGTGCGTCGCCTCGCCGAGCAGAACTACGCGCGCGTCGCCTATCGCAGCGCCCAGCGCCTCGAGATCAGCGAAATCCACGTCGGATGGGTCAAGCGATCTGAGCTCTACGGCATGTTCGCGCAGCCAAGTCACGCGCTCATCGATGGACGGAGCACGGCAAACGGCCAGCCACAAAACTCCAGCCAACAAACAGGCGCCCAGTACATAGACCACGTGTCTCATGCCTGGCTCGGTTTTGCTGTGCGGTGTGAGGCGCGGCTGTAGCATTTCCGGATAGGCGCGTCCGTTGTAGAAGCCGCAGACTCCGTCACGGGTGCTCATCGACTGGAACTACGGCGGCCCCATTATCAACCAAACGTTGACGACCGGCGACAATCGTATCCTCTCGCGGCACAAGTGGAAACGGCCCTCGGCGGGCTGGATGTCCGCGGCTGGGAAACGGGCTTCGCCGACGCCCGCGGCCGGGAGATCGAAGAAGCCTTGCTGCAACAGGCGGACCACTAAGAACATGCGTGGCGCAAACGTCTCCAGGCCGTCGATAGTGCCCGTGGAGCGCTTGGCCAAGCCGCGCGATTTAGTGTATTCTAATTGGAATGATTTATCTGGATTACAACGCATCGACGCCGGTCGATCCGGCCGTGCGTGAGGCGATGCTGCCCTACCTCGGCGAGTTCTATGGGAACCCTTCGAGCGGCCACTTCCCCGGCCGGCGAATGCGAACCGCGGTCCAGGAATCCCGCGAGAAGGTCGCCGCCATGCTCGGGGCCGATGTTGACGAAGTAATCTTCACCTCCGGCGGCACCGAGGCCAACAATTTCGCCATCAAGAGCGTGGCCTTAACCCGCGCGGGCCGCGGCCGGCACATCATCATCTCCGCCGTCGAGCATCCCGCGGTGGATAACCCCTGCAAGTTTCTGGAAGACAACGGCTACGAGGTCACACGTTTGGAAGTCGATTCCACCGGGCGGGTCGATCCGCAGTCGCTGGTCGGCGAGATAAGGCCCGACACGATTCTCATCTCCATCATGCACGCCAACAACGAGGTGGGAACTATCCAGCCGATCGCGGAACTGGCCGAGATAGCCCGCGAGGCGGGGGTGCTCATGCACACCGACGCCGCCCAATCCTGCGGAAAGATCCCTACGAGCGTAGGCGATCTTGGTGTCGACATGCTGTCACTTGCGGGCCACAAGCTCTGCGCGCCGGCGGGCATCGGGGCCCTCTACGTCCGCAAAGGAGTGAATCTCGAGCCGCTTCATCACGGCGCCGGGCACGAGGGCGGCAGGCGCGCGGGCACGGAACCGGTGGCCGCGATAGTGGGATTGGGCGTTGCGGCGGAGTTGACGCGGCCGCACATGAACGATGCGAAATACGCCGCCCTGCGCGATCGGTTGCACGCGGGACTGCGCGGCGAATTGGGCGATGCGCTTGTGCTGTTGGGCCACCCGGACGAGCGGCTCCCCAATACGCTGGCGGTCGGTTTTCGCGGTCTGATCGGGGCGGACGTACTCGCCGAGTGCCCGGATATTTGCGCCAGTACGGGTGCCGCGTGCCACAGCGGCCGGCAGCAGAAATCGGCGACGCTGGCGGCGATGAACGTGCCCGACGAAGTTGCCTTCGGGGCGATTCGGCTAAGCGTGGGCCGGTTTACCACCGAGGAAGAGATAGACTCGGCGGTCGCGCAGCTCGCCCGCGCCGTTTCGCAAGGCAAATCCGGCGCCGAAGCCGCGGCGCGAAGGTAGTTACGGCAAGAGGTCGTCCGGGCCCAGCAGCCTGTTGAAAAAGTTTGCGGGACGGGCTTTCCATTCCGCCAGACGGCACTGTTGCCGCCAGCATGACCGACTGGAAAGTCGGTCCCACATGAGTGGGGAGTTCTTCAACAGGCCGCCGGGCGGCTCAAAGCTGCGCCGCGCGCGTGAAGGTTACTCACGAACGCGGCGCCCCTCGAAGTTGATGGTCACATCCTGGTTGCCCTCGGGGATGTTCAGGAGGGTCACCTGTGACGTAAACTCGAACGTGCCGTGCATCAAGTTAGGATCTTCGGGAACGAACTCGCCCGTTGCAGCGGCCGTTGCGTTCGCGGCTTCCAGCCCCGCGGCAAACGCGGTCAGGACTCCCTCGAACGCGAAGCCGGACCCGTCGGACGTCTCAGCGCCGTAAGTGGCCGCGGCATACTGAAGGCCCTGCTGCGTCGTGTTGTGTCGGGCGCCGTCGAACAGGATCGTGGACCCGAAAATCTCCGATGCCAGAGTGTTGTTCTCAAACGCGGCCAGGTTGCCGTTGGGCCCGAAGCGCAGCCGAAGAAACGCCGCGCCCTGCGCGTTGGCTGCGGTGGCGAAGAAGTCCCACTCCGTATCGGCCAGAGATATTACGCCGCTGCCCTGCGTGGCCGTGACTTCCGTTCCGTCCGGCAATTCCACGATGACTGCCGAAGGAACGTCTCGGCTCCCCACGCCGCAGCCGTGAACACAGTGCAGTCCTGCCATTGAAGTGAGGCTAACACAGATTGAGAGAATTCGACTATCGCGCATCGTCGGCCAACTCCTTCTTGTTCAAGTACGGGTCAGGTAACACGTGTGCCGCCCCGTCTTGATCGGCCGATTGGAACTCATTCTGCGATGAAACTCTCGGCGTGGACGTGTGTATTTCAGCGTCCGATGTGCGTCTGGCTCCCACGCGTCGCGGCGTCGTATTATCAGCCCAAAAGCGCGTGGTAGTCGACTTCATTCGCCCGCAGCACGGGCAGGTCGGGCGCCGGCGCCGCCTCGATGTACTTGGCGCCGGAACCCGTGTTGAAGAGCACGACGGACTCGCCGGAACGAATGCGATTATCGGCGCGGAGCATCTCGATCGCTACGACACCCGCCGCGGCTTCCGGGCAAATCGAGATGCCTTCGGCGGATGTCGCGGCCTTCATCGCGCCGATAATTCGCTTTTCGGGCACGGCCACGGCGCAGCCGCCGCTCTCCGCGATCGCGTCGAGGATCATGAAGTCGCCCACGGCGGCCGGAACGCGGAGGCCAGCCGCGCACGTGTGCGCATCATCCCAAGGCGAAGCAAAGCGCGCGTCCGCTTCGAACGCTCGCACGATCGGCGCGCAGCCGTCGCTCTGCACCGCCACCATTCGCGGAAGCTTCGCGCTCTTCAACCAGCCCAGGCGGCGCAGCTTGGCAAACGCCTTCCACATTCCGATAAGGCCAGTCCCGCCGCCGGTGGGGTAGACGATGACGTCGGGGAGAGTCCAGCCGAACTGCTCGGCGAGTTCCAGGCCCATCGTTTTCTTTCCCTCCAGGCGGTAAGGCTCCTTCAACGTCGAGCAGTCGAACCATCCGAGCGGCTCAATGCCGTTACGCACGATCGCGGCGCAATCGGTAATGAGCCCGTCAACGAGAAAGACCTTAGCGCCGGCCGCGACGCACTCGATTCTGTTGACCACCGGCGTGTCGTGGGGCATGAACACGAACGCTTCGATGCCCGCGCGGGCCGCGTATGCCGCCAGCGCTCCTCCGGCGTTCCCTGCCGTGGGAATGGCCAGCCGCCGAAGTCCGAAATGAAGCGCCAGGGTCACCGCCATGGCCAGCCCGCGGCTCTTGAACGACCCGGTCGGGAGCTGCGACTCATCCTTGAGCCAGAGCCGTTCGATTCGCAGTTGCGCGCCGAGCCTTTCGGCCCGCAGCAACGCGCTCATCCCCTCGCCCAGCGTCACGGGCGAAGCTCCTGCCGGGAGCGGGAGCAATTCCCGATACCGCCACATGGACGGTTCGCGTCCGTGTAACTCGTCCCGGTTTACGGCCGCGCGTACGTTCTTGAGGTCGTAGCGAACCCAGAGCGGGCGCCCGCGGTACATGGTCTGCGGCAATGTGTGCGGCACGCGCGTCGCGTCCAGTGCCGATTCGAGATGGGTCACAAAACTTCGCAAAGGGATACCCCGCTCAGCAAAAGGCCAATTCCTACTCCCGGTCGAAACCGGACGCAACGGGAGTCGCAGCCCCAAACACATAGCACAAGCAAAAAATGAGTCCCTCTGGGTCCTAGTAAAGGCCGCGCAGGCGGCTAGACGTAAGTATTCTTGCGCTCAGGTGCGGGTTCGAAGCGCAGATGGCGCATTATACGCGGGTAGTCGTTGCGTTTCGTCCGATATAATTACAGGGACGCGCGCGCCCCGGACCGATGCATGTTGTGGGAGATCGGGCAGCGTGTTGCCGCGCTCGTCAGCGCTGACGTATTGACAGAGCGGTCCGGTGCCCGAACAATACCGGTTGTTGATTTCGGACGTTGCCTCGGCGTCGAGCGCAGTGGAAACTCCAAGTTTACGACGGCGCGGTCGGAAGCCGAGATCGGCCTTCCTCCGGCGGTGCGGTCGGATGGGGTCGAGTGTGCAGCCCGTCGTCGTTGCGACGTTGACCCGCTTACGGATTCGGCAGTTCTTATGGATAGATTGCGCCGTATAATTAACTTGGCTGTTACGGTCGGTACGCTTTTTGCGGGGCTGGCGGTGATGATGTGGCTGGTGAAGACTCGGCCGAGTCCGCCGGTGCGCCCCATGATAGATCGCGCTTCCGCGGTCGCTGTTTCGCGGGTAGAGCCGCAATCTCGTCACGTTCCGGTCGTGGGCTACGGTTCCGTCAGGCCGAAGAACCAGGTTCAGGTAGTCCCGCAGATAAGCGGAAAGCTGATTTACGCGCACGATGATCTTGCCCAGGGGAAGATCGTCCCCAGCGAGGAGCTTCTCTTCGAGATAGACTCGACCGTTTACAAGGCCCGCGTCTTGCAGGCCCAGGCCGAGATAAGCGGTCTGGAGGCGGCGCTGGCTCGAAACGACCAGGAAAGCCTCAACCTTGAGGCCCGCATCGCCAACGCGGTCAAGATGCTGGAGATCGATGAGAAGGACTTCGAAACGTCCAAGCGCCTTTTTGACGTGGAACGAGTCGGCACCGAGCGCGACGTGGACCTCGTTTTCCAGAAATACCTTCGACAAAAGGACGTGGTGGTCGAGCTCGAAAACGGGCTGGCCATGATTCCGCACACCAAGCTTGAGGTTCAGGCCAAGCTTGAGGCTGCCCGTGCCAGTCTTACGGCCGCCCAGCACGACCTCGAGAACACCAAGATCTTCGCTCCGTTCAGGGCCCGCGTCGAATCGATCAACGCGCACACCTCGCAGGTCGTGACGGCGCATTTTTCGATTGCCACGCTTACGGACATGGAGGCGTTCGAGATTTCCGTGGGTATCGATCCGCGGAACCTGCGCTGGCTTGCGGAAGCCATTCGTCCGGCGAATCTCGAGGACAACAACGAAGAGGATGGCCCCGCGGTAAAGGTTGTATGGACCTTGCCGGGGCAGGAGTTTTCGTGGCGCGGGCACGTATCGCGCTTTGAGCGGGTCGATGAGGCCACGCGGACCGCCCGGCTGGTGGTCGAGATACGCGACGTAGAGATGACCGCAACCGTGGGTGCGGGCAGTGCCGACACGCCACCCGACCTGTCGATCGGAATGTTCTGCCGGGCGGAGCTCCCCGCCGAGCCCCTGGCCGACGCCCTGTTCGTCCCGCGCCATGCGGTCCATGAGGGGCGCTGGGTTTACGTGGTAGAGCCCGAGGGCGATCCGCAGCGGCGCGACGCGGGCCGGCTTCAGCGTCGAGAGGTCACGCCTCTGCGCACCGTCGGCGATGACATTCTGGTGGACTATCGCGGCCGGACCGACGCAAAGGTTTGCGACTTGAAAGCCGGCGAGCTTCTGGTCGTTTCACCCCTTATCAAACCCGTCGTCGGAATGCGCGTCAACGTGCGCGACGACGCCCCCGTATCGATAGCCGCGCTTTCCTTCGCGGCACCTGTCGACGAATTCGCATTGCGTCTTGCCGGCCCCGCGCGCGAATCCGCGCTGCCTTGGGAAAGAATGACGCCTCCCGCGCTTGGCCAAGCCCCGTCAATCCGACGTTAGGCAGCGCTCAAAAACAACTTGGACGATTTCTGAGGGAATAGACGGGATTTACATGATTAACAGGAACCAGGCCCTGCGGTTGTCACAGGTGTTGAAGCGCAGCTATCCTGTTCATCTTGTAAATCATGTCTTTTCCAGGTGTTCATGTTATTGTCGAGCGCGCCCTTAGCCCTAGACGCACGCACGGCTTATCACGACCCCGTTCCGCGTGACGACGTGAATCGCAAATCGGGCAATTCGGGGAACG
>Ga0326597_10005174_pt1 | contig 18155 bp, 9 predicted proteins | sample RVTome_12_FD_203789 | JGI IMG/M metagenome (GOLD analysis project Ga0326597, IMG submission 203789) | Soil microbial communities from uranium-contaminated site in the Upper Colorado River Basin, Wyoming, United States - RVT100D185 | ecosystem: Environmental > Terrestrial > Soil > Contaminated >... | reverse complement strand
CGCTCGTGCGCCAACATCGGGCGCAGTTCAACCTCATGAAGGCCGACGGCGGCGAGGCGGCTCTCGCGCTGATGCAGTCCAAAGGCTCCTTCGCCGTGGTCGTCTCCGACTTCAAGATGCCCGGAATGAACGGCATCGCCCTGCTCGGCGAGGTGCGCAGCCGGCATCCCGAGACCGTGCGCATCATGCTGACCGGACAGGCTCAACTCGAGGTGGCCGTCAACGCCGTCAACCAGGGCCGGATCTATCGCTTCCTGAACAAGCCCTGCGAGAAGGACGCCTTCGCGAGCGTGCTCGAGGAGGCTCTCCACCAGTACCGGCTGCGGCAATCGGAGAAGCTCCTGCTCGAGCACACCGTGAGGGGCAGCATCCAGGTGCTTGCCGACATCCTCTCGATCGTGAACCCGGCCGCCTTCGGCCGCGCCAACCGGATCAAGTACTTCGTCTCCCAGCTCGCCCGGACGGCCGAGGTCGAGGAACCCTGGATGTACGACACCGCCGCCCTGCTCTGCCTGGTGGGCTGCGTCGCGATTCCAAGCGAGATCATCGACATCGTCGCCACCGGGGGGGAGCTGACCGCCGAACAACAGGACATGTACCGCCGCCATCCCGCCACGGCCCGGGACCTGCTCGCGCACATTCCGCGCCTGGGTCCGGTGGCCGAGATGATCGGGGGCATGTTCCAGCCGTTCGACGAGCACGCCGTCCGATCCGTCGGGGGCTCGGCTCGAGACGTCCTGATCGGCAGCCAGATCCTGGCCGTGGCCCACGCTTTCGAGGCCCTGGTGCATCGGGGCGTGGGCAAGCAGGAGGCGCTGAAAGCGCTGTACTCGTTCAAGCACCGCTACAACCCGCGGGTTCTGAGGTGGCTCGAGAACATCGAGCTGCCGGACGCAGATTCGACCGTGGTGGTCGTGCCGGTCGCCGAGATCCGGGTCGGCATGACGCTCGAGGAGGACGTCGTCAATCACGCCGGCATGTTGCTCGTCGCGCATGGCCAGGAGATCTCCTGCAGCATGCTGGCCCGGCTCAAGAACTACCTGCGGATCGGCCAGATCAGCGGCACCCTGCGCGTGCGCAAGCGGGTCACCAGATGCGAAGCAATGGACCCTGTCATTCACTAGGAGAGGAGCAAGACATGACTCCCTGCAAGATACTGCTGGTCGACGACGAACCGAGGGTGACCTCGGCGCTCTCCAAGGTCCTGAGGGGCCAGCCCTACGAGGTCATCTGCGCCGACTCGGGCGACGAGGCCCTCCGGCTGTTGGACGAGCACTCGATTCAGGTGGTCGTCTCGGACGAGCGGATGCCCGGCATGAGCGGATCCCAACTGCTCTCGACCGTGCGACGGCTCCACCCCACCACGATCCGCATCATGCTGACCGGCCACGCGAACACCGAGGCCGCCATCCGCGCGATCAACGAGGGGGAGGTCTACCGCTTCTTCAGCAAGCCCTGCAACGCCGCCGAGCTGGCCGCGACCATCCGCCAGGCGCTGCAGCAGCACGAGCTGCAGGTGAAGAGCCGCGAGCTGCTGCGGGAGTTCCGGCGCAAGAACTCCTGCTTCGAGGAAATCGAGTCGCGTCACCCCGGCATCGCCGGGTCGACCACCGACGCGTCGGGCGCCTACGTGCTGAACGACTGCGACATCAGCGTGGACGAGCTGCTCCGCGAGATGGAACTGGAAATCGAACGCGGCCGCTGCTGATCCGCCCTGCCCATGGAGGGCGAAGCGCCCGCGACGAATGCCTTCAGCTCGAGCACCTCCCGATCCGATGCCAGAGCTGGTGAACTCCCCCGAACCGCCCGCGCGGAGACACGGAATGCCCGAATATACCCAGAAACAAGGCCCTCGGGTCCTGCTCGTCGACGATGACCGGCAACAGAATCTCCTGCTGACCAACCTGCTCGGCAACGCCCGCGCCATCCACAGCGTCACCAGCGGGCAGGAGGCTCTCCAACTGCTGGAGGACACCCGCTTCGACGTGCTGATCTCCGACCTGAACATGGAGGGCATGCCGGGCCTCGAGCTGCTGCGGCTCTGCCGGCATCTATACCCCGACATGATCTGCGTCGTGCTCAGCGGTACCGCCGATCGGGAGTCCGTCATCAAGGCGCTGCGGGAGGGCGCGTTCGACTTCCTGCTGAAGCCGATCAGCCCCGAGGTGCTCTCCGATTCGATCGCCAAGGCCTGGGAGCTGCTCCGCACGGGCCGCCAGAACCGAGAACTCCTGATCGAGCTCGACCGCACGAACCGGGAACTGCGGGAGCAACGAGCCCAGACCGAAGCCCTGGTGCAAGACGCTCCGGACGCGATCCTGTCGATCGACCGGGGCGGAAACATCTCCTCGGTCAATACGGCCGCCTGCCAGCTGTTCGGAATCGACCACCCGCAGGCCCAGAGCATGAACTTCTGCGAACTCGTCCGTTCGCCATCGATGAACGAGCTGCTCGCCCACGTAACCGCGGGGACCCAGGGGCCCCTCGAAGGGCGTGGGAGCCAAGCCGGCGGCTCGGAGCTGCGGCTCGAACTCTCGGCCCGGGAGATCGACCACCAGGGCAAGCAGTCGATCACCGTGATCGTTCGCGACGTGACCCATCAGCGCGAGTTGGAGGGCCAACTCGTCCAGGCCCAGAAGCTCGAGTCGATCGGCCAGCTCGCGGCCGGGATCGCCCACGAGATCAACACCCCGATCCAGTACGTAGGCGACAACCTGAACTTCCTGGAGGAGACCCTGAAGGGCCTGATGGGACTGCTGAATCAGTCCTTCGATCTGCTGAACCGGATTCCGGCCGAACATCTGCCGGCGGAACCGGTCCTGGAACTGAAGCGGGCCGCCGAAGAGATCGACCTGGAGTACCTGAAACAGGAGATTCCCACCGCTCTCTGCCAGTCGAAGGAAGGCGTCCGCCGCGTTTCGGAGATCGTGCGGGGCATGAAAGAGTTCTCCCACCCGGGCGGCGACGAGATCACCCCCACCGATTTGAACCGGGCGATCCAGTCCACCGCCACCGTCGCCCGCAACGAGTGGAAGTATGTCTCCGAGCTTTCGACCGACCTCGATCCGGATCTGCCCCTGGTGGCCTGCCTGCCCGGCGAGCTGAACCAGGTGATTCTCAACCTGATCATCAATGCCAGCCATGCCATCCAGGACAAGTTGGGGGAATCGCCCGACCCGTTGGGTTCGATTCGGATCAGCACGCGCAAGATCGGAGACCAGGCGGAGATTCGCGTCAGCGACACCGGTTGCGGGATTCCGGAGTCGGCGCAGTCGCGCATCTTCGATCCGTTCTTCACCACCAAGGAGGTCGGCAAGGGCACCGGCCAGGGGCTCTCGATCGCGCGGAACGTGATCGTCAAGAAGCACCAGGGCACGCTCACGTTCGAGACCACCCCGGGCGAGGGAACCACCTTCATCATCCGGCTCCCGATCGAGCAGCACGCGCGCCAGCCCGAGGAGGTCCTGCAGTGAAACGGGTACTGTTCGTGGACGATGAAAGCAGGGTCCTGCAGGGCCTGCAGCGAATGCTGTTCGGCAAGCGCAAGGAATGGGAAATGCACTTCGTCGAGGGCGGACTCCAGGCGCTCGAAGCCCTGGGCCGGCTGGACTTCGACGTCGTCGTGTCCGACATCATCATGCCGCACATGCAGGGCACCGCGCTGCTGGCCGCGGTCCAGGAGAAGTTCCCCGGGGTGGTGCGCATCATCCTGTCGGGCCACACCGATCTGGAGGCGGCCATGCGAACGGTGCACGTGGCGCACAACTTCCTCTCCAAGCCGTGCGCTCCGGAGCGCCTGGTCGAGGTCGTGGAGCGGGCCTGCGAGCTGAACTCCCTGATGAACGACGCAGACCTGCGCGGCAAGCTCTGTGGACTCGATTCGCTGCCGGTGGCCCCCAGGATCTATGCGGCGCTGACCGCGGCGCTTCATGAACCGGAGGTCTCCAGCGACGATCTGGCGGCGATCGTCGAACGGGACCCGGGGATCTGCGCGAAACTGCTGCAGCTCGTGAACTCGAGCTTCCTGGCCCTGCCCCGCAGGATCTCCAGCGTGAAGCAGGCGATCTCGTATCTGGGCGTGAACATGCTCCGGAACCTGGTGCTGACCGTCGAGGTCTTTCGTGAATTCCAGACCTCCCGGCAGGCGCCAAGCTTCGACATCGATCAGGAGCAGGAGCACGCGACGCTTTCGACCTGCATCGCCCGGCGGCTCCTGCCCGACCCCAAGCTGACCGAGACGATGTCGTCGGTGGGCATGCTGCATGACATCGGGCGGCTCGCGCTCGCGAGCAGCATGCCCGTCCAGTACGAGAAGGTCTCCGCCGTGTCGGCCGCCGATTCCCGGCCAAGGTCGGAGGTGGAACGCGAGCTGCTGGGACTGAGCCACGCGGAAATCGGCGGGTATCTGCTCGGGATCTGGGGCCTGCCCGGAGCGGTGGTGGAGCCGGTCGCCTTCCACGACCGCCCCTCCACGGTCACTCACAACGAGTTCGACCTGCTCGGCGCGATCCACGTGGCCGATGCACTGGCCTTCGAACAGACTGCGCCCGACCGGGCGCTCGAACTGGATCTGGACTACCTGCGGTCGGTCCGCGTCACCGAGCGCCTCCCCGAGTGGAGGGAGATCGCCCGGCAGCAGGCAGAGCAGCTTGGCCTGGCGAAAGCCGACTGCGATCTCGATCCGGTGGTTCGAGGTTGACGCAGAGCGATGGCGCTCAGTGCGCCCAGGCCGGCAAGAGATCGAACCGGATGTCCATGACCGGCCCGCACAGCAGGGCGAAGATCGCCGTGATCAGCGTCACGCCGATCAGGTTGAACCAGATGCCGGCGCGGACCATGTCCCGGATCGGCACGTAGCCCGAGGCGAACACGATCGCCTGGGTGGGTGAAGCCACCGGCATCATGAAGGCGCAGCTGGCCGAGAGCGTGGCCGGGATCATCAGCGCGCGGGGATCGGACCCGATCGCGACGCCCGCCGCCGCGAGAACCGGCAGGACCAGTTCGGTGGTGGCGGTGTTGCTGGTCAGTTCGGTCAGGAAGGTCAAGAGCAGGCAGACCGCGCCCACCAGCAGGATCGGCGGCAGACCGGCCAGCCCCTCGAGCTGGTGCCCGATCCAGGCCGAAAGCCCCGACGCCTGGAAGCCGGCCGCCAGCGCGAAGCCGCCGCCGAACAGCAACAGCATGCCCCAGGGCAGCCGTTTCATCGCGTCCCAGGTCAGCAAGGCCTCGCCGGGCCGGCTCGCAGAAGGCAGTACGAACAGGAGCAGCGCCATCGCCACCGCCACCACCGCGTCGTCCACGTAGCCCGGTTTCAGCGGCCCGAGCGAACCCCAGCCCGGAATCGTCAGCTCCCCCAGGGAGAGGCCGGTGCGGGTCATCCAGAGCACCGCGGCCGCGGCGAAGACCGCCGAAGCCACCAGCTCGTCGCGGCGGATCGGGCCGAGCTGGCGGCGCACGTCGGCGACCGCGTCCCGGCTGCCCAAGAGGGACGCCGCCTCGAGGCGGAACACGAAGCGGGTCAGGACCACCCAGCCGGCCGACAGGAACAGGATCGAAATCGGCAGGGAAAGCAGGAACCACTGGGTGAACGAAGGCTCGGGCGCGTCCGGAAACAGCCGGATGAGCTGTTCCTTGTAGGAGAGGTTGGGCGGAGTACCGACCAGCGTCGCCATCCCTCCGATGTTGCCGGCGTAGGCGATGCCCAGCATGATGGCGACGCCGAGCCGCTTCAAGTCGCCCGCGGCCACGCCCCGATCCTGAGCCGCGCCGAGCACCGCCATGCCGATCGGCAGCATCACCATCACGGCCGCCGTGTTGGAGATCCACATGGACAGGAAGGCGGTCGCGATCATGAAACCGAGCACCAGCCGCCGCGGCTGGCCGCCGACCCGGTGGACGATCCAGAGCGCCAGCCGGCGATGGGCGCCCGAGGCTTCCAGGCCGAGCGCCAGCATGAAGCCGCCCAGGAACAGGTAGACCGTCGAACGCCCGTAGTTCGGCGCGACGTCGCGCACGCCCATGACACCTGCGAGCGGCATCAACACCAGCGGCAAGAGCGCCGTGACCGGAATCGGGACCGCCTCGGTGATCCACCAGGCCGCCATCCAGACGGCCACCGCCGCCATGCGCGAAACGCCCGGTTCCTCGCCCGGTCCGAGCAGCAGCACCAGCGCGGCCAGCGCGGGGCCCAGCAGCAGTTTCCACCAGCAGAGATCGCGGCGCGGCGACATGCGAGTCCTCCAGGGGGGGCGGGCGGGCCACCCTACTGAATCGGATCACGCAGTTCCCTGTCCCCTTTCGCTCGATCCCCGACAAGAGGGCCAAATCACGTTGACTGAAGGAATGATCGGGTGCGGCGGAGACCCGGGAAGGAAGTCCCATGTCCGCGCTCTTCATCCTCCTTTCGAGCCTGCTCGTCCCCGGCACCCTGCATGTTCCCCTCACGGTCACCGAACGATCCGGCGTCGATCGGGTCCAGGAATGGGTCCAGTCGGGGGTGCCGCTGCCGCTCTCGGCCCAGATCGACACGGCCTCCGGCCTGTCGCTGTTGGATGCGTCCGGCGCCGTCGTGCCGGCCGACTTCACCGTCACCGGACGCTACGGCGGGCCGGCAGACGACGCCGCGCTGCCGATCCGCTGGCTGCTGGTCTCGTTTCCCTGCTCCATCTCCGCTGGAGGCACGGCGACCTTCCACCTGACCGATTACCGTCCGGTCGCCGCAACCGATTCGATCCAGCTCACCCAGGGCGCCGCGGTCTGGACGGTGGACACCGGCGCCGCCCGGTTCGAGATCGCGACCAGCGGCTTCGATCTTTTCCATCGGGTCACGGTGGCGGGCCAGGAGTTGATCAGCCCCGATCCGGAGAATGGTCCCTACTTCACGCGCGACGGCGTTCCCTACCGGGCGGCGGCGGCCGCCGGAACCCACACGCTCGCCGTCTCGAGGCAGGGAATCCACGGGCGCAGCCTGACGCTGGAGGTAGAAGGCGCTCACCGCACGAACGACAGCAGCACCGACGACGACCTGGAGTTCCGCACGTTCCTGAGCTTCTTCGCCGGTTCGGCCACGGTGCGGGTGCACCACACGGTGCAGAACAACCGGGACTGGGTGCCGCTGCAGAACAACGCCGACTTCCGGGAGATCGGTTCGCCCAATTCGGTCGGCGCCGACGAGATCGGACTCCGGCTGAAGCTCGACCCCGGCGCGAACCTCACCTGGACGCTCGAGACCGGCGCGGGCGCGCCGCTCTCGGGACCTCTGGCCCAGACCGTCCTAGCGTTTCAGGATTCCTCGGGCGACCCGAACTGGGATCTCTGGCGCAACGCCCACAACACCGGCAGCCAGCCGACCAATAGTCCGTTGCACAGCCCGGCGTCGTACGTCTCGTTCCGGGGTTTCCAGGTTCGCGAGGGCGGCCAGACGCTCTCGCAGGGCGATCGCTTCACCGGCTGGCTGGATGTCTCCGGCAGCCGCGGCGGGGTGGCGGTCACGGTGCGCGACTTCTGGCAGAACTACCCCAAGGCGCTCCGCGCCTCGGCCCAGGGCGAGCTGGAGGTGCCGCTGTTCCCCGGCGAGTTCCGGGCCCGACATCTGCTGCGGGTCGGCGAGCAGAAGAGCCACGAGATCCTGTTCGCCTTCCATCCGCCCGGCGACCCGCGGGCGGCGAGCGAGGCGGCCGGTTTCCAGCGGCCGTTGCTCGCGCTGGCGTCCTCGGCCTGGTACGCGGAGATCTGCCGGGCGATCCCGTCGGTCTCGACCACCGCCGACAACGCCTATCGCTTCGAGACCGTGCCGAAAAACGGCAGCACCCAGCTCGACATCACGCCCCAGGAGTGGGACCTCTTCCAGGAGCGCCACCTGACCGGCCCGGGCGTCGCCGGCTACTCCTTCGACGGCCTGGACGAGGCGGTGCCGGCCGCGCAGATGTACAGCTGGATGGACTACGGCGACGTGCCGCTCGACTTCGAGGACGAGAGCGCCTGCGGATCGTCGAGCGTGCACCGGAGCGTCACCGGCCAGTACGGCTGGAAGTACGACGGCGACCACGGGCTGCTGACCGACTTCCTGCGCTCGCTCGACTTCCGCTTCCTCGACTACGGGCTGGCCGCGATCCGCCACACCTCCGACGTCGACATCATGCACCACGGCCGCCAGTCGGGGCGCGGCATCGCTGACTTCCGCGACGGCGGCATGTTCGGCCACGCGCAGCACGATCAGAACGGCGTCCGCAACCCGCACAGAAACGGCAACCCGGCCTCGGCCTGCGGCGGCGCGGGCTGGAACGGGACGCCGACCGCGGACATGATCTTCGGCTCGGGCGGCCTGGCGCTGGCCGCGCAGTTGACCGGCGATCCGACGCTTGGCGAGAGCCTGCTGGACCTGGCCGAGTGGACGCTGTTCTTCGCCCAGAACCATCCGAACTACACCCAGGGGCGCGGCGCGGCCAACGCGCTGAACACGCTGGCCCACGCCTTTCGGTTCACCGGCGACGATCGGTTCCGAACCGGCGCCGACCAGGTCGCGGCCGACGCCGCGATCTTCCAGTCGCCGCTCGGGACCGGCTTGATCGACCCGCTGGCCGGCACCGCGTTCGGCCGCTACGTGGCGATCCTGCGCGAAGGCGGACTTCGCCACCAGGATGACCGCCTGGCCGAGATGGCGTCGGGGCCGACCTTCCTGCAGCAGCACACCTGGGATTTCCCGCGCGCCGACCTGTTCGCCTGGGCGGCCCTGCTCTTGCCGGCCGGCCGGCAAGCGCATCTCGAAAGCGCCGACGCCCATTTCGCCAGCGCGGTGCGGAACCCGGCCTCGTGGCCGAACCCGCTGTACGGCATCCAGGTGGTCTGGCAGATCAAGGAGTGGGTCCTCTCGGTGCAAAACGGCCATGCCTATCAGCTCGCGACCTACGAGCTGCTGGGCGGGCCGAAGTTCACGCCGTCCGCGCCGCCGGTCACGCCCGGCGGAGGGGCGGCCACGCAGAACGGCGCTCCGGTCGCGGTGATCGCGGGCGGCGGCAGCGTGGACGGCAGCACGAACCTTCCGCTCGGCTTCGACGCCCGCGCGTCCAGCGACCAGGAGACGCCGCCCCAGGAGCTGCGCTACCACTGGGACTTCGGGGACGGCACGACCGGAGACGGCGCGCTGGTTCTGCACACCTTCGTCGAGGCCGGCGATTTCCTCGTGCGGCTCACGGTCAGCGACGGCGAGTCGGTGGACCTGACCGAGCAGACGGCGCGCATCGTGTTCGTCAACCGCCCGCCCGTGGCCGCGGCCGGACCGGACCGCCGCGCGCCGCGGGGCGTCCCGGTCCTGTTCGAGGGCGGCGATTCATCCGATCCGGACGGGCAGCCGCTTTCCTTCAGCTGGGACTTCGGCGACGGAACCGTGCTGTCCGGCGAACGGGTCGAACACGCCTTCACGCGGCTCGGTCTGTTCAATGTGACCCTGACGGTCAGCGACGGAAGCCTGATGCACACCGACCGGGCGCGCGTGGAGATTCTCGATCCGGAACCGCAGGCGATCGCGCGTGAGCTGCAAGATGGCCAGGACGGCTACCAGGGCACCTCCGACGTGCGCCTCTGGTCGAAACTGACCGGAGGCAACTACGGCGCCGCCTTTGAGCTGATCGTCGGGCGCAACGTGGAGCCCGAACTCCAGTCGCTGATCCGCTTCTCGCTGGAACCGATTCCCTCGGGCGCCCTGATCGAAGCGGCCTCGCTGGAACTGACGGTGACCTCGCCCACGGCCGGCACGATCGCGGTCCACCGGTGCGTGACCCCCTGGATCGAGGGCACCGGAACCTACGGCAACACCACGGACGGGGCGACCTGGGCCACCCGTGACGGCGTCAACGGCTGGGAGAGCGGCGGCGGGGCCGACTTCGACGCCGAGCCGCTCGGCTCGTTCACCACCGGCAGCGGCGGCCAGCGCATCTCCGTCGACCTGACCTCGCTCGTCCAGCGCTGGACGACCGGCACGGCGAACGACGGTCTGGTGCTGCAGCCCGACCCCTCCTTGAACTTCTGGTTCACGTATCTGGCCGCCCGGGAAGCGGCCGCCGGCGCGACCCGCCCGGCACTGCGCGTGACCTATCGCCCGCTGCATGATCCGTTCCCGACCCTCCCGGTGAGCGGCATCCGGCACAAGGTCGCTCACGCTGCCGGCCGGCCGGCCGGGTCGATCGCGGCCTTGCCGGCCTTACCGGCCTTGCCAATCCTGGGCCTGCTCGCCTTGCCGCAGCAGCCCGTGCAACCGGTTCGCCGCGCGCTGCCCACGCGCCGGACCATTCGCCTCGGCGCCTGTTCGACCTGCGTGCCGAGCCAGAGCTTCAACACCAAGCTGATGCCGGCCTATCCGAACAACCAATGGTGGCACGGCGACGGGGTCTACCACTGGGATCCGTCGAGCGCGGTGATCCACCGCTTCGACCTCGCGCCGGTGCCGGCCGGCGCGGTGATCACCGCGGCAGAGATCGTCTATCCGCTCTACCGCGCGAGCGGCTGGGACCGGGACGAGCTGGGAAGCGTCGTGCCGCTCCAGGACCCCGACGGCCTCGGCCCCTGGGATCCGGCTCGCTCCACCTGGAACCAGCGCGACCCGCAGGCCGGACTGGCCTGGACCGCCGCAGGCCAGGCGATCGACGCGGTCTTCGGGCCGCCGCTGATCCAGGTCTACTACGAGCCCTGGAACTCGCTCTCCTGGGGTACGGTTGAATGGGATGCATGGGACGCCACGGCCCTGGTGCGCGCCTGGCAATCCGACCCCGCGTCGAACCACGGCATCGCGCTGGTGCCCTTGACCTCGAGCGCCCTCGGGGTCCACACCGACTTCTACTCCGACCCTTCGCTCCGGCCGTTTCTGCAGATCACCTATGAGACCACCGGCAGCGTCCCGGTGCCGCCGCAGGTTTCCGGATTGCGGGCGACGCACGCGGCGGGTCTGACGACCTTGACCTGGAACGAACAGACCGATCCGGCGGATTTCGCCTACCGCGTCTACCGCCATTCACGGCCGATCAACGCGTCCAACCTGCGCCAGGCCGAACTGATCCACGAGCTCTCGAGAAACGGCAGCGCCCGGGCGAAGTTGCGCGAGCTGGCCGAGGGCGACGGCGCCCACAACTGGGTCGCGCGCGCGGGCGAGGGCGAACTGCCGGGCGGCACGGCGCTTCACGTCCACACCGTCCCCCAGGCGGGCGACGCCTACTATGCGGTGACCTATGTCCGGGCCGGTCAGGAGAACGACCAGGTCTTCGTCTCGGGCGCGAACCGCACGGCTTCACCGCTCGCCGAGACGGTCGGCCCCGGCCGGCCGGTGCTCCAGACCAGCGGCAATGGCGCCGGCGGGCGCACGTATCGCGTGTATGCCTTCTGGCCTTCTGATTTCGGCGGCAACGATTCGCAGTTCGCCTATCCCTTCCGGGTCACGCTGCCGGCCGGCTTTGATCCCCAGACCGCCTATCCGCTCTACTTCGTGATGAGCGGCTACTCGCTCACCTACATGGCCGGCGACTACAGCTTCGACCGCCGGGACGCCATCTGCGTCTACCAGGAATGCCGCACGCCGTACTACGACCGGCAAACCGGCGCGCTGACCGACTGGTTCCTGGGGTACCGCGACAACCTCGCCTCGCTGCGCTCCCATCCGGCCGAGGGCCGCGTGCGCTGGTACGGCATCGCGCGGACCCTGTATCTGCTCGATCGGATGATCGACGGACTGGACGAGATGCAGGTCGATCCCCGGCAAGCCTACCTCTGGGGCGGCTCGCAGGGCGGCACCGGCGCGCTGTTCACCGCGCTGCATGCTCCCGAACCGTGGGCCGCGGTCAAGGCCAACATGCCCTCCTGGTCTCTCATCGACGAGTGCCCGAGCATCGACTGCTGGAGTGCGGGCGGCACCATGAACTGGACCCGCAACACCTTCGGCGTGCTATTCGGCGAGCCGCAGGATGCGCTCATCGACGACACGCTCGAGCTGGTCTGGAATCGCCTGAATTCCTCGTTCGAACTGACTGCCCTGTTCAATCGTGGACTCGAGCCGCCGCCGCTGCTGCTGGGCCACGCCTGGAACGACACCACGCTCTACTGGGATCAGGACCAGCCGGGCTTCATCCAGACCGCCCAGAACCTGCGGGCGGCCTTCTGCTTCCAGTGGGACGAGGTCGGACACAACGAGCAGGCGCCCGGCGAACTGGCCGCCGCGCGGCTCGACCGCGCCTTTCTGGCGCTCAACAACAGTTCACTCGACGACACCCCGCCGCCGGCTTGGGCCGCGGGCCACGGCGTGAACTACGGCCGGGGCGCGGTCAACGGCTGGTTCGATCCGGCGCCCTACGGCGGCGTGATCTGGCACGTGGGCGCCGATCCGGCCTCGATCGCGGAAACCAGCCAGTCCTTCAGCGCGACCCTCTGGATCCACCCCAACGCGGCGCTCGACACCGCCACGGTGGACGTCACCCCGCGCCGCCGACAGATCTTCCTGCCGCTGCCTTCCAGCACGCTCTCCTATGAAAATCGGAACGACCAGGGCGCGCTGGTCGGCAGCGGGCAGGTCCCGGTCGACGCCTCGGGGAATTTCACCATCCCGGCCCTGCTGGTCTCGAAGACCGGCAACCGGCTCACGGTCTGGTACTGATCGGCAGCAGGCTCCACGCCGTTCGCATCGACGTCTTCAACGACTGCGGGCCACCTTGATGCGGGGAAGATTCGCTTCCCTGCGTCGGCCATACTTAGTAAAACCCCCGCAACCCGTCCTTGGAGCATGGAGCCACGCATGGCCGATTCGACGCAACTATCGGAACAGGACACGCCCGAGAGCGAAGACTGGTTCGGACACCCAAAGGGGCTCTTCTATCTCTTCTTCGCCGAGATGTGGGAACGCTTCTGCTTCTACGGAATGCGGAACATCCTCGTCCTGTACATGGTCGACTACTTCGTGTTCACCAAGGAAGATGCGCAGGGCGGAACCTACGCGGCCTACACGGCCCTGATCTATTGCGTGGCACTCGGCGGCGGTTATCTGGCCGACAAGTTCCTCGGCTACAAACGCTCGATCATGTACGGCGGCATCATCATGGCCATCGGCATGTTCATGATGCTGGCCAACAATCAAATCCTCACTTATGTCGGGATCGAACTCAGCCGCAGCACCGAGTTGATCTGTTTCTATTCGGCGCTGGCCACGATCATCATGGGGAACGGGTTCTTCAAGCCGAACATCTCGACCATCGTTGGCAAGCTCTACTCGCGAGATGACCCACGCCGTGATGGCGGATTCACGATCTTCTACATGGGCATCAATCTCGGCGCTTTCGTCGGCGGCATGACCTGCGGCTGGCTCGGAGAACAGTACAGCTGGCCTCTCGGTTTCGGCCTGGCGGCACTGGGCATGGTGCTGGGCGTCGTCGTCTTTGGTTCAGCGGCAGCAGACAAGGCCTTGAAAGGACATGGCAATCCGGCCGACCCGGAGCTGGCCAAGAAGTCCTTCCCGCTGATCGTGATCGGCTCCCTGGCGACGATTCCGTTGTTCTACTACTTCCTCAAGCACTCGGCGATCGTCGGCGCCATCCTGGGCGCGACCGGACTGGTCATGCTGCTGGTCCTCGGCACCGTCGCCATCAAGGAAGGCAAGGTGCAGCGTGAGAAGCTGTACGCCCTGCTGGTCTTGCTCGTCTTCAACATCATGTTCTGGGCCTTCTTCGAGCAGGCCGGGAGTTCCCTGACGCTGTACGCCAAGGAGAACCTCGACCGCGGCATCTTCAACTGGACCATGCCCGCATCCTGGGCGCAGAACTTCAATCCGGTGTTCATCGTCTTGCTGGCGCCCGTCCTGGCCGGCCTCTGGACCAGGCTCGGCAAGCGGGGACGCGATCCTTCGATCCCCATGAAATTCGCGTTGGGCTTGTTGCAGCTCGGCATCGGCTTCGGGGCTCTGGCCATCGGCGGCCACTTCTTCGCGGACGGGGGGATCACACCGCTGACCTTCATGGTGCTGCTGTACTTCTTCAATACCACCGGCGAGCTGTTCCTCTCGCCGGTCGGGTTGTCGATGGTGACAAAGCTGGCTCCGGAGAGAATGACCGGAATGGTGATGGGCGCCTGGTTCCTGTCGATCTCCGCGGCGAACTTCGTGGCGGGCCAGATTGCCGCCTTGACGGGCGGCGACATGACGCTGAAGGAAGACGTTCCGGCAACGGAGACGCTGGCGCTGTACACCAATATCTATGAGAATTCGTCCTATCTCATCATGGGTTCGGCCGTCCTGCTGCTCTTGCTGGTGCCCCTGTTGAGGAAGTGGATGCACGGCGTGAAGTAGCGCGATCTGCTCAAGCTCGACCCGCCCGTCAGCCGATTCCTCCTTGAGAATCTGATTCACGAGCGGGGGCGCACTGGCGATGACTCGACGGAAGCGACATGGATTCGGATGGATCGAGCTGATCGTGGTCTTGCTGGCCCTGATCGCGCTGGCCGCGGTCCTGGTGCCGGCGATCAGCTTCGAACTCGCCGCGGCGAGGCGCGCGCGGGCGCAGGCCGCCCTCGAGCAGATCGCGAACGGTCTGATCCGCTACACGGCCGATACCCAGCTCCTGCCCTGCGGCCGGGAGGGACGGCCGGAACTCGCCCTGCTTTCGGGCGAGGGACCGATCCCGACCGGATTGTCCGCCCAGGTCGCGAGCCCGCTCCGGGACTATCTCACGTTCAATGAGCACGGCGCCGCCGGCTGGCAGGGACCGTACTGCGCGGTGATGGACCCCGATCCCTGGGGGCAGGCCTACGTCGTCACCGTGATCGGATATCAGAGCCGGCGGCCCGTGTGGGCGCTGTCGGCCGGCCCCGACCGCAGGATCGACACCCCGCTCTTCGGGCATCGACTCGAAGGCGATGATCTCGGGGTTCGGATCGACTGACGCCGCGCGCGGCGTTCAAGCCTCCAGCCGCTCGACCTCGCCGGTGGCGCGGTTCAGGCCGAAGCGCCCTCCCGGTTGCGGCGTCTTGATCGACAGCGACATGGACCCGACCATCAGTTCGACGCCCGGATGGACTTCATCCTTGATCTCGATCGCGGGATTGCCGGGCAGCGTCCTGGCCGACGCCTGGAGGATCCTCTCGCGCATCGAGAACAATGCCTGCCGGCGCCGCTCGAGCACCTGCCAGCGGGAGAACAACTTCGCGGCTCGGCGGTCGACCGGCTTCCGCTGCTCGGTCGCGTCGAGATCGAGCAGGTTCGCGCCGCAAAGCGCGAGCACTTCCATCATCTGCGACTCCAGCAACCGCAGTTTCTTCTCGACCTGCTGAACGCCGAGGTAGTCATACCCGACCCGCAGAATGGTCGGGACGCCCTGGCGCGTGCCCGCGCTCTTGACCTGGATGCTCTCGCCGGCGATGGCCTGTCCGCCGATGATCGATCCCTTTCCATTCACCAGCCGGATGCTCTTCCGGGCCACCAGGAACGAATGGTAGGAGCTGTGGCCCAGTTCGATCGAATCACCCGACTGGATCTCCGCGTTGTGCGCATAGCGGGCTTCGACCGTCCCGCGCGCCCGGACCGAGCCGAACTTCCGATGGCTGATGCCTCCGCGCGCTTCGATCGAGTCGGCCGAGACCACCACGGCGTCCTCGATGTGGTTCCCGACCGTGACGGGCCCGCCCGCGCGGACGCTGAAGGACGAGCAGACGGAACCGCGGATGTTCACCGCGTGCCCGGTTTCGATGTCGCCCGTGGCAAAGCAGACGTCGTGCTCGACCTCGTAGCTTCGAAGCACCTTCAGGAGGTCGTCCGTGGCGAACAGGATCCCGTCGATCTCGGCCCGCAGTTCCGAGCCGCCCTCCACGGCCCGCAGGCCGCTGCCGGCGGTGACCTGGCAGGCCTGTCCCGCCCCGGCCGGTAGCGCCTGACCGGTGACGGTCCTTCCGGGAGAGCCGGGCCCCGGCGCTCGAATGGTCGCCACCAGATCGCCGGCCGCGACGTCCCGGCCCAGGCGCTGGCGATGATAATCGACCTGCCCGTTCTGGGTGGCCTGGCCGGCCCGCGAGCCGACCGCCACGGCCAGATGGAACGAACCGTCCACACCCGGCAGCGGCGGCATGCCGCGGGCGATCGCGGTCGTCACGGGCCGCTCCGGATGGGCGGCGTGCTGCCGGAGGGCCGCTTCGAGCGAACCCTCCAACAGGCCGAAGACGACTCCCGAGGCCTGGATCTGTTCGCGGACGAGCGCCTCGCGGGGCGGCTTCACGCCCTGCGGCAGCGCCGCCAACGTGAGCTCCGCCACCATCCCGTCGGGCGCGATTCGAACCAACGGCGCCACGGCGAGGCGTCCCGCCTCGGCCAGCAGGAATCCGGCGACGACGGCTTCGAAGCGCTGCTCCCCCTCGACGAACCGGACGTTCGGGCCGGCTTGCGGGGCTGCGCCGGCGGCCGCCGGCGGCGCCCGCAGTTCTTCCCCCAGCACGGTCCGTCCGGCCCGGGCGGGCTGGCCCGAAAGCAGCCGGGCCAGAATCGCGCCGGCTCCCACCAGCGCCCCCGGCCGGCACTGGAACTCGAGCTCCGCGCCGGAGCCACTCTGCGCAGCGGTCCCCCGCGCCACGCAGACGCGCAGGGCTTCGGCCAAGGACGGCGCCTGCAGGCTCGAAAGCGCTGTGCAGATGGCGGCGGCGTCGATTCCGTGTCGAACACCCTGCTCGCGCAAGGCGGATCGAATCGTCTCCTCGGTGAGTTCGGCCGCGTCGCCTTCCGGCCGGTCCAGAACCAGCGCCGCCTCCATCCGGTCCGGACTGACTTCGATCAGCAGCGCGGGTGCGACCGTCATTTCGTCTCGATCACGCGATGGCCGCCGCTCTGAAGATCTTGCGCGAACGCGTCGGTCTCGACGCCCTGCACGCGCACCACGGCCAGCGCGTGCGTCTTGGTGTAGGAGTGGAGCGTGGCGATGCTCAACAGGTCGACGCCGTTTTGATCGGCCAGATCCAGGAGATCCTGGAAGCCAGCGCTGCCGTGGCCGAGTTCCACCGCGATCCGCCGGCCTTCTTCCCGCGACCCCATGATCGAGATGAACGCCTCGAAGATGTCCGCCTCGGTGAGGATCCCGACCAGGCGGCCCGCGTCGACGACCGGCAGGCAACTGATCCGGTTCTCCCGCATGAGCAGCGCCGCCGTCTCGATGGCGTCATCGGACGTCACGGTTTGAGGTTGGCCGGTCATCACGTCCCGCACCTTGTAGTTGCAAAGCGCCGCCAGGCAGATGCCGTCCTGGTTGGCGGTCAATAGCTTCTGCACGTCGGTGCTCGTCAGGATGCCGACCACGCGGCCTTCGTCGACCACCGGAAGCCGGTGGATTCCGTGCTCCGCGAAGCGCGGATAGGCGATCGAAAGCGACAAGTCCGAATTCACCCAGATGGGGTTCTTGGTCATCCACATGCGAACGAACACGGGAGGTCCTCCGGGCCCCGGGCGGTTCAAGAACGGTCTGGTACACTTCCTCTCTGATCGGCTCCGCCCCCCGGGCGCCTGTAGCGTTTCCCGGCACGATTCCGCCTCGAGCGTCGGCCGGTCGCCGGCACTGGATATCTGGAGCGAGTGCTCGACGTCGACTTCGGCCCGATTGGACGAGCCGCCCCGGACGGGATGCTGATATAGGATGACCCCATGCACACGCTCATCCGAACCTGGGTTCTCCTTGCACTGCTGCTCTCCCCGATCGCCGCCGGCGACGGCGACCCGGAACCGGAGCGGGGCCTCAAGCTCCAGACCGATCGGGCCACGGCCGGTTACAAGCTGTTCTCACCATTGACCTCGAAGGAGGTCCTGCTGATCGATCTGAACGGCGACGTCGTTCACCGCTGGAAGACGGAGCACCCGCCGGGCGGCGGCCTGTACCTGCTTCAGAACGGACACCTGCTCTCCTGCGGGCGCGAGGACCAGAACCAGGTCTTTCACGGCGGAGGCATCGGCGGACACCTGACGGAACTCGACTGGGACGGCAACGTCGTCTGGAGCATGTCGCTGTTCGACGAGCAGATGACCGCGCACCACGACGTGGCGCCGCTTCCGAACGGCAACCTGCTGGTGATCGCCTGGGAGCGCCACTCCAAGGAAGAGGCGGTCGAACGAGGGCGCGACCCGGAAGCGATCGGCGAGGAAGGGCTGTGGTCCGACGTGG
>Ga0326597_10005173_pt1 | contig 18155 bp, 19 predicted proteins | sample RVTome_12_FD_203789 | JGI IMG/M metagenome (GOLD analysis project Ga0326597, IMG submission 203789) | Soil microbial communities from uranium-contaminated site in the Upper Colorado River Basin, Wyoming, United States - RVT100D185 | ecosystem: Environmental > Terrestrial > Soil > Contaminated >... | reverse complement strand
CGCCTCCGGATCAGCCTCGGCACCGTCCGGGCCCACCTGCGCAGCGTCTTCCGCAAGCTCGACGTCCGCTCCCGCGCCGGCGCCGCCGCCCTCGCCATGCGTTTGCAAGATGTGCCCTTCACGCCCGGCAGCGCCGCCGGCTGAGCTGGTGCGGTAAGATCCAGCCAGGCGCAGGTCCTTGCGATGCCCGACCTTGAAGCCCGGCCGGAAGTCGCTCTCGATCATCTTCGGCGCCAGGTTCAGCAGCTGCCACGAGGCCGCCGCGCCGCCGCCGTTCAATCAAAGCCCTCGTCATTCGCGGCGCCGCATCAGCTTCGCCCCACCCCGAACGGCGCGAATTAACGCAATATTCAATCAAGCAAATCAAAGCCCGCCTGAGACAGCCGTAAGGCCCGCTACTCCCCCACCCTCACGTTGCCCAGCTTCTCCAGCGCCTTCACCAGGGCCTGCGTGCCCTCCTCGCCGCCGCCGTCCGCCGCCAGCGCCGCGAAGAGCTGCGCCACCAGCGCCGTCGCCGGCAGCGGCAGGTCGCTCTCCCGCGCCGCGTCCAGGGCCAGGCGCAGGTCCTTGCGCTGGTGCCGGACCTTGAAGCCCGGCCGAAAGTCGCCCTCGATCATCTTCGGCGCCAGGTTCAGCAGCTGCCACGAGGCCGCCGCGCCGCCCGACACCGCCTCCACCATCGTCGCCGGCGACACGCCCGCCTTCTTCGCCAGGACCAGCGCCTCGCAGACCGCCAGGTTGGTCACGGAGACCAGCACCTGATTGCAGAGCTTGGCCGTCTGGCCGGCGCCGCTCGGGCCGCAGTAGGTGATCGACTTGCCCAGGACCTCGAGCAGCGGCAGACAGCGGTCGAAGACGGCCCGCTTGCCGCCCGCCATGATCGACAGCGTCGCGCCCGCGGCGCCGCCCTCGCCGCCGCTCACGGGCGCGTCGAGCAGCTCGATGCCTTGCTCCTCGTAGCGGGCGGCGATCGCGCGGGTCACGGCCGGCGCCATCGTCGTCATGTCGACGTGGACGAGCCCGGGCGCCGCGCCCGCCGCGATGCCCTCCGGCCCGAGCGCTACAGCCTCGACGTCGGGCGAGTCGCCGACGATCGTGAACACGACCTCGCTCGCGGCCCCGACCGCCGCTGCCGATGCCGCCGCCACGGCGCCGCCCGTGACGAGGGCGTCGATGCCGGGCCGGCTGCGGTTCCAGACCGTCAGGCTATGGCCGGCGGCGAGGAGGTGCCGTGCCATCGGCTGTCCCATGATCCCGAGTCCGATGAAGCCTAGACGCATTTGGTCAACTCCTTTGCCGCATGATAGCCTGCCCCTCGGACGCCAAAGCGAGCGAGAAGCGAGCGATTGAGCCGGGGCGCGACGCCTCAACGGAGGAGCGAGATGCGGCCGAGCAGCGTGAAGCAGAGGTGGCGCGAGGGCAAGATCGCCGTCGGCGGCTGGCTGACGATCCCGTCCAGCTTCAGCGCCGAGGTCATGGCGCACCAGGGCTTCGATTGGGTCTGCGTCGATACGCAGCACGGCGCCATCGACTACAGCGCGGCGCTGCCCATGCTCCAGGCGATCTCGACGACCGCGGCGCTGCCCTTCGTGCGCGTGCCCTGGAACGAGCCCTCGATCATCATGAAGTACCTCGACGCGGGCGCTTACGGGATCATCGTGCCGATGATCAGCACCGCCGCCGACGCCGAGGCGGCGGTGCGCGCCTGCCGCTACCCGCCGGACGGCATTCGCAGCGCCGGGCCCTACCGGGCGACATACTACGGCGGCGCCGATTACCTCGAGCACGCCAACGAGGAGATCGCCTGCGTCGTGATGATCGAGACGGCGGCGGCGCTGGACAACCTCGAGGCGATCCTCAGCGTGCCGGGCATCGATGCCGCCTACATCGGGCCCTCGGACCTGAGCCAGGCCCTCGGCCTCGGCCCGCGCTACGACGCCACGAACCCGCGTCACGCCGCGGCCGTCGACCGCATCCGCCAGGCCTGCGAGCAGCACGGCGTCGTGCCCGGCATCCACACCTCGGGCTCGGCCCTGTCGACGCGTTACGCCCAGGAGGGCTTCAAGATGATCCTCCTGACCGCCGACATCGCGGGCGTCGTCAGCGGCGCCAGCGGCGAGCTCGCGAGCCTGCGCAAGGCGGTCGAGGCGCTGGGTTAGGCGGCGGCGGTCAACAGCGAGGCGGCGGCCGCCGTCGCGTCGATCCCGGCCGGCCCTACGGCCTCGGCCCGCGCGCGATCTGCGGCGAGCTCGCCATCGAGTCCGAACCGGCGTGACGGCGCCGCGAGTGACCGGCTTCTGGCTCAGCCGCCCTCCTGCTGGCGGTAGATTTCGTAGAGGACGAGCGCGGCGGCGACGGACAGGTTCAGCGACTCGACGCTGCCCGCCATCGGCACGCGGACGAGGGCGTCGCAGGTCCTGATCTGCTCCTCGGAGAGGCCGACCCGCTCGCTGCCCATGAGGAGGACGACGGGCGCCCGGTAGTCCACCTCGCGGTAGTCGCGGCTGCCGGCGGGCGAGGTGCCGATGACCGTGCAGCCGGCGGCCTTCGCCCAGGCGCCGAGCACATCCGGCGTGGCGCGGACGATGCGCTGCGAGAAGAGGGCGCCGAGGCTGCCGCGCACGGCGACCGGGTGGTAGGGATCGGTCGAGTGGCCGGAGAGGATGACGCCGTCGCCGCCGACCGCGTCGCAGGTGCGGATGATCGTGCCGAGGTTGCCGGGGTGCTGGATGTCGTGGAGAGCGACCCAGCAGCGGCGGCCGGCGTCGGTCAGGGACTGCCAGCGCTGCTGGACGACGGCGCCGATCGCCTGCGACTGCGCTCGCAGGGTGAGCGCGTCGAAGACGAGGGGCGTGACCTCGAGCACCGGCAGGCCGCGGCGCTCGAGGGCTGCCGCGAGGTCGCTCTCGCCGGCGCTGAGACGCTCGGGCGCTATGACCACCTGCTCGATCGTGGCGTCGGCGGCGAGAGCGGCGCGGAGGACCCGCTCGCCTTCGGCGAAGAAGGCGCCGGTCGCGTCGCGGCCGCGACGGTCGCGGAGGGCGCGGACCTGCTTGACGCGCTCGTTGGAGCGGCTGGAGATGATCACTTGCCCGGCTGCCTGCCGCGGCGCGGCCGGTAGGTGATCGGTCCGGATCGGGCAGTCATCGTCGAGATCTCGCCTCGTCGGTCGCGTCGGGGGGTCGAACGCGGTGATCGGGTGCGGCGGGCGGCGGCATCAGGGCGTGGCGGTCGCGGTCGGCAGCGATCCGGCTGCCCTCTCTCGCTCGCGGAGGTCATCGGTGAGGACGCCGCAGACGAGGAAGGAGGCGACGATGAGCAGAACGCCCGCGACCAGCTTGATGTTCGTCGTCATGATGCCTCCGGGGTATATTACGCGGGATGGGCGAAGCGGCGACAGCAGCCGGACCGGCGCGGCGTGGGCGCATCGAGACGCTGCTGCGGGCCGATCTCGCCCGCCTCGGCCGGGCCGGCCTCGCCTTCGAGCTCTGTCTCAGCGATGCCGTCTGGCGCCGGGCGATGCTCGCCGCCGGCTGCCCTGCCTACGTGGCGCGTCTCGCCTCGCCGACGGCGCGGCGCGGCACCCGCGGCAAGCTGGGCATGGCGACGATCTGCCACTTCCGCCACAAACACACCGCCGTCGTCTACGTGCGGACGCGCGGCCGCACCTGGGAGGAGATCGTCGAGACGGTGCACCACGAGGCGCTCCATCTGGCGCGACCGAGCCTCAGCCACCGCCGGATCGAGGCGGTGCTCCACGGCGCCTGAGCCGGCCCCGTAGCGCTTTAGCGGTCGACGCGGTTAAGCGCCGCCCCGCCGCCGCTGGCTAGCGAGACTGGCTCCGGCCGCTTGGAGCTGAGCCGTCGCCTCGGTCCGGCCCGTAGCGCCTTATTGGACGGCGCGACTAACATGGGCGCGTGAGCCTCGCGACACCTTCGGCACTCGAGATCGGCTCCCGGCGCTTCGAGTGGGGCCGGCGCACCTACGTCATGGGTGTGGTCAACCTCTCACCGGAGTCCTTCGCCGGCGACGGCCTCGCGGGCGCGAGCGAGGCGGCGCGACAGGCGGAGCGCTTCGAGCGCGAGGGCGCCGACCTGATCGACGTCGGCGGCCAGTCGACGCGGCCCGGCTTCGCGGAGCTGAGCGTCGAGGCGGAGATCGAGCGGGTGGTGCCGGCGGTCCGCGCCCTCGTCGCCGCCGTCGACCTGCCGGTGAGCATCGATACCTACAGAGCGCCGGTCGCCGCCGCCGCGCTCGCTGCCGGCGCCCACCTCGTCAACGACATCTCCGGCCTGCGCCACGACCCGGAGATGGCCGGCCTGATCGGCCGCGCGGGCGTGGCGGCCGTGGTCATGCACAACCAGCGCGAGCGCCCGTTCCACGACGTGATCGGCGACATTCGCGCCGGCCTCGCGGAGAGCGTCGCGGTCGCGGCGAAGGCGGGCGTGCGCCGCGACCGCCTGATCGTCGATCCCGGCTTCGGCTTCGGCTGGACCGTGGCGCAGAATATGGAGATGCTGCGCCGCCTCGGCGAGCTGCGCGACCTCGGCCTGCCGATCCTCGTCGGCACCTCGCGCAAATCGGCGATCGGCACCGTGCTCGGCCGCGAGGAGCCGGGGCAGCGCCTCTGGGGCACGGCGGCGACGGTAGCGCTCGCGATCGCGAACGGCGCCGACATCGTCCGCGTCCACGACGTCCGCGAGATGACGGAGGTCAGCCGCATGACTGACGCGATCGTGCGACCACCACGGAGGCGCGATTGATCTGCCACCGGCGCGTGAGCTATCCCAAGCGAAGGTTCTCATGAGCTGGAAGCTCATCCTGAGCGTATTCAGTCAATCGCGGTTCTCATGAGCTGGAAGCTCATCCTGAGCGTATTCAGTCAATCGCGGTTCTCATGAGCGGGGAGCTCATCGTGAGCGTATTCAGTCAATCGCGGTTCTCATGAGCGGGGAGCTCATCGTGAGCGTATTCAGTCAATCGCGGTTCTCATGAGCTGGCAGGTCATCCCGGGCGTGTCGAAGGGTCGTATCCTGAGCGTCGAGCAGCAATGGCAGTCTATCTAGGCCTCGGCTCGAATCTCGGCAACCGGCAGGCGAACCTGGCGCTCGCCCTGCGCATGCTCGCGCCCCTCGTGCGGGTGGATGCCGTCTCGCCCCTGTACGAATCGGCGCCGCAGGCACCAGCGCCGCCGCCCGCCTACCTCAACGCAGTCTGCCGCGTCGCCACCGGCCTGAGCCCGGCCGCCCTCCTCCGCCACGTAAAGCGGGTCGAGCGCTTGATCGGCCGGCGCGCCGGAGAGCGGTGGTCGCCACGGCCGATCGATGTCGACATCCTCATCTACGACGAGGAGCAGATCGAGACGGAGAGCCCGATCCTCCCTCATCCGCGTCTGGCCGAGCGTGCCTTCGTTCTGCGGCCGCTTCTGGACCTCGATCCCGAGCTTGAGCATCCGCTTACGGGCGAGCGCCTCGATGCCGCGCTCGGCCGAATCGGCGAGGGCGGTCTCCGGCGTGTGGGCGCGGCCGACTGGCCGCAGCAAGCGTCGCCGGCCCGGAGCTAGCGAAGGGGCAGCTTGCGCTGCACCCGGGCTGCTGCCGCGATGGCGCAAGCGGCGTCGGGACGCGAGAGGCCCGTCGACTAACCGGACGGGCGTCTACTGCCTTGACCCTCCCGGCCGGTGCCTGATAGGATCGTGCGGCAAATGAACGGACATAACGCCCGGCCTATTACCAAATTCAGCATGGCGATGCCCCGGTCCGCCCTGGGCGGACTGCGCTAACCTTCGCCGAGTCCAGATCGCCCCGCTAGCCGGGGCCATGGCCCGCCTCGGCGGGCTCATCTATTAGTAAGAGGCATCGCTCATGTCCTTCGCCAAAGCCCTCCGCTGCCGCGAGTGCGGCCGCGAGTACCCCCTCAGCCCCAGCCACGTCTGCGAGTACTGCTTCGGCCCCCTCGAAGTCGCCTACGACTACGAGGCGATGGCTACCAAGGTCAGTCGCGCCTCCATCGAGAAGGGGCCTTACTCCGTCTGGCGCTACGCCGACCTCCTCCCTTGCGAGGGTGAGCCCGTCGACCTCCAGGCCGGCTTCACGCCCTTGCTCCGGGCCGACAACCTCGGCCGCGCTCTCGGCCTGAGCCAGCTCTATCTCAAGAACGACTGCGTCAACCCGACCTGGTCGTTCAAGGACCGCGTCGTCACCGTCGCCGCGACCAAGGCGCGGGAGTTCGGCTTCACGACGCTCGCCTGCGCCTCGACCGGCAACCTCGCCAACGCCGTCGCCGCCCACGCCGCCCGCGCCGGCCTCGAAGCCTTTGTCTTCGTCCCCAGCGACCTCGAGGCCGGCAAGCTCCTCGGCTCCAAGGTCTACGGCGCCAACCTCGTCGCCGTCGACGGCTCCTATGACGAGGTCAACCGCCTCTGCGCCGAGCTCGGCGACAAGCACAACTGGGCCTTTGTCAACATCAACATCCGTCCCTATTACTCCGAGGGCTCCAAGACCATCGCCTTCGAGACCGCAGAGCAGCTCGGCTGGCGTGCCCCCGACCACTGCATCGTCCCCCTCGCCTCCGGCTCCCTCTACGGCAAGATCTGGAAGGGGCTGCAGGAGCTCGCGAAGCTCGGCCTCATCGATCCCTTCCAGACCAAGATGTCCGGCTGCCAGGCGGCCGGCTGCTCGCCGATCGTCACGGCCTGGGAGGCCGACACCTTCAACTTCCGCCCCGTCCGCCCGAACACGATCGCGAAGTCGCTGGCGATCGGCAACCCGGCCGACGGCTACTACACGCTCAAGATCATGAAGGAGACCGGCGGTGCCGGCGCCGCCGTCAGCGACGAAGAGGTCGTCGAGGGCATTCGCCTCCTCGCTGAGAGCGAAGGCATCTTCGCCGAGACGGCGGGCGGCGTCACGATCGCCGGCTTACGACGCCTGATTCAAGGCGGCCACGTCCAGCCCGACGAGCTCGTCGTCGCCTACATCACCGGCGCCGGCCTCAAGACGCAGGAGGCGGTGGCGGACGCGCTGCCGGCGCCGCTCCACATCCAGCCAACGCTGGCCTCCTTTGAAGAGGCGCTTGCCCAGCGCAGCGGCGCGGCGGCGCCGGTCGCGTCGCCGGCGTCGGAGTAACGGGCGTGCAGCAGCGACAGTGTAGTTGTATGTTAGAGGCGCCGCGAGCGCTCGCCGGCGCCGCCGGGCAAGAGAGAAGCCAACGCGAGGTGGCCCATGGCCAGGCAGCGGGTTAAGTTTACTTTCCCGGAAGACCAGATCACCGAGCCGGTCATCTATGAGATCGGCAAGCGGTTCAACGTCATCACCAACATCCGCCGCGCCGACGTCACGCCCGAGGTCGCCTGGACGATCCTCGAGCTCGACGGCGAGTCGGCCGACATCGAGGCCAGTCTGCGCTGGGTCGCCGAGAAAGGCGTTCGCGTCGACCCGGTGGAAGACACGATCATCGAGGGGTAGGGGCATGTCGATCAGCGTACGGATACCGACGCCGCTGCGCGGCCTGACCAACGACCTCGACGTCGTCAACGGCGAGGGCGGCACGCTCTCCGCCTGCATCGACGGCCTCGAGGTCGCCTTCCCCGGCCTCAAGGAGCGGATCTGCGAGGAGGACGGCGAGCTCCGTCGCTTCGTGAACATCTACATCAACGGCGAGGACGTCCGCTTCCTCGACGGCCTCACGACCGCCCTGAAGCCGGACGACGAGATCTCCATCGTCCCAGCGGTCGCCGGCGGGTCGCTGCGCGACGGCTAAGGGCTGCCGCTCCTCGTAGCGGTTCGTCGGTTCTTAGCCCGGTCGGTTGTTGGCCTCAGCTGTCGAGGCCGGCGGCGCGCTCCGCTCGACGGCGCCGAGCAGCGCCTCGACCTCGCGCGCGGAGCGGAGCTCGTGGAAGCGGGCGCCTTCGGGGAGTGCCGCCGCCGATCTGCGCGTGCTGCGCGCAAACCCTCGATGGTTTGTGATCGACCAGAGGAGCAGCGAGTCCCGGCTCAGGAACGCCTTACGCCAGGACTCCGTGTTGCCCGCCCCACATCGGCTCTCTGGTCCGCGCACGTCCGACCGTGCGCTTCAGCAGGCGCCAGAAGCTGACCCGCCAGGGCAGATGGAGCCAGATGAGCGTGTCGCCGCGGGAGGCTACGAGGCCGCCGAGCCGCGAGTTGTAGGCGCCGTCGCAGACCCAGCCCGCCGGCGCCGCCGCCAGGGCTGCCGCTACTTTCTCGCGGAACTCCGGCGCCGGCGTCTCGGCCCAGTTCGGCTGCCAGAAGAGCGCGTCGAGCTCGATAACGGGCAGGTCGAGGAGCGCTCCCAGCCGCCGCGTCAGCGTCGTCTTACCCGATCCGGTCGCGCCGCGCACGACGATACGTCTGCCGAGAGAGGGCTCGGCCGCGTCCCCGGTCACGGCTCTCAGGCGTCTGCGGGCGGCGGCGTTCCCCGGTAGACGCGACGGTCCTTCGGACTCAGTGCCAGGCGCAGGCTCGCGACGCCGAAGACGGCGAAGAGGAGGATGAGGACGTACGACTCCCAGTAGGCGAGGATGCGGCCGCCGATGCCGCCGATCTCGAAGATCAGGCCGCCGACGACGCCGGCGCCGAGCCAGAGCGCCGACGGCAAGAGCGCGAGCAGCGCCAGCGTCGTGCTGTGATCGCCCTGGAGGCCGTAGCCGATCAGCAGCCAGAGCCAGCCGGCGATGACGAGGGCGAAGGCGAGGCCGTCGACGAGGCGGATCTGGCGCCCGAAGCCGACCACCAGGTTGCCGATGGCACCCGGCGTCGACTTGAAGGAATCGAGCGCGTCCTCCCAGTCGTCACCAAAGAAATTCTGAAAACGCCCCGCCGCCATGGCCGCCTATCATAGCAGCTACTCGGCCCCATCTGTTAAGTGCCGAGCGGCTCTTTCTTAGAAGACCAGTCGCAGCGTGGGCAGCATGAGCCCCGCGATCACGAGAAAGGCGACGACCAGGAGGAAGGCGCGGCGAGTGAACCAGGGCCGCAGCGGCGCCGGGTCGAGCCAGAGGGGCGCCGCCTCCGAGAGGTCGTGGTCCGGGTGCGAGGGGTCGTTCGGGTCGTCCTCGCCGTCCTCGCCGTCCGCGGGAGGAAGATCATCCTCGTTAGTGGTCACGCCGCCAGTCTACTTCAGCCCGTGCCGTAATGCTCCGACCGCCTGCGGGTCTGGAGGGCGCTGATCTCCCGCGCGTCGATGCCGTAGCGGTGGAGGACGTGGCGCACGAACTCGAGGCCGGCCTCGAACTCCGGGTCGACCACCTCGGCGGAGCCCGCCTTACGCAGCGCCAGGTGATTCTCCTGGCCCGAGCCCCGCGTTACCACGTCGATCGCCGGGTTCAGACGCCGCGCGCTCTCGACCGTGACGAGCGAGGCGACTTCGTTCGGGAAGGTGACCGCCAGCGTGCGCGCGCCCTCGACCCGCGCCTGCTCCAGGACCTCGGGCCGGCTCGCGTCGCCGAAGACGCAGCGCAGGCCGTCCGCCCGCGCCCTCTCGAAGACGAAAGGATCGCTCTCAACGACCACGAAGGGGAGGCTGCGGCCCGCGAGGCTGCGGACAAGGGACGTCCCGGAGCCGCCGTAGCCGCAGATCACGACGTGGCGTCTCAGATCCGCGACGCCATTCGCGTCCTGGCCTTCGAGCCGCGGTACTGCCTCGCGCATAGCCCGTTGCACGAGCGGCGTCCGCTCGCAGAGCGCCAGCAGTGGCCGCGTCAGCCGCGCCAGGAAAGGGTTCACGAGGATCGAGATCACCGCCGCCGCGAGGAAGGCGGAGGTCAGCGACTCGTCGATCACCTCCACGTCTAGGGCGCCGCGCGCGATCACGAAGGAGAACTCCCCGACCTGCGCCAGGAGGAGGCCGGTCTGGACCGCCGTCTGCGGCGAGAGGCCGCCCGCGCGCACCGCGATCGTCGCGAGCAAGGCCTTGCCGACGACGATCACGAGGACGACGACGGCCACCGTCTCCAGCTCCGCCGCCGCCAGATCGGGGTCGATGACCATGCCCATGCCGACGAAGAAGAGGGTCGCAAAGGCGTCGCGCAGCGGGATGATCTCCGCCAGGCTCTGGTAGCCGTACTCGCTCTCGGAGACCGCGAGGCCGGCGAGGAAGGCGCCGAAAGCGACCGAAAGGCCGAGGAGGGCGCTGCCGGACGCGAGGCCGATCGCCAGCGTCACCGTCCCCAGCACCGCGAGCTCCCGCGACCGGGTCAACGCCAGCCGGCGCCAGAGGAGGGGCAGGGCGCGCGTGCTCAGGACGTAGGTGACGGCCAGCAGCCCGGCACCCTTGAGCAGCGCCAGCAGGATCGGCCCGAGCGCGGCGCCGCCGCTGTCGCCGAGGGCGAGGACGAGGATCAGGAAGACCACCGCGGCGAAGTCCTGGAGGATGAGGATGCCGATCGTCGCTCTCGCGTGCAGCGAGGCGAGCTCGCGGCGCGACTCGAGCACCTTCAGGGCGACGACGGTGCTGGAGGGGGCGACGAGGAACCCGAGCACCAGGCTCGCCTCCGAGGAGAGTCCGAGGGCGAAGCCGGCACCGAAGCCGAGGGCGGCGCTGAGGAGGATCTGGAGCGTGCCGCTGCCGAGGATCAGCCGTCGCGACTCGATCACCTGGCGGAAGGAGAACTGGACGCCGATACCGAACATGAGGAGGATGACGCCGATGTCGGCGAGGCGCTCGACGTCCTCCAGGCTCGCGGCCGGGCCGGGCGAGTGGGGCCCGATCACCAGCCCCGCCGCGAGGAAGCCAATGATCGTCGGCAGGCGCAGGTTGTGGGCCAGGATGCCGCCGAGAAAAGCCGCCGTCGTGACCAGGAGAATGTCGAGGAAGAGGTCGGATGACTGCACGTCTGATTGTAGCGGCGGCCTCGCCCGGGCGCGATGCGACCGCGGGGACTCGCCCAGCGCCGAGGCAGCGGTTAGAATAGAGACTCGAACATGACGACCCAGAAAGCGGATTACTACGACGTCCTCGAAGTCGAGCGCACCGCCAGCGCGGACGAGGTCAAGCGCGCCTTTCGACGCCTGGCGATGCAGTACCACCCGGACCGCAACTCCGAGCCCGAGGCGGAGGCGCGCTTCAAGACGATAAACGAGGCCTACGAGGTCCTCTCCGACGCCGAGCAGCGCGCCAACTACGACCGCTTCGGTCACGCCGGCCTCGAGGGCGGTCCCGGCAACCGCGGCTTCGAGGGCTTCGGCCCCTTCGGCGGCTTCGGCGACATCTTCGACGCCTTCTTCGGCGCCGCCAACCAGGCCCGCCGCCACTCGCCGGCCCGCGGCGCCGACCTTCAAGTGACGCTCGACCTGACCTTCGAGGAGGCCGCCTTCGGCGTCGAGAAGTCGGTCACGGTCAACCGGACCGAGCTCTGCTCTCACTGCGACGGCCTCCGCGCCGAGCCCGGTACCGAGCCCCTGCGCTGCCCCGCCTGCGACGGCGCCGGCGAGGTACGCCGCGTCCAGCGCAGCGTCTTCGGCCAGTTCATCAATGTCGCCGCCTGCGAGCGCTGCCGTGGCGACGGCTGGGTGATCCCGACGCCGTGCAGCAAGTGCCGGGGCAGCGGCCGCGAGCGCATCAGCCGGACGATCGAGGTCAAGGTGCCGGCCGGCGTCGATAACGGCTCGCAGATCCGCCTCAGCGGCGAAGGCGAGCTCGGCAGCTACGGCGGCCCCCGCGGCAACGCCTACGTCCTACTCGACGTCGCCCCCCATGCCTACTTCGAGCGCCGCGATGACGACCTCATCCTCGGCCTCAACGTCAGCTTCGCCCAGGCCGCCCTCGGCGCCGAGATCGAGGTCCCGACCCTCGAGGGCGACCACAAGCTCAAGATCGCCGCCGGCACGGAGAGCGGCGACGTCCTCACCCTGCGCGGCAAGGGCACCCCCCACCTGCGGGGCGGCGGTCGCGGCGACCTCCACATCCAGGTCCAGGTGACGACGCCGAAGCGCCTCACCGCCGAGCAGAAGGACCTCCTGCGCCGCCTCGACGCGACGCTGAGCGAGGACGGTCAGCACGGTCGCAACCTCTTCGAGAAGGTCAAGGACGCCCTCAGCTAAGGCTCCCCCTGCCGTCGCCCTCTGGACCGAGGTCTCGGTCGCCGCCCTGCCCGAGGCCGCCGAGGCGATCGCCGACTTTCTCCAGGCCTATAGCGGCGCCGGCATCGCCATCCTGCCGCCGCTCGAGGCCCTCGGTCCGGACGAGGGTTACACCCTCGACCCACTGGCGCCGCTGATCCTCCAGGCCTTCCTCGCCGGCGTCATCCCCCGCTCGCGGCGCGCTGCACTACGCCGCCGCCTCGTCACCGCCGGCTTTGGCGCCGCCCTCGCCGGCCGTCTCCGCTGGCGGACGATCCGCGAGGAGGACTGGGCCGAGGACTGGAAGGAGGGCTTCGTGGTCGAGCGTGTCGGCCGCGTCGTCATCCGGCCCGCCTGGCGCGAGCACGCGGCGGCCGCGGGCGAGGTTGTCGTCGGCCTCGACCCCGGCATGGCCTTCGGCACCGGCCAGCATGAGACGACCCGCATGTGCCTCCTCGCGCTCCAGGACCGCCTCCGGCCCGGCGACCGAGTGCTCGACCTTGGCACCGGTTCCGGCATCCTCGCCGTCGCCGCCGTCGCCCTCGGCGCCGGCGCCTGCCTCGCGCTCGACGTCGAGCCCCAGGCCGTCGCCGCGGCGACGGCAAACGCCGCCCTCAACGGCGTCGACGGCCGCGTCGAGGTGCGTGAGGCCCAGCTCGAATCGCTCGGCGACGCGGCCTTCGACCTGATCCTCGCCAACCTCAACGCCGCGACGCTAACCGCTCTTGCCGCCGGCCTACATCGATCGACGCGGCCCGGCGGCAGCGTCGTCGCCGGCGGCATCATCGCCGAGCGCGAGGCGAGCTGCCGTGAGGCGCTGGCCGCCGCCGGCCTCCGCCTCGTGGAGGGCCGCGCCGACGGCGACTGGCGGACGCTCGTCCTGACGCGCGACTAGTCGGCTAGACCGCCTCGCAGGTGAGGCGGCACGCGCTCAGGGCGCGATCTCGTCGCCGCTGAGCCAGACCTCGCCGTCGACCTCGACGCCGCGCACCACCACCTCCCAGTGGAGGTGAGGGCCGGTCGCGACGCCCGTGCTGCCGACGGCGCCGATCGTCTCGCCAGCGCTGACGATCTGGTCCTCGATCACGTCGATCGAGGATAGATGGTGGTAGGCGGTGAAGACGCCGGCGCCGTGATCGATCATGATCGAGTTGCCGCGCACTCGCAAGGCGCCGGTGAAGGCGATCTGGCCCGCCGCCGCGGCGGCGACGGGCGAGCCGATGTCGCCGACGTAGTCGGTGCCGCGGTGATAGTCGGTCACCGGGCCGCCGTTGTAGCTGCGCCCCTCGCCGTAGACGCTGCTCATCGCGCTCGCCGTCGGCGCTATGAAGGGCCCGGACCAGAGGCGCTGCGCCGTATAGCGGGAGAAGATCGCCGCCCGCTGCGCCAGCTCCGCCTGGACGATCTCCTGCGAGAGGAGGCTCGAGGACTCGGGGTCAAGGTCGATCCGGACTACCGGGAAAACACGCTCCGTGACGGCGAGGCTGGCGACGACCGATACGAACGTCTCGCCGCCGGCCGGCGCGTAGGTCACGGACACCGGGTAGAGTCCGAGCTCGAGGCCGGCGCCGACGCCGACGATCGTCCACCAGCGGTTGTCCTGGTGGAGCATCGGGTACTGGCGCCCCTGAAACTTCACGGTCGCCGAGGTGGCGTCCGCGTCCAGATAGATGATCGCGATGCCGCCGGGCTCGACCCGCGTCGGCTTGAAGAGGAGGCCGCCCGTAGGGGTGGGTGTCGGCGTCGGTGGCGGCGTCGGCGTTGCCGTCGCGGTAGGTGTCGGCGTCGCTGCCTCAGGGGCCGGTAGGGTCGCGGTCGGGTCTGCGACGGCGGCGCTGCCGCCGCCGCAGGCGGCCAGGGCGAGGGCGGCGGCCAGCGCCGGTCCGATCAGGGCAGCAAGGCGAGTGCGCGACATGCGCTTCCGATCTTACAGGGCGGCCATGGGCGGCAGGAAGCCGCCGCCCCGTCCGCGGCCGCCGGATTGACGTGGCTTGGGTTCTCCGATAACCTCGGGCGACTTGCTGGCCGGAGCCTTTCGGCGGCCAGGTGCCTTTAGCACACGTGCCTTTTCTGTATAGTGGTTGTACTTGCTATAGAGGCGTCTGCCGCGGCCGCGCGCAGGCGAGCCAGACCGGAATCGGAGAGGCGAGTTGGAAGACCCAAAGCTCATAGCCGAACGCATCATTGCCAACGTCGAGAAGGTGATCATCGGCAAGGCCGCCGAGGTGCGCCTCGCCGTCATCTGCCTCATCTGCCAGGGCCACCTCCTGATCGAGGACGTGCCCGGCGTCGGCAAGACTACCCTCGCGCGCGCCCTCGCCCGGTCCACCGGCTGCTCCTTCAAGCGCATCCAGTTCACGCCCGACATCCTCCCCAGCGACGTCACCGGCGTCTCCGTCTTCAACCAGCGCACCGGCGACTTCGAGTTCCGCCCGGGGCCGATCATGGCCCAGATCGTCCTCACGGATGAGATCAACCGGGCGACGCCGAAGACCCAGTCCGCCCTCCTCGAGGCCATGGAGGAGCACCAGGTCACCGTCGATGGCGTCACGCGGCCGCTGCCGGCGCCCTTCATGGTGATGGCGACCCAGAACCCGATCGAGTACGAGGGCACCTTCCCCTTGCCGGAGGCCCAGCTCGACCGCTTCCTCATGCGCGTCCACCTCGGCTACCCGTCGAACACGGACGAGGTGCTGATGATGGACCTGCAGCAGGTCACCCACCCGATCGAGGCGCTGGAGCAGGTCACCAACCCCGAGGAGATCGGCGCTGTTCAGAGGGCCGTCAAGGAGATCTACGTCGACCCCTTGATCAAGCAGTACATCGTCGGCCTCGTCGACACGACCCGCCAGCACGAGTCCGTCTATCTCGGCGCCTCGCCGCGCGGCTCCCTCGCCCTCTACCGAACGACCCAGGCCCGCGCCCTCCTCGACGGGCGCGACTTCGTTATCCCCGACGACGTCAAGGAGCTCGCCTACGCCACGCTCGGCCACCGCGTAATCGTCAGCCCCTCGGCCCGCGTCAAGAGCGTCACCTCCTCCGACGTCGTCCTCGGCAGCCTCGAGCGCGTCCCGGTGCCCGGCACGCGCGCCCGCGGCGGACAGCCGCGCTGAGGCCATGCTCGAGCTTCTGAAAGAGGCCTGGGGCGCCCTCTTTCATCGCCATCTATCTCTCACCGTCATCAGCGTCATCTTCGGCGTCTGCTTCCTCTCGGCCGTCGCCACCGGCTTCTGGCTGCCGGCCCGCCTCGCCTACGTCATCGCCCTCGGCATACCGATCGCCTACTACTGGGCAAAGGAGAACGCGCGCAAGCTGGAGGTAACCGTGGAGCGGCCCCTTGACCGCCTCCAGGAAGGTCAGCAGTTCCGCGAGCGGATCACGGTCAAGAACCAGGGCTGGTTCACGAAGCTCTGGCTGGAGGTGGAGGACCCTTCCGACCTGCCCGGGCACTACGCCAGCCGCGTGATCACCCTCGGCCCGCGCGAGTCCAAGACCTGGACTACGACCACGGTCTGCCACCGCCGCGGCCTCTTCAGCATCGGCCCGACCCTGATCCGCACCGGCGATCCCTTCGGCTTCTTCCGGCGCGTGAACCAGTACGGCCATGCCCAGAGCATCCTCGTCTACCCGCGCGCCGTCGAGCTGCCCAACTTCTACGTGCCGCCCGCGAACCTGCCCGGCGAGGGGCGCTTCCGTAAGCGCACCCACTACGTCACGCCCAACGCCTCCGGCGTCCGCGGCTACGAGTGGGGCGACAGCTTCAACCGGATCCACTGGCCCTCCACGGCGCGCACCCAGCAGCTCATGGTCAAGCTCTTCGAGCTCGACCCGGCCAGCGACATCTGGATAATCCTCGACCTCGAGAAGGGCGTGCACGTCGGTGAAGGCGACGACGGCACCGAGGAGTACGCCGTCAACCTCGCCGCCTCGATCGCCCGCTACTTCCTCGTCGCGAACCGCTCCGTCGGCTTCATCAGCTACGGCGCCCGCCTGTTCGTCGAGGAAGCAGAGCGTGGCGCCCAGCACTACACCCGCATCCTCGAGGGCCTCGCCCTCGCCAGGGCCGAGGGCGACGTGCCGGTCAGTGCGCTGATCAGCGAGGAAGCGAAGCGCTTCGGCAGGCACACGACGGTCATCGTCATCACGCCTTCGACCTCAGAGGAGTGGGTCGGCAGCCTCCAGGCCCTCGGCCAGCGCGGCGTGCGGGTCGCCGCCGTCCTCCTCGAGCCCAGCACCTTTGGCGGCGAGGATAACTCCCTCATGGTGTTCGGCGCCCTGGCGGCGGCGGAGGTCTACACCTACCTGGTCAAGCACGCCGACGACATCACCGCCTCCCTCGCCGTCGGCACGGAGGCGGCCGAGGCGCGGCCGCCGCGGCCGAGCCCGTGAGGCAGACATCCTGGGAGGGCTTCTTCGATAAGGACGAGGAGCGGTCCGGGCCGCCGGACGCGCCGCGGTGGCACCGTTTCGCGATCATCTCCTGGGAGGAGATCGTCACCCTCTTCGTCGTCCTCATCGCCCTCACCGCCGTCATCGCCTCCGTCGACCGGGCCGAATGGGTGCCGGAGATGCCGTCGCTCTACGGCATTGCCTTCTTCGGCCTCGCCCTCGGCCTGATCTTCGCCAAGCTGGGCCTGCACGAGGCCGTGGCCCACCCGATCGCCTTCGCCATCGGCACCGGCGCCGTCATAGTCCGGTCGACGAGCAGCCTCGAAGGCTCCCTCGGCGACCGCACCTCCGAGCTCTACGATCGCATGGGACTCTGGGTCGAGGCCGTCTTCTCCGGCGGCATCTCCAACGACAACCTGCCCTTCGTCGTCCTCGTCGTCACGCTCAGCTACCTCGTGCCTTACGTCGCCGCCTGGAGCCTCTTCCGCTGGTACAACGCCTGGATCGCGCTCGTGCCGGGCGGCGTCGCCCTGCTCATGAACATCAGCTACCTGCCGGGCGAGCCGGGCTTCCTCCTCATGGTCTACCTCTTCGCCTCCATCCTCCTCGTCTCGCGCGTCAACGTCCTGCGCGGCGAGCGGACGTGGCGGCGCGAGCGCACCGGCTACCCGGACCTGATCAGCCTCCACGTGCTCAACATCACGGTCTGGATGGCCATCGGCCTCCTCGCCTTCGCCTGGATCCTGCCGGTCAGCGGCGGTGGCGGCCCCTTCGGCTGGGTCTGGCGGACGGTCACGGCGCCGATCGCCGAGCCCCTCGGCGACCTCGGCCGCGTCTTCACGGCGATCGACGCCAAGAAGACGAGCAAGGCCCACAACTTCGGCACCACGCTGCCACTGCGCGGCTCGATCACCCTGGGCGAGAGCGAGGTCATGCAGGTCACCGCGACCGAGGCCGGCTTCCTCCGCGCCCAGGCCTACGACTTCTACACCGCTCAGGGCTGGCGCATCGGCCCCGAGGTTCAGATCAGCTCCGGCACCTGGGATGCCCTCCGGGCCATCCAGAGCCCGCAGCAGGCGCGTAGCGAGCTCCGCCGCCCCGTCTCGGTTCAGGTTGCGATGTCGGGGAAGACCAACGTCATCGTCAGCGCCGGCCAGCCCCTTGCCGTTAACGTCGATTCCCGCATCGTCTTCGGGCCGGACCCGAATCAGGCCGACATCCTGGCCGTGCGCCCGGCCGCCAACCTCGAGTCCGGCGACGTCTACCGCGTCGACAGCACCGTAACCAACGCCTCCGAGGCCAGCCTCCGCGCCGCTCCGACGATCTACCCGGGCTGGACCAGGGCCTACCTCCAACTGCCCTCCGCCACGCCCCCGGAGGTCTTCGCCAAGGCGCGAGAGGTCGCGGCCGGCGCCGACAACCCCTTCGATCAGGCGACCCAGATCGAGCAGTTCCTGCGCAGCAACTACCCGATCCGGCTGGACATCGCGGCGGCACCGCCGACCCGCGACTCGGTCGCCTACTTCCTCTTCGACGTCCAAGAGGGCTACTTCGACTACCACGCCTCCGCCATGGTCGTCATGCTCCGTAGCATCGGCATACCCTCTCGTCTCGTAGCCGGTTACGTCATCCGACCAACCGACCGGGTCCCGGACACGAGCATCTACGTCGTCTCCGGCCAAAACTCCT
>Ga0326597_10005172_pt1 | contig 18156 bp, 32 predicted proteins | sample RVTome_12_FD_203789 | JGI IMG/M metagenome (GOLD analysis project Ga0326597, IMG submission 203789) | Soil microbial communities from uranium-contaminated site in the Upper Colorado River Basin, Wyoming, United States - RVT100D185 | ecosystem: Environmental > Terrestrial > Soil > Contaminated >... | reverse complement strand
CCGCTCCGCGACGACACCACGTTCATCGTGATCCGGAGGAAGAAAGCGTGAGCACGTTCGAAAAAGACAGGAAGGTTGTAGACCTTGCGACCAAGGCCACTCTGGCTTTCCGAATCCTCCGTATCACGCAGCGGGATCTGAACACCATCACTTCCGAAGTGGGATGGGAGGCGAGCTTCAAGGAGTACCAGGCGGGTAAAGGAGAAGACCCTCAGATCATCCGGCGGGTCAGGATCAAGGCGTACGACGCGGCGGACACGGAATTCTGGGATGCGATCCTCGAACTCAACAAGGAAATCGGATAGCGCGGAGACATGACGATGGCTGGAGAGATGATGCTTTGTCCAATCTGCGCCTATCCGATACCTCCAGCCGGGGAGACGTCCGTCGATTACGGATCGCCTGGCATCTTCCTGCGCCTCCACGGCATAGCTCCGGCCATCCAGCGCTTTCTCCCGATCTGCCCGCGCTGCATGGCAAACCTGGAAGCCATGCTTTCCACGGACAAGGGGCGGCAGACTCTGGACGAACTTCTGCAATCGGCTCTCCGGGACAGCCTCGTGGCGACCGGGTACTTCGAGCGCGGCAAGAAATAGGAGATAGCCATGAACGAAGCCCTCAAGCGCATCCTGGACGACGCAGTCCAGCGCATCACGGATTCCGAGAAGAAGGCCCGCGACGCCGCTGCGCAGGCCAAGAAGGATCTTCAGGCTGTCGCCGACTTCGCCGAGAGCCTGCCGCATCGCATCCTCGATACGATGTCGGTCCTGGCGACGGCGGAGTTTGCATGGGATGACGGCAAACAGCCGTGGTATTCGAATCACTACGCCGAACTCCAGATCGGAGGGCAGCAGGTGAGACTCGAAGGCGGCCTCCGCACGCCCCTCAAGGGCAAGTATCGCGCGATCGTGATCCTCCAGAGGCTGGAATAGAGCGTGGACGTCTACATCGACGACAAGCGGGTCCGGCTCGACCCCGCCCAAGCGGTAGGCAAGGGCGGCGAGGCCGACATCTTCAAGATCGCCCCCGATCTCGTGGTCAAGGTCTACAAGCAGCCTGACCACCCCGACGTCGCCGGGAACAAGTTCGAGATGGACGCCGCGAAGCTCCGCCTCGACACCCACCAGAAGAAGCTCCGGCGCTTCCCGCAGGGCCTTCCGGACCGCGTCGTGCGCCCCATCGACTTCGCGACCGATAAGAACGGCGCGAAGATCCTGGGCTACACCATGCGGTTCGTGTCCGGCGCCGAGGTTCTTCTCCGGTACTCCGAGCGGACGTACCGGCAGAACCTGATCGACAACAACTCCGTCGCCCGCATCTTCCAGGATCTCCACAAGACCGTGGACGGCGTCCACCACGCGGACGTGGTGATCGGGGACTTCAACGACCTGAACATCATGGTCCGCGGAGAAGAGGCATACCTGATCGACGCCGACTCCATGCAGTTCGAGGACTTCCTCTGCATGGTCTATACCGAGCGGTTCGTGGACCCGCTCCTCTGCGACCGGAAGGAGAAGCGGCCGGTCCTAGCGAAGCCGCACAGCAAGGACTCCGACTGGTACGCCTATAACGTCATGCTCTTCAGAAGCCTGCTCTACTGCGATCCCTACGGGGGCGTCTACAAGCCCGCCGGGAAGACTAACGTCCTGCACACGGAGCGGCCCCTCAAGAGGATCACGGTCTTCCACAAGGACGTGAAGTACCCGAAGCCGTCGATCCCCTACATCATGCTGCCGGACAAGATGCTCCATCACTTCCATCTCACCTTCGAGAAGGACGAGCGGACGGAGTTCCCCGTCCAGCTTCTTCAGGACTTCCGGTGGACGACCTGCGTGGACTGCAAGACCGAGCACGGCCGGGACGTCTGCCCGGCCTGCAAGCGCACGGCGCCCGCGGCCGTGAAACAGGTCGTTCAGGTGAGGGGCAAGGTGACTTCGACCCGCATCTTCAGGACCGATGGGCGCATCCTCTACGCCACCGTCCAGGGCGGCGCCCTGAAGTGGCTCTACGAGGACCCGCGGGATCTCCGCCGGGAAGACGAAAGCCTCGTCATTGCGGAGAACGCGGCGATCAAGATGCGCTACCGGATCTCCGGACCTCGCTCGATCCTGGGGAATAAGACGGCTCTCGCGGTCATGTCGCCCGGAGGGAAGCAGGAGATTCTCTATACGGACCTCTACGGCAACATGCCCGTCTTCGATGCCAACGAGAGACTCATCTACTGGATTCAAAGCGGCGTCCTCATGCGGGAAGGCGAGTACGGCCCCGAGCGGATCGGCGACGTCCTCCAGAACCAGACGCTCTTCTGGGCGGGCTCGAAGTTCGGCTTCGGCTTCTACCGGGCCGGGGACCTCTCGATGGCCTTCGTCTTCGACGCGGAGAAGGGCGGCTTGAACGACACCGTGAAGCTGCCGCCCCTCAAGGGCCACATGACGGACGCGGTTTGCCAGTTCGCGGGTGATTTCTGCTGGTTCTTTGTTTCGCTCCGCTATGGCGGCAAGACCTTGAACCGGTGCCACCTCATCCGCCGCGACGGAACGATCGAGGCGACGGCCGAAGCGGAGGAAGGCGACGGCTCCTGGCTCGGCCATATCCGCGGGAAGTGTGCAGGCGCGAATTTCCTTTTATCTGTAACGGATGATGGTATAGTACGGGTCCAACCACAGATGAGAACAATTGTGAAGACGGCCGAGTTCCCCGATACGGAGCCGTTCGTGGATACGGGATGCCACCTGTTCCCGGGCCGGGAGGGCATCTACGTGACCGATTCCAAGGAGATCAGGCTTCTCAAGATCGGTTGATTCTGGAATCTGGAAAGGAGAGGAACCATGGTGACCACTGCTGCGAGGAAGCTCCCCGCGCCCGCGTTCTACAAGGCGAAGAACGCGGAGGACTGGAACTACGACCCCAACCTCGGCGTTCTGGCCGGGGAGGCGGAGGCGTGGGCCAGGAAGCACAACGTCAAGGCGTCCGGGACGGAGAAGGCGAAGATCCACATGCTGCTGATCGACGCCCAGAAGGACTTCTGCTTTCCCCAAGGCTCGCTCTTCGTCGCGGGCCGGAAGGGCGACGGCGCGATCGAGGACTCCAAGCGCACCGCCGAGTTCATCTACCACAACCTGAGCGTGCTGACGGACATCACCTGCACGCTGGACACCCACCTGCCGTACCAGATCTTCTATCCGTCCTTCTGGCACGACAAGGACGGGAACCCGCTCACGCCGTTCCGGGAGATCACGGCCGAGCAGGTGAAGGCGGGGGAGGTCAAGCCCAACCCGGCCGTCGCCCCGCTCGTCTGCGGAGGCGACTACGGCTGGCTCATGAGCTACGTCCGGCACTACTGCGAGACGCTGGAGAAGACCGGGAAGTACAAGCTCTTCCTCTGGCCCTACCACTGCATCCTGGGCTCCCAGGGGCACGTCCTGGTCGGGGTGATCGAGGAGGCGCGGATGTTCCACGCCTGGGTCCGGAAGAGCGCGAACGTCCCCGAAGTGAAGGGCGGGCACCCTCTCACCGAGAACTACAGCGTCTTCTCCCCGGAAGTCCGCACCCGGCATGACGGGAAGCCGCTCGGCGCGCAGGCGAACACGGCCCTCATCAAGAAGCTGGTCGAGAACGACGCCGTCGTGATCGCCGGGCAGGCCGCTTCCCACTGCGTCAAGGCGTCCATCGAGGACTTCCTCGGGGCGATCAGCGCCCAGGACCCCAAGCTCTGCAAGAAGGTGTACATCCTCAAGGACTGCATGAGCGCCGTCACGATCCCCAACGGCAAGGGCGGCTTCATCGCCGACTACACGGACGAGGCGAACAAGGCTCTCAAGATGTTCGAGGACGCCGGGATGCACGTCGTCGAGAGCACGACCCCGATCGAGGACTGGGACGGGATCAACCTGTAGGGAACTGGAGCGATGAGTGAAGGAGTGGCATTTGCGGTCGTAATTGCCCTCTTTATCCTTGCGCTCTTTGCAATAGAGGCTCTTGGTAAGAAAAAAAGGAGAAGACAATGAGCAAAACGGCATCTGACGTGGCCGCCCTCCTCAAGAACGCGCAGAAGGAAGGCGATATCAGCATGCAGTCGATGCAGGTTCTCACGGGGAACCTCGACATCGGCGCGGCGATCCAGGCGGGCCTTGGCGTGGCCGCCGAGGACGTCCAGGCGAGCGAAGTGGTGCTCGGGACGTTCCTGATCGACGATTCCGGCTCCATCCGCTTCGGCAACAACACGCAGATCGTCAAGGATGGGCACAACCTGACGCTCGCGTCCCTCCAGGGGGCCAAGCAGAAGGACTCCATCCTGGTCCACACGCGCTACCTGAACGGGAGCGTCCTCTACCCGTACGTCAAGCTGGATGACGCGAAGAAGATGGACGGCCACAACTACAACCCGAACGGCGGGACGCCCCTCTACGACCAGACGGTCGTCATCCTTGGCACGGTCCTCGCCAAGACCAAGGAGTTCGAGGACTGCGGCGTGCCCTGCCGGACCATCACGGCCATCATCACGGACGGGAACGACGAGGGCTCCCGCGGCACCGCGAAGGAAGTGAAGGCGGTGATCGAGGACATGCTCCGGAAGGAGAAGCACATCATCGCCGCGATGGGCATCGACGACCAGCACACGGACTTCCAGAAGATCTTCAGCGACATGGGCATCCGGCCGGAGTGGATTCTGACGCCGAAGAACGACGAGAAGGAGATCCGCCGGGCCTTCCAGGTGCTCAGCCAGTCGGCCGTCAAGGCGTCCCAGAACGCGAACAGCTTCAGCAAGACGGCGATGGGAGGATTCGGGACTCCCTAGCCGCCTGGAAGTGGCGTGCGACCGGGTAAAAGGCCGGTTCCGGGCCTGGAGTGACTGTCTCCCAGGCCCGGACCGGCCCACAAACGTGTTTTAGGCGGTCCTGGAGGCAGTTTTGAGCAGTTTTACGGGTTCTGCCCGCGGAACCCTGGGTCTGGACGGAGAATCAGCCATTCCGAGGGGGGTCTGAGGCGTGTCCAAGAGCAATGCGTCGAGGCGCAGGGAGCGCAAGATCATCAAGCTCTACCGGAAGCTCGCCATCAGAAGGGATGAACGGTTGGTACGACGCCTCAGGTTTCTACAGCAAGCTGAAGCCAACGAGATACAAAAGAGAAATCAACCGCCGATCGACAGGGCGGTCTTGGATGCGACTCTGCGGCGGGCCGATGAGCTTCTCAAGCGTTACGAATCTGCGGAAAAGAACAAATGAACAGCGCCGACATCGACAAACTTCAAGCGAGCGACGAACTCGACCGTCTCGTGGCCGAAAAGGTCATGGGCTGGTCGTACTTCCGAGGCCCCATCACCATCCGCGGCAGCCGATCTCTCGACTCCTGGCAGGACAAGAAGGAGAAATGGGCCGCACCGGCGACCTGGAGCCCGAGCAAGGATTGCGCGGCGGCCTTCGAGATCGTCGCCAAGATGCGCCTGACCGTCTTCCCGACCGCGTGGAACACCTGGATCGTCTTCCGCGAAGAATTTACAGGGAACATCTCGATCGCGAACGGGAAGCCGAAGCCCTTCCAGGTCGAAGCGGAGGATCTGCCCGTGGCGATCTGCAAGTCCGCGCTCAAGCATGCGACAAGGGGGGAGGCATGAACGTGGCAGCCGCGAAAATGCGTCCGATCATCATGAGCGCGCCGATGATCCTGGCCATTCTCAAGGGCAGGAAGACGCAAACCAGACGGCTTTTCAAGCCTCAGCCGGACCTCGTCGATCCAAAGGACTGGGACGAGCATCTCCGCTGGGCGTTCTCCGAGACCGGCCATGGCGGAGAGGGCTGGTACTTCATCGACAGCGAGTACCCGGATGAAGGCTCGATGTTCTACCGCTGCCCTCAAGGGAGGCCGGGAGACCTCCTCTACGTCAAGGAGACCTGGCAGATCGCGGGCGGCCGATGGGAGGATGCGGACGCCAACTGCACGGACGAGATCCACGTCATCTACCACGCCGACACGACCTTCCGGAAGATCGAGGTCCCGCGCGATCAGTCCTGGGGGATCGCCATCGACAAGAAAGGCATCCGGAAGAAGAAGTTCTCCCCCATGCACATGCCCAAGTGGGCCGCCCGGATTTTCCTGGAGATCACCGACGTGCGCGTCCAGCGTCTCCAGGAGATCACGGAAGAGGACGCGGTCGCTGAAGGTGCTGTCTGGATCGACCAAGGGCGCGGGCACAACAACTGGAAGAACACGAACTGCTGGTTCATGGACACCGAGAAGGCTCAGAATCCGGATCTCGGCGGGAATGGCCTGGGAAGCGCCCGCTACGCCTATGCCAACTTCTGGAACTACCTCCACGGGGGACCGAACTGGAACCTCAAGCCGGAGCGCGAGCAGCCCTGGGAACTTAATCCCCTGGTCTGGACCATTTCATTCAAGCGCGTGAAGGGGCCGACCTCATGAAACCGGGCCGCGAAATGGACGTCCTGGTCGCCGAGAAGGTGATGGGGCTGATAGTGGTCCATGACCCGGCCAGTCGTCAAAGCGTGTCGGTTGGCTGTGCGGGGCCGAGCGGTTACGACCTAATGCCGTACTCTACCGACGATGGGGAGGCTCTCAAGGTCATGAAGGCTCTCTCGAAGTCCGAGATGGGCTGGGACTTCACGATCCACTATCGCGCTCCGGCCGACATCGACATCTATGCCTCGGCTGGAGACTGCAACTGCCCACACAACAAGGAGTACGACCCCAAGGACACCCACGGCTACTCGTCCGAGCAGGTTGAATGCGAGATCGTGGAAAGCCTCGCGCATGCACTCTGCCTCGTGGCCCTCCGGTGCGTGAAGGCAATCCCACGCGCCCACTGCATCCTCTGCTCTCCGGAGTGCCCCTGCACGGGCCAGGACTGTGGAAAGGACTGCCAGAAGTGCATCCCCGCATGTAAGGAGAAAACTGGCCATGGGAGCTAAGAAAGACATCGACGCATGGGCTTTTGAACTGAAGGCTCGGACTCTACCCAATGAGAAGGTTGAGATTGTGGGGCGCCCCGAAGGGACCTCCGGAAAGAAAAGACCGTTCATCACGATCGACACCGGGAAGAAACTGCTGAATGAGCGGGTCGCCGATAGCATCCTGTCCGGATACAAGATGCTCCACACGGTAGACTAGCGCTTCATGGAAGAATCAACGGTTCGTCCTACCCCGGTCGCCCGCGCCATCGGACGGCTCGACAAGTTCCTTATTCTCGTCCTTGAGAAGGGGAAGAACGAAGGATTCATCCCTACCTGCCGCCGTGGCTGCTCTGCCTGCTGCTCAGAGCCCGTCTATGTCGAGCGCCGCGAAGCCGAGCACGTGATCGAGGCGATGAAGTCGCTTCCAGAGGACGAGCAGGCCGCGATCCTGGACCGTCTCCGGGCCTGGGTTGAGAAGATCCGCGGGCAAGACGTCCTGAAGCAGCGTCAGCCGGACGTGATCGAGTACCGGAAGCTCCGACTGCCGTGCCCGCTCCTCAAGAACGGAGAATGCCTGGTCTACGCGAACCGGCCGATGGGCTGCCGCCTGCACTTCGCGATCGGTCCTCGCGAGAACTGCGAGGACGACGCGAAGCGGCGTGACCAGACTTACATGTACGTCCAGGACCCGATGCTCGGCCCCATCCTGGAACTTCTCGACGGGAAGCCAGGCGACATCCTCATGGAGCATCTTGGTCTGCATCTCGCGGAGATCCTGCTCGGCGAGAAGGTGGAGAGCGAATCAAGGTCGCTGTTCCGGATCACGAACGGGAAAGGAAGTCGAAAATGACCGTGATCGGCATGCTGAACAAGGACTTCAAGCTTCCTCCTAAGTGGACTGACCCCCTGGAGCGCAATCGGAGCACGATCTTCACCTGCTTCGAGACACGAACCGGAGGGCAATGGGCTTTTCTTGGCGAGGAGAGCTTATTTCGTGTCGCCGGAAGCAAGATGGGCTGGAAAGAGGTCGTAGTCGTTGTTGAGGACGACTATCTTGGTTTCCATAGAGACATCCTGAACTTCGACCTCGTCGCCCAGACGGGACACATCACCAAACTGGAACTGGATGAAAATGAGAAGCTCTGGCTCGCCGCCTCAATCAAGGCGGCAGCAGACCTCTTCTGGACGCGGCATTGTTCGAGAGACCAACCCCAATGAAGGAAAGACCCGCGGTGCCATCCGAACTCTTCATGGACCTGCTTTGCCAGAGCGGGGTCATGATTTCTCAATGCGATCTCTGCGGCCGGACCCACTTCGCCAGCGGCGAGCGCACGGGAGACTACGCGGAAGGCGAACTGGAGGCGATGAGGAAGAAGGCCGACACAGAACCTGACCGGTTCGTCGAGCATACGGACGAGGATTCCCTCGCGCTCGGCTTCCTGAGCGGGCGCCGCGTGATCTGGGGCTGCTCCTGCAACAAGGCTAGGGACTACGAGGACTTTATCTTAGCAAACGAGGACTTCATCATCCGGTTCCTGAAAGCCCGCAACGAAGAAGCCATCCGGAAGTCAAAAGAATCGCTGAAGGCGATGGGAGAGGCGTAGGGATGAGCAAGGTCAAAGACGAGATCGTCGCGGCGATCTACAAAAGGGCGATGCGGGTAGATCGCATCAAGACGTTTCCTGGCACGAAGAAGATCGGCATCGTGATCCGAACGGGACGTCTGGAGCACGAAACGATCAGGTACCTGATCGACCTCGCTGAGGCATATAAGGGCAAGTTCTCGATCTCCACAGACCGTACCGGCCGCCAGTTGTTCTCCGCGATGATTGTTCTGGAGGATGACCCGAGGGCGGCACCTCCGCCCAAGGCCGCCCCGGAACCACCCCCGACACCGGGCGTCTCTTCGCGTGACGCATGCCAGGAATGCGCGAGAATCTATACGCGCTTCGCTTTTGATGCCGATCGCAGGATTCACAAGGTCATCCAGGTTGATAGCCCGATCCCCGATATGGTCAAGTTCAAGGGTACCTTTGTGCGTGAAGGCGGCGAACCTGGAGTCGGCTCGGAGTTCTACCTGCATGCGGAGTGTGCTGAACTGCTGAAGCTGATAAGCGCCGCATGATCATCTGGCTGGCGCTTGTCCTGCCCCTCCTGTCGGCCGCGCTCCTCTACTGGAAGTTCCACCACCGGATCGAATGGTGGGAAGCGGGGCTCCAACTGGGGGTCCCCATCATCCTCATTGCCGCGACCAAGGCGTGTGTCGAGACTTCCCAGACCTCGGATACCGAATTCTGGGGCGGTCATATTACACATTCGGCATATTACGAAGCCTGGAACGAGAAAGTCTCCTGTCGCCACCCAATCCCCTGCTCGCACCCCAAGTACACGACGGACGAGAAGGGGCGCCGGGTCCGGGACGGCAACAAGCACTGGAACGACGGCCACTACCACGCTTTCGACGTGGACGATCACGATCCCTACTGGGAAATTTACTCGTCGCTGGGTGGCGACTACACGATCAGCCAGGCTGAGTTCGAGTCCTATGCCGTCCGCTGGAAGAACCGAGCCTTCGAGGAACTGAACCGAACGTTCCACACGAAGGACGGCAACATGTACAAGGCCGTCTGGGACCAAAAGCCAGAGACGATCCAGGCCGTGACGGCGTCGCACACCTACGAGAACCGCATCCAGGCGTCCAAAAGCGTCTTCAACTTCCAGATCGTGGACCCCAAGGACTTCGGGCTCTTCGAATACCCGGCGATCTCCGGGCTCTACCAGCCAGCCGTCCTGGGCGATGGGATACCCGTCGAGGCATGCCGCAAGCTCGACTACCTGAACGCGACTTTGGGCGCCCCGAAGCAGGTTCGGATCTACGTTCTCCTCTTCCGAGGCAAACCCATGCAGGCCGCAATGGACCAGGAGAGCTACTGGAAGGGCGGAAACAAGAACGAGTTCGTGACCGCGATCGGCCTCGGGAAGGAGAACGACGTCCAGTGGTGCCACGTCTTTTCCTGGACCGAGGTTGACATCCTCAAGGTCGAGGCTCGGAACTTCATCATGGGTCAGAAGACGCTCGATCTCGGCGCCTACGCCGAATGGTTGGGTCCGGCCATCCGGGAGAAGTGGGTCCGGAAGCCCTTCAAGGACTTCAGCTATCTCACCGTGGACCCGCCCATGAGCGCCGTCATCTGGACGTTCATCGTCACCTTCCTCGTGAGCGCCGGTCTGTCTGCCTGGGTCATTTTGAACGAGTTACATCTGGGTGGCGAAGGCCATCCAGGCTTTGGACGATACGCCAAGAGTGTTTTGAAAGTGGAGGAGAAGCGATGAAGGTTCTCGTAGGCGTTGCGATCGCGGTGGTCATCCTGGCGGTCCCGGTCCTGATGTACTTCAGCTACTCGAATTCGGAGATCACGCTCCGGAATCAGGTCGAGGGACAGCAGAAGTCGAATGCCGTGACGTTCGACACGGTCTGGAAGATCATCTCCGGCCAGGCCCAGGTCGCCGAGCAGCACAAGGATGCTTTCGAGAAGATCTACGTCTCCATCATGGAGAAGCGCTACGAGGGCAAGGACCCGCTCCTCAGCTTCATCACTGAGGCCAACCCGAATTTCGACATGAAGCTCTACGAGAAGGTCTCGAATTCGATCGAAGCGCAGCGGGAGACCTTCAAGCGCGACCAGAAGAAGCTGATCGACCTCGCCCAGGAGCACAAGACGCTCTGCCAGACGGCGCCCGGGTCCTTCTTCCTGTCCGGCCGCCCCATGGTCGAGATCAAGCTTGTGACCTCCAGCAGGACCGAGAAGGCGTTCGAGACCGGCAAGGAGGACGAAACGGACATCTTCCAGAAGAAGAAGTAGGGGGATGACATGAAGGCAGCAGAGTTCTTTATGGACCGCTTCGGCACCGCGAAGACGGAGGGCGAACGGCTCAAGGTGATCCGCGATATCCAGGTGGACGCCCTGAAGGGCGTCCGGAATCTTGCGTTCGGCGATCGCGAGTTCGCCTTCGCAATGTCGATCGGATCGGCCGCAGAGGCGATCGAGGCCCTCGGTGAGCATCCGACCCCGGTGAGGGTCGAGCCGCAGAAGGTGGATTGAGCGCCAGGATGAAGCTCTGGGTAAGAGAGCGTGAGAAATGGCTCGCCAGGAAGAGGTGTGGGAGAAAGACTTGCCCCGCCTGCACGGTGTTCTGGGTGTTTTATGGCGCATGCGCCGGGTCCACGGGCGCCAACAGCTACTTCGCCATGAATCATCGGTGGACGGACCTTCACAGAGAGCATGGGATTCGACTGGTGGCACAGAAGGCAATATGAGACGAGGACCGAAGCCAACAGAAGTTGAGAGTTCGACGACGGAGTTCGGGAAGTTGTTCAGCAACCTCCGTGTTCGTGCCGGATTCTCGGCGTACGACCTGTCCGAAGTCGTCGGCTACCATTCTCGCCGCGGCGGTGCCTCGAACATCACGAAGTACGAACGCGGTGAACTCCTGCCACCATCTCCCGAGGTGCTGATCGAGTGGATGGAGGCGATGGGATACAAGCAGGGATCAGATGCCGTCAAGGAGGTACTTCAAGCCGCGATCAATGACCATTGTCGCGCGGTCCAGGCGGCATACGAGCGTTACCTGTAGTTGGCGCAGAAGAGATAGGACGTGCCTCTAGGGGCACGAATGGCAGATTGAGTGCCACGAAGAAGGAGGCAGTTGTGAAGATCAAACGTCCGTTGTCAGTTGACCATCAGAGCTTCCGATACGGAATCCAACTCGCGTCCGAGGTTGCCGCTGACTACGACAAGTATTCCTATCACGACCATCTCGTAAGTGAGTGCATCCTTGGGAAGCTCAACGTGCTCAAGAGGAGGCCGAAGAAGAATCCCGCTGCGGCGAAGATCAAGGATGCGCTCGACCGGCTGGAACGCAAGGTCGATAGCCTTGAAGGGACGACGCGCTTCATGGCGCTGGCCGCGAAGCGGAAGTTGACACAAAAGAGGTAGGGCGTGCCTCAGGAGGTCGGTATGGAACGATTCTCGCCTCAGGTTCATGTCCCGGCCCGGTATGTTCGGGGCCTGGGCGTCGTGGAGGGCTACGACTACACGCCCGAAGGGTGGGAGTGGATCTTGGCGTTCGCTCTTCAAGGCTGCGAGTGGGCGATCCGAGAGGCTGATAAGCCGGGGTTCAGGGAACACATCCAGGCATGCCTGCGGGAACGAAAGCGGAATGGCCTGAAAGCCTGCATCGAGGAGAAGCTGGACGAGATCGAACGGCTCCGCAAGGAGCTTCGGCTTCTGGATGAACCAACCACCTAAAGGAGATCCTCATGACGACCTGCAAGGAAGTTCGGCACTATCTCAACGTCCGGGAGGAGGGCTACGCCTCTCCGGAAATGATCGTGACCGCAAAAGAGCACATCGCGACCTGCGTCTCCTGCGGCGGGATGATGCCTCCCCACGAGGATCTCCAGGCGATCTTCCGGGACATGTTCACGCACGTCGGTCACGCCGAGATCTGCAAAGACGAAGGCTGCAAGTGCCGTAGCTATCCACCCAGCCAATTTGAGATCGAGACCGTGAAGCAGTTCAAGAAGAACGAATGAGTCGTGAGCAGGGCATGAACGAGAAGGCCGCGGAAATGATCGCGCAGGAGGCCATGGCACAGATCTGCCAGAAGGGGCTGCTGGATCTGCCGCGCCACTCTCCGGAAAACGTGAAGGAGATCCAACTCAGCATCCAGAGCGGCGTTTTCCTCGGCATGCGCTACATGCAGGAAGCCTGCGCCAAGAAAATCGAAGAGGGGCTGGGGAGAATCCCGGAAGGCATGCCTTCCTTCATCGCCGCTCAAGCCGAAGAGGCGTTCCGGACACTTGCTCAAGTGATCCGAGAAACACACGTTACAATGCCCACAGTCCTGACCACGCTACCCGTGGGCAAGAAACTCGATTACACGACGGCCACCAAAGAGGAGGTCGAGGCCGTAACCCAGCATGCCGCGAAGAAGGCTGCCCGCGAGCGAATGACCAGCCTGCCGCACCAGGCTCAATACGAATGCCGTTGGTGCAAAGAGGCAGAACTGCCGGAAGCGGAGTGCATGAAGGACGGCTTCCCGGCGAGCACCGACTTCTACGGCCGCCCGCTCTGCAAGGAATGCACCGACCGGCTTGAGCCGCCTCCCAAGAGGATGCCGCCCACTCCGTAATCTCCTCTGGACTTCACATCTGTTAACAGATACAATAGAGGGGGAGGAGACAGATTGGCGCTCATCGCCGACGAGACCGTCCTGGAGGTCAAGAACTCGACCGACGTCGTCGAGGTCGTTCAGGGTTACATCCCCCTCAAGCGCGCGGGCACCAGCTACAAGGCGCTATGCCCATTCCATGAAGAGAAGAGCCCGTCCTTCACCGTCAACCCCGAGCGTCAGACCTTCAAGTGCTTCGGCTGCGGCAAGGGCGGGGACGCGATCGCCTTCGTCATGGAGTACGAGAAGCTGGACTACCCGGATGCGATCAAGGTGCTCGCCGATAAGCTCGGCGTCCCGATCAAGTACAAGGAAGGCTCCCACGACGGTCTCAACCGGGAAGATCTCTACAAGGCGAACGAATGGGCGAAGGGGGTCTTTCGTAACCTTCTCCTCAAGGCCCCGGAAGCCGACGAAGCCCGCCAGTTCATCGCCCGTCGTGGCGTGAACGACGAGACGAGCGATCTTTTCGGGCTTGGGTACTCCATGGATTCCTGGGACCACCTGATCCAGAGAGGCCGGAGGGCTGGGTTCGGCGAGAAGCTCCTCGCTGCGGCCGGGCTTATCATCGAGAAGGCCGAGAATACCGGCTTCTACGATCGGTTCCGCGGGCGGCTCATGTTCCCGATCGCGGATCACCGGGGGAAGGTGATCGCGTTCGGGGCACGGACGCTCACCGATCAGATGCCGAAGTTCTTGAACGGCCCGGAAACCGCGATCTTCAGCAAAGGACGGAGCTTCTACGGGCTCCACCTGGCGAAAGACCCGATCGACGAGGCGAGGACGGCCTACATCGTCGAAGGCTACATGGACGTCATCATCCCGTTCCAGGCCGGATTCAAGCAGATGGTCGCTCCGATGGGCACCGCGCTCACTAAGGAGCACGTCAAGGTGCTCCGCCGGTACGCCGACAGGATCATCCTCATGTTCGATTCCGACGCTGCGGGCCAGAAAGCCAGCGAAAAGAGCCTCGACCTCCTGCTCTCCGAGAACGTGGACATCTTCGTGGCCAAGCTTCCAGCCGGTATGGACCCTGATGACGTGGTTATCAAGCAAGGCCCGGAAGCCCTCAAAGCCTGCCTGGAGAACCCGCGGGAGATCTTCGACTTCATGCTCGATTACATGATCGAGAAGCATGGTTTTGAGACCCCGGCAGCCAAGGCCAGGATCGTAGACGACATGATCGAGCGCATCGCGACCGTACCTGACCCGGTTAGGCAGGAACTGCTCATCCAGCCGCTGGCCGCGCGCCTCAACATGCCCGAGGCTCCCATCCGCGGGCGCCTCTTCAGGAAGCTGGGAGTCGAAGGGGCCGGATCTGGAGAGAAGAAGCCAGAAGCGGGCGACCCCGAGGAGCAAAGATCCAAGGAGATCCTGGCCTGCGCCTTCTCCAGCAGCGCCTTCGCGAAGCGTGTCCGGGAGGAATGCTCCGTCGAAGGCTATCCCACCCCCTTGCTGAAGGCGATCGCCGAGAAAGCCTACGAGCTTTTCGACCAGCATGGACAGATCGACGGGCAAGCCATTCTCTCGTTGGCGACGACGACCCAAGGCAAGGCGGCCATCGCGGAGATCGTGGACATGCAGATGACCGCGGAGGAGGCGGATAAGCGCGGCGCCGAGGTGCTCGGAATGGCGATCTCAAAGCGGGGAAGATCGGATGCCGAGGAGCTTAGCCGTTCCATCAAGAAGCTGGAATCCGGTGATGACATCAACGAGAAGTTCCGGAAGTCGATGGAAGAGAAGAAGAGGACCGGGAATGACCACGGTAGGTTTCCGGGACGGGACTAGAAAGATGAGGAAAAAGATGCCAAAGAAGCAGGCGCCTCCGGAGCCCAAGCACTCCAAGCAGTTCGAGGCGATCCGGGAGCAGATCGCCTCAATCGACGAGACCATCCTTCTGGCCGATGGGTACGAAGAGGCCCTGATTGGCTTTGTCGAGGGCTGGATTCCAGCGAAGGGTGGAGGGGCCTCCCCGTCCGTCGTCGCGCTCTACGACCGTGAAAAGTGCATCGAGATCCTGGTGAAGCGAGACGGGATGAGCTACGATGAGGCCGTCGAGTTCTTTGAGTTCAACACCACGGGCGCATACGCTGGAGAGAAGACTCCTATGTACGCCACGATCCTTCGTCGGGACAGCAAAATGGTGAAGAAGAGCAGGAAGTGACCAAGGCGCACGACTACGATCCGTCCTGGGACTACGAGATCGACGAGAAGCCGCCGGAGGAGATCGTCGATTCGGTCCGCATCTGGAAAGAGGTCCACCAGAAGGGTTGGAAGCCCACCCAGCGTGAAGCCCTCTTTCCGCTTCTTGGTTTCGATGACGTCGAGATCGCGTTCGTCAAGCTGCCCAGGCATGACCTCTTCAAGTACGTCCATGGCACGTCTTCCGAGCCCGTGATCGTCCTGGACGCTCGGAAGTCACTTAAATTCGCTCACAAGCACGGCGCAATGGCGCATGAACTGGTCGGGAAAGTGCTCCTGGACGCCTACGCCAGGGCCTTTCTCGATAAAGAGGGCATCTACGAGATCGTCTCCTACCGGTCCAACGAGGAAGATGAGGCTGCCGACGCTTTCATGAACACCTACCTTGAGGATGGCACCGAGGAGGCGGTCGAAGCGCTGAAGTCTCACGCCGACCGCTTGCGCTCGCTCCCGGGACCCAAGAAGCGCTGGGGCCTGAATCCGTGACCACCGTTCCGATGACGAAGATCCCAGCCCAGCCCAAGGACGACAACGAGTTCTTTTTCGGGCGGATCTACACTATCCCGATCCGCTATGAGGAGCGCCACGACGGCCAGGCTCCGAGGATCATCTCGCCAAGGCTGAACAAGCCCCGGAAGAGCAAGAGCCACATCCACAAAACAGGCATTAAGCCGTTCCTGCGGATGATGGGGATCATCGAGCGTGGGCGGGGGTGGATCGGCTGCCCATGCTGCCATGACGAGAACGGTAAGAGGCTTTCATAGATGGGGGGATCATGAACGAGATCATGAACGACCAAGCTTACGCGCTCCTCGAAGTCGTCGATGAAAGCGACGGCGTTCTCGTGCGCTTCGATGAGCCCCAGAAGGCAGCGACGCCGCTGGACAGGACCGCCCGCGCGCTGACCAGGACTGTCCGACAGATGCAGCGTCGCATGCGCCAGAGGAACGAGGATTGGAAGCAGCAGCAACAACATCCGGAGGATGTCGAGGAAGAGCTTCCCCCCGAAGAGGACCCGGAGATCTTCGTCCTCGTCGAGCGCCTGATCCTGGCCGTGAACGAAGAACAGCTTCTTTCGGCGCTCAGGCGCGCAAAAAAGGCATATGCCGACGTGCAGAAGCTCGATGCCGAGGGGCGCCTTTTCAATATGAGGCAAGAACCCCATCCTTCTCATGGGATCATGTTCCGGAGACCGTTCTGATGTCGGATCTGGTCGTGACTGTACCAAAGACCTTCGGTCTCGATCGCTGGATCGGGGAGGGTGATCCTGCCGGGGCACCCTGGACCGGCGAGGAGTGGGGCTTCTACACCTGGGGCGTCCGGCCGACGATAGAGCCTGGGGAGCGCGTCTATATCGTCTTCAACGGGAAGCTTCGGGGCTACGCGCCTCTCATCCGGCTGGTCGCGCCCAAGCGATTCGGACAGATCGTCCTCGTGCGCGGCGGTGGCGCCGAGGCCGTCACCATCAAGGCGCCGATCCGTGGGTTTCGGGGATGGAGGCCGAGGTGGTGGGATCGGGATATCGAGATCCCGTTCCCGGACTGGAAGACGCCGTGAGCCGAGAAAAGATGAAATCCGACCTCAGGCGCCTGGCGACGGCCGTCCGGACGAGTCTGCTGCACCGCTGGGAGTGCCTGGATGCGGCCTGCCTGCCCGCCTCCGAGGCGCTCGCGAAGTACCTCTTCGATAGGGGCTACAAGCCCAAGGTCATCAAGGGAACCTATTGGATAGACAATCCGGACCCGGAGCACTCCGACGAATGGGACCCGGGGGACTTCGACAGTGAAGACGCCTTTGAGGAGGCCAAGCATCATCCGATCCACTTCTGGGTCGAAGCAGGACGCTTTCTGATCGACATCTCGGCTGATCAGTTCCAGCCGGAGGTTGAGGACCGTATCCCCGCAGTGGTCATCGGCACGTACAAGGACTTTCCAAGGTACAAGAAGGAGGCAGAAGAGGTATGGCCGCCCGTAAAAGAGGGAAGATTCTCCGCCTGAACACGTTTTGGACGGGCGCCCACCTGTCCAAGCTCGGCGTGAGCTACTTCATCGACAACGAATGCACCCCTGCTGAGTTGAAGAAGATCTGGGAGCACTTGCTCGATTGTGCAAAGTGTCGTCTGACGGTCGGGGACACCGTCAGCAACGACCGAATCGGCAGGGAGTCGCTCGTGAAGATGCCCCCTGAAATCCTACCCAAACTTCTCTCCCGCCTCGGTCTCAAGCCGTAAATTCGTTCGGATGTCCTCCGACCCGGCCTCCGCCAGGATCGCGATGAAGTCCTCGTATGGAATGATGTCCTCCTGCTCGATGACGGGCAGCAGGGCCTCCCATGCCGTGTAGGACGTCACGACCACCGGGATTTCGTCGAGACCAACGATGTGCGCCGCCTTGATCCGATGGTTCCCGTCGAGGGCGAAGCAGTACGGCCCCGTGCAGGCGAGGGTAGCGAGCGGCATCTCCTTCGGCCAGGAGAGGCCCTGCTGGGCTGCCTGCTTGATCGCGTCGATCATGCCCTGGTCGGGGATCACCGAAGGCTCGCTTTGGATGTCAGCCAGGCGGACGAGCATCACCTCGGTCCCAAGATCAAGATCGTTTTTCCTGGCATAGGCCAGGCCACGCTTGATCGTCTCGTCGTAGACCCAGTTGCGCTTCATCCTATCCGGCCGACGTCTTTGAGTCGATCCGGGCCTTGGTCCAGGTCAAGCTTTCACCGGACATCCGATCCTGCTGATAGTCGCTCCAGGCGACGATCACGTCCTCGTACTTTCCATCCTTGAAGAGCTTCTTGACTCGCGCGGCAACCTCTTCGT
>Ga0326597_10005171_pt1 | contig 18156 bp, 16 predicted proteins | sample RVTome_12_FD_203789 | JGI IMG/M metagenome (GOLD analysis project Ga0326597, IMG submission 203789) | Soil microbial communities from uranium-contaminated site in the Upper Colorado River Basin, Wyoming, United States - RVT100D185 | ecosystem: Environmental > Terrestrial > Soil > Contaminated >... | reverse complement strand
GCGTGCTGCGCTGCGCGCGCCTGGGGCTTCGCTCCGCACGCGGGCCTGCCCTACGACCCCCGAGGAACGGCTCAAAAACGTTCCGACGCCGTCTTGCATTGAGAGAGCCTTTCATGGATAGGGTGCGGGGTCGATTTCCCTTTGAGGTCGGGGAGGGAATCTAAGAATCGGCCGTAGGTTTCTGCAAGCTATTGTCCCAACGGACCTTAGGAAAGGGTTGGCTATGGGATGCGGATGGACGAGAGAGTAGCCGGCTTATCGGCAAGGTTTCCGATTCAGCATTCGTAATGCAAATCGACTGGTTAAACTTGCTTGACAACCGCCGATATAGCTATATACTTATAGCGATATAGGTTAGTCGGGACGAGTGATGCTGATGTTTTCGGTAACGGGCGAATACGCACTTCGTGCGATGGTATTCCTGGCCAGGAACCGCGACTCCTGGCCCATTCCCGGGCCACAGATTGCCGACGCTTCCGGCGTTCCGCGGAAGTACCTGTCCTCCATCCTTGCCGATCTGGTCCGGGCGGGGTTGCTCGAAGGGACGCGCGGCAAGCGCGGCGGCTTCCAAATGATGCGCCCTGCCAAAGCGATTTCTCTTTCTGAGGTGGTTGCGCCGTTCGAACCGATCACCGCAAGCCGCAAGTCGTGTCCCTTTGGAAACAAGATTTGCAGCGACAAGGACGCGTGTGCCGCCCATCACCGATGGAAAGAAGTCAACGCCGTCCTTACGCGGTTCTTAGAGGAGACGACGCTTCAGGACGTGGCGGTAAGGGCCTCGGATGGATCGAGGGTCCATCGAATGAAATAGGAGTGCGAGATGTTTTTGCAACTGACGCCGAAAGGATGGGAGGCCTCCGCGATGTATTTGTGCGGTTGTCTATTCTTGGTCGCTTGCGCGATGACCGGCGTGCCAGGTAAGTCCGACGCTGAGGGATCGAGTGGGGTCTCCCAATTGCCTGGTGATGCCAGGACCAGCCGCGAAGAAAAAGCGAAGACGATCGTTCCGCCTTCAGCCGGACCGACCGGTATGACCGGCCCGAGCCGAACTGCAAACTACGCAGCGACCGACCCAATTCTCGCGCGGGGGCAATCGCTTTTCGCAAAGCAATGTGCGATTTGCCACGGCGATCAGGGTGACGGGGCCGGCAAGTTTGCCTACCTGATGAATCCGCGGCCGCGAAACTTCCAACAGGGCAATTTCAAGCTCTCCACCACGGAAAATCAAGTTCCGACCGAGGAGGACTTGATTCGCACGATCAGTCGAGGAATGCCCGGGTCGGCCATGCCACCATGGGCACATTTGCCTCTTTCGGACTTGCAGGCCCTGGCAAGATACGTGATACAAATTCATATCGACGCGGTGACCGCGGAGGCGACCAAGACGGCAGGGTCGGCAACCGACGCAGCGGAGTTAGTCGCCAAGAAAACAAAGCCCGGTCCCTCACTGAACGTTCCTGCTGAACCCGCATTCGATGACCTGCACTGGTTCCGCGGTAGGAAAATCTACCTTGAGGCATGTGCGAGCTGTCATGGCGTTGACGGGCGTCCCGTGGCCGATGCCGTCAAGTTCGACAACGAAGGGTTTCCGGTTCCTCCACGATCGTTCGTCAATGGGATTTTCAAAGGCGGCAGCGAAGGCCACCAGCTCTACGCCCGTGTCGTCAAGGGCATCAAGGGCACGCCGATGCCTTCCTCCGAAGGGAACTACAAGGACGACGAATTTTGGGACCTGATTCACTATGTGCAGTCGCTTGCAAAGGTCGGCGCCCAGGAGCGTGCGCAACTGCGACAAGGCACGCTTGTCGCACCAATGACTGCCGGATCGCTTCCGGCCGGACCGACTGACGAGGCTTGGAACCAAGCGAGGCCGCTGTACGTCGGCCTCACGCCGCTATGGTGGACGGAGGACCGCGTCGAAGGGCTAGTGGTCCAAGCCCTGCACAATGAGAGGGACCTGGCAATTCGGTTTTCCTGGCTCGATGAAACCTCCGACGACCGGGCCGTTCGGCAGGATGAGTTCCGCGACGCGGTCGGGGTGCAGTTTGCGCTTTCCAGCGATCCACCATTTTACATGGGGAGCGCCGGTGAGGGCGGTGGCGTAAACATCTGGATGTGGAAGGCCGATCGGCAGAAGAACATCGCCACAGGATATCAGGATGTTGACGCGGCATTCCCAGATCGTGCCGTGGACATGTATCCAGAGCAGGACTTTCGCTTCGTGGACATGACGGTGACGGAGTGGCCGCACGAGGTGATCACGAAACACGCTCCGGAGTTCATCACGCCCTGGGGCGCGGGCAATCTTGTTGCCGACCCGCAATTGAAAACACCGGTGGAATGTCTGGTTGCACGTGGTCCGGGCACACTGGCGGGCAAACCGGCCAATGTTCAGCTTGTGGAGGGGCAAGCCGTTTTCGAGCGGGGTGTGTGGTACGTACAGATGCAGCGTTCGATGGCCCTTCCGCATGATAGTGACCATGCCGGGGACGATGAACGGGTGTTTCAAGCCGGCGATTACCTTCCTGTGTCCTTCGCGATCTGGAACGGCAGCGCCGGCGACCGTGACGGGAAGAAGAACATCAGCATCTGGCAGAAGCTGGTCATCGAATAAGGGAATGAATCATGGGAGCTGAACTACAAGGTACGACAAGGCGAGGGTTCTTGCAGACAGGCGGCATTCTGCTTGGCACCACGACCGTCTTGGGCTGGCCTCTTCGTTCGCTGGGCTTTCGACCGGACATTACCAACCCACTTGCATACTACCCCGCCCGCGACTGGGAGAAAATCTATCGCGATCAGTACCGTTACGATGGCACGTTCAGTTGGGTTTGTTCGCCTAACGACACCCACGCATGCCGGGTAATGGCGTACACGCGCAATGGCGTCATCACGCGGATGGGTACCCAATACAACTATGAAAACTACTCCGATATATACGGAAACAAAGCCACCGCCAACTGGAATCCCCGCCAGTGCGCCAAGGGATACACCTTCCATCGTATTGTGTATGGCCCTTATCGCTTGAAGCACCCGATCATCCGCAAAGGTTGGAAAGAATGGGCGGATGCCGGTTTTCCGGAATTGACGCCGGAGAACAAGACCAAATACAAATTCGACAGCCGAGGTACGGACGTCCACCTGAAGATGGACTGGGACTCGGCGTTCAAATACATCGCGAAAGCCTACGTGGCGATCGGAAAGCGCTACAGCGGAGAGTCGGGGATGGCTTTGCTTCGCAAGCAGGGGTATCCCGAAGAGATGGTTGCCGAGACGGGCGGCGCCGGAACGCGCACGTTCAAAATGCGCGGCGGCATGGGCCTGCTCGGGGTGATGGGCAAATATGGCCTCTATCGCCTGAACAACGCAATGGCACTTCTCGACGCCCACATTCGCAAAGTGGACAAGGATAAAGCCCTCGCTGGACGTAACTGGAGTAACTACACATGGCACGGCGATCAGACGCCCGGTCAGCCGTGGGTACACGGGCTACAGAATGCCGACTGCGACTTCAATGATTTGCGCTTCAGCAAGCTGATCATTATGAACGGAAAGAATCTGGTGGAGAACAAGCTCCCGGATTCGCACTGGTTCATCGAGTGCATGGAGCGCGGCGGTAGGATTGTCGTCATCGCTCCGGAGTACGGGGCGCCAAGCACTAAGTCGGACTATTGGATTCCGATTCGCCCCGAGACCGACGCCGCGTTTTGGCTCGGTGTGACAAGGATCATGGTGGACAATGGCTGGTACGATGAAACATTCGTCAAACAGTTTACGGATTTTCCGCTGCTGGTCCGGACCGACACGCTTGCGCGTCTGCGCGCCGACGAGATATTCGCCGCGTACAAACCCGGCCTGTCCAAAGACGGAGCGAGTTTTGCGGTTCAGGGGCTCAGCGATGAGCAGTACGCCAGGCTGGGCGACCGGGTGGTATGGGATAGCAAGACCAACAAGCCTGTGGCGATCACCCGGGATGACGTGGGCAAGCGATTGGAGGCCAAGGGCATTGACCCTGTTCTGGAGGGCACTTGGAAGATCAAGCTCGTTGACGGTTCCGAGGCGGAAGCCAGGACGCTCTGGTCGCTCTACAAGGTCCATTTGAAGGACTACGACGCCGACTCGGTCGCCGAAATCACGCACTCGCCGAAACACTTCATCGAGCGTTTGGCCAAGGACATTTGGGAAACCACGAAGAACAAGGGCGGAGTCGCCATCCACCAAGGAGAGGGGATCAACCATTGGTTCCATGCAACGGAGTCCAACCGGGCTGCGCATCTGCCGATCATGCTGACCGGAAACATAGGAAAGCCCGGTTCCGGCGTGTATGGGTGGGCGGGCAATTACAAGGCGGCGTTGTTCCAAGGCAGCAAGGCCGCGGGTCCAGGCTTCAAAGGTTGGGTTGCGGAAGATCCATTTGAACCCAACCTCGACGAATCGGCGCACGGAAAGGACATCCACGCTCATGCATACACCAAAGACGAGGAGCCGGCGTATTGGAACCACGGCGATCGCCCGCTGATTGTCGAGACCCCCGGCGCCGGCCGAAAAGTCTTTACGGGCAAGACGCATATGCCCACGCCGACCAAGGCCCTGCACTTCACCAACGTGAACCTGTTCAACAACGCCAAGCATTGCTACGAGATGTTCAAGAACGTCAACCCCAACATCGAGATGATCATTGCACAGGATATCGTGATGACCGCGTCGGTGCAATACGCCGACTTCGGGCTTCCGGCGAACAGTTGGGTGGAGTTCGAGGACCTTGAGATCACGGCATCGTGCTCGAATCCTTTCCTCCAGATTTGGAAGGGTGGCATCAAGCCGGTGTTCGACACCAAGGACGACTTGTCGATCATCGCCAACATTGCCAAGGCCGTAGGCGAAGAGATCGGGGATCCGCGGTTCCGCGATTACTTCAAGTTCGAGCACGAGGGAAAGCGCGGCGTGTATATCCAGCGGCTCCTCGATTCCTGCACCACGACCGCGGGGTACAGGCTCGACGACATTATGGCCGGCAAATACGGCACGCCAGGCGCTGCGCTGATGCTCTTCCGCACGTATCCAAGAATTCCGTTCTGGGAGCAGATTCACGACAATGAGCCGTTTCACACCGATACCGGGCGCCTGCACGCATACTCCGACGTCCCCGAGGCGATCGAATACGGTGAGAACTTTATGGTGCACCGCGAGGGACCGGAGGCGACGCCTTACTTGCCGAACGTGATTGTCTCCACCAACCCGTATGTGCGCCCGAATGACTATGGTATTCCGTTGGACGCGGAGCACTGGGACGCTCGTACCGTCCGCAACGTCAAGCAGTCATGGACGGACGTGAAGCGCACTCGAAACTTCCTGTGGGAGAAGGGATTCCAATTCTATTGCCTGACGCCCAAGACCCGTCACCGTGTGCACTCATCATGGAGCAACGTCGACTGGCACATGATCTACGACAGCAGCTTCGGCGATCCTCACCGAATTGATCGTCGGGCGCCCTACGTAGGAGAGCACCAACTGCACATGAATCCGCAGGCGGCACGCGATTTAGGCATAAACGAAGGTGACTATGTGTACGTCGACGCCAACCCGGCGGATCGCCCGTATGTCGGAGCCAAGCCGGACGATCCTTTCTACAAGGTCGCGCGACTGATGCTGCGGGCGGTGTACAACCCCGGTTATCCGTACAGCACGGTCATGATGAAACACGCGCCCTATGTGGCCACCGAAAAGAGCGTCAAGGCACACGAAAGCCGTAAGGACGGACGAGCGTTATGCGAGGACGGCTATCAGGCCAACCTCCGCTACGGGTCGCAACAAAGTGTGACCCGTAATTGGCACATGCCCATGCACCAGACCGACACGCTCTTCCACAAGGCCAAGGTGTTCATGGGCTTCATCTTCGGCGGAGAAGCCGACAACCACGCGATCAACACCGTGCCCAAGGAGACGCTGGTCCGGGTGACCAAGGCGGAGGACGGCGGACTGGGTGGGAAAGGCATCTGGTCGCCGGCTACGACCGGTCTGTCTCCGGGAAACGAAAGCGACACCATGAAGCGTTACCTTGCCGGCGGGTTCCTTGGCAGTTACCGCACCGGGAAGGAAGAGGCGTTTGAGGAGTAGCCCCTTGCCCTATGACGATCCTGATCCGACGGACCCGATGACCCTGCACGGCGTGGTCGTCGAAACTGCTGACGATTCGGCCATGCTCGAAATGGCGGAATGTTTCATCGACGCATATGCGCGACTCGGATTCGATGCCAACCGAATCCTGCATATGTTCGACACGCGGGGCTACGCGGGCCCGTTTATGGCCGCTGCGGCGTTGGGCAAGGAACGGATTCGTGAACTGGTGGACTCGGTGCTCGCCCGATGGGGCGGACGCCGCGCGGCGGTTCTCAGTCGTGCGACCGAGAAAAAAGGGGTCAGCTTGACGGTATTGAACGGCTAGTGTGCGGTCTATGTACCGCTCAGGAGGAGTGCTCATGCCATCCGTATATAACTGGCAGCTCGGTCGGCCGATGCGTTACCCGCATGAACAAGCTTCGCCGAAAGAGCAGTTTGCCTTCGTCATCAACATCAATCGGTGCATTGGCTGCCAGACCTGCACGATGGCCTGTAAAAGCACGTGGACGTTCGCCAAGGGCCAGGAGCACATGTGGTGGACGAACGTCGAGACCAAGCCCTACGGCGGATATCCGCAGCACTGGGACGTCAAAGTCCTCGATCTGCTGGAACAGGCCAACCCCGGTAATCAGCAATGGACCGGGCATCCCAACGGCGATACGAAGAAGCCCTACGGCGAGTTTACCGGTAAAGGCGTCTTCGAGTCGCCCGAGTTCGTGGCTCGCGGCGGGCAACCCAATCAGGTGCTCGGTTATCTTCCCACGGATGAGGAATGGCGATTCCCGAACATCCATGAGGACGTACCCCAGGAGGGCCCGACCAAGCCCATGGACTTTGGACAGGGCGCCGATCTATCCAACGGCCAGAAACACCGAGCTTGGTTCTATTATCTCGCTAGGTTGTGCAATCATTGCTCGTACCCGGCCTGTCTGGCCGCGTGTCCGCGCAACGCGATTTACAAGCGGCCGGAAGACGGGATCGTTCTGATCGATCAAAGCGAGTGCCGCGGCTATCGCAAGTGCGTTGAGGCCTGCCCATACAAGAAGTCGCTCTATCGAGGCACAACGCGAACCAGCGAAAAGTGCATCGCATGCTATCCGCGCGTCGAAGGACTCGACCCGGAAACCGACGGTGTGCCGATGGAAACACGGTGCATGGCCGCCTGCATCGGACAGGTACGCATGCAGGGTCTGGTCAAAGTGAACCCCGACAATACGTGGATTGAAGATCGCCAACATCCGCTGTACTACCTGGTTCACGTAGCCAAAGTGGCCCTGCCGCTTTACCCGCAATTCGGGACGGAACCCAACGGATACTACATTCCACCCCGATGGGTGCCGGTGCCCTATTTGACTCAGATGTTCGGACCGGGAGTGGAGCAGGCGATAGAGCGATATCGTCACCCCGATCGTGAGCTCTTAGCGGTTCTCCAGTTGTTTCGGCGTTCCAATCAAATCATCGCTCGATACGAGTTGAAGGAAGGCGAGAAGGTTTACGAGGTTGAACAAGACGGCAAGAAGTTCGAGATGTTCAACGACACGGTCATCGCCTTCAATCGCAAGGGCAAAGAAATGTTCCGCACCCAAGTAGAGGAGCCAATCCATGTTCGACCCGCAAAGCACGCGAACACCATCTGACCAGGCCATTCCAACGCAAGATCGGGCGAGGCTGTATGCATTGCTGGCGAACGCGTGGCGTCATCCTGAGAAGGCTCTAGTCAGCGCGCTGATTGGTCGTGAGGATCGCGGACTCCTGCCGGCACCAAGTGACGGTTTCTCGGAACCTGTGAACGCATCGATCCAAAGTCTGGTAGACACATGCGATCGATTCCGCGATTGCCCCGGGACTGAAGTTCTGGCAACGCTCCGCGCCGAACACGCGCGATGGTTCGGGCACGCCGTTCGTGGAAGTTGTCCGCCCTACGAGCTGGAGTATGGGCACAGCGAGATCATCCAGCAGACGGCGGAGCTTGCGGACCTTTCCGGATTCTACAAGGCGTTTGGATTGGACTTGCAGGATTCGGCATTCGAGCGGGGCGACCACATCTCGGTAGAATGCGAGTTTCTTAGCGTCTTGTGCGCCAAACAGGCATGGGGGCTGAGAGAGGGGCAGGTCGAATTGGCTGAGACTTGTTTGGATGCCCAACGTCTGTTTTTGCGCGATCACCCGGCCCGATGGTCGCCCGCGTTTGCCCATCGGGTCGCGATGGCTGACCCCGAGGGGTTCTACGGTCGGGTTGCCTATCTGACATCGACTTTCATTGAGGGGGAGTGCCAAGCGTTTGGTATTTCTGTGGGTCCGCAGTGGCTTGAGCTGCGGCCGGCAGACCTCGAACGCGACGCTGCCATCGATTGCGACATCCGTGGATGCGGCGGCGCCCCGACCGACCAGCTTGTGCAAATCGAGTTCGGGAGCCGGTCGGCAGCCGGACACGCGACATGATGAAGTTCGAATACGATCCCCAACTCGTCGAACAAGCGACGTTCCTGGCGGCCAGGGGGAATCCGGGGCATGAGTGCGCGATGCACGAACTGTTGGACCCCCTCTACAGAATCGGCGACGCCGAGTTGCGGCAGCGGGCCTTTCGAGAGGCGTACGGCGAGTTGTTCCGACGATTCAAACTCGACCGGATTGTGCCGGTGTATGCGCGGACATTTCCGCTGCTGAGCGGACGACTCGGCCGGTGCATTGTCCGCGAAGCCGAACGCCGCCGCGCACAAAGCGCTGATCTCTACCGGGAGAAGTCGCAACATTGCGAGACGTGCGGCGAACGAGTGCTGATCATCGCGTTGTGTCCCGAATGCCTTTTGGACCAGGTACGCCTTCGTCCCTGGCTGAACAGGCAGTTGCGGCACATCGAGGATATGGTCGACGAACGATTCGCTTACGAGTGTGAGCTGCCCGCTGGGACGGCGGTTCAGCAGAATCTCATGCGCGATCGGTACGCGGTACTTTGGGATATTTTCGTGGAGGGCCGGTTGATTCGCTCAGGAGTATTGGGCAGCAACGGTGTAGGAGGATTGTGGCAGTCCTTCTCCACGGCATTCACATGCGATGGGCGAGCGCCGTCGAATGACGTATTCGAACGGCTATTGGCCGCTGAGAATTTGACACACACACAGCTCATGTCTTGGGCGAGGGAGCCGTGTCACTTGCTGGAGGAGGGGGAAGGGGGAGGCCATGGTGGGAGTGAAAGCGCCGCCGCCTGCGTCATGGCGTAAGAAACGGTTGAGGAGATTTGTCGTTCGCGCGAACTGATGATCGGCGACACCGAGCCCTGAAGCACGACAACGCGAAAGGATAGTCCAGAAAGTGAAGGATGTTCGATGGCCGTAAAGAAACGCGTAAAGCGGACCGACCTACCCGGAACGTTTCAGCGGTTTACAAAGAGGTTCCCTGACATCGCGGATTCCCATGAGGCGATCGCTCGAATGGTGGACAAGAAAGGCCCGCTTGACCGAAAAACCTGCGAGTTGATCAAGCTCGGAATCTCCATTGGCGCGGGGTTGATGACGGCGACGCAAAGCCATGCACGCCGGGCGCGGCAGGAAGGGGCGTCGCTTGTCGAGGTCGAACAAGCCGTCCTCCTGACGATGAATACCTGCGGCTTTCCACGGACCGTGGCCGCGTGGCAATGGGTCCGGCAGGGCTGGCGGTGCAGTTCGCCGTAGCGCTCGGCCAGTTCGCCGGTGGCCATGCCGTCCAAGGCGGCGATTTCCGTTGCGATGTCATGCATCAAGCGGCTCCTTTCATCGAAGGATTTCCGAGACGCGGCACGTTAAAAGGCGGGTCGCGGAGCCACACTGAGCCTCGTTTCCGCCGGAACATCAAGGCCATTTTGGGGCGCTTCCGAAACTGTTTGACGGGGGCCTGAATCGGCCACTTTGGCCACTCGGACGCGGCGCAGGACGCCACGCGCGAGGATGCCGGCGACTTCGAGACGGCGCTGTTCGGCTGTCATGCTTTCGGGGTCGGTCGTCGAGATCATGGCAAGGTTTCCAGGGAGGCGTCTATGCTTGTGCCCTCTCTGGTTACCTATGCCATCCGTCGCCGCCGGACCGACAGACGTTGATCGGTGGATAGGCGATACGCGAAGGTCGCGGGCGCAACCACCCCGGTTGCGAGCGCTAAGCGGAGACAACCACCTGATAACCCGAGCCTACGGTTCTCTCCGGCGTGGAAAGACTTTGGGCTAAGACCGGCAGATCAGGCGGCCAGGAATAATGATGCAGTTATCTCTGGTGGTGAATCAGAGACCTTGGCCGAGGCGGACGGGGATCGTAACCCCTTTGCGGACAGTATGTAAAACGCGAAAGCGCCGACGCTTGGTCGCATCGGCGTTCAGCGTGAACCACGGGGCCGGCGCGTTTTGCAACGGCCCGAAAAATAGCGGGGGCTGGATTCGAACCAGCGACCTCCGGGTTATGAGCCCGACGAGCTGCCAACTGCTCTACCCCGCAATCATGCAACGCACGATAGCCGGTCTTACGCGGAGTGTCAACGGAGCGTTTTGACGGTTGGACGCTTGGCCGCGACCATGGGCGGCCATGCGAATTCTGGTGATTGGCGGCGGCGGGCGCGAACATGCCTTGGTGGACCGTTTGGGCAGGTCGCCGCGCGTCGAGAAAGTTATTTGCGCCCCCGGCAACGCCGGGACGGATGCTGCCGCCGAAAACATCGCCATCTCCGTCGGCGACCACGATGCGCTTGTCAAGCTCGCAAAAGACCGCCGCGTGGATCTCACCGTGGTCGGCCCGGAGGCGCCGTTGTGCGCGGGGATCGTCGATCGGTTTCAGGCAGCGGGTCTTCGCATCTTCGGCCCTGCCGCCGCGGCGGCGCGCATCGAGGGCGATAAGGCCTACGCCAAGAAATTGATGAAGCTCGCCCACGTCCCGACGGCCGAGGCACGCATTTTCCAGCGGTTCAACGAGGCCAAGGCCTACGTTGCTACCCGCGAAACGGGGTTAGTGGTGAAAGCCGCAGGGCTGGCCGCAGGAAAAGGCGTGATGGTGTGCCCCGATCCCGCCGACGCGCTGCTCGCCTTGGAACGCTTCATGGCGGCCCGCGAGTTCGGAACAGCCGGCGATACCGTGGTCGTCGAAGAACTTCTAAAGGGTCCGGAGCTGTCGGTACATGCGTTGGTCGACGGCCAAACGATCTACGTCCTCGAATCAGCTCAAGACCACAAGGCAATCGGCGACGGCGACACCGGTCCCAACACCGGCGGCATGGGTGCCTACAGCCCCGCTCCCGTGGCTACGCCGGGGGTCCTTGCCCTCGTCGAGCGCGATGTCCTTGTCCCCATCGTCGACGCGTTACGCAATGACGGAGCGCCGTATCGCGGCGTATTGTACGTGGGGTTGATGCTCACCGCGGGCGGACCGAAGGTGCTGGAATTCAACTGCCGATTCGGCGATCCGGAGACCCAGGTCATCCTCACGCGGCTGGACTCTGACCTTGTGGACCTTTTGGACGCCGTGGTCGATGGTCGGCTCAACGAGGCCGACGTTCGATGGACCTCCCAAGCCGCGGTCTGCGTGGTAATGTCCTCGAAAGGCTACCCCGGAACGTTCGAGTCCGGTAAAGTGATTGAGGGACTTGATGCGGCGGCAGGCCTGCCCGGCGTGCAGGTCTTTCACTCCGGCACCAAACGAATCGAACACCTGACGGTAACCGACGGAGGACGAGTGCTCGGCGTCACCGCGCTGGGCGACGACATCGCCGACGCAACGCGCCGCGCTTATGCCGCGGTCGAGAGAATCCATTTCGACAACGCCTACTATCGCCGCGACATCGCCACCAAGGCCATTCGAAGCACTGTTGTGTGAGCCGGAAAGGGCAGACGGGCCCGGCGAGTTCCGCCTACGCATAAACCCGCAAAATCTTGGGGAAGCTGCTATTCCGGCTCGCCCAGGCCGAGCGCTTTGAGTATCCCCGCGGCGGCGCCGATATCCAGAGTCCTCGTGGCCGGCGTGGTCACGCGGGTCGCGTTCAACAGGTCGGGATCGATGGCTCCTCCGCGAAGCGAGACTGTCACAGTCCCCTTCATCTCCGCCACGTCGCTGACGGAAAAGGACCTTACCGCCCCGGCCTTGGGGTCGTACACGATGCGAAATGTTCCACCAAGAAGGTCGTCGAGGTCCGAATCCTCCATGTCGATGTCGCCATCGACATCCTTGCCCATGGCCTGCGCCCCGATTTCGATCAGGTTGCGAAGCGATTCCGTGTCGCGCAGTGGGATGGTGACCAGGACGGTCCCGTCATTCTGTGATACAATCTCCGCCCCGACGGCCGACTGCGAGCGCATCACCTCCTGTACGAACTTGGCGACCTCTCCGCCCGCGACCGTACGGATTTTAGCCAGTTTCAGCTCATTGCCGAGTTCCAGTTTTTCGCGGGTCAAGTCCGGCGGCAGGGTCAGCAGCAACTGCGAACCGGGCGGTATGATCGCTCCAAGGATGGTCTGAACGTTGGGGTCGGGAACTTGCAACTTGCGCAACAGAATCCACCCACCCGCATCGGACAAGGCTAGAGTAGCATCGACCTCGATGGGTAGAGGCTCGTTGGCGTCGGCGATCACTGCTTGCAGGTCGCCGGCGACGGCTGTGTCCGAGATTTGAAGACGACCGCTGACAGTGACCTCATCCATCGTAACCGACTCGATCACCACTTCGAGCAAGTCATCGTCTTGGACCTGTTGAGCCAGGTGGGCGAGGACGGTGGCTGCCTGCACCGTCGGTCCGCTGTTCAGGGGGAACAGCAGCGTGACGGCCAAGCCCAAGGACGCTGCCAGACCCAACGTGGACAGCAATGCCGGCCCGCGAAAACGAGGTCGTCTCCGCCTGTTCATTTGGATGTCCGCGTTTTCTAGGATCGCCGTACAACGGGCCCGCGAGTCGTCGACTTCGCCGACCTGCGCGCGCAGTCGCTCGCCGACTCCGATCAGGTTTTCGTGAAAGTACCGGTCGGCATGGTTACCACTGGTCATGATCGCACCATCCTTCTTTCATTCCTCGCGCATGGCCGCCCGCAAGCGCCGCCTGGCGCGATAGAGTCGGGTTTCGACGGTCTTTGGCGATACACCCAGCTCCTTCGCCAGGTCCGCGTGCGACCGCCCGTCAAAATAACATGCAAAGATCAACTGCCGGTCGGCCTCGCTCAGAGTTGCCACAGCGGAGGTCAGTTGGGCGATCGTCTCGGTCGCGGCCAGACGCTCCGCGGGCAGTGGACCGGATTCCATTGCCTCGACGAGCGCACCCTGCTGTTGCAGATGGTCAATCGAAAGCAATCTCCCTTGTCGGCGCTGCCTTCGCCAATGTCTGCGAAGCAAGTTCTTAGCGATTCCGTGCAGCCAAGCCTCGCAAGCATCGTCGCCATATGGAACTCTGCGACATCTTGAGGCCTCAAAACAGGCTTGTTGTAGCAAGTCATCGGCCGTGTTTTGGTCACCGCCTACGCGATGCACGAGGTAACCGTGGAGTGTGGCGTAACAGTCCATTAAAACTCTGCGAAGGCGCACCTGCTGCGGCTCGTCAACGGGCATGACCGTTCCAACTTCGACCGCCGCTAAACCAACGCCATCCACCGCCAGCCTCCGGTCAGAACTTCGCGCATCCAGGGTTCTTATGCCCGCAAAATGTCGCGCCCCTCACGGATTCGACGGGTTTCGACAGTTCGACCGCCACTAATTCCGACGCGATCCATAAGAACAAGCCTTGCTTGGTCGGATTCACAGAAGGCCTGTCAAGGCCAGGTCGATGGCGCCGATACATGGGTTGACGCATCCGGGGAGAAAAATGTGGACGAAAACCAACCGCTGAGCAGGTGAAAACTCAAAGGCATCAACGTCCGATAAACCAGTATTGGCCGGGATGTTTCAAGTTCTTCAAGGGTAGAGTCGCTCGGATAACACACTTTGAGTTTCGCAGCAGGGTTGGAATATCGGTCGCACCATTGCCATATTGCGTACTTTACTCCGAGTGAGTTTGGGCCATAACATCACCGCGGGACGATGGCTTGTGCGTTGAGAGCAAGCCGCCGGCGTGGTGGGGCTTGCGTGCCACGATTTTTTGGGGGAAGAGGCGTGAACGGGCGCGGTTGACACGTCCCGGTAAGTTCCGATTCACGACTCGTCCGTTAGTTAGAACCAACGCTAAACATCCGGTCGTTCGACAGGAACGCTGGATGCGCGTTCGGGGCGAGTGTCGTGCGAGTCGTCAGGCGAAGCGGGTTGGGGTATCGCTTGTAGAAAAGGTGAAAGTAATGCGAAGTATTAAACTGCGAACATGGGGGTTGATCGCGGTAGCGGCTTGGGCGACGGGCCCGAGTATAACATCAGCCGAGCGGCAGGGGCGGGTCGTTCCGCGCACCTCGATGAGAGTGCTTCGCGACGTTGAGGCTGCGCCGGCCATCGCATCCTCGTCTTCCTCCGTTTCCGCTTTCCAGTTACCGGAGCCGCAGGCGTCGTCTGAACTTCGTCGCTTGAGTGCGTCGGGGGGCGTGGCCGGTGCGCCGGTCGGCAGCACGCGGGTATACAATAACGAAATCGCCGAAATCGTAAATTTCTATCCCCCACGCTCCAATCAGCGCATGGCCGACGACCTCACGCTGGCCGGCGGGCCTTGCAATGCCGTGTATTACAGCCTTGCGGTGGCCGGGCTGGTGAGCCTCGGACCGCCGACGACGTACAACGTCCACACTGAGCTATGGGCCGACGATCCCTGTCTTGCGAATACGTGTGTGGGAGGGACGAATGCCGCGCAAGCCTGCACTAGCGACGCCGGCTGCCCCGGAGGAGGGCACTGCGCGAGCGCGACCGCCATTGCGGATACTTCGGCAGACTTTACAGGCGTCGCGCGGGACGACAATGTTTATTTGTTAGAGGCGGAGTTTACCGAAGGGGCAGTCTCCATCCCTGGGACGGTGTGGCTGGCGGCGACGTTTTCCACGAATAACGCCGGTTGGATCGTCGGCGGGCCGGCGGAGACTGGATCTACTCAAGACTACTTCTCCGAGAACGATACCGACCCCAACCCGGACATTTGCGCTCTGTACAATTTCACGTGTATGCCCGAACCATGCACCCCACCCTTTGCGGGCTTCTGGGCGGACGTTTATTGCGAGACGACCGTTCCTCCCAACGGGGCGTGTTGCGACGGGACGAACTGTACGCAGACGACGCAAGTGGATTGTGCGTCGCCTAGCGTGTGGCGGGGGGCGTTCACGACATGTCAGCCCAACGCCTGTTTAACCGGCGCCTGTTGCACGGGGGTGGACTTCGAGGAATGCACGGACACGAATGAGCCGGGCTGTCCGAGCGGACTTTTCCGGCCGGGGACGGTCTGTCTGAACGATCCGTGCGGCTTAAACTTCGAAGTCTATAGGAATGACTTCCCGACGGGCATCTTCAACGTCATCGACGAGAACACGAAATTCGGCGACGACTTGACCTTGGGCGCGGGCGCTCCCTGTCAATTGGCGGCCTACGAGGTGTTGATGGCCGGTGACGACACGGCCCCTACGTTTGACGCCCGTGTGGAGTTGTGGACCAACAACGACCAAGGGACGCCGACCGTGGACGACGACGACATCCCTCAAGCCGTCATTCCCGGTACACAACGTGATTTCATCGGCCGTGGGGCGAACTTCTCGCTTCAGCGGCTCTTCGCCGGGCCGTTTGCCGCCTTGGAATTGCCCAAAAAAGTCTGGATGGTGATCAGCACCAGCACGAACAACGCCGGTCCCATCTTCGCGGGTATTGCGAGTATCGGCTTCAGTCAGGACGGCTTTGCCGTCTTCAACGATCCGGGCGGTCCGAACGCGTGGACGGGGCCATTCCAATTCCCGCCCAATGGGTACGACCCCACCAACTGTCCGGGAGCGGGTTGCGTTCCGGCGGGCAGCTTCCGGGCGATCGTGTGGTGCGAGGGTGAGCCGCCGATGGGGGCGTGCTGCAACGATATTCGCGGCACCTGCGCGGACAATGTTCTGTCGACGGCCTGCGACGGAAGATGGATGCAGGACGCGACGTGCGATTCCAATCCGTTTCAACCGTCCTGCGGCACGCACGCTTGCTGCTACCCCAACGCCCTCAACCCCGACGCGGTGGTGTGCCAGGACCTGACGCCCGAAGAATGCGCCGGGCCGAAGTTCGAGGGTTCGTCCGCTCCGGGTTTGTTCTGCGTGGACGTAACCTGTCCCAGGACCGCGTGCATCAACCGCGATGGGAATTGCTACGAACAGCACGGCACCACCGGATGCGACAGCGCCTTTTGCTGCGAGAAAGTGTGCGCCGACACTCCCGCCTGTTGCAGCAGCGTAACGGGCGCGACTTGGAGCTCCGTTTGCGCCGCACGGGCACGAGTCTTGTGCTCGCCGGACCACTGTGCCGATGCGTTGCCCCTATCGAGCGAAGGGACATACGCGTTTGACAATACCTCGGCGACGACCGACGGTCCGGGACATTCGGGGTGCGTAAACCTCGGCGGCGACGAGCAGATTGAAAAAGACGTGTGGTATTGTCTGACCGCTCCTTGTACCGACACGGTCTTCGTGCGGACCTGCGGGCAGACCACGGTGGACACGAAGCTGGCGGTCTATGACGGATGCACCTGTCCGCCTGGCGACGCGGCCCTGCTCGACTGCGGAGACGATCGCTGCGGAGATCCCCTACCCTTGCAGTCGACGGCGGTATTTCACGCCGTGGCCGGTCAGAGCTATTTGATCCGCCTGGGGAGCTACCCGGCTAATCCGCCCGAAACGGGGACCGGTTCGATGACCATTGGCTGCGGACCGCCGATTCAGCCGAGTTGCGGTGGAGCGGGGGGTTGCTGCAACGCCGAGGACCCGACCGTACCCGGATGTCTTGACGGAGCCTGTTGTGAACTGGTATGCGGATGCGACTCCTACTGTTGTGAAACGACGTGGGACACGGACTGCGCCACGACCGGGTTGGGCGGTTCCGGTTGCGGGGCGGACGTGCTGTGTCCCGCGCTGTGCGGAAACTGCCCCGCGGGTACCGTTACATTTAACGATCTTCCGCCGGAGAAGCCGGAGATGACAGACATTCTCGACGCCGGCCGGCCCTTTCCACCGGACGATTCGACCAATCGACTTGGGGTCAAGACCATTGAGGTCACCGCCCCTCCCGGCGCCGATCTGCTCGGATGCTGGTCGGTCTGTGAGACCGTGGCGGCCGGGGCCGCGAACGGCATCGCGAACATCACGGACAACGGTGGCGGGCAGTTCACCATCAACTTGGCCCGTCCGATCACCACCGGGGCCGTCACGAAGATCACCTACTTGGGCAACGGTTCGTTCGCCCGTTACATCGCTCATCCCGCGAACTTGAACGTCGACGGGTCTGCCAACGCGACGGACGTCGGGGTCTTGGTGAATGCCCTCGAAGGGACGGCACCGCTGCCGTTGGGGCTCCTTAGCGGCGATGTGGACCGTAGCGGCGCCGTTACGCCGGCGGACGTATTGGACGCGGTCGGTCTATTGATCGGTGAGGGGGCCTACCCATACACGATCGACAACCCTACGCTCAAACCCGTGCCGAACGTGAACTGCCCGTAAGCGCCGGTTTTCGATTCGGGTTGGGCGGATGATTATTCGGGCTGTTGGGGGCCAATCGAGAACTCCACCCACGCGTCCCGCGTCTGCCGATGGGGTCGTCAACAAGCCCGTTCCAACGACTGGCGCCATGCGCGTTTGCGTGGATATGTTGAATGTTCGGGCGCCGCGCCAACCGCGTGCATGAGTTATGACGAGTACCAAAGCTTGCCATCCAATCGAACTCATGGCCACGCAGGCGTAGACCATGCCGCTCGCCCGATCCGCGATCGGACGCTTTGCTTGGCGCTTCCACGCGCCCAGCCGCTCAACGGCGTCCGCGGTGATGCAACGCTGACGCCGATGGGCGGCGATCCGCAACCTATGAAAAAGACAGGGACTTACGATGCTCCGGTGGGCAATGCAGCGCATGAAAACGCGGGCTGTCTCCAACCCGCGCTATCACCCCCAAGGGGATTCGAA
>Ga0326597_10005170_pt1 | contig 18159 bp, 14 predicted proteins | sample RVTome_12_FD_203789 | JGI IMG/M metagenome (GOLD analysis project Ga0326597, IMG submission 203789) | Soil microbial communities from uranium-contaminated site in the Upper Colorado River Basin, Wyoming, United States - RVT100D185 | ecosystem: Environmental > Terrestrial > Soil > Contaminated >... | reverse complement strand
CGCAACCGCATCACACCACCTCCGTCCGGCTGGCCTGCGTGGCGCTCATCGTCTGGGTTCCTTGATTAGGCCGTCCAGCGCGCGAGTGCATCGGGGAGTTCGCGGATATGGGCGACCGCAAATCGCGAGACACGGCGCTGCGGACGCGTCTTCGACCTGACGGCGGTCGGACCAGCGGGCAAGGAGCGGTTTCTCGTGCTGCTCGCGCGCCGGAGTCCACGAGGCCAAGGCTTCGGCGAGGTGACCCGTGGACTCCGATGCCCCTCGGCCCCCTTCAGGTAGGCACCTCGGCCAATTCTCTAGCGCGAGCGCGACACGCTTGAAACTGCCACCGGCTGGGGCGCAGCCCGCTTCTCGTTGTCGCAGAAGAGCCGAAAGGCGACACGCACGGTGCATCTTCCCGCGGTCGGCAAAGCTCGGGCGAAGACGCTGGCCGTGATGGTAGCCCGGAGCGAAAGCGCGGACCTCTACTGAGACCGGCCGCCGTTCGCAGCCCAGCTGTAGACGGGCTGATCGTCGGTTTCTGGACGGGTGTCGGACGCCGCGGCGAGGCGAGGCCGCCCGCCGATGCAACCTCGCCAAGCGATTCCGACCCGCCAGAGTGTCGGATCTCGGGTCATGCGCTCGAGTTTCGCCCGCACATGCGCGCCCGCGAAGACGAAGATCGCCTTGTCCGCGGTCAGGAAGACCTCGTGCCGGGTGAGGCCAAGCGCCGCCGGGTCGAACGGTGGGCCCTGCGCCACCAGCTCCTTCGCTTGCGCCATCCGATCCTTCTTCAAGGGAACGATCACCGCCACCTCCTCGCCATTGTCGGCGTGCTCGGTAGCGAGCGCGACGAGCAGATCGACGAGCTCATGCAGGAGACCGATGCCAAACGGCTCGACCTGAACCGGTGGCCCATCCTGGCGCACGAGCAGCAGCGCCGGGCGCCCGTTCAGGAGCTCCTCAGGGCCGCGACCGATCCGCACCTCGACGAGCTCGGCGTAAGGGACGCTCAGCTGGAGCCGACCGTCTGCGGTCCGGCCCTCGAGCTGCAGCCGATCCTGGTCGATAACCAACGCCCCGGCCGCTCGCGCTCCCAGCCCAATCCGGAAGGCTACGGCGTAACGGGCAGGGCTCTGCGGGCGAGGGTTCATCGAACGAGTATCGGCCCGACGGTCACACCTCCCGTCCGGAGCCAGCCGCCGACGTGCACGGGGAAACTACGGATCGACGCGGCGCTCGCGCGCGAGTTGTCCAGTCATCGAAGGCCAGCGGGCCGGGAGCCAGGGTCGTCCGTACCGCAGCCTGCGTCCCAGTACGTCTGAGTATTCAGTGTCGCGCTTCCGCCATTTCGCGACAGCGGTGCATTGAGCGTGCTCCCGGGCTGAGCCTCGGACGCGGGATCGAGCTCTGACGGGTGCTACGTCCGCGTGACGTCTCTGTAAGAGGCAGTCTCCGCACGGACGGGCCAGGCCGTAACCGCTTTCCCGCTGGCGTTCCGCTCGCAGCCGTGCGCCAGCCGGTGCAGGTAGACTTGCGTCAACCCTACGGTACGAGAGGGAATCTCGTCCGCCTCGGGAGGCTATCCCGACTGTTGATAGGAGGCTCTGATGGCGACATCGGCGCACTACGACGAGGCTCGCCTTTGGCTTGCTGACGTGCTCGGGCAGAGTGGGTCGTGGCGGCAGGAAAAGGCACGCGAGTACCCGGACGATCCTCGCAACACCCGCGCGTCCACTGCGCTCTACGCCGCCGCCGCCCACGTGCAGGCCGCGCAGGCGCATCCGGGAGTGCAGCGGATCGCCGAACTCGTGCATGACGCGAACGCATCCGGCATTGACCTCGTCGGGCCGAGGCGTGACAACGCCTTGCCCGGACAGGAGAGCGAGCGTGTCGCCGCCCGCTACTTCTTCGATCACTTCGCCGGCAACCCTGACGTTCGCTCACACGACGAGCTCATCGACGAGCTGTATCTCGCGATGTTGCGGGACCTCCGCCCCCGCGAACACACGCTTACGTCGCCGCTCGGGAAGCGCATCCGCCGCGACGAGCCGGCAGTCGAAGAGACCAAAGATCCACTCGCCGCTTTCAGCCATCTGCTCTCAGAAGACCTTGCGCAGCGCGAGCTGACAACGAAAGTGGCGCAGCTCACCGGGATCAGCGCTCTGCTCGTCGGCCTGGCGAGCACAGCGATCACGGAAGCCGACGCGGACGGACGCATCAGTCAGCCCTTCCGAGAAACGCACCTGCCGCTCGCCCGCAAGCAACTGCACATCGCGACTACGGCGCTCGCGGCGCTCGGAGGGCCCGAGCTTGAGAGCGCGCGCAAACTCGTCACGGAACCACCGCAGTTCAAGGCGGCGACGATCACTGCAGTGCTCTCGGCGCTCGATGAGGTGAACGCCGAGCTTGAGACCCTGAGGAACTGACACCGCGCCGCCCGGGTCGGCCGGTGCGTGCGTGCCGGCCGACCCTCAGGCCGGCGACGTCCTGCTTCACCGGCCTACGCGAGATGGAAGTAGAGCGCGTAGAGAAGAGCGACGGCGGGGTTCGAGCTGTGCACGCTGACGTCAGAGGGGACGTCGAGCAGCGCTTCCGAGTAGTTGAAGAGGATCTTCACGCCCGCCCCGCTGAGCGCGTCTGCCGCATCCTGAGCGCTGTCGGCGGGCACCGCGAGCACCCCGACGATGATGTTGCGCTCCCGACAGACCTCGGCCACGTCCGCGATCGAGCTGACCGCGAGGGCTCCCACCTGCTGGCCCACCTTCTCCGGGTCGTTCTCGAAGATGGCGGTGATCGTGATGCCGTGCTCGGCGAAGATCGGAGAGCTCGCGATCGCGCTCCCGAGGCGGCCTGCACCCACGAGCGCGATGTGGTGCTGACCCTGCGTGCGCAGGATCGTGCGGATCTCGGCGAGGAGCGCGTCCGTCCGATAGCCAACCCCGCGCCTTCCGAACTTGCCGAAGGCGGAGAGATCGCGCCGGATCTGGGTCGCGTTGATGTTCGTGTATTCCGAGATCTCCCGCGACGAGATCCGCTCCTTCCCCATCTTCCGCGCCTGGGTCAGGACCTGCAGGTAGCGACTCAAGCGGGCGGCCACCCCCACCGTCAAGCGCTCGGCCACGTGCCACCTCTCCTCACGGCTTGTAACAGACCCTCACGATTCTGCCAGCGGCGCTCCCTCTCGGAAGGCACGCTCGGCCCGGCGCTCCTTTCGAGAAGCGCTAGCCCCGGCGGTCCAACTCCCGCGACGTGCGAAGTCAGAAGAGGATCGAAAGCTCAAGACTGGGTGGTGTCCGTCGGAGGCTCGCTTCGAATCCTCGCAGAGGCGGCCTCCGGCGTTTCGCCAACCCTCCCCGTTGGGTTGCGTCGCGTCGGAGCTGAGCAGAGGTCTCTGATCCTCGGGACCGGCCGCAGGAGAAAAAGCCCGCACTTTGGAGAGATGGCGGCGATCCGGCGCTTGCAGCGCGCCAGCTGATCACATAGCGTCCTGCGTGCACCGAGCACGGAGCGCGACTAGGTCGAAGCTCAGCTTGAGGGCTCTACGCGGAAGCGGACGGTCAGTGGGCTGAGTGGACGAAAGCGCCACCCGGCTCGGTGAACTCTTTCCTGTTCGTCGCAGAAGAGCCTCTATGAGGGAGGGCCGTGGGTCAAGGCGCCGCTGGCGGCGGTCGGGGTCGCGGGCTCTGGGTTCTGGGGGTCGAGCGACGCTCATTCCTCTATGAGGGAGGGCCGTGGGTCAAGGCGCCGCTGGCGGCGGTCGGGGTCGCGGGCTCTGGGTTCTGGGGGTCGAGCGACGCTCATTCCTCGCAGTTCGCGCTCAAGCTCGTCGATCTGCTCGTCGAGCGTGTCGATCAGGGCGAGGCTCGCCTGCACCGTCTCCCGCCAGGGCTCGGGCAGCTCGAGGCGGGTGAGCAGGGCACGGCCCTTCTGCGTGAAGAGGTTGGCGCTCGGGCGTGCGTGGCCATGGGCGATCAGCGTCTGGTGGATCCGGTTCTTGAGCATCGTGCGGTGCTTGACCAGATGCATTCGGAAGCGGGCCCGCTCGCGCTCTTGGCGCACGGCCGGGTCGGGCAGCCACACCTCCGGTATCAGGTCGCGGCGGGCGAGCTCGGCCAGCACCCAGGCGTCGATGCGGTCGGTCTTGCAGGCAAGCGGGGCGAGCGCCGCGCGCGCGCTGCGCATCGGCGAGGCGCACGTCCCAGCCCGCCAGCTCGAGCTGGTCGTGGATGAAGCGGGCGCCGTTCATACTCTCGACGACGGCGAGCACGTTCCCTTCCCCCAGTCGATGCACCAGCTGGGCAAGCCCGTCCGGGTCGGGCGGGACCGCGCCCGCGCCGACCAGCGTTCCGTCCGCGCGGCAAGCGTGCCAGTCAAGACGCTTGCGGCTGAGGTCGAGTCCGGTGTAGATCTGCATCTGAGCCTCCTCGGGTTGCGACCAATGGACGGACGCAGTTTCTCTCGGGGAGGCCCTCCCTCATCACATCCGAGGTGCGACACGCAGGGTGTCCGACGCGACCCGCCGTTCGATCCGAATCGAGTGATCAGGGTCCAGTTAGCGCGGCTGTTCCGATGTCGCGAAGCGTCCTTCCCTGGCCATCCTTCCACTCCAGTCGTCCGTTCGCCGTGCGCCCCAGGACAACGCCCGCCGCCGTCGACGGCGAGTTGAACAGGAAGTCGCGGGTGAAGCGAAGACTTTCCCCTTCGTCCACAAGCGTCCCTTCGGCGAGAAGTTGCTCTCGGATGTCGAGCATGTAGCGATGGATGGAGGGAACTGTCGCCTTCCTCGCCAGCGAGCCGGCGAAGACGATAAACCCATCCGGCGTGTCGGCTCCCTCGGCCTGCGCGTGTGGTCCTCCTGCCCTCAGCCGCTGGCTCACCTCCTCTGCGATCCGCTCGAAGGCCTGCACATCGAGAACCGGGAACAGCACGAGCATCTCGTCCAGGAAGACATCCATCTCCGCCGCTTCGGCCTCGGACAGGGAAGGAGCACCTGGTGCGTTCGCGTTGTCGACTTCGCATCGTCCAACCTCAGAGGCGAGCGTCAGGAGGCGGGACTCGAGGTACCGGACGTGGGCCTTGTTGAGGTTCTGGTCCTCACTTGTGAATACGACCGCTTTCGTCCAAAAGTCCTTGCTCGCCTGATGCTGATCGAGTCTCTTCGCGAGCACATCAGCTTCGCCAACGTAGACCCGTTGGCGATCGGCCACCGTCTCTGACGGCCCGACGAGGACGTACACGCCAGGTCTCGTCAGCTCAACTCGTGTCCGTGCCTGCGCGTACCCGCTCCGAGGCACGACCAGTCCAAGCCCAGTCCAGTTCGACTTCTCGACGAGCAACAGCCCGTCCGGTGTCCCTTCCACAAGGAACAGTCGGATCGAGACTCCGCGACTGCGAGACGCCATCGGTTGATCATGCACGAGCTAACGCCGGGCGTCGTGTTCTGGCGGAACTGCGACACGCTCCCGCGATGGCGCTGATCCCGCTGAGCTACTAGCAGATCCAGGGCATCGCGGACCCGTCGAACAGCACCTCGATCGACGCCTCTCCGTAGCGTTCGACAAGCACACGGTGCGCCTGATCGAGCCGCGGCGGCAGTTGCCTGCTGTGGCCGGCACCTGGAAGGGCCGGGCGGAACCGGTCCCTCCAGGCCTTCGGGCTAGCAGTTCGCGGTCGTCGCGCCGAAGCCACCCTCACCGAAGGAGAGCGGCGCGCCGACGGTGATCGGAATGACCCCCGAGATCGGGCCTCCGTTCGTGGCCGAGGCCGGCGTCGAGTTCGTCTGGTTCGCGCCCGCAACCGTGTTGTCGACGTGGCACGACAGACCGAGCAACGGCGTGACGCCATGGACGTGTGCAGACGCTGTTGCTGGTATGGCGAGGCCCGCGGCGAGCACGAGCCCAAACAGAAGCCTCTTCATGTCTCTCCCCTCATCGATTTCCAACCCGCGAACCAACAGTACGCATCGCAGGCCGAGGTGGATTGGCCCTGAATGGTCGCACTCTCCTCGTATGGTGCTCGGCAGTGCGCACGACCGCGTATCCGGTGGGCTGGAAGGGACATAATCGCCCGAACTCGTCCGGGTGTCAGAAGGCCTGGATTCCTGGATGTCGCAGAGTGCGGGAAGTGCGACGCCCGGATTCCGGACTGCGAGACCCCGAGCCAATGAGTGCGGCGAAGCGCGCCGTATTCCCCGTGTCGGTGGGCCTCATTGACGGAGTTGGTTGACGGTGCTCGACATGTCGCGATTCGGTCTAGCGATGCGGGTTCGCGCTGCGCGCGGGACGGCGTGAGGGCCGTGACGGCACCGTCACGGGGGGCAGACGCGCAGGCACGCCGTGACGCCGAACGAACAGCGCTTCTTCCCTGCAGGCATGCGGGATCGAGCTACGCATGTGACGACGTGACGACGGTCGGCAGCATCGTCAGGACGCGGACGCTGCGCGCTGAAGGGTGCCGTCAGGACGTGGACGCTCACCGGGAGCTGACGGCAAGGGCTGACGGTACGTTGCAGCGTACGATTTCGGCTCTCAGACTAGGGTTGCGCCGGATCGGTTGACGGCATGACGGGGTTGACGGGTGCCGTCAGCGACTGGACGCGGAGCTGAGGCGAGGCGCTCGGGGCGGCATCGGCCGCTTGATGCACAAGAGAGTCGGGCTTGGGGTGCCGGGCCGCCCTTCCTGGATGCGCAGAGCCATCCTCGCTCGAGGATGGCTCTGCCTCTGGCTGACACGCGGTTCTACTTGAGCTGGAAGTAGGCGACGTGGATCGTGCCGTCCTTCAGCACCAGAATAAGCTGACGGCACGTGTTCGCCCACGCCTTGTTCGTCTTCCAGACGTACGTGTAGGTATCGGTGTCGCGGTCGTAGGAAAGGCCGCTCTTGCCCGCTGTCGTCGCCTCGATGCTGTCGGTCGAAGTGGCCGAAGGGCAGGCGATCGCGACTGACTTTGGATAACCAGCCGCGAAGATGCCGAGACCCTGATTCCCGCTCAGGCTGAACTTCACCGGAACGCCCTGCCCCGCCTTGACCGTGTTGAACACAGGCGCGTTGTCGACTGGCTGGAAGAAGCCGGTGAAGCTCCAGGTCCTGAGATCAAGGCCTAGCACTACAGCATCATGGTCTGAGGAGCGATATGCGTTCGGCTCGTAGATCGCTTCCTGCGCGAGCGGCTTGAAACTCGTGTCGTAGTCCAGGAGATCGGGCTCGTCCGCGTTGATGTGCCACTCCGTCGCGCCGGTCACCTGCGCCGTGAGCGTTGGGGATGCAAGCGCGTGGTCGAGATAGCCCGCTTGACCGTCGAAGACGAACGAGTACGCGAATGCGCCCCCGTACTTGGCGACGAGGTTCGTGAAGTCGTCAGTCGTCCCCGTCGTATCGTCGGCACCCAGCTTGATCGCGTCGATCGGATCCTCCTTCGCATAGGAGTTGAGATCGCCCATGATCAGGAAGTCCGCGTCCCCGCTCCCGGTCGGATCGGTCGCGAGCCAGTCCACGAGCGCCTGCGCGGCCAGCGTGCGCGTCCCGTTGCAGTTACCTTGGCCGTCACCCATGTCGGGGTCGCCGACGTCGTCGCAGGCAGACCCCTTCGACTTCAGATGGTTGACGACGACAGTGAAGCGGGCGCCGGTAGCGTTCTCCTCGAACGTCTGCGCCAGGGCGGGACGGCTCTTGGTGTCGATGAAGCGGGGATCATCGCTGCTATCCAGGATCTGGAACGCGCCGACCGGGGTCACGTCAGCGGGCTTGTAGATGAGACCCACCCGGATTGCGTCGGTGCCGATCACGCCCGTGTTGATATACGCGTAGGTGCCGGCGCCAAGCTGCGCGTTCAGGCCAGCGACGATTCCGTTCGTCGCGTCGCCGAGGGGATCCACGCCGGTCGTGTTCTCGAGCTCGTTGAGGCCGATGATGTCGGCGTCCAGCCCCGCAAGTGCAGCCAGGAGTTTGTCTCGCTGGCGCGTGAACTCCGTTGGCTGGTCGAAGTCGGCGCCCCGGCACTCAACGTTCTGCGCTGGGCCGCACTTGTTGTCCAGCGGATTGCCCGTCGGGTAGTCCTGCGTGAGGAAGAAGTTGAGTGTGTTCATCGCGGCGACGCGGAGGTCGCCGCCGACTGCGTCGGGCGAGACCGGTCGCAGGTTCGCCGTTGTGTAGGTGGCCGGCCCGGTCGGCTGGATGCGGTAGAGGCCGAAGTCGAAGCCGAGGACGCCGACTGTGTTCTGCACCGTGTCTCCGCCTCGGAAGCGGTTGTTAAGGGCAAAGCTCCCGCCGTTGGGATGGCGCACCGAGTCCGGATTTTGGACCCCGAGCCCGTCGTCGAGCGTGATCCGGCTAAGGCTGTTCGCCAGCGTCCGGGCAAGTGCGGGAGCGCCCGGCTCGTCGATCGCAGTTCCCGTAAAGGGGCGCGATTCGCCGGTGAGCGGCAGGGCAAGCACGAGCTCGCCGAAGCGCTCGTAGTTGAAGTATTCGGAGATCACGAGCGGCTGAGGGAGGCTCACGAGCATGCCCTCGTAGCGTTCGGGGTCGTCGGCGGTCGCGAACGGCATCACCACGGCGGTCGCCGTCGGGAGCGGGTTCCCGCTCGAGCAGAGGACGATGTTCGTGACTGCGGATGAGTTGCTGTTGGTGCCGTTGAGCGTCGTTTGGTTGAAGCGCTCGCGGGCGAAGCCCGTGACGCGCACAGTGTCGCCGGCGTTGACCGTGTTCGCGCTGCCGGTGAAGACGAAGATGCCCTCCGAGGTCTGCGGATCGGCGTCGGCATTGGCGTCCGCGTCTTGGAGGTAGAAACCCTGCAGACCGGTGGAGCCCTCGAAGTCACCGACGACCACACCCTGGGTCGTGACAGTGCCGGGAATCGGGGTACTCAGGCCACTGCCTTGGATGGTGTGGATCGGGGTGTAAGTCAGACCGCAGGTGGTGTCGTCGTTGATGATCGTGCCCTGTCCCTGGCCATCAACGACGGTCGCGCCGGTCACGTTCGTGACGTTGACGAAGAAGCTCTCGTTCGGCTCTGCAGTCGTGTCGCCATTGACCGTCACGGTGAAGGTGTACGGTCCGGAGCTGTCCGCCGGAATTGTTTGACCCGTCAGCGACTGCGCGATGTAGTCGTTGTCTTCGGTGGCCGGATTGTCGTCCTGCGCAGTCCCGTCGGCCGTCGCGATATCGAAAGTCACGCCGCCAGCTTCGGCAGGTGCCGAGAGGCTGACCGTGAAGTCGAAGCTGGTCGTCCCCGAGTCAGCCTCGTTCGCCGAGACATCGTTGATCGACAGGTTGACTGCCGTTGAACAGGGATTGAGTGGAGACGCCGTGTTGCGTGGACTCGGTGCCGAGACCGTGAAGTCAGCCGCGTTGTTGTCGGTCTCGGCGCAGCCATTCGAGTTGCGCAGGGCAGCGGTCGTATTGGAGAGCGCGGCGGTCGGTGCGCCTTCGAAGAAGTTCGCGCCGTCGTAGCCGACGAGGTCGACGATCAACGCCAGTTGTGCCGCAGAGCACGGTGTCGAGCCACCGTTACAGCCGAGGCCAGTCGTCGTGTTCGCGACGATGACTTTGCCGCCGGTCGCGCTCATGTTCACCGTGCCGGTCACATCCGGGGTCGGTAACGGAATCCCGTTCACTCCGCCCGACGACTGCTGGACGAGGTAGTGCTGCTCCGGCGCCAGCGACCCGGACAGCAGCGCAACGGGGTTGGCCCCGAAGTTCCCTGTGCCGGTCGCGCTCGCGTACTGGACCGACCATCCGGTAAGTGAGACCGTGGATGACCCACGGTTGAAGAGCTCGATGAAGTCGTTCGTGTAAGGCGCGCCCACGTTGCCGCCACCCCCGTACACCTGGCTCACCACGATGTCGGTTGACACGGCCAGTGGCTGCGTAGCGCTGAGGCCGGCAACCACGAGGCCGAGCGTTAGGGCTGCAAGAAGCCTGCGAGCACGAATCGTCATCTGATCGCTCCCCTCTGTCTCCCCGAGGCGAAGGCCCCGCGCGTGAGCGCGACGCTAACGCACCAGCAGTCGTTCGTCCACAACGCGCTCCCAGGGTCGCACCCTGACCTCGACGTCGGGTTCCTTGAATCGGGGGGTCACGAGGCGGCTGAAAGGTTCGTCGGCAGCCTCCCGTACAAACAGGTCACGCCCCAATGCGGGAACGCCACGGAAAACTCCCACTCCAGCTCCCCGGCACAGTGGCACCCCATGGCCGAGGCGGGCAGGACCTCCTCGTGCCCTCGCTGACGGCACCCGTCAGCACCGTCATCCCGTCAGCGGATACAGCGCTACCCGAGTCGTAGACTCGGGTAGCACGAGTTTGAGACTCCGTCAGCGGATGCCGTCAGCTAGAGGCCGTGGCACGCGGTCGCCGCGCGCTCGTCCTGACGGCGCCCCACCGCGAACCCGCCGCACTCATTGACTCGGGGTCTCGCAGGCCGGAATCCGGGCGTCGCACTTCCCGCATTCCGCGACACTCTGGGGCAGCGCCGCTCGCCGTCGACGGCGAAGCCGACGCCCGGACTCGCATCCGAAATCGACGGTGGTCACGCTCACTGCATTGAAGCTTGAGTGCCTGTGGGCGGCTGCTCACTCTCCGTCCTCGGCGGTCTGGCGAGCACGCCGGCGAGGACAACCAGCGCGGCTCCCGCAAGCCCCACGAATCCTCCGGCGCCGAGCGTTCCAGCGGGAGTGTCCTCCTCGCCGGAGAACGCCTGGTAGAGGAGGGGGAGAAACATGATCCCAAGGCCGGCGCCGAGCCCGAGTAGCGCTCCGCAGGCTTGGGGGCGCGATAGGAGCAGTGCTGCGGCCAGCGCCGCGATGGCCAGACCGAACGGCGCGAGCGCGAACCAGCGGTCGAGATCGGTGTCGAGACCGAGAAGTGCACGGGACGGCACGTCGTCCATTCCGCGGTCGTACGGAACGACGGTTCCCGCAACGACGACCAGGGCGCCCAAAGCAGCGAGCACGCGGGCGGGCATCGGCACGGTCGTCCGCTCCTCGCCCGAGCCGCGTGCGGCGACGAGACCGCCGGCCAGAGCGAGCACTGCGCCCGCGAGCTGGATCCAGAGACCGTCGCCGACACCTGTACCGTCGAGCGCCGCCATGTAGGCGATGGATCCGACGGCGAAGAGCAGGCCCGCGAGGCCGAGTGCACCCCCCGCAGCGGCCGGACTCGCAGGCGTCGGCGCGCGCGAGAGGACGCGGGCCGACAGAGCGACGAGGAAGGCGAGACAGACGAGCGCGATCGCAGTCCACGCGGCTGTGCCGCGGATGCCTGGAGAGAGCGCCCAGAGGAAGACGTACGCGAGAGGTGTCGTGTCCTCGCCGTCGCCCGTTCCCACGGCGACGTGGGGCACGATGACCGCGAGGATCGAGAGCAGCGCTCCGCCGGCGAGGAGTCGCGCCCCGAGTCTGGGTTCGGGTAACGGCGCGGTGACCGCAGCCCACTGCCTTCGCGCCAAGGCCGTCCCGGCGGCCGTGAGCAGGACAGCGAGCCAGAAACCGACGCGCAGGTCCCCGAAGGCGCCTTCCGTGCGGAGTTCGAGCCCGAGCAGGAAGAGCGAGAAGGCGCCGAGCGCGAACGCCCCCGACAGCAGACAGGCGGCAGCGCTCATCACGCCGGGCAGCAGAGAGAGCATGGCGGCGCCGAGCACGAACGCAAGGGCGAGCGTTGCGGTGGGAGCGCCCTCCCGGATCAGGACTTCCGCGACGTCTTCGTCGTCGCCGCTCGGCTCCACGACGTTGCCGTCCTCGTCGTACGTCGGCGGCCTGTCTCCGGTGACGAAGTCGATCCCCTGTGCGGTCGCGCGTTCGTCACAGCCCGCTGTGACGAAGGGCAGCAGGAAGCAGAGCGCCGCGAGAGCGAAGGCAAGCGCCGTCGCGATGCGATTTCTTGCGCCTCCGAGTCGGTCCATGTCGGGAACGGTAGACCTCCAACCTCAAGATCCGCTCAACGTTCTCCAGGAGCGGGCTCCGTGCATTCCGACTTGTCGGATGTTCGTACCGGACAGATCCCTGACACCGCGGACCGGTGAGTTATCTGACAGGTTAGGGCGTGATCGCCACCTCCCTCCGCGTGCGTTTGCCGAGCCGCTGATAGCGACGGGCGTGGTCGGGCGCGAGCGAGCGCACGAGCTCGGCGCCGTAGTAGACGTGCACGAGCTCGCCCGCCTCGAGGATCCGCACGCGCGTGCCGGCGAAGCGGGTGCCGATGTTGATGTGGCTGCCCCCGAAGGCGAAGACGCCGTTGGCGGCCACCGCGCGCACGATCGCCCGGGGCGGGTAGTGAGGCTCCTCCTCCCCGGGGGCGAGGGCAGGCGCTTCTAGCAGGCCTGCCCTCGCGCTTCCTTGGTAGCGCTCGGCTGGAGTCTCATCACCGATCCCCTGGTGCGGCCGTTCCTCGTTGTAGTGCGCCCGGAAGCGCTCGAGCAGGGCCTGGAGCTCGGCGAGATCTCGAGCGGGGCGCTCGTCTTCGAGCCATTCCTTGAGGGTGCGGTGGAAGCGCTCGAGCTTGCCGAGCGTCTGCGGGTGGGCAGGAGCGGCGTTCAGCAGCTCCACTCCGATCGCGGCGAGCTTGCGCTCGAAGGCGACGGTGAGCCCGTATAGGCGCCCGGTGAAGCTCAGGTGGTTGTCGGAGAGGAGTTGCCGGGGGAGCCCGTGGGCCGCTGCAGCGCTCGTGAAGCAGCGCCAGGCCGCATTCCCGCTCGGGGTTTCGCAAGCAAGCGCGCAGAGCAGGAAGCGGGCATGGTCGTCCAGGCAGTCGACGACCCACGCTTTCTCGCCCGAAGCGAGAGCGACCTCAGTGGCGTCGATCTGCCAGAGGTCGTTGGGCGTCTCGCGCTCGAAGCGCTTGTCAGCCTTCGGCCGTCTACGCGGCTGCGCCGCGACCAGGTGGTTGCGCCTGAGCACCTGGTCGCCGGCGCGGAGATCCCGGCTCGGCGAAGCTCGGCCCGTATCCGCCGCGCACCGAAACGCGGGTGGCGGCGGCGAAGCTCGCAGATCTCGGCCTCGAGGGCAGGCTCGACCTGCGCCGGCGAGAGCCGTGGCCTTGTCGAGCGCGGCTCCAGGCCCGCGAGTCCTTCGGCGAGGTAGCGCCGCCGGTAGAGATAGAACGTCTCGCGGGAGATCCCTCGCCGGCGGCAGACATCGGCGACCGTGTCGCCCGTGCGCCCGGGCTCTCGAAGTACCTGCAGCTTGAGTTCGTCCATCGACACCACCTGCAACGCCATCTCCGCCTCCTGCCCTCGCTTCTCTCGCCGAGGGCAAGGCTGCGGTCCGAAGGGGGCCGGCTTGGCGGTGTCAGGGATGTGTCCGGAACGTCAGGGATGTGTCCGGAACGATCTGTCAGCGATGTCTCCGGAATGCACATCGCATTCCCGCCAGCCCCATTGAGCATTCCTTGAACGTCGAGTGGAAGAGTCAGCGCAGCATGAGCCGACGAACCATCGACGCTCCAGGCCGCTTCCTCGAGGGACTCGACGTCGGCGTGCAATTCTTGATCGATTGCTGGACAGCCATGGGCAACCCGGCCGCCTCTGCCTCGCTCGTTGCCGGCGTGTTCGGCTGGGGTACTGGTCTACTTGCGCTGGTACTTTCGCGCATCGGCGCTCTGGATCCTGCCGCAGATGCTCTGGCTGGGGATCTACTCGGGATCAGCGTCCTGTGCCTCCTGGCGGGGGCGATCTTCGGCGTGTTCGGATTGCGTGCGGCAAAGAGGAGCGGAGGTGTGGGTCGGCGTCTTGCCACCGTCGCGATGTGGCTCAGTGGCGCCCCCATTGTGCTAGGTACAGCGGCCCTCTCTTTGCTGGTGTTGCTTGGGGTGTTGCAGTACTCCTCAGCGAACTAACAAAGTCCTACTAGAGGCCTGATGTGAAAGTCGGCTCGTTCACTGAGATCAGTGGCCAGCTGGTCGAGAAGCGCTTTTCCGCCGACCGGGAGAGCCTCGCCCGCTGGGCCGACCCCTGGCGAGGCCGGGTGGCGGCGGTGGCGATCGAGGCCAACTGAAAACGTGACTGAACGGGAGGGCATTCGCTGATACGGCGGCCGACCGAGCGTCACAGAATCAGTTCGCCCGCGGCCAGCTCCGGCCACCAGCGGTAGAGAACCCGCGCCTGTTCGAGGATGTCGTCCACGACGCGATCGGGCATCCGACCACCGCCGCCGGTCGGAGGCGTATACGCGAGCCGCCGCAGCAGCCGCTTGATCTTCGCGCGGATCGCGGCTTCGGTTGCCTCATGATCTGCCCAATCCACCGTCAGGTCCTCCTTGATGCCCGTAACGAGCGCGCGGGCAACTTCCGCCAGCTTCGGGTCGACCGTCCAGTCCTCTGAGCTTCCGGCGACCGCGTCGTAGAACGCTGCCTCCTCGACGGTTAGCCCGAGCGTCTCGTTCCGGCGCCGCGCGTCGCGCATCTTCTTCGCGAGCTCGACGAGACGCTCGATCACCTCGCCGCTCGTGATCTGCCTCGCCTCGTAGCGCTGCAGCACCTCGTGCAACCGGTCGCTGAACAGCTTCGCCTGCATCTGATTGGAGCGACGACGGACGCGGATCTCGTCGCTTAGGATTCGCTTCAACAGCGCAACCACAACGACGGGCTCAGGCTGCACCCCGACGGCGCCCGAGCGGATCGCCTGGACGTACGACAAGGTCGGAAACAGGCTTTCTGAGACGCGCTCGACGGGAACGACGAACTACGCGTACGACGCCCGCGACCGCCTGCTCTCGGCAGGGGCGACGAGCTATACCTACGATGCGAACGGAAACGAGCTCTCAGCGGGCAGCTCGACCTTCACCTACGACCTCGGAAACAGGTTGAAGACTGCGATCCAGGGAACGACCACGACCACCTACTCCTACGACGGCGATGGCAAGCGCCTGCAGGCCTCGACCGGGACAACCGCAAGCTCGAAGACGAACTTCCTCTGGGACGTGAACAATGGGCTGCCGCAGCTCGCGCAGGAGCGAAACGGCAGTAACAACCTCCAGCGCCAGTACATCTACGGGCTCAAGCGCATCCGCCAGTCGCAGGGCACGGGCACCTACTACCTGTACGACGGCCTGGGCTCGGTCGCGAACACGCTCGCTCCCCTGGGAGCGCTGCAGAAGACCCTGAGCTACGAGCCCTACGGGGCGATCCGCACCACGAGCGGCTCGAGTCCGACCAACTTCTTCCACTTCACGGGCGAGTACCTCGACCCGACCGGGCTCTACCACCTGCGGGCGCGGCAGTATGACCCGGTGACGGGGCGGTTTCTGACACTCGATCCTATAAAGGCAGAGTCTTCTGCTTACGCGTACGCGGTTCAAAGACCGACCGTATTCACTGATCCATCGGGGCAAGTGATTTTCGCCGCCGACGCCGGGACATCCGCCGCTCACGATGCAGCGTCGCCGTCCAGGTCCGGCCCACCTGGAGGGCGACCTAGACCGAACCCAATGTGCGCGGCTTTCCCCGGCTATCCCCTGGGAGCCATAGGCGGTCTCAATGGCACACCCGGCGTGGGGACGCATACGCGCGAGCCCGGCACAACATGGGAGGACACGGAGGCGATCGACCTCAACGTTCCCGTCGGCACGAGCGTTTGCGCGATCTTCAGAGGCAAGATCGCCACCACAGGGTTTGGTCCTTCCAGCGAGGGCATGCGGCTCCACCTTGTCGGAGCCGGAGGGACGGATATCGCCTTCTACCAGCATCTCTCAGATATCGTCGTAAGAAAGGGCCAACCGATCGAGAAGGGCCAGCTTCTCGGCTATTCGGGATGCGGCAGCGAAGAGGTGCCGCATCTCCACCTCGCGCTTGAACACGGCAACCCGCTCCGCTATTCGTCTCCGAGGGTCGACGCCTTCAACCACGGCGGTTGTCTGAAGAAGAAGGGATAGCACCTGGACCAGCGAGCCTGCGACGAGGGATTCGAGTGTTAGAGACGAGGCTCCTACTGAGCGTCGTGTGTCCGATTGCGCTTCTCCTCGCTGGGGCGTCTGCAACGCAGGAGCGGAGTGAGGCTTTCGCGCCCAAAGGCACGATCAGCGTTGGGAGTTCGGCCGACTTCAGGACGGTATTCCTAATCGCTCCCGCAACAGGAGTTGTCACCCACGTGCGTGCTCCAGATGCCATGATCAGCCTGAGGGCGGATCTCTCGAGAGACGGAAAGCGAGTCGCAATCTCGGGCTCGAGGGGGATCTGGATCTTCTTGCGGAGCGGCGCTGGCGCCCGCCGATTGGTTGCTGCGTCCCCGACGGCATTCGCGCCCGACTGGGTGACCTGGGCGCCGAGTGGACGGGAGCTCGTGTTTACCCGCAACGAAGCTCTCTTCACGGTCAGTTCGACTGGGAGGAGCGTCAAAGAGCTGCTGGGGGGCCGAGTTGATGCACCCGACTGGTCGCCCGCCGGTGCGCCTATCGTCTTCGTGAGGAACCCGTCTCTCAAGTCCGGAGGTGGGCTGATCCAGTCAATCGAGCCCGACGGGCGTGGCATCCGCTCGATAGTTCGAGGCGGCCACCCGGATGTCTCGCCTGACGGGTCGAAGCTCGCCTTCGCCCGGGGTGATGGCGTTTACGTCATGCAGATTGGGAGAGGAAAACCGAAGCGGATCGTTCGCGATGGGGAACACCCGGAGTGGTCACCTGACGGGCGATACCTCGCGTTTGTGAGAAACGTTTCATGTCGCGAAGGTGGCTGCAGCGGCCGCGTATTCATCGTGCGAGCGACGGGTGGAAAAGCGCGCGCGATTGGCCCCGAGATATTCGACATCGGCCCGCTTTCATGGAGTAAATAGAACATTCCGCTCGCAGACGCAGACCTACTCCTACGACGCGAACGACCGCATCCTGAACCGTGGGCTGCCTCGCGAGTTGCACCTCGGAGGTGGAGCGAGGAGCCTTCGTGCGCGCGGGGCGTCCGCTCCGCGCGGGGCACGCTTCCCGCAAGTCGCGCTGTTGCACTTCGCGTTATCGGTGTTGCGCTTCAGCGCAGGTGGCGTGCGCTGCCAGTTCGCCAGTTCAGCAGAGGAGCTTCTGAGGTCCGCTGCTGCCAAGGGAGTCGGCTCTCACTGTCGGCACGCGCCACCCCGACTTTCCGCGCAACCGTGCGCGTTGAGCACATCCTCTGTCGGCGAGTCGGCTCTGTCGGCATGCCGACAGAGGCTGGCCGCTGATCCACGCCCGCGCCGATGCAACGCAGCGCGACGCGCTCGAGGGCATCTACACGGGCGCGCTCGGCGGCGATGCGCTGACGCACTTTCCGTGGGCGTGGAAGGAGGCCGACCGCATCGCCGTCCGGCCGGTCGAGATCGAGGTCTCGCACGAGCCGCGACAGCAGTGGCTCCGCATCCGCGACCAGGTGATTGTGCGAATCCGCGAGGCGTGGCAGTTGCTCGTGCCCCGCGTTCTACTCGACCGGCAAGGGTCGAACGTTCGACGGAGGTCAGAAGTTTTGCCTGCTAGTTTGAGGGTTCTGCGATATGCGACCACCCGCACACGCACCGTGCGTGTCGCCTTTCGGCTCTTCTGCGACAACCAGCGCCGGTTGCACCCTCGCTTCGGGCGCGTCGGCGCTAGGCAGGGAGACCGTCAGCGGGCCGTGGCGGGGTTCGAGGGCGGCGGCCATGCGCTCAGCGTTGCTCTCGGTGCGCGCGATCGTCTTGCCGCTCTCGGTCACAAGCCGTACGCGGCGATCCGGCGGGGCCTGGAGACGGGCCGTCGAGCCAGTCCGCGTACGACTGCGAGCGGGGGCGAAGGGATCCGGGCCCCGGTCGCGCGGCTGCCGACCGCCGTCGCGGATGACGGCGAGGGGGCGGCTGTGCGCCTCCGCGCGAGGCTATCGACGGCGCCGATGGCCGCCATCGGTCATCTCGGCTTGAACGATGACGGGCGGTGGAGTAGCGTCCCCCGCAAACCACGGGAGGTAAGCCAATGGCAAGCGTCTCCACGGCCGAGGTCGAGCGGCGCGAGTCGAGTCAGCTGCGCTGGGGCGCCTGGCTGATGACCATCGCGGGGTTCGCGTTCATCGGCTACGGAATCATCTTCTTCATCCGCAATTTCACTGGCGACTTCCTCGAGCTCGGGATCGGACCCGACCAGGTGGCGAGCGGCAAGAGCGAGATCAAAGCGTTTGACAACGATCTGTACCACTACATCAGCCACCTGCAGATCGCCCTCTCCGGCTTCATCGCCGCGGCAGGGCTTGCAGTCATCTTTC
>Ga0326597_10005169_pt1 | contig 18162 bp, 16 predicted proteins | sample RVTome_12_FD_203789 | JGI IMG/M metagenome (GOLD analysis project Ga0326597, IMG submission 203789) | Soil microbial communities from uranium-contaminated site in the Upper Colorado River Basin, Wyoming, United States - RVT100D185 | ecosystem: Environmental > Terrestrial > Soil > Contaminated >... | reverse complement strand
GTGCTGGAACCCTGATGCCACTCCTTGATCTGCCAGGCGAGCGCCGACGCCAGAAAGTACAGCGCCGCGACGATGACGTGGTGGGCGCGCCACCACCGCGTGACCTGGGCGCGGGGCGCCGGCGCGGCATCTCGGGCGACCGCCTCCACGATCTCGGCGGCCGATGCGAACCGCTCGCCCGGCGCCTTGCGCAGGCATCGCCGGATCACCGCGGCGAGCTGCGGCGCAAGGTCCGGACACCAGGTCTCGATCGGCCGGACTTCGCCTTCCAGCACCCGGGCGGCCACCGCCAGCGGCGTCGCTGCCTCGAAGGGGTGCGCGCCCGACACGTATTCATACATGAGCACCCCGAACGCGAAGACGTCGGCTCGAGCATCGCCGGGCTGGCCGTTCAGCTGTTCCGGCGCCATGTAGCCCGGCGTCCCCAGGAGCGCGCCGGGCCGCGTCATGCGCTCCTCCTCGCGGCGCCCCGAGCCCGGCGTCGTCGCCGCCGGCGCCCCCGCCGAGGCGTCGAAGCGAGCCAGCCCGAAGTCGAGGATCTTCAGCCGGCCGTCGGCGGTCCGCATGACGTTTTCCGGCTTGAGATCCCGATGCGTGATGCCTTTCGCGTGCGCGTTCGCCAGCGCGGCGGCCAGATCGCGCGCCGCCTGCAGAGCGACGCGCGGCGAAGGACGGCGGCCGCGCGCGATCTCCTGGCGCAGCGTTTCGCCGTCGACGTACTCGGCGGCGATGAACAGCTCGTCGTTGAACTCTTCGAGCGCGTAGATCGTGCAGATGCCCGGGTGGGTCAGCGCGGCGGCGGCCCGCGCCTCCCGGCGGAGACGTTCCCGCTGGGAGGGATCGCTCGTCACGTGCGGCAGCAGCGCCTTGAGCGCCACGGTCCGTCCGAGCCTCGTGTCGGTCGCCAGGTAGACGCGACCCATGCCCCCGCGGCCGACCTCGCGGACGATCTCGTAGGGTCCGACGGTCCGTCCCGGCGAGAGCGCGCGCTCCTCGACCAGCAGATCGGGCACGCGATCGCCGATCGGCTCGGCGAGAAACGATCCCGCCCGGGTATGGTGCTCCAGGAGCGACGCGACTTCGGCGCGCACGGCCCCGTCGTCGCCCGCCTCGCGCTCGAGCCACATGCCGACTTCCACCGGCTCCGCCTCGAGCGCCCGCTCGAACAGGGTCCGGACGCGCTGCCACTGAGCCGGCGTCATGTGGGCAACCGGTGGCCGGGCGGCGTCGGGCGGAGGACCGCGACGCCCTCCGGCTCGTCTCCGGCTCCGGGGCGCGAGCGCCGGAATGGCCGTCCCGTCACGGGCCACTCAGCTCGCGGAAGAGCCAGGCGCGGGCCAGCGCCCAGCGGCGTTTCAGCGTGGCCGGCGAGATTCCCAGCGCCTCCGCCGCCTCCTCGATCCCGAGGCCCACGAAGTAGCGCAGCTCGATGATGCGCGCCTGTTCGGGATCGACTTGCTCGAGGCGCACCAGCGCCTCGTCGAGCGCCGGCAGCATCGCCTCTTCCTCTCCCGCGCTCACCAGCGAGTCGGTCAGCGACACGCGGTTCATCCCGCCCCACCGCTTCTGCGCTCCGCGCGCGCGGGCGCGTTCCACCAGAATCTGCCGCATGGATCGCGCCGCGATGCCCAGGAAGTGCTTCCGGTCGGTCCACGGGGTCCCTGCGCCGGCGAGCCGCATGTAGGCCTCGTGCACGAGCGCGGTCGCCTGCAGGGTCTGTCCCGGCCGCTCGCGGCGCATGTAGGCGGCCGCCAGCCGCCGGAGCTCGTTGTACACGGCCGGCGTCAGGTCGGCGGCGCCGGCCCGATCGGAAGGGGCATCGCTCACGTGTTCGGCCCAATTGTAGCCGCGTTGGTCGCCGGCGCCCTCACTCCAGCAGGTGCCGGGGCAGTAGCGACAGGATCGGGTAGCCCTGTCGCAAGCGCTCGACACGATCGGCGTACTCCGTCTTCGGGAATTCCTTGCGGATCATCCGGTCCCGCAGCCGTCGGATCTCGTACTTGTAGAGTTCGCGGACGAACTCGCGGACCAGCTCCGGGCGCGTCCGCTCGGTGGGCTGGATCCCGTGGCGCCACAACTGCTCGAGCACGAGCGCACGGTAGCGGTACGGCCCCGCCTCAGACACCCAAGGCCTCGCGCACCGCATCGAGCGACGCGCCGATTCGCAGAATGTGCCGCGGCCGGGCGAGCGCCTCGGCCAGCGGCGCGGGCGTCTGAATCGGGCGGCCGATGATCGGCTCGACAATCTCTCCGAACTTGGCCGGGTGCGCAGTCGCCAGGAAGACCCCGAGCGGAGTGGCAGCCGCCGGGTCGTCTCGCAAGCCGCCGGCGCCGCGCCCGGACTGCGCCAGGTACGACTTGAGCCCGAGGTATGCAATCGCGGAATGCGGATCGAGCAGGTAGCCGCGCGTCTCGTAGACCTTCGCGATCGTCGCACGCACCTCGTCGTCCTGGTGGCGCGTGCCGGCGACGTCGGCCCGCATGGCGTCGACGTCGCCGTCGTACAACCACGTCATCCGCTCGAAGTTGCTCGGGTGGCCGACGTCCATGGCGTTGGCAATCGTTCGCACCGAGGGCCGCGGCTCGAACCGGCCGCTCGACAGGTATTCGGGCACGACGTCGTTGGCGTTGGTCGCCGCGACGAACCTCGCGACGGGCAGGCCCGCGCGTTTCGCCATCAGGCCGGCCGTCAGGTTGCCGAAGTTCCCGCTGGGGGTGCAGACGACGATGTCGGTCGACAGCAGCCTGGCGGGGCTCACAAAGGTTCGGCCCAACTGCGCCAGCGCGTGGAAGTAGTACACCATCTGCGGCAGCAGCCGGCCGATGTTCACCGAGTTGGCCGACGTCAGGCGGACCCGCCGGCGCAGCGCCGCGTCGCCGAACGCCTCGCGCGTGAGCCGATGACAGTCGTCGAAGCTCCCGGCAACGGCGTACGCCCGGACATTCCCCTCTTCGGCGTTGAACATCGTGAGCTGCGCTTCCTGTGTCGGGCTCACGCGGCCCTCGGGATACAGCACGACGACCCTGGTGTGCGGCACCCGATGAAACGCGTGCGCGACGGCGCTGCCCGTGTCGCCGGAGGTCGCGGCCAGCACGGTGAGCGCCTGGTCGCCGGTGTCGAGCGCGGCCATCAGCCGAGCCATCGTGCGCGCCCCGACGTCCTTGAACGCCAGCGTCGGGCCGTGGAACAGCTCGAGGGCGTAGATCCCCGGCTCGACCGGGACGACCGGGATCGGAAAGTTCAACGCCTCGACGACGACCGCCTCGAACGCGCTGGCATCCAGCTCGCCGCGGGTGTACGGCCGGAGCGCCCGATAGGCGACCTCGGTGAGCGTGCGGTGCGGCAGGCGCGCCAGCTCGCCGGCCGGCCACCGCTCGATCGTTTCGGGCACGTAGAGACCGCCGTCGGGCGCGAGCCCCTCGAGCAGCGCCGTCTGAAACGACACGGCCGCGCCTTGCGCTGGGCGAGGACCGCGCGTCGTCAGGAAGCGCATCGGGAAACGACGCGGGCGCCCTGCCGTGCGATCGCGGAGATATACGTCTGCGGGGGGCTGCCGCCGATGTGCGCCCGGACCGCGGAGGTCATCGCGGCGGCCACCGTCGCGGCGACGCCGGCGCTCGGGCACAGCGCGAAGAGCGAGGGGCCCGATCCAGACAGGCTGCAGCCGAGCGCGCCCGCCTCGACCGCGGCGCGCTTGATGAGAGCGAGCCCCGGCACCAGCTCCGCCCGCCGGGGCTCCGCGATGGTATCTTCGAGCGCACGGCTGATCACCGCGAAATCGCCGCGGTGCAGGCCGTCGACGAGCGCGCCAAGGTTCGCCCACTGCCGGACCGCGTCGGCGAGCCGCACCGTGTCGCCGAGCAGCGCGCGCGCCCTGGCGGTCTCGATCTCGAGGTCCGGATGCACCACGACCGCCGTCAGCCCCGCGGGGACCGGCAGCGACAGCACATCGGGCGGATTGGGGCACCGCACGAGCACGAACCCGCCGCAGATGCACGGCGCGATGTTGTCGGCGTGCGAGGAGCCGGCCCCCAGCCGCTCGCCCTCGAGCGCGCACAGCATCAACGTCTCCCGCGTCGCCTGGGCGCCAAGCAGCGCGTCCACCGCCACGACGGCGGCCGCCGCGCTCGCCGCGCTGCCGCCGAGGCCGCTCGACAGCGGCAGCCCCTTCCGGATGCTCAGCGACACCGCGCGCCGCTCGCCCAGCTTCGCCAGCAGCGTCAGCGCCGCGACGCCGGCCGTATTGCGCGCCGCGTCCCGCGGCAGCCGTCCGTCGTCGCCCACGATGTCTTCGATGGCGACGCCCTCGACGGACGACGACGCGAAGCGCGCCGTCACCTCATCGCCCGGCGCATCGAGCGCGAAGCCGAGGACGTCGAATCCGCACGCGACGTTCGACACGGTCGCGGGCCCAAAGGCGGTTACAGCGGTCATCGTCTGTAGTGGTTGCCGATCGTCGGGATGAGGTACTCGCGGAATGCGCGATCGAAATCGTAGGCGGGTTGGAAGCCCCAGTCGGTGCGCGCGGCCGAATCGTCCACATCCACCGGCCACGAGTCCACGATGCCCTGCCGCTTGGAGTCAATTTTATACTCGATCCGCGCCCGGGGGAACGCGTCGGCCACGACGCCGCGGATCTCGGCGGCCGTGGGGGTGAAGCCGCGCACGTTGTACGCGGTGCGCGAGAGCCGCTCGCGCGGCGCGCCCGCCAGCTTCATCAACGCTTCGGAGGCGTCGGGCATCGCCATGAAGGGAATCGCGGTGTCGGGCCGCACAAAGCAGGCGTACGCCTCGCCCCTGGCGGCCGCGTGGATCATCTCCGACGCGTAGTCGGAGGTGCCGCCCGAGGGCTGGGTCGCCGCCGAAATGAGGCCGGGAAACCGGACGGCGCGAAAGTCCACGTGCGGGCGGGCGTCGACCGACAGCTGCTTGTAGTGACGCGCGTAGTAGCGGCCGAGCTCCTCGCAGTACAGCTTGTTGCAGCCGTACATCGTCGTCGGGTGCGTGTGCTCGTCCTCCCGCACGCGTCCCGCGCGCGCGCTCGCCTCGAGATTCGAGAAGCCGTAGACGGCGATCGACGAGGGGTACACGAAGGTCACCGTGCGCCCGTGGGACTCGCCCTGCCGCTGCGCGAACTCGAGCAGGTTCAGCGTGCCGCCGACGTTGACCTGATGCGCCGTCACCGGCGTGAACTCGGCGCGCGTGGAGAGGAGCGCCGCGAGGTGGAAGACGCAGTCCACCTCGAATTCGGCCAGCATCCGATCCAGCAGCTGCGTGTCGCACACCGAGCCGGTGAACTCGCGCGTGACCAGCGGCGCACGCGCGGGGTCGAGCGGGTTGATGTCGAGCGTGACGATCGGCGATTCGGTGGCGGCGAATCGGGCGACGAGCGCGTGGCCGATCTCGCCGCCGGCGCCGGTGATGAGGACAACCGGTTTGCGCATCAGTGATGGGGCCGGAACGGTCGAGACCAGATTGTACCGCGACGTTTCGTGGTTCGGGCCAGATTGGTAATAGTCTTTTGAGTACTTTAGTGTTCTTTATATGTCGTATTTTAACGACGTATTTGGTCCTTAAAGTGCTATTTCTGCACAGACACCACCACAGATCCCGGCGTGACAGGTGTCTGTAAATATCTGCAAATACGAGCCTTAGTCAACCATCTCACCTCGGAGCCACGTGGCTGGACCTTTGCTCAACTGCTGAGCCAAGGAAACACGAGGAGTCCGATGACACCGAACCGCCTGCTGATGACCGCGCTCACCGTCGCCCTCGCAGCCACGACCGCCGTGGCCCAGGACTACTGGCCGACCTCCCAACTGGTGATCACGAGCGCCTCGGTCGATCGCGAAAACAACCGTGTCGTCATCAAGGGGCTGAATTTCTCGTGGCCAGTCAAGGAAAAGGCGGTCACGCCGCCATACGTCACGCTGGACCTGCTGCCGCTCACGGTCCTGGCGGCGAGCTCGTCGGAAGTCGTGGCGCACCTGTCGGGAACGTTTCCACCGGGAACGTACCTGTTGACCGTGGCGCGCGGGCAAGGACAAACCCAGTTCGACAGTTTCAACCTGACGCTGGAGAGCCCGTTCGCAGCGAAGACGACCCAGTCGGAAGGGGTCGCCGGACCACAAGGACCGGAAGGTCCCGCGGGACCCGAAGGGCCGGCTGGCCCAACGGGGCCGCAGGGACCCGCCGGACCTGTGGGACCGGAAGGCGCCGCCGGGCCGCAAGGCGAGGCGGGACCGCAAGGCGCTCAGGGCGCGGTCGGAGCGACGGGACCCGCCGGACCAATGGGACCCGTGGGACCAATGGGAAGTGAAGGCCCGGCAGGACCGGCCGGAGCAGCGGGCGCGGCGGGGCCGGCAGGGCCGGCGGGACCGGCGGGCGCCGACGGCGCACCGGGAGAGCCTGGAATCAGCGGTTACCAGGTCGTGACGGCGACCAAGAGCGTGCCTTCGGTGCCAGCGACTGGATTGCTCAGTGTGCGGGCGTCGTGCCCGTCGGGCAAGCGCGTGCTGGGCGGAGGGATGATGTCGCAGTTCTCCGCGCGGCTCCTCACGGTGAACGCTTCGTACCCGGAGGTGGGCACCCAGAGCTGGTACGCGGAGCTCAAGAACAACTCGTCGTCGCAGGTCAACTCGTCCGAGCTCACCGTCTGGGCGATCTGCGCGAACGTGCAGTAGACCAATCGTCAGTCGCTTGTCGAAGGCGACGTCACGCGTCGCCACCGCAGCCCACCGGGGCAGGCCCGCGTGCAGGATCGTAAACGCCAGAAGTGTGCGTCCCTGGGCTATTTCAGGACGAATCCGCTCGAGCTCCCGCCTTCGGGGAGCGACCACCAAGTCATAACGAGACAATGAATTAGCTCGAATCACAAGCCAGTGGCTGATCCTTTGCTCCCTGATGAGTCAGAAGGGCGAGGAGGGGTGCACATGGCCTACCTGAACCGGGCTCTGTTGACCGTTCTTGCGATCGTGCTGACAGCAACGTCCGTGTCCTCTCATGGACCGTGGACGAACTCGCTGATGATCACGAGCGCCACGGCCGAAGCGGAAAGCAACCGTCTCGTGATAAAGGGACTGAACTTCTCCGGGCATGCGGGGCGGGACGACGCCACACCGCCATACGTCACGCTCGACATGCTCCCCCTCACCGTTCTGCGTGCGACGCCTTCGGAAGTCGTCGCCCAACTGTCGGGAACCTTTCCCGCGGGCACGTACCTCTTGACCGTGTCGCGCGGGTTGGACAGGCACGACTCCGACACGTTCAACGTCTTCATCGGGGGGCCGGGCCCCGCGGGACCCGAGGGCCCTCGCGGACCTGAAGGCCCCGCGGGGCCTTCAGGTCCGGAAGGGCCGCCCGGATCGACTGGACCGGCGGGGGCCCAAGGCGCCACAGGCGCGCCCGGCTCGCCTGGACCACCCGGACCCGACGGCGCCCCCGGGGTCAGCGGGTACGAGGTCGTGACGGCAGGCCGAACCGTCGCCTCGGTTCCGGTGACGGGTCTGCTCAGCGCGCGGGCGTCGTGCCCGACGGGCAAGCGCGTGCTGAGCGGAGGCGCGATGTCGCAGTTCTCGGCGCGACTTCTGATGTTCAACGCGTCGTACCCCGAGCCGGGCGGTCAGAGCTGGTACGCCGAGCTCCGGAACGGCAGCACGGCGGCCATTGACGGATCGTCCCAGCTCACCGTGTTCGCGGTCTGCGCGGTCGTGCGCTAGACCGCTCGCCAGGAGGGCCGGCGTCCGCTTCGCGCTGCTAGAATGGTCGCGGATGCCGACACCTCCTGCGGGCGCGAGCGCCGATCTCTTCCAGGCGCTGGTCGAGCACAGCTCGGACGCCGTCGCCGTGCTCGACGAGCGCGGCCTCATCCAGTTCACCAGCCGCTCGGCGGAACGGGTGCTCGGCTTCCCGCCCGACGACCGCCCCAATCACAGCGCCTTCGAACACATTCACGAGACCGATCGCGCCCGGGTCGTCGAGCGGTTCTCCCTCGCGGTGGCGGAACCGGGCGTGCCAGTCACCTTGGAGTTCCGGATCCGCCACAAGGACGGATCCTGGCGCGATATCGAAGCGGTCGCCGTCAACCGCCTCGCCGAACGGACCATCGGCGGGATCGTCGTCAATTACCGCGACATCACCGAGCGCAAGCGCGCGGAGGCCGCGCTTCGCGCGAGTGAAGAGCGGCTGCGGCACCTGTTCGAATCGGCGCCCGACCTCATCTACTACTGCAGCCCGGACGGGCGGTTCACGTACGTGAACCCGACGGCCTCCCGCGTCATGAAGTACAGCCAGGGGGAGCTCATCGGGCGGCACTTCCTGACACTGATCGACAGCAACCATCGGCCCGCCGCAACGGCGTTCTACAGTCGTCAGCTGGCCGACCGGACCGCCAACACCTATTACGAGTTTCCGGCGGTCACCAAGGACGGCCTGACCATCTGGGTCGGCCAGCACGTGCAACTGGTCGTCGATCACGACGAGATCGTCGGCGTGCAGGCCATCGCGCGCGACATCTCGAAGCAGAAGGACGCGGAAGACCGCCTGCGGCAATCCGAGGCGAAGTACCGATCGTTGATCCACGGCGCGGCGTACGCCATCTTCCGGACGACCTCCGAAGGCGAGATTGTCGATGCGAATCCGGCGCTCGCGCGGATGCTCGGCTACCCTACGGTGGACGAGCTGCGGACGGTCAACATGGCGGATGTGTGGGCCTCGCGGGGGGAGCGCGAAGAGATGATCGACCGTCATCGCCGCGAAGGCCGCGAGCTGTCGGGAAACGTCACCTGGCGCAAGAAGGACGGGACGCCGATCACCGTCCATCTGTCGGGCCGGCTGGTGGAGGACGACGCCGGGCGGCCGGACGGCTTCGAGGCGATCGCCGAAGACACGACCGAGCGGCGCGCGCTCGAGGAGCAGCTTCGCCAGTCGCAGAAGATGGAGGCTGTCGGCCGGCTCGCGCGCGGGATCGCGCACGATTTCAACAACGTGCTCGCCGCGATTCTCGGCTGCAGCGACCTGCTGCAGGCGCGGCTCGACCCCGACGACCCGGCGTACCTGGAGGCGGCGGAAATCGGCAAGGCGGCCGAGCGCGGTGCCGCGCTCACGCGCCAGCTTCTCGCGTTCAGCCGCCGGCAGGTGTTCGAGACGCAGGTGCTCGATCTGCATGCGGTGGTGCGCACGTTCGACATGATGCTGCGACGGCTCGCCGGAGACATCGATCTGCGGCTGCACACGCCGGGGCCGCCGCCGATGGTGCGGGCCGAGCACACGCGCATCGGCCAGGTGGTGATGAACCTCGTCGTCAACGCGCGCGATGCCACGCCCGTCGGGGGCGCCATCGACGTGATCGTCGACACCATCGATCTCGCGGGCGCCGAGGCGGCGCGCTTCCCCGACATGCCGCCGGGCCGATATGCCCGCCTCGCCGTGCACGACTCCGGGAGCGGCATCGCCCCCGAGGTCCAGTACCGGGTCTTCGAACCGTTCTTCTCGACCAAGGATCCCTCCAATGGATCCGGCCTCGGCCTGTCGATCGTGTACGGCATCGCCAAGGAGGCCGGCGGCACCGTCACCTTCTCGAGCTTACGCGCGCAGGGCACCACTTTCGAAGTGCTGCTGCCTCTCGTCGAGGCGCGGACCTGAGGTGATCGCCCGCCTCGCACAGGCGCTGACCGCGTGGACCGAGCGCTGGATCCCGGACGCGTTCATCTTCGCGCTGCTCGGCACCGTCATCGTCGTCGTCGCCGGCCTCACGGCCACACCGGCGACCCCGTCGGAGGTGATCGATGCGTGGGGCCGCGGCTTCTGGGAGCTCATCCCGTTCACGCTCCAGATGGCGCTCATCATCATCACCGGCCACGTGCTCGCGACCTCGCGGCCGATGGGCCGGTTGATCCGGGCGCTGGCGGCCCTGCCGCAGTCGCCGCGCGCGGCCGTGGCCTTCGTCACCTTCTTCGCGCTCGCCAGCTCGTGGATCAACTGGGGCTTCAGCCTCGTGTTCAGCGCCGTCCTGGCGCTCGAGGTCGCGCGGCGCGTCGCGGGCGTCGACTATCGGGCGCTCGCCGCCGCCAGCTTCCTCGGCATCGGCAGTATCTGGGCCCAGGGCCTCAGCGGATCGGCGGCCCTGCAGATGGCCAGCCCCGGCGCGCTGGCGCCGCAGATCCGCGACATCGTCGCGGCCGGCGGGGTGGTGCCCGGCGGGCTGATCCCGTTCCGCGACACGATCTTTCTCTGGCAGAGCCTCGTCTCGGTGGCGATCGAAATCGTGGTGGTCACCACGGTCATGTGGCTGGCGGCGCCGCCGCCAGGCAAGGCGCGGACCGCCCGCGATCTCGGCATCGTGCTGCGCGACCGCGACGAGACGCCGGACATCCGCTGGCCAGGCACGCCGGGGACCTGGCTCGAGCACTCCCCCCTCCTGACATGGGGGATCGTCGCCCTCGGCGGGACGTACTTGATCCGGTACTTTCAGGCGGCGCCCGAGCCGCTCAACGCCATCACGCTGAACATCATCAACCTGTTCTTCCTGCTCGTCGGCATGTTGCTGCACCACACGCCGGCGCGGCTGATGCGCGCCGTCCAGGACGCCACGCCCGCCGTCTGGGGTGTCATCCTGCAGTTTCCCTTCTACGCCGGGATCGCCGGCATCATCACCGGCACGCATCTGAGCGAGCGGCTCGCCGCCGCCTTCGTCCAGATCTCGACGCCGACGACCTTTCCGGCCGTCGTCGCGGTGTATTCGGCGGTGCTGGGAGTGTTCGTGCCCTCGGGCGGATCGAAGTGGATCATCGAGGCGCCCTACGTGATGGGGGCGGCGCACTCCCTCCAGGTGCATCTGGGCTGGGTGGTGGCTTCCTACGATCTCGGCGAGGCGCTGGCCAACCTGGTGCAGCCGTTCTGGATGCTGCCCATCCTCGGCCTCTTCCGCCTCGGAGCGCGCGACGTGATGGGCTATACGCTCGTCGTCTTCCTCGCGCTCGTCCCGACCGTCCTCATCCTCGTCACCTTCCTCGGGACGACGCTGCGGTACCCCCTGTAGGCTGGGTCGCCCGGCCCCTTCAGACGGCGGGCGCCCGCTCGACGACCTCCGCCAGCATGCGCCAGGCCTGCGGATCCTGGCACAGGAGCGTGCTGAGGTAGAGCGTGACGCTCGCCGTCGGGAACTGCCGCGCGATCTGAGCCACCGCGGCTCCCACCTTCGCGGGATCGGGCGCGACCTCGTCGTCTTGAATGAGCCCGTCCTCGTGGGCGATGCCCAGCGCGTCGAGGAACGCGCCCATCATCTGGCGCTGCTCGGCGAGGTGGTAGACGATCAGTGTCCGGGCCGCCAGCCCATCCGGCAGCGAGGGAAGGCTCGCGAGATGGCGTGCCTTCCGGTCGGCGTCGAGCGAGATCACCGTCTTGGGACGGAACTTCTTCTGCTGCGAGATGAGCAGCACGGCCTGAACGTGGTCGTCGGTCGCCTCGTCGTCGAGCCAGAAGGCCCGGGCCGCGGCGAACCGCTGCTCGGGGGTCATGCGCTTCCACAGTCGTGACGCCGTCAGCGCCGTTTCGGTCATGATCCAATCTCTTGCGGGAAGCCGTGCCCGCTGTTGGTATTCTAGTTCGCATGCGGACGAATCGCCGGTCGGCTGCCTTCGTCGTCCTGATCGCCCTCGTCGGGGCGGCCCCCTTCGCCCTGCTCGCCGCCGCGCACGCCCCTGCCGCCCGCGCGATCGTGGCCGGCCGGCTCGCGCAGGGCGCCGGAGCGGCGCGGGCGCAGCAGGACAACGTCCATCCGATCAGCGGGCGCCGGTTTGCCGGCGTCATGGGCTTTCAGGGCGCCGACTGGCTCGACCGATCGGAGCGGGAGGCCGAAGAGGAGCCCGAGCGCGCGCTCGACGCCATTGGCATCGCGGCCGGGTCGACGGTCGCCGACGTGGGCGCCGGCTCCGGGTACATGACCGTGCGCCTGGCGGCGCGCGTCGGTCCTGCCGGTCGGGTCTACGCGAACGACCTGCAGCCGGAGATGCTCAGCCTGCTCCGGGCGCGCCTCCAGCGCACGCGTCTGGCCAACGTGACGCTCGTGCAGGGCGCGATTGACGATCCGAAGCTGCCCGCGTCCTCGCTCGACCTCGTGCTCATGGTCGACGTGTACCACGAGTTCTCGCAGCCGCAGAAGATGCTCCGCGGCATTCACAGCGCGCTCAAGCCGGGCGGCCGGCTCGTGCTGCTGGAGTACCGCAAGGAAGATCCGAGCGTGCCGATCCGCTTCGAGCACAAGATGAGCGTGGCCGAAGCCAAGCTCGAGGTCGAAGCCGATGGGTTCCGCCTCGCCCGCGTCAGCGACGTGCTGGCATGGCAGCATATTCTCATCTTCGAGAAGCCCTGAAGAACGAGCGCTTGCGCGATTGCACGGCGATTGTTCTCGCAGCCTCCCTGCTGACGCTGCTCGTCCAGCCCTTTCAAGACACGCCATTCGTGGACGACTGGGTGTACGCTTGGTCGGTCGAGCGGCTTGTGAGCGCCGGACGGCTGGAAGTGCTCGACCTGTCCACGAACCTCAACGTCGCGCAGCTGTTGTGGGGCTGGCTGGCGTGCCTTCCGCTCGGTTTCTCCTTCGCGGCGCTCCGCGTCTCGACCTGGCTGCTTGCGGTTGCGGGGCTCTGTGGGCTGTACCTGCTGCTGAGAGACCTCGACGTGCCGCGAACGGATGCCCTCCTCGGCACGGCTACGCTCGGCGTGTATCCCATCTTCGCGATGCTCAGCGTCACCTTCATGACCGATGTGCCGTTTGTCAGCCTCTCGACCCTCGCGGCCTTCGCGATGGTCCGGGCGCAACGATGCCGGAGCGTTCGCTGGCTCGTCGTGGCGACGGCAGTCGCCGCCCTCGCGGCGGCGGTTCGGCTGATCGGCGTCGTCACGCCAATCGCGATGAGCCTGGCCCTCCTGCTCGGCGGGGACCCCTGGGGGCGACGACGCGGCCGCTGGGCGCTCGGCCTCGTGCCGCTCGCGGCAGTGGCGGCGCTGGTGTACTGGTCCCAGTCGCACACCCATCACATCGCCGACCTCACGTGGATCAGGAACACACCGGGGGACCGGATTGCCATGCTGAGGGAGTTCGGGCTTCCCCTGCTGCCGAGGATGATCGGTGAGACGCTCGCGCTGATCTGCGGCACTCTGGGCCTGGCGCTGCTCCCGCTGTCGATCGCCAGCATTCGTCGGGCCACGCTGGCGCGGGTGTCCGCCCTGTTCGTCGCGGTCGCCGCCGTGTTGATCGCCCTGTATGCGGCCGGCCTCCGATACGCGCTGCCACTGCTGACGGGCGCCACGTGGGCGCTCAACGAGATCGGCGGGACGGCCCCGCTGGTGCCCGATTACGTGTTGCCGCCGGTTCCCGACGCTGTCGGCTGGGCCGGCCTGGCGCTCGGCACGTTCTCCCTGGCGTCGGCGACGGCGTCGCTGTCCGCGGCCCGCTTCGATCGGACCGTCCCCGCAGGAAGGGCTTTCCTGGTCTTGGCCATCGCCGGTCAGTGCACGCTGATGGCGCTGCTCTGGCTGATCGGCGACCGGTACGTGCTGGTGCTGGTGCCCTATGCGATCGCCGTCCTGTTGGCCGCACGCCCGCCGCTCCATCGGCGCGCCGCAACGATTGCGCTCGCGGTGGTCGCCCTGATCGCCGCTGTGGGCATCCGCGACCATTTGAGCTACAACCGCGCCCTCTGGCGGGCCGTCGACGAGCTGCGGCAGGCAGGCGTGCCCGAGCGCGACATCAACGGCGGGTACGTCGTGAACGGATGGCTCCAGTACGCCCACCCCGATCGGGCCCACCGCGACGCCCAGGGCAACGTCGAAGTGCCGTGGGTGAACGGCGCCAACGAGCCGCCCTACAGGATCGCCAACAGCGCGGCCGAGGGATGGGAGGTCTTACGGACGGTGCGGTACGAGCGCTGGCTTGCCTCGTCGGGGCACATCTATGTGCTCAAGGAGCGAGGGGGCGTCGGCGCCTACTCGGCCGGCGCCTTCGCTCCGGCGGTCGCCGACGCGCTTCCGTAGTAGATGCCGTTGAACAGCAGCTTGAACGTGCCGTGCGGCTGCGCGCGCCAGGCGATCTCCGGCCCCATCAGCAGGACGCGCCCTCGGCCGACCGGCGCGTCGATGACCTGCGCGGTCTGGTCCAGGTAGTGCTGCCCCCACGCCCAGCCGCTCCGGAGCGGCGCGGGGGAATCGAACCACGCTACCGCCATCACGCCCTTGGCCCCCGCATCCGGCGCCAACCGGAAGGCCGGGCTATGGTCGAAGAACAGGTGCACGCGCTCGTCGAGTCCGTACGCCAGCGGGTTCGTGGTGTCGACGCGCGCCTCGAGAATCGACCCCGGCACGAAGAACTTCTCTTCGGGCAGCGGCACTTCGCCCGTCCCCCGCTGCTCGAGAAGCGCGTTCCGAATCGGCAGTCCGAAGTGATAGGCGATGTTCGTGGACGACCCAATCGCCAGCAGCGTGCCGCCCGCTTCGACGAATGTGCGCAGCTCCGGCACCGTCCTGGAGACCGAGACCGAGCCAAGGCGGTCGCGGAACTCCGCCGGAATCGCGCCGGCCTGCGGCTGGCCGTCGTCGAGGCGATCGCGCATCGGGATCGCGTCATCGACGAAAATCAGCACGTCGTACCGGCTCGCGAGGCTGCCGGCATCGAGGGTCCGGGGGAAGACGACGTCGAACCGGAACTCGAACTGCTCGAGCAGCCAGCGCACCCAGCCCGACGGCATCGATCCGCCGTACTGGTCCCACAGCCCGACGCGGACCGCCTTCAGCTTCAGGCGCTCGCCCGGCGGGGCGGAGGCGACGGCGTCGAAGGTGAGGCCCTTGTCGGCCGCCAGTTTCTGCAGCACCGGCCGCGAGGACGCGCTCGACGGCACGAACATCGTGCCGGCCGGATAGCCCTTCCCGTTCGCGCTGAACGCGGACCTGGTCCAGTAGACCTCTTCGTTCGCCGCGAGCAGCCGGTTCACGGCGACGAACGCGTCGTTCACCCGGTGGCTGAACACGTAGCCCCCGCCCTGCGGCGGCTCCACGCGTCCGGGCGGCGGCGCGACGACGTCGGCCAGCCGCTCGAAGGGGCCGTCGAACCCCTCCAGAATCCGGTCGAACGTGATACCCATCGAGTACGAGAGGTTGTAACCGGTGACGTCGTAAGGCGCCCTCGGCGGCCCGCCCGGGTACGTGAAGTCGTTCGGGTAGTCCTGCGGCTCGAACATGTCCATCACGTGGGCGCGAAACGGCTGCGCCGCCATCACCACGTACGAGCCGGCCGGATAGCGCTTCGCGTTCACGGTGAACGGCGCGGTTGCGCGGTGCGCGACGACGCCCGCCTTGATCAGGATGTTGATGAACTTGGTCGCCGTCAGGAAGTCCGGCTGGTCGGACGGCAGGATGTAGCCGCGCGGGTCGCGGAGCGACGGGTGCCGCAGCATGTCGTTGAAGAGCCCCACGGGCGCGCTGCCCCGCCCGGCGCGCTGCTTCTCGGCCTCCAGCCGCACCTGCTCGATCCGCTTCGGCTGCGTCGTCCAATTGTCGCGGCTGCCCTTCTCGATGGAGTTCCTCGCCATCCGGTACATGTTGAAGAGGAAGTCCTCCTTCCGCTTCGACGCCAGGTCGAGGATGGCGTAGTTGGTCGTCATCGAGTACTCGATGGACTGGCGGAAGTGCCACGTCTGCGGCGCGATGGGGTACGGCACGTCGCCGCGCGGGAGCTGCATGTCGGGCACGAGCGGGATCTGCACCGGGGATGGGCTGCCGATCATCTCCGTGAGGATCCCGATCTGGTTGTGAAAGTACGACGTGGTCCGGATGCCGCCGTTGAACCAGGTCGAGTACGGCGCGGCCGATCGCATGACGGCGCCGGGCTTTCCCTCCACCGCGAGCCGCGTGTGGATGGCCGCGCCCACCAGGTCGATGCCGAGCGGAATCAGCGGATCGAAGTGGTAGTTGAACGGATCGCGGAAGGGCGGCGCGAAGAGGACGGCGCCCGCCGGACCCGTCTGATGATGGTTGTACATGATGGCCGGAAACCACTCGCGGTACATGATCCGGTTCGCGTTCTCGCTCTCCGGCTGGTTCATCATGTAGAAGTCGCGGTTGTTGTCGTGGCCGATGTACTTCTGGTACAGCCGCGGCAGGTCCCCCGTGGATCGCCGCCGCTCGTCCGGCTCGCGCATGTACCAGTCGGCGACCAGTTCCGTGCCGTCCGGGTTCACGTTGGTGAGCAGGACGATGTCGTCGTTCAATATCCGCATCGTCTCCGGATCGACCCGGCTGCCGAGACGATGGATCATCTCGATGAGCTGCTGCGAGCCGAGCACTTCCGTGGCATGGAGCCCGCCGTCGATCCAGACCACCACCTTGCCGGTGCGAGCCAGCTGCCGCGCCTGATCGTCTGTGAGGCCCTCGGCCAGGGCCAGCCGGCGGTTGATGTCCCTGTACTTGGCGAGGTTCCTGTGGTTCTCGGGCGAGGTGACGATCGCCATGTACTGCGTCCGCCCCTCGGCCGTCCTGCCGATCGCCGTCACCGCGATCCGGTCGGATTCCTTGTCCAGCCGCCGCAGGTACTCGACGTACTGCGTGTAGTTCGCGAGGAAGTAGTCGTCGCCGATCGCGCGGCCGAACTGCTCCTTCGGGCTGGTGAGGCGCGGCGCGGTCCGGTTCTGCGCCTCCGGCAGCGCCGCGACCGACGCGAGCAGCAGCCCGAGGGCGATCGCCCGCCGCGGCATGGCCAGTCTCACGCCGGAAATTCTACCCCCGCTCACAGCTCCTCGCCTTCCAGATCATCGTCCGCGACGTCGACCACGACGCTGTGCAGGTCGATACGAAACCACTCGCGGAACTTCTTCAGATCGCGCTCGACCGGCCACACCGCCTCGTCCTCGGTCCAGGCCGAGAGCTGAAACTCGAAGATCCAGGCGTAGTTGTCCTCGACCCATTCCTGGATGTCTTCCTCGAGCTCGTATTCGGGAAGGAGGAAGGCCGATCCGTACCCCTTGGTCCGCGCCACGGTGAGGGTGCCCTTGGCGAAGTCGGCGTCGCGCTTCCGGGTCCAATCGATGTACGGCTGTGCGCCGAGGATGGTGACGGCGGTGCGGTTGATGACGCGCATGCGCCATCGTAACAGGTGCGGCGCGCCCCTCTACCTGAGCCCCACCATCCGCATCAGCTCCGGCCCGAACTCCCTGGCGATATTCAGCAGCGCGTTGGCGCCGATGCCCGCGAAACCCTCCCGCACGATATCGCTGCCGGTATAGCTCGGCGGGTACCAGGCATTCGCGGCGCCCGCGGCCCCGAATTTCGCGACAAACAGCGGCACGTGCGGGACCAGGCGCCCCCCGTCGTGGCGCGTCACGAACCCGCGACCGAGGGCGTGCTTCGTACGCCGCCAGCCGCCGCTGCAGCCGCACGGTTCGTAGAGCACGCGATGCCGCAGCACCGCGCCGACGCCGTGGCCGATCACATCCGAGGCGAACCCCATCCCTACGCGGGCGAGGATCCGGCTGCCGACGCCTTCGCCGCCCTGCCACTCCTCGGGGAAGTTCGACAGCTCGTCGATGGCCGCCGCGCCGAGGTCCAGTACGTACGGTCCGGGGGAGAGAATCGACGCGTGAACGAAGTCGTGCAGCCGGTTCTCCGGTGGTGGAGGCACGAGCGCCTGCCCCGACGCCATCGCCGGGCAGAGACCGATGAGCAGGGCGAGCCCGAGCCGCGCGTTGTCCATGGTGGTGCGGATGGTACCCGGCGCCCGGTTGTTTCGCAAAGGGAATCAGTGGCCGCCGAACACGACGTACCCGCGCTTGCGCAGGCTGTCGGCCAGCAGCGCTTCCATCTCCTGAGCCTTGGCGTACGGCATCGGATTCAGATGAGCGTACAGCTTCGGCACGAGCCGCTCGCCGTGCTTCTTGACAACGCGCGCCGCCTTGATGCCCTGCTTGTGATTCTGAAACCGGCGCTCGGGCGACAGCCCCGTCATTCCGACGTAGTAGCCGGCCCGGCCGTCCCCCTTGGGATTGCGGAGGTAGACGACGTACACCGAGTGATGCCCCTTGGCCTTCACCCGCTCGACCGCCGGATCCGTGGATGTCCGCTTCCGCATGGGTTCCAGACTGGATCCGGAATGAGGCCATTCTATACACACCCGG
>Ga0326597_10005168_pt1 | contig 18167 bp, 17 predicted proteins | sample RVTome_12_FD_203789 | JGI IMG/M metagenome (GOLD analysis project Ga0326597, IMG submission 203789) | Soil microbial communities from uranium-contaminated site in the Upper Colorado River Basin, Wyoming, United States - RVT100D185 | ecosystem: Environmental > Terrestrial > Soil > Contaminated >... | reverse complement strand
TTCTCCAAGCGCATCCCACAACGAACGAACCATGGCGAATCACTCCCCTTCACGTGATTCGCTATCAGAATCGCTTTCCACCCTGCCGTCAGCAACCATCACCTGCGGTTCATTGAATCACCCTGGGTGCCGGATCGCCACGTCTTTGACGCCGCCGCCGAATGCGGAGCAAGATGGCACACGCCCGACTCACATCTGCCGGTTGCCTGCCAATAGCGATGTCAGGATTGCTCGCCAACCTCACGCGGCACACATCGAACGCGATCACGCCCAACCTGCGCAGGTTCGTCGCGACCAGGCAGATCGAGCTGTGGATGGTGGCGGTCGCGATCGGCATCGGCGTTGCCGGGGCCGCCATCGCCTTCCGCGCCGTGATCGGGATGGTCCAGTACGCCTGGCTCGGAACCTCGAGCGAAACCATGATCGAGCGGGTCGGGTCGCTGCCGTTCTGGGCGGTCATCATCGCGCCCGCCGCGGGCGGGCTCGTGGTCGGTCTGCTGCTTCAGTTCGCGCTTCCCAATCGCCGCGCCGAGGTCGTCGCCGACGTGATCGAGGCGAAGGCGATCAAGGGCGGGCGGATGGGGCTTGGCACCGGGCTCTTGAGCGCGGCGGTCGCGGCCATCTCGCTCGGTTCGGGCGCCAGCGCCGGGCGCGAGGGGCCGGTGGTCCATCTCGGCGCGACCCTGGGCTCGTGGATCGCCGGCCGCCTCCACCTGCCGGCCGGTTCGACCCGCACCCTGCTCGGCTGCGGCGTCGCCGCCGCGATCGCCGCCTCGTTCAACGCGCCGATCGCCGGGGTCCTGTTCGCGCTCGAGGTGATTTTGGGCCACTACGCGCTGTCGGCGTTCGTGCCGATCGTGATTTGCGCTGTCGCGGCGACGGTCATCACCCGGATTCAGTTCGGCAATTTTCCGGCCTTCGCGGTCCCCGACTATACGATCATGTCATTTTACGAGTTCCCGGCGTTCGCGCTTCTGGGGATTGTCTGCGCCGCGGTCGCGATCAGCTTCCAGTTCGCCCTGATCATGACCGATCGTATCGCCCGCGGCATCACCATGCCGGTGTGGGCGCGTCCGGTGATCGGTGGGCTGATGGTCGGCGCCATCGGCGTCTTCCTGCCCGAAATCCTCGGCGTCGGCTATGCCGCGACCGACGCGGCGCTGCGCCAGCAATACAGCCTCGCCATGCTGCTGGTGCTGATCGTCGCCAAGACCGCGGCCACCGCGATCACGCTCGCCAGCCGCTTCGGCGGCGGCGTGTTCTCGCCCTCGCTCTACCTCGGGGCCATGGCCGGCGGCGCCTTCGGCATCATCGCCGCGATGGCGTTTCCCGAACAGGCGTCGAGCCACGGCCTCTACGCCCTGATCGGCATGGGCGGCGTTGCCGCAGCGGTCCTCGGGGCGCCGATCTCGACGATCCTGATCGTGTTCGAGCTCACCGGCGGTTTCGAGGTCGCGATCGCGCTGATGCTGACGATCTCGATCTCGTCGGGGCTGACCCAGGCGGTCTACGGCCGCAGCTACTTCCATCTCCAGCTCGAAAGCCGCGGCCTGGTGCTGACCGAGGGCGCCCACCGGACCATCATGTTCACCCTGGCCGTGCGCGATTTCATGACCCCGCTCGGGCCCGATGAGCCGGCGCCACGCCTGGCCGAGGACGCGCGCCGGCTCACCCCCGACGACACGCTGGAGACGGCGCTGAGGCTGTTCGACCACGCCGGCGAGGGGCGCCTGGCCGTCGTCGCCGCCCGCGACTCCGACACGGTCGTCGGCTGGGTCAGCCATGTCGCCGCCCTCGACCGCTTCAACAAGGGGCTGATCGACGCCAATGTCGAGGAGCATAGGTAGTGGTAAGAATCTGACGCTTGGTACCCTCCCGACCCGTGCCCGAATCGGACGAAGATGACCGCTTCCGACCGGTTGCGGTCATCGGCAAGGGATGCGATGAGCTACGAGATCGAACCGTCTGTGAACTTTCGCTGAGCCATACCGTGACAAAATACTAATCCTTGGTAATGAACCTCGCGCGATCCAATAATTCGTCAAAAGTCAGGATCTCCAAGGTTCGGGTGTCACGACGAAAAAGCTCGAAAGTATCGCACTTGATTTTTGCATCACGTAGATTGTCCAATTGGTCAAACTCCGCCCGATTTCCAATCACAAGGATCGTTTTGGCATCGCGCGTTCTGGCTTCCAAGCGGCGCGTACCCGACTTGTCGAAGTGGTCACCGGACTGGCCTGCGCTTAGCCACTCCGCCTTTTGCTCAAGAACTTGTGAGACCGCATCCATGAAGTCTACACTGAACCGCCAGGTGCCTGCGCGACCGGACTTCCGAGACTGGAATATGGGTGTGACCGGTCGCTTAATTTCGACAAGCACCGTGTAGTCGGTAAAGTTCATTAAGAAATCCACGGTCGGCTTGTTGCGGTTATCCGTACCCGCCGTACTGACGACCATCTCTCGATCGAAAGGCCGCATAATTCGATAATCAAGCCCGTAGCCGAAGACCCAGCTCTGCATTTCGAAAAAGTCTTGCCAATCAACTTCGGCCCATTCGCCTTTTCCAAGCTGAGCTTCGAACTCCTCCAAAGCCTGCCGGCGGCCCAAGAGCAGGTTAATCTCTTCTGGAGTTAGGTCGGCGTGGAGCGAGCGGAATAGATGCTCGCGCTCGGTGCCGCCAAGCTGCTTGATCCTGTTGATTAGTGCCCGATCCGCGGCGTCGATGATGATCTTAGGCCCGGCTGCATCTGATATGTCTTCCACCTGAAACCGGTCTTCATTCGAGAGGTCGATAAACTTTGTTCGATTTAGAAACTCGAGAAGTTTCTCGAACTCGTCAGACCTGAAAGTGAAGGCGTCTTTTTCATATCCTTGGTACCAATCGCCGGCGCGAGACTTGAATGTTTGCAGCGTCACCCGCTTGATCGCTGCGTCATCTTGACTGATGAGCGCAGTGACCTGCGTCTTGCGCTGGTTGCCAGTAAGCCGCAGACAGAGTGCCCCCTCGACTTCGCCTAGAACCGCTCGTTCAGTGCCTTCGAATACCGCGTGAGCGAAACGCCGACGCTCAGGGTTGAAAGCTCCACGAGTAAATACTTTGCTGAGGTAGGTCTTGCCTTCCTTGCGGAGCTCAAAGAATTTTGCGTCGTCGTCGCTCATGGGCTGTTTCCGGCCTCACCCTTGCAATTGGCCTCCAAAAGACCACGCCTTGGTATCCCGCACAACTACCGCCTGAGCTCTGTCGACCAGGAAGCGAGAAAATCGGCAGAGGTTCGCGGCACCTTCGGCCGGCGGGTCGCGCGCCCGCGGCGCCGATCCGTTCCATGCGCGCCCGCGGCGCCAACCCGCCCCGCACGGCGTAAGGCGTTACTTGACAAGCCGTACTGTCAGGTCATACTTTACATGCGTGATCCGGTCGTTCAGGAACAAGGGGCTCGCCGAGTTCGCAAGGACCGGCTCGACGCGTCGCCTTTCGGTTCGCAATGCCGATCGTGTGCGCCGCGTTCTTTCCGCGCTCGATACGGCCACCGCGCCGGACGATCTGAACCTGCCGGGGTTTCACTTCCATGCCCTCGCCGGCGACAGGTCCGGACTCTGTTCGGTTCGCGTCACGGCCAACTGGCGCATCACTTTCGAATGGGACGGCACCGACGTCATCAACGTGGACCTGGAGGACTATCACTGATGGGCAACCCACTCCTCACCGGCTTCAGGCCGACGCATCCGGGCGAAGTCCTGCGCGAGGACGTGCTCCCTTCCGTCCTGGTAACCAAGACCGAGCTCGCCGCCATGCTGTGCATTTCCCGGCAGACCCTCTACGGAATTCTCAACGAGCGCGAGCCGGTGACGCCGCGAATCGCCATCCGGCTCGGCCATGTCTTCGGCAACAGCCCTGAATTCTGGGCGCGCATGCAGCTCGCCCACGACCTCGCCAGGGAAGCGGAGAAGGTCGACCTTTCACATGCTCCGACGCTGGAGCGCCCGGAACCCGCAAGGTGAGTCGCCGCGCCGGGCGCCGTAACCCGCCATGAGGCTCGCGGCATGGTCGTCGGCTGGGTCAGCCATGTCGCCGCCCTCGACCATTTCAACAAGGGGCTGATCGACGCCAATGTCGAGGAGCATCGGTAAAGCCTGATCGGGAAGGCGCGCCGACTTTCCCAAGCATGCCCGATGCGGAGTGGCGCACGCCATTCCGTTTCGCTGTCCGGCTGATGAGAAGAATGGTAGCTTCGGCCGAAGTTCGCTCGCGCCCGGCTGCCCGTCCGCTCACCAGGCCGGGGGGTCCATTGGGGCCGCCAATGCCAACCGGCAACACGGGAGGTCCAGATGCTCAAGACTGCCATCCTCGGCGCCGCCCTGGCGCTTGGCATCGGCGCGCCCGCACCCGCGGATGAGGCTCCCGCCGCCGGGCTCATGCTCGCCGATGCAATTCCGCCCAACTGCCTGATGGATCCGTTCACCCACAAGCTGGTCTGCACCAAGACTCGTCGCATCCGCACGATCAATCCGCTGACCGGCAAGATCACCTGAAACCGCATTGGGCGCGCGGTCCGGCCGGGCGTCCATCCGGCGCTTTGCATGCTCGACGTGGCGACCGGTTCCCGGATGGATACTCGTCGGGGAACATGCCGCGCGCAACCCACCGGCCGACCATGCCGCGAGCCTCATGGCGGGTTACGGCACTTCGCGCGGCAAGTCACCACCCGTGCAAGCCCGAAACCACTGTTAACCCGAGTTCAGGGCCGTGGCCCCCGTTCGGGGGCAATTTACGAAAGACCGGTCCCGTGCTAAGGTTTCCCCCAGTGGTGCGAGCCTAACATTTGATTTCCACCGAAAGGCTGCGTCGCTAGGGGCATTGCCATGTTCGTGAGGCTCGCAAGGATATGCCTTGCGGCGGCGTTCTTTATCTCACTGCTTGGCGCCGGCTTGTCTGCGCAGGACGCACCCACCGTAGCGCCTGCGCAGAACGCACCCACCGTAGCGCCTGCGCAGACCGCGCCCATCCTAGCGCCCAGGAGCCAAGCTCCGCTCGTCGGAGGCGGGGTACTCGTCGGCGGGCAGGCCGACCTCACCATCGACGAGTGCAGGAGGCTCGGATGCAGGGCGGATACGACGAACGACACGTCGTGCCCGGTGGTGATCTGGGGAGGCAACATTCTCCAGCGGGTGAAATGCATCTGCTCGAGTGGTAGCATGTGCATAACCGAGAACCCGCCGGACTAAGCGCACAGAGGAATGACCAACTCGCCCCTATCGCCGGCGGCGAGAATCCATATATTCGGACATATGGCGAACACCGAACCGGCCTCCGCCGCGCCCGCGCCGGCCCCAACGCCGAAGCCCGGCGGCATCGCCGCGCGCGCCATGGCGCCGCGCGAGGCGCCTTATCTGGCGTCCCTCAATCCCGCCCAGCGCGAGGCGGTCGAAACGCTCGACGGCCCGGTGCTGGTGCTCGCCGGCGCCGGCACCGGCAAGACCAAGGTGCTGACCACGCGCCTCGCCCACATCATCGCCACCGGCCGCGCCCGACCCTCCAACATCCTCGCCGTCACCTTCACCAACAAGGCGGCGCGCGAGATGAAGTCCCGGATCGGCGAGCTCGTCGGCCACGTGGTCGAGGGTATGACCTGGCTCGGCACGTTCCATTCGATCGGGGTCAAGATCCTGCGCCGCCACGGCGAGCTGGTGGGTCTCGGCTCCAACTTCACCATTCTCGATACCGACGACCAGATCCGGCTGATGAAGCAGGTGATCACGGCGGCCGATATCGACGAGAAGCGCTGGCCGGCACGGCAGCTCGGCGGACTGATCGACAACTGGAAGAACCGCGGGCTGAGCCCCGGGGACGTGCCCGAGGCCGACGGTTTCGTGTTCGCGAACGGGATGGGCGTCAAACTCTACGCCGCCTATCAGGAGCGGCTGAAGGCGCTCAACGCCGCCGATTTCGGCGACCTCCTGCTCGAGTGCCTGAGGCTGTTCCGCGCCAACCCGGACGTGCTCGGCGAGTACCGCGACCGCTTCCGCCACATGCTGGTCGACGAGTACCAGGACACCAATGTCGCCCAGTATCTGTGGCTGAGACTCCTCGCCCGGGGCAGCGGCAACATCGCCTGCGTCGGCGACGACGACCAGTCGATCTATGGCTGGCGCGGCGCCGAGGTCGACAACATCCTCAGGTTCGAGGCCGACTTTCCGGGCGCGCGGGTGATCCGGCTGGAAGAGAACTACCGCTCGACCCGGAACATCCTCGCCGCCGCCTCGGCGCTCATCAGCCACAATGAGGGCCGGCTCGGCAAGACGCTGCATGCGGCCTCGGCCGAAGCCGGCGAGCCGGTCCATGTCCGCGGCGTTTGGGACGCCGAGGACGAGGCCCGGCTCGTCACCGACGAGATCGAGTCCCTCCATGGCAAGGGTCACATGCTCGACGAGATCGCGGTCCTCGTGCGCGCGAGCTTCCAGATGCGCGAGTTCGAGGACCGGTTCATCATGCTCGGCCTGCCCTACCGGGTGATCGGCGGCCCGCGCTTTTACGAGCGCCAGGAAATCCGCGACGCCATCGCCTATCTGCAGGTCGTCGCCAACCCCGACCACGACGTGAAGTTCCAGCGCATCGTCAACGTGCCGCGCCGCCAGATCGGCGAGCGATCGGTGAGCCTCATCGTCGAGGCGGCCCGGGCGCGGGGAATTCCGTTCTATCGCGCCGCCGCCGAGCTGGTTCAGACCGACGAGATCAGGGGCGCGGCGCGCTCCTCGCTCGCCGGCCTCATCTCCGCCTTCGAGCGCTGGCGCGGGCTCGTCGCCACCATGCGCCACACCGAGCTCGCCGGGATGATCCTCGACGAGTCGGGTTACACCGGGATGTGGCAGAACGACCGCTCGCCCGCCGCCGCCGGCAAGCTCGACAATCTGAAGGAGATGATCGGGCAGATGGACGAGTTCGACTCGCTCGCGGCGTTTCTCGAGCACGTCTCGCTGGTGATGGATGTCGAGGCCGACGCCGGCGCCGACAAGATCAACCTGATGACGCTGCACGCCGCCAAGGGCCTCGAATTCGACACCGTGTTCCTGCCCGGCTGGGAGGATGGGGTGTTTCCGAACCAGCGCGCCCTCGACGAGGCCGGACGCGCCGGGCTCGAGGAGGAGCGCCGCCTCGCCCATGTCGGGCTGACCCGGGCGCGCCACCGCGCCTGGGTGAGCTTCGCGTCGAACCGGCGCATCCACGGCCTGTGGCAGTCGTCGATCCCGTCGCGCTTCGTCGACGAGCTGCCGGAGGCCCATGTCGATGTCGACTCCTCGAACGGGTTCTACGCCTCCCCCGCCGCCAGCCGGTTCGCCTCCGGGTTCGAGGCGCCGTTCCAGTCGAGCTACGACACGCCGGGCTGGCGCCGCGCCCGATCGAACCGCGAGGCGAGCCGGGGTGCCGGAGCCGAACCGGCCGCGAGCCGCCTCGCCGCCGGCGGCCTCGGCACCACCATCGAGGGCCGGCTCGTCGCCCGCGAGGATGATGGCGCTTCGGACTACGCGACCGGCGAGCGGGTGTTCCACCTCAAGTTCGGATACGGCGCCATCGTCGCCATCGAGGGCAACAAGCTGACGGTCGAGTTCGAGAAGGCGGGCAGGAAGCGGGTCCTCGACTCGTTCGTCGAGCGGCATTGACCCGCATCGGACGCCTTTGACCGGGCTTTTCCGCCTCGCCTTCGCGACCGACGCCGCACGCGCCGAAGCCGCCGAGCGCGCGCTCGACGCCGCTTCGCCGGCGCCGGTCTCGATCGCCCGGTTCGCCGAGGGCGGGACGTGGTGGCTCGAAGCGCTCTACGCCGAGGGGCCGAACGCGGCGGCGATCGCCCGCGCCCTGGCGGGCGCCCTCGGCTCGGCCCCGCCCTTCGATCTCGCGCCGCTGCCCGCGCGCGACTGGGTCGCCGGATCGCTGGAGGGCCTCGCCCCCGTTCGCGCCGGGCGCTTCCTCGTCCATGGCCGCCATGATCGCGATCGCGCGGCATCGGCCCGGATCGCGATCGAGATCGAGGCCGGCGCCGCCTTCGGCACCGGCCATCATCCGACGACCCGCGGCTGCCTGATCGCGCTGGACACGATCCTCAAGGCGACCCCGCGGCCACTGACGCTCGACCTCGGCACCGGAACCGGCGTCCTCGCGATCGCCGTGGCCAAGGCCACGAAGCGGCGCGTCATGGCGACGGACATCGACCCGGTCGCCGCGCGCATTGCCCGCGCCAATGCCCGCGCCAACGCCGCGGCGCCGCTTGTCGATGTGATCTGTTCGCCAACGCCGCCCGGGCCCAAGATCGGGCGCCGCGCGCCCTATGAGCTGGTTGTTGCCAACATTCTCGCCGCGCCGTTGATCGCCCTCGCCCCGGCGGTTCGGAGGATCACCGTGCAACGCAGCAAAATTGTCCTGTCGGGGCTGCTGGTCGATCAGGCGGCGGCGGTGCTCGCGGCCTGGCGGGCGCACGGATTCGTCATCCTGCGCGAGCTCGATATCGATGGCTGGGCGACGCTCGTGCTTGCCCGCGGCACCGCGCGAGGGTGGCCCCCGCGCCTAGCGGCAGAACCGGTCGCGGCGGTACAGGTCGAGAAAAGCCTGTGCCCGGCGCTCCTGCGCGGTCATGATCGCGCCTAAAATCCGGGCGCCGAAGGCGCTGACGGAGCGCCAGATCGCGTCCAGCGGTTGCCCGCTGGACGCCGCCACATGGGAAATGTAAGTCATTGCCGATACTCCCGTTTGACGCGTCAGCCGCGGGGAAAGTCGGCCCAGACGCGCTCGTGGATGGACTCGCGCGACAGACCGATGTCGGCGAGCTCGTGGTCGGAGAGCTGGCGCAGCTGCGCCTCGGCGGCGACGTACTCGCGGTAGCGCCTGATCCGGGCCGCCATCTCCGAGAACGGCCGGAATACCGGCTCCATGAATCCGCCCTCGTTGCGGCGGCCGGAACCGGTTGTGTGGGTAATCAGGGTCATGCATTTCTCCTTGAATTTTTGCGCCGGATAAATTTGTGCAGCGCAGCGTTACAAGGAATATGAGCGCGACGGTCGCCGGACGGTAGGGGGCAAATTGCATGCGAGAGATGCAGTTTCTGCATGCATATGGGTCACACTTTATTCATATTCCGCAGGTCTTGGAATCATTGTGCGGCCACCCGGCGATGGCTGGAAATTCTTCCGCCACGCGGATTCGGCGCGAATTCCGACCCCCGAACCGCCACCGGCAAGAGTCCGCGACCTCGGCAGACGACCGGAGACGGGGTTGGTGCCGTTCGGTCATGAAATGCGCTAGAAAGCACCATGTTTCAGACATTCGAGCAGCGCGCCGATCCGTCGAAGGGAAGCGAGCGGCTTGCGCGCCTGCGCGCGCGGCTGGCGGAACTCGGGTGCGACGGTTTCATCCTGCCGCGCACCGACGCCCACCAGAGCGAGCAGCTGGCCCCCCACGACGAGCGGCTGGCCTGGCTCACGGGATTTACCGGCTCGGCTGGCACGGCCGTCATACTCGCCGATCGGGCGGTGATCTTCACCGACGGTCGCTACACGGTGCAGATCGCCGGCGAGGTCGATACCGCGCTGTTCGAGATCGTCAACATCGCCGATCACAGCCCCGGCGAGTGGCTCGGCGGCCATGCGGGCGCCGGGATCAAGCTCGGCTACGATCCCTGGCTCCTGACCCCCGAGGGGCTCGAGCGGCTGGAACACGCCGGCGAAAAGTCGCGGCCGATCCTCGTGCCGCTGGATGACAATCCGATTGATCAGGTCTGGATCGACCAGCCGCCGCCTCCAACCGGCGCGATCACGCCGCATCCGCTCGAATTCGCGGGCGTTGGCGCGGGCGAAAAACTGGCGGGTCTGCGTCAGTCCCTGGCCGCCGATGGCGATCGCGGCCTCATTTTGAACCTCGGCGCCTCGATCGCCTGGGCGTTCAACATCCGCGGATCGGACATCGCCCACACGCCGGTGCCGCTTGCCTTTGCCGTCGTCACCGCCGACGCGGCGACGATTTTTTGTGATCCGGCGAAGATTTCGCCCGCGACGCGGTCCTGGCTCGCCCCGCACGCCGCCGCCGAGCCGCAGGACCGCTTCGCCGCCGCCCTCGACCGGCTGGGATCGGCATCGGCATCGGTCCGGATCGACCCGGCGTCGACGCCGTGCTGGATCGCGCGCCGGCTTGAAGACGCCGGAGCGAGGCTTCGCCACGCCGCCGATCCGTGCATCGCCGCCCGGGCGCGCAAGAACGAGGTCGAAATCGCCGGCGCGCGGACCGCCCATGCCCGCGACGCGGTGGTCCTTGCCCGGTTCCTCTGCTGGCTCGACGCCGAGGCCCCGTCGGGCAGGCTGGACGAAATCGCCGCCGTCAGACGCCTCGAGGAGTTTCGCGCCGAGACGGGCGCGTTGATGGACATCAGCTTCGAGACCATCGCCGGCGCCGGGCCCAATGGCGCCATCGTCCATTACCGGGTGAGCGAGAGGACCAACCGCAAGATCGAGCCGGGCACCCTGTTTCTGGTCGACTCCGGCGCCCAGTACCGCGACGGCACCACCGACGTCACCCGTACCATCGCCGTCGGCACCCCAAGCGGCGAAATGCGGCGCCTGTTCACGCTCGTGCTCAAGGGTCACATCGCCATCGCCGCCGCCCGGTTTCCGGCGGGCACGAGCGGCGCCCAGCTCGACAGCCTCGCCCGGATCGCGCTGTGGCGCGCGGGCCATGACTATGACCACGGCACCGGCCATGGCGTCGGCTCCTATCTCAGCGTCCACGAAGGCCCGCAGGGCATATCCAAGCGCGGCACCGTGGCGCTCGAGCCCGGCATGATCGTGTCGAACGAGCCTGGCGTCTATCTCGAGGGCCGGTTCGGAATCCGGATCGAGAACCTGCTGCTGGTGACGGCGCCCGAACCGGTCGAAGGCGGGGCCCGCGACATGCTGGGGTTCGAGACCCTGACTCTGGCCCCGATCGACCGTTCGCTGATCGACGCCGAACTGCTCACCGCCGCGGAGCGCGCCTGGGTCGATGCCTACCACGCGCGGGTGCGCGACGCGGTCCTGCCCCATCTGGGCCCGGCCACGGGCCGCTGGGTCACTGCCGCCACCGCCCCGCTCGGCCGATCGTGAACCTGGTCCCCGGCATCTCCCCTTGCCGGACACCGGTCAAGATGTCACGCTGGCCATCATCGCCCGGGCGCGCGCCATGAAACCGGTTCTCAAATACTGCTTCGGACTGCCCGAGGTGGCAATGGACGCCGGCACCGTCCTCATCAGCGAGGGCGAAAGGCAAAGCGCGCTTTATATCCTCGTTTCGGGATCGGTCGAGATCATGCGCGAAGGGCTCGAAGTGGCGCGCTGCGACCTGCCAGGCGCCATATTCGGCGAGGTCTCGGCGCTGCTCGACCAGCCCCATGCCGCGACCGTCCGCGCCGCGAGCGACGTGCGCGTCCACATCATCGAGAATCCGAACCAGTTCCTGACATCGCGGCCCGAGATCGCATTCCAGGTCGCGGCCCTGCTCGCGCGCCGTCTCGACGCGACCACCGCCTATCTGGTCACGGTGCTGCGCGAGCACGCCGGCGCCGGAGCCGCGCTCGACCAGGTCGAGAAGGTCGTCACCGAGATCGCCCACAGCCAGGCCGGACCCACCTCCGCCAACTGAACGGCCGGCGGGGGCCCGCGCCTCAAGCGGTGCCGGCACCGCCGATCAGCCGGATCCATTCATCCTCGTCGATCACCGCGACGCCGAGCTTGCGCGCCTCGTTGAGCTTCGAGCCCGCCCCCGGCCCGGCGATCACGAGATCTGTCCTGGCCGAGACCGAGCCCGAGACCCTGGCGCCCAGGGTCTCGGCCCGGGCCTTGGCCTCCGAGCGGGTCATCTTCTCCAGCGTGCCGGTGAACACCAGCGTCTTGCCGGCGACCGGCGAAGCGGTATCGGAGCTTTCCGTCGGCTCCGGGGTCACTTCCCGGAGCAGCGCGTCGATCGCCTCCAGATTGCGCCGTTCGGCGAAGAACTCCGCGATCGCCTCGGCCACCACCGGCCCGATCCCGTCGATGTTGTCGAGCTCGCGATAGGCCTCGCCGTCACGGTCGCTTGCCGCCACCATCGCGGCGCGGAAGGTCTCGATGTCGCCATGGGCACGGGCGAGGAGCCGGGCCGTCGTCTCGCCGACATGGCGGATTCCGAGCGCGAAAATGAACCGGTCGAGCCCGATCCGCCGTCTTGCGTTGATGCCGTCGAACAGATTGGCGAGCGATGTCTCGCCCCAGCGCTCGCGCGCGAGAAGGTCGATCTGCCCCGCGCGGTGGCGGGCCTCGAGGGTGAAGATATCGGCCGGCGCCGCCACCAGCCCGTCGTCGAACAGCTCCTGCACGCGCCTGGTCCCGAGCCCCTCGATGTCGAAGGCGTCGCGCGAGACGAACAGCCTCAGCCGCTCGCGTGCCTGGGCCTTGCAGATGAGCCCTCCGGTGCACCGGCGCACCGAGTCGGGCCGTCCGGTGCGCGGATTGGGCTCGCGCGCCGCATGGCTGCCGCAGACCGGGCAGGTGGTGGGGAACACATAAGGGGCCGCACCTGCCGGACGCTCGGGGACGACCACGTCGAGCACCTGGGGAATGACATCGCCGGCGCGCTGGATCACCACCGCGTCGCCGACCCGGATGTCGTGGCCCGGCTCGCGGATCGGCTCGCCGTCGCGGCCGAGCCCCTTGATGTAGTCCTCGTTGTGGAGGGTCGCGTTTTGGACCACGACCCCGCCGACGGTGACCGGCGCGAGCCGCGCCACCGGGGTCAGCGCGCCGGTGCGCCCGACCTGGATTTCGATCCCGAGGACCCGGGTCGTCGCCTTCTCGGCGGCGAATTTGTGCGCCACCGCCCAGCGCGGCGCCCGCGACACGAATCCGAGCCGGTCCTGATAGTCGAGCCGGTCGACCTTGTAGACCACGCCGTCGATGTCGTAGCCGAGGGCGGACCTGGCCGCCTCGATCCCGGCATAGGCGGCGAGCATGTCGGCCGCCGAGGCGCAGCGGCGCATCAGCGGGTTGGTCGCCAGCCCCCAGCGGCCGAGCGCCTCGATCACCCCCATCTGGGTCGACGCCGGCAGGCTCGACGCCTCGCCCCAGCCATAGGCGAAGAAGTGGAGCGCCCGCGAGGCCGTGACTTTCGGATCGAGCTGGCGCAGCGAGCCCGAGGCGGTGTTGCGCGGGTTGACATAGGCGGGCCGGCCCTCCTCCTCCATCCGCCGGTTGAGGGCGGCGAAGTCCTCGTGGCGCATGTAGACCTCGCCGCGCACCTCGAACACCTCCGGCACGTCACCCGCCGCAATGCGGCTCGGGATTTCGGCGATGGTGCGCAGATTCGCGGTCACGTTCTCGCCCTCGAATCCGTCGCCTCGCGTCGCCCCGACCGCGAGCCGGCCACGCTCGTAGCGCAGCGTCGCCGACAGCCCGTCGATCTTGGGCTCGGCGGTCATCATCAGCTCGTCGCCGTCCGAAAGCCCCAGGAACCGGCGCACCCGGGCGCAGAACTCCTCGACCTCGCGGGTCTCGAAGATATTGCCGAGCGACAGCATCGGCACCGCGTGGCGCACCTTGGCGAAGGTCTCCGACGGCGCCGCCCCGACCCTGAGCGAGGGGCTGTCTGGCCGGACGAGATCGGGAAACGCGTCCTCGATCGCCGCGTTCGCGCGCCGCAGGGCGTCGTAGTCGGCATCGGAGACGGTCGGCGCCGAGTCCTGATAATAGCGCCGGTCGTGCCCGGAGATTTCGGCCGCCAGAAGTTCCAGCGCCTCGCCGGACTCGTCCGGCGTGAGGTCCTGGACCGCGATGGCCAGCAGCTCCTCCAGCCTTCGCGCGCGATCACTCAAGGTTTCGCCCCGCCGATCAGCCGGCCGGCGGCCGCGCGCGCCTCCTCGGTCACGTCGGCGCCCGCCAGCATCCGGGCGATCTCCTCGACCCGCGCGGATCGATCGAGGCGCACGACCTCGGTGCGCGGCGCCGGCGACGTCGGATCGCCACCCGCCTTTTCGATCAGCAGATGATCACGCGCCCGGGCCGCGACCTGCGGCGAATGGGTGACGACCAGAACCTGCAGGTCGCCGCCGAGGCGCTGAAGCCTGACGCCCACCGCATCGGCGACGGCGCCGCCGACGCCGGAGTCGATCTCGTCGAAGATCAGCGTCGGCGCGCCGCCGCACCCGGCCAGCACCACCTTCAGCGCCAGCATCACCCGCGACAGCTCGCCGCCGGAAGCGACCCGGCGCAGCGGCCCGAGCGGCGTGCCCTCATTGGCGGCGATCATGAACTCGGCCCGGTCGAGGCCGCCCGGCCCGCCGCCATCCGCACCGAGCACCTCGAGCCGGGTCTCGAACCTGGCGCCATCGAGGCGCAGGGGCGCGATCTCGTCCATCACCGCCCGGTCGAGCCGCACCGCCGCCTCGTGCCGGCCGGCACCGAGCGCCCCGGCACGCTCCAGATAGCGCGCGCGCGCCGCGTCCCGCCGACGGGCAAGCTCGGCAAGCCGCTCCTCGCCGCTTTCGATTGACTCCAACCGTTCCGCGATCACCTCGCCATGGACCGCCAACCCGTCCACGGTGACGCCATGCTTGCGCGCGGCGGCACGCAGCGCGAACAGCCGTTCCTCGACCTCCTCGAGCCGCGCTGGATCGGACTGGCTGCGCGAAGCCGCATCGGCGAGCGCGCGGCGCACCTCGTCGAGCTCGGCGCGGCCGCGCGCCAGCGCCTCGACCAGGGTGGCGAGCTGGCCCTCGGCGCGGACATTGCCGTTCTCGAGCGCGGCGCGCGCGTCCTCCATCAGCGCTTCGGCCGCCCCCTCGCCGAACAGCGCGGCCTCGGCCCGCGCCAGGTCCTCGGCGATCCGCTCGCCCGCCATCATCATCGCGCGCTCGCCGGCGAGGCGGTCTTCCTCGCCCGGCTCGGGCGCGAGCCGGGTGAGTTCCTCGTGGGCGTGGCGCAGAAACTCCGCGTCCTCCAGCGCCCGCGCCATCGCCCGCTCGTGCGCGCCGAGCGCATCGTCGGCCGCGCGCCAGGCCCGCCAGCCCTCCGCCACCTCGGCCCGCAGCCCATCATGGCCGGCGAATGCATCGACGAGCGCCAGATGCGCCGCCGGCTCGAGCAGCGCGCGTTCGTCGTGCTGGCCGTGGATTTCGACCAGCGCCTGGCCGAGGCCGCGCATCAGCCGCGCGCTCACCGGCTGGTCATCGACGAAGGCGCGGGTGCGGCCGTCGGCGTACTGGACCCGTCTCAGCACCAGTTCGTCACCACCGATGACGAGGCCCTGATCGTCCAGCAGCGCCACGATGTCGTGGCTGTGCCAGTCGCGGAAGACCGCGCTCACGCTGCCCTGCGCCGCGCCGTGGCGCACGAGCCCGGCCTCGCCGCGCGCGCCCAGCGCCAGCGCCAGCGCATCGAGGACGATCGACTTGCCGGCGCCGGTCTCGCCCGACAGCACCGAAAGTCCCGAATCGAACTCGATTTCGAGGTGTTCAATCAGCACGATGTCGCGGATCGAAAGACTGGCCAGCATCGGCCCATTATATCGGGGAAATTCCCCTCCAGGCGCGGCTAATCCACGAGGATGTGTCCTCGCGCGGCGCGAGGCCGCCGCTCTGCAACAGCACGTAGGTGTCCTCGTACCACCTGCCGCCGGGATAGTTGTGACCGAGGATCGCCGCGGCGGTCTGCGCCTCGTTGCTGACGCCGAGCGCCATGTAGGCTTCCGCGAGCCGCGCCAGCGCCTCCTCGACGTGGGTCGTGGTCTGGTAGTCGGTCACCACCACCTTGAACCGGTTGATCGCGGCGACGAACGCCTTCTGGTCCAGATAATACCGCCCGACGCTCATCTCCTTGCCGGCCAGGTGGTCGCGGGTGAGATCGATCTTGAGCCGGGCGTCGCGGGCATAGTCGGTGTCGGGGTAGCGTTGCACGAGATCGCTGAGCTCGGACAATGCGCGCTGGGTGATCTCCTGGTCGCGTTCGACCGATGCGATCTGCTCGTAATAGGACGCGGCGACCAGATATTGCGCGTAGGGCGCGCTCTGCGAGCCCGGATGCAGCGCGAGGTAGCGTTCGGCGGCGGCGATTGCGCTTTCATAGTCCGCCTTGGAGTAATAGGCGAAGGCCGACATCAGAACCGCCCGCTGTGCCCACTGCGAGTACGGGTGCTGGCGCTCGACCTCCTCGAACTGGGCGGCCGCGGTCGTGTAATTGCGCGCGCTCAGGCTGTCGGCGGCCTCGTTGTAAAGCTCGCCGACGGGCCGCTCGACATAGTCATCGCCGCCGCCGCCGCCAAGCCCGATCGCCTGGCAGCCGCCGAGGCCGGCCGCGAGCGCGAGCGCGACAACGCGCGCAGAACGGCTGCGGGATGCGGATTTCAACGTGACCATCGCCCCGAATCAACTGAGCTCGGACGGGCAAGCCGGTGCCCGGCGATCCGATTTATGGAACTCTCGCGGACGCCGCGTCAATCGCGGCACAACCCGCCTCAGCCGTGCGCCGCGGCGCCCGCCTCGACCGGGGCCGGATGCTCCAGCCCGATTGTGGCGTTTTCGAGTTCGTCGGCGGTCACATACTCCCACGCCGCGGCCTGGCTCATGAGGAAATTGAGCGCCGTGTGGTTGAGGTGGTGCCCGCCGCGCGCGGTCCGGAACCGGCCGATGATCGGCGCCCCGGCGAACAGGAGATCACCGCACGCATCCAGCGTCTTGTGGCGCACGAACTCGTCGGCGAACCGCAGCCCGCCATGGTTCATCACCCCCTGTTCGTCCAGCACCACGGTATTGTCGAGCGAGGCGCCGAGACCGTATCCGGCCATGCGCAGCTCGCGCGCCTGGGCGAGGAAGCCGAAGGTGCGTGCCGGGGCGATATCGCGCCTGAATGTTTCGGTCGAGGCCTCATAGACGAAACTCTGGCGGCCGATCGCGGAATGGGGAAATTCGATCGAGGATTCAATGACGCTGCGGTTCTCGGGGAGGAAATGCGCCGAGGCCGGCCCGACCTGCAGGCTGACCGGCTCGAGAATGCGAATGAACCCGCGGGCGCGGTCGAGGGCGCTCACGCCGGCATCTTCGATGGCGGCGAAGAACTCGGCGGCGCTGCCGTCGAGGATCGGGATTTCCGGCCCGCTGACATGGATTTCGGCATTGTCGATGTGGGCCGCGCCGAGCGCGGCCAGAAGATGCTCGACAGTCATGACCGAGGTGCCGTCGTCGTTGCGCAGCTCGGTGCACAGCCGCGTCGAGCCGACATGGTGCCGGTCGACCTTGATCACCGTGCTTCTGGTGCCGTTGGTCAGATCGGTACGCCGGAAGCGGAACCCCGAATCCGCCTCGGCTGGCCGCAAGGTCACCCGCGAGGGACGCCCGGTATGGACCCCCGTACCGCTTAACGTGACGATGCAAGCAAGCGTAGACTGCCGACCGCAGCCTTCAAGTTTCCCCATGCCACCTGCAACCGTGTAAAGTGTAGTGCCCTTAAGGCACCGGCCCCTCCCGGCACCCAACGCATTTGTACATGGTTGCAGGGGCATATGGCAAACACCGAATTATCCCCTTCCCCCGAACTGATGCAATTTCGCGCCCCCCGCCGCCGAAAACCCGCGATTTCGCCCTTTCCATGCCGTGTCCGGGTGGCACGATGGCACCGCCCGGACGCGCGCCGCGCACGGGGGCCGTCGTGCTCGCGGCCATGACCGCGGCCGATTCCGGGCGGGCGAGCGGGCCGGCACCGATTCCGCGTCAGCGGAGAATGTGGTGGAACGCGACCCGATCGCACTGAATCGGATCGCCGCTCCAGATCGTTGATTTCGCGTGATCTTTTCCGTAAGGCAGGTCCCTCTGTTCGCCGATCATGGCCTAGTTGGCGTTGCGCCGCAGGAAGGCAGGAATCTCCAGTTCGTCCTCCTCGTGCTGCGCCGGCGCGAGCGTGTGCTGGCGCTGGGGCGCCCGCTGGCCGGGCTCGGTCCCGCGCATCGTGCGGCCGTCATGGCCGGGTGCGGCGCGGGACGACCCGGCCAGCGGCCGGTCGAGCTGGGGTTCGCTCAGGTCCGGCATGTCCGGCTCGTCCTGCCTGCGCCCGAGGCCGACGCTGGCGAGCCGCTCGAGAAAGCCGGTCTTGCGCTTCTGCGCCTCGATACCATGGTGGGAGGGCGCCGCGCC
>Ga0326597_10005167_pt1 | contig 18172 bp, 17 predicted proteins | sample RVTome_12_FD_203789 | JGI IMG/M metagenome (GOLD analysis project Ga0326597, IMG submission 203789) | Soil microbial communities from uranium-contaminated site in the Upper Colorado River Basin, Wyoming, United States - RVT100D185 | ecosystem: Environmental > Terrestrial > Soil > Contaminated >... | reverse complement strand
GGTTCTCATGGTTACGTCCTCGTGCCTGTTTCCAGGACTTCGACTGCTGAAACTTTCCACACCTGGGAATCGAATTCCTTTTGCATCGCCGTAATCCTACAGGTAACGGCGCTCGTTGCCCACGGAGGCTGAATCGAAACGATGTCGCCCACATCATGCGGCAGCGCATCGAACCACGCTACATCCTCCAGCTCAAATACCCGGCGTTGATTGTCGATACGCTCTTGCACGAGATAGCCAGCCACGTCTTGAGCGGTGGCCGTATCCTGGATGCAGCGAAATGCAATCAACTCTGCCTGCAGAGCACCGAAGCGGGCATCGGCAGCAGCGATCAGGGTTGAGGCGATCGGAACGTCCGAGACAACTGGATCCACTACCAGGGCAAGCGTGAAGCTCTCTTCGCTCCCTGCGCCTGGGAGCGAGGCGTCAAACCCATACCGGAAGGTGAAGTAGTTTGCGAGGTCGTCGATGCTCCTCCCCAGATCGGCCATGCTGTGCGTCTGGGTGATGGCGGACGAAACGGCAGGCGCACCGAAGCCATAATTGGCATCTGCCGCGAGCAGCTTCCACTCGCGCCCCGTAGATCTCTCCACCGGGACGACCGCGCAGCGGGCCTCAAAGGCCATCCGTTGCAGCACCTCTTCCCAATAAAACCCCAGCGAGCGGACATCGAAGCCCCACTCCGCAGCCCCACCGAGCGATGTCAGAAGTGCAGCAAGCGATGTCCCGTCTACCGTCTCGCCGCCGATGACGTTAATCCAGTGGAGCAGGATGTCGGATGGATGAACGAGGGTCTCTCCAGACGCGACAGAAAACAGATTCGTTGGATTGTTGATCGCGAACGTGTCGATGTAGTGCGTATTCACGGGGTCTCTGCTGTAAAGACCAGGCGAGTTCCGGACCGCGAACCGCATCGATGCGATGGCAGAGAGCGTAGGGGATCCGTCGTCCACAACACTCGATTCGAGATTGAGCGTCTGCCACAGATCGGACTGCTCATTCGGAACAAAGTTCATCCGTCGGTAGTTGCTACCGATAACCGTCGTGCTCCACGTGTCGCTACTGATCCAAGCCCAGATATTACGCTCGATCATGTTGTCTGCATCCGTGTAGCTCGCGAGCCTGTAAAGATTGTCTGCGGATGTAAAGCTGGTCCCACCGACTGCATTTCGCTGCACGATGGTGTCTTGTGGAACAAACTTGATGTTGTCCAAGTACACCTGACAACCTGCACTCCGCGTCGCGCGGTTGAACACGACACCGAACCAATTGAGATCGGTCAAGTCGTTCGCCCCGATCTCCGTCATCTGATCGACACCTAGAATCATCGTTACCCAGGTGTCTTCTGCGAAGTCCGAAACATCGTAGGTTCCAAGAGTGGTATGGTAATTGCTTGCGTCGATCCCGATACGAAATTCGATCGATCCAGTTGTGCCAGCCTTCTTGATCTTGAAGTCGAACATCAACATATCGCGGTTGTCGTTGTAGGGATCGAGTGACATATCCGCACCCGGCCCAGCAATGGGCGTGTTCGCCGACAACGAATCGAAGTAGTGAAGTAGGACGGGGTCGCGCGGAAAATAGACACCGCCCAGATTCTTGACAACGAGCCGCATCGATTTAATGGTTGCGGGGACGAGAGTGCCGCCTACGGTGAACGCACCCGTCCACGGAATCGTCTGCCACGCCGCGGGCTCGTCTTCTGGATCAATCGGCCAGCTCCAGTAGTTCGTTCCGATCGTCGTCCCAGACCACGTATCGCTCGAGATCCACGCATCGGCGAATGGTACTTCGCTGGAGAATGCGTCCGTAATCGGTGAGGGTTGAGCACCACCACGGTAATAGTCAATCCGATAATCATCACCATCGGAAGTCATGTCGACGCTACCGATGGCGTTGTTCTGGACGACGGTGTTCTCGGGAACCAGGCGGATGTTGTCGATGATGAAGTAGAAGCCAGTCGGAGGATTCAGCGTGTACCAAAACCGAAGTTGGTTCACGCTCACAGGGTTGAAGGATCCACTGCTGTTCCACCAGGAATCAGCGCCAACGAGAATCGTGTGCCACGAGTCATCGGTAAATGCCTGCATCGGAAATCGCCAGGAGCGATTGAATACCCCAGAGGTGAAAAGATCGAACCCAAAACTTTTTCCGGGGATCGACCAGTCATCGCCGGCGGAGTGAATGTAGACATCAAACGCGACAATCTTTCGCCCGGTTCCATCGCCAGCCACGGCGCCCACATTGAGAACAGGTGAGAGCGTTGGCGTCCGCATCTGGCAGGAACTTGGCGTAGTCGTCGTCAACGCCTTGATGGCACCCGATCCATCCGTGTGGCCCATGTCCGTCACGACGGAAAGGGTGTTGCCCGTGTTGGTAGTCCAGCCAGACGCGCTCTCAGTGGGCACCTCAATCGTCGCGTTGGCATCCACGTCGAAGGCCACCTCAAGCGAATTCGTACCCGTGCTCGGATTCGTCGCGTTGATCGCAGCGGCTCCATTCAGTGCATTCCAGGTACCCGCCTCGAAATCTTCTACGACAGAAAACGCGTCCGTCGCCCAGAACGCAACTGCGTCCGAAACGTCGTCATCGGAAGTAGCCTCGATCGCATTCGAGCCCTCGCGGTGGCCCTCTCCGGCGTCCAACGCAACCGAGCAACCATCGCCATTCCATCCCGACAAACTCTCTGTCGTAAACGCAACCGCACCGGCTTCGGCATCCGCATCCCACGTAACCTTGAGAGATGATGCGCCAGAATCCTTTTGCGTTGACGAGATGGCAACCGCGCCATTGTCGGCGACCCAAGAGCCAGACTCGAACCCTGCAGCAAGCTCGTACACCGGAGTAAGCGCCCCAGCCTCAATCCCGCTCACGTCTGCGAAGAAGCGGAGCCCAAATCCAACCGATGCGCCAGTTGCTCCCACCGTATCGACCGACCGCGTGAGCGTGAGGGGCTCTAGCTCGATCTCAACGTAGCTGCCGTCGATGTGAAGAGATCGCCGAGACGAATCGCCCGCAGCGTCAGAAGCGCCGCGCGTATAGAAGGAGAGGTAGTTGTCGTTGCCAGACGCGGTGGGTGCAGCGGACCTCTCGATATCGGAGACTATCTTGCCCGTTGGCGTCTCCCATGCCGACTGTCGGATCATCCCCAGCGCTCCAGGGTCGCTCGTGGTAATCGCGAACGAATCGCTCCCAGCTTGTCCCAAGAATCGAAAACTGACCCACATCGTTTGAGTGACTGCGAAATGCGCTGAGAAGGATGTCTTCCAGACCACGCGATACCTGGACACTGCGCGGTCTCCATTCGGAGCCGACCCGATCCAGATATAGGCCGCATCCGTTTCATTGTTGTCGTGTTCGGCTCTTGCCAGGGTCACGTCCAGGAAATCGATATTGCATCGACTCGCGCCGCCTCCGCCGCCAGGATCGAAAGGAGACGTTTCGTCAAGCGAGGCACTGGTGAAGTAAACCTGAATCGTGTCCTTCTCGTTTACGATGAAATCCGGTTGTGTAGTGATGCCTCCAGACTCTTCGGCCTGCGCCTTGAAGTAGGTCATCAAGGCGGACAATTGCGCGCTTGAGAACTGCACTGTGGTAATCGTTTCACCTGCGATCGTCGTGGTGTCTGCGAGCGTCGTCGTCCAGGGCGTCAGAGTTGGATCGAGACGGAGAAGCATTCCGTTCAGTGGATTGATGACATACAGCTGCGAGAGCGCGTGGCTCTCCCGATCGCTCACGATGTAGATTGCGGTCGTGATGAGTTCGACGGTGAGCGCGCCTGGATTGTGGATCGCTGCCGTCGTTCCGTTGGCACCGCGTGCGGAGATCGTAACCGTCGTTGCACTGGCTGCCGAGCAGGTGATCTCCTCTCCATCAATCCGAACTGTGAACGTACTACCCGGAAATCCGCTACCATCCGTCACCTTTACACTTCCGGTAGTGGTATCGGTGATCTCTTCAATGAGGGTCGTCGCCCACCCTACCTGGTAGTTGATAAGAGGCGTCCGCTTGGCGTTGCCGTAGATACGCGGCAGTCGTTTCCCTAAGTCGATCGGGTCTGTGATCGTATCGTCGCTCGCGTAGAGCCACGACCCGGCCATCGTCGGAAGCTCTGTCGTGCACTGCAACGTCACCATCGAATCAGTGATCGGAGACACGCGAGTCACGCGGCCTCGAAACAACACCGTGTGTTCGTCGCCCTTGTAGAGATCCGAGAAGAATATGGTGCCCTTCTTGATATTCTTGTGCTTGACGAGTGGGAGCGTAACGGGAGACGACATGATTTCATCGACGAGAAGCTGTGAAATTTCGATGCTCGCTCCCTCTAGGTTATGCGCCTGGAGTAGTTCAATTAGGCGCTCCCCATTGATCGGGTAGTTGGAGAGCCGAAGGTCGAACGACTGCGAAAATGACGTGAGATCCTCGGGTTGCGGAACGTGGATGAACCCAGAAAAGAAATCACCACCACCCGTGATGACTGGCAAGAAGTTCTTGTAGTCCCCGGTTTTCCCGTAGTCGTAATTGCTAATTGCAAGCGTCGAAAAGTAGAACACCTTATCGACAGTTTCCGCCGTGCGGTCTGTGTACGTGGTCAGCTTTGCCATCGCAAGCGGAGCAATGTGGGATCTGCCGGCAAATTCTGCCTGACCACTATCCAGTTCGCGTGCCATCAGTCTAGGCTCTCAATCAGATTGAGCACGTAGGTTTTCGCGTTCACGCCAGACATCGGAACATCAACTGCGAAATTCGATACAGGCATCTCGTCGAACTTCATCCATATCGGAGGATCGTCCGTCCCCGGCGTCGCAGAGAAGCTCGCAGGATCGACGTAGAATGGCCTCACCATCCCAACGCCCTGGATCATCGCTTCCATGTTTTCCAGATCCGATCCCGTCAAAGCGAACTCATAGGGATAGGTCAACACTCGCTGGTCTGGACCGTTCTGCACGGTCAGCGAGATGCCCGTAGGCTGTAGCAACCGCGTCACGTTGGCCTTATGGGAGTCCAATGCATTCTTGAGGTGGGGGCCGACAACGAACGTCACGAGAGTGGTGAGGTACAGCTGCGACAGGAAATAGGTGTCTGAGCCCGTGATCTCGATACGGATGTGTCGCTCAGAAGACGCAGCAAACGCCAGGTCGATCAACACCCCTGGCGTCGGCAACGTCGTCGTCGCGAGAAGCGTCGTCGCGGAAGTAAACCCCGCGTTGTCGTCCTCGAAAATCGTCAGTGTCTCGATATTGTGATTCGCCGGGATGATGAGCCGATCCAGACCCGTTACGAAGTCTGACCCCAGGTCAACATCGATCGTCGGATCCGTCACAGACGCAGACCACTTGAAAAGCGTACTGGATCGATCGTCGATCAGATTATCGACCGGGAAGTCCGTGTCGGCCGTGTCCGAGACGGTAATCGCAGAGGCGCCTACGTCTCGCGCCGCGTGGACCCACGAATATCGAGGGGCTCGAAATGCCATTATGCGGGCCTCAAAATGCCGTCAGGTCCAACGGTGAACCGGCCGGTGGGTGCCCCGGTGTAGGATCCTGTACCCGTCGTCCCGGAGGTATCCCTGACCAGTCGAGACCCACCCCCCGGTAGCCGGATGCGCGTCCCCCCCTGCGAGAGCGTGGCGCCGCCACCGAGTGCCTGCGAAACAGCCGCAGCACGTCCGATCGAATCTGCGAGCAGGTCAAACTCACGCGACGTGATGCGCGCCTGTGAGGCAGAGCGCTGGAGCCCGCTGGTTGCGATAGAGAGTCCGCTATTGAGATCAATGGTCGATGCGGCTACATCGGTGATCGACTCGCCGAGGGTATCCATTTCGGTTGATGTCTCTTCGGCTGCCTCTCCGAGATCGCCCATACCAGATCGGAGCGACGCGATACGGTCTCGCAGAGCGGTCATCTTTGAGGTCGCGATCTCTTCGAGTCGTGCGAATTCAGCCGTAGCCCCACCCGTAGTAACGCGGACCGCCTCTAGGTTCGACTGGATCTCAGCGAGTTCATTTTGCAACTGTGCCTCAGATACCTCTCCAAGCGAGGTCGCGAGTTTCTCCATTGCCGTCGCAGCCCCGGCGGACTGCTTCTCAAACTCTTTTAGCTCACTAGCTGCGCGTTTCGTCTGATCAGCCTGTAATCCCATCGAAGTCGCAGCATCACGGGCTGCATCGTTCAGGGCAGCATTTCGTAATGCCCCGGAAGCCAAGTCGACTTGCAGCTGCTTGACAGTGATCCCAAGTCGATCCGCGGTATCCTCGAGCGCGCGCATCGAGGTTTGCGTTCCTTCGGTTGCGGAAGTAGTACCCTCTAGAAATAGCCGGAGATCCACGACGAACGCGCCCATCGCTGCGAGCGCGTTTACGTAACCAAGCCCGAGAGACACGATACCATTCGCCAACTCTGCAACCGCTGGGGTGGCCTCTCCTATGTTGTCTTTCAGCTGGTCAATACCATCGATGAGTTCGCGATTCTTGATGAGACTGTCACCGACAGCCTCTTGCATATCTCCAAACACATTCTTGAGCTGAGCGACCTTCCCAGAGAATGTTTCGGCAGCCGCCGCAGCACGACCGCCGAAGAGATTTGTCACACCGTTGACTACGCTTTCGAGTCTCTCGCTTGATTTTGCCGCGCCCTCTAAGACGATACCGTAACGTGCGATTGCACTTTCCGTACCTGCAAATTTCCTCGCGAGAAGGTTTGCGGCAGACACCAAGTCAATGCCCTGCGCGGCAGCTAAGTCCGCAGAGGCAATCGTTAGAGCCTTGATGGCTGCTTCTTCGTTCGTGAACGATGCGATCCGTGATTGCGCCTTGATGATGGCCTCATCGCCGAACGTCGTTGTGCGCTGTAGCTCAACGGCCTGAGCGGAGAGCGACTTTACAACTCGATCTGTACCCTCTCCGAGCGTTTCAAGCGCACTGGTAAGCGCCCGGATCGCGTCTTCCTGGTCGGTGGCTGCTTTGACGACATCGGCTACGGCACGTCCGAATTTTCGGAGCGCGAGAACCGCTCCTGTGAACGCCGCGATCTGACCCAAAGTAAGGGTTTTGATACTGGCACCGAGAGATCGAAATCCCTTCCTGACAGTCTCGATCCCTCGCGTAGCCCCCTTGGGATCCGCATCGAGTACGACTTTGACTTTCGGATCTCGAGCCACGCCATTACCATCCGACTAGTTGAATGTCAGTTTGAACTCACTACCCGGAGAAGTGTCAGTCGCTTTCGCTCCGGAGAGTTCTGCGACCATCGCCGATCCGATCCGATCGTACTTGACTCCCTTGCTCTGGAGGTTGTTGAGTTCGATCTTCACGCCATTGATGATGCCTGTTGTCGCAGGCGTCCCGAGCTGGAAGGATAGATCTTCCGTCGGAGCAGCCGTTGAGATAGTCTTCTGATACTCGAAATCAGAATCCGCATCGTTTAGGTACAGGCGACCATCTGCCGTGAAGATACGCCGCGTCTGCGACTGACGAATGCCCGTCGACTCGACATTGGAATCACCAAACTCGGCAACCTCATTACTGACGTTGACAGTAAGCGTCTCGAAGCCGCGCACCTCTCCCCACGTGAAGGCGACGCCCTCGACGGTAGGTGCAGAGAGCGATGCCTGCGATCCGTAGTCGAATGTCGGGAACGTCACGCCATCGGCGAAGTCGGTTGCCGGGTCGTGCTTCCCAACCTTGAAGTTCGCGGTCAGAAGACCATTGCCGCCAGGCGTGAAGACCATCGACGCGGTATCCACGAGGCAATCGGTGAAGACGAACGAAAGGTCTCCGATCCAAATCTTGACCGTCGAGTAGATAGTGCCGCCTCCTGAGCTTGCCGCGAAGCGAGGCGTGTACTCAACCGCCGGCGCGCTCCCGTTGGCCACGATGAGCCCGAGCGAATAGAGAATCGCGTGAATCCCCTTGTGGGCCGTGGCAAGCGATGCCTCGCCCGCCGAGGGCGTTGCATCCACACCGTTGCCCTGGAGCGGGAAGGTGACCGAGAACCCCTCGACACTCGCGCGCTGGAAGCTGTCAGCCTGCTCCGTATACGATCCAGCCACAGCAGCGACTTCGCGAAAGATCGGGACAATCTGCGGGATGCTGATCCCAGACTCGGCATCGCCGCTCCCCTTGTCACCGAGCACCGCGCCATCGGTTGCCGCAACGTTCGTCGCGAGCGCCGCAATCGTGGAGTTGGGTGTCCCAAACGCCGACTGCACATCGACTGCCATCCCGATTGTAAATGCTTGGTCTGCCATCGCTTACCCCCTACACCGGGTCCAGTAATACGGACGCGGTAAATGAAAAGGAAATCACGTTGCCCTCGCGCTCCCCATCGGAGATCTCGGGCTCTGTGTCCGGCTCTAGATCGAACACCCCTGCGGCTACCTGCCACGTACTCTTTTCGAGCAGAGAATCAGTCGCGTAGCTCATCGTGACGTGCAAGAATGATTCTTCGTCGGCTAGGCTCGACACGTAGTGGTGGATCGAGACGACCACCGAGGCCCTTGGGTACGAGACCGTTGCGCGCGGCCAATCCTCGCTTGGCTTGACCTGCACCTGGTAGCGCGCGGTCCCTGGTGTGATCCGGAAGTCATCGCCGTAGTTGCTCGTGGCCTGCGTGATCGTCGCGCCGCTGGCCGTGGCAATCGCTGCGACCATCGTCTTGACAGATCCGTAGAGGGTCTCAAACGGGGTCGGCATCAGAAAACCTCTTCCGTCGAGATGTCGAGCGTGCCGTACACGATCGAATCCTCTGGGTTACTGATCGTGACACCGGCCTCTGCAGTCACATCGTTGACCAACCCACCGAGCGTCACGTCGGAGAAGATCGCATCTCGAATCGCCTCGATCCGAGCGTCCATCGTCTCGCGCGAGATCGCGAATGCCGCGAGGACCACCTGACCGTTTACGCGGCGGCGCTGCTGCTTGAAGGCGAGCCGCTCGGGATCATCTTCTGCGAACAGAATAACCGCGTGAGGGAGCTGATCCTTGGGGACCGTCTCAATGGACTCCGGATCGGATGAGATCGTGACGGCCTCGCCTCCGGTCGTGTAGGCCGCGGTAACGATCGTCTCTACCGCCTCGCGGATGGCTCCAATTCGGCTCATAGACCCGCCTCGCGCTTCCACTGCTCCACGACGATGTCTTCAATCATGGGCGAAACTTCTTCCAGTGCGGGAGCCAGGTACGCCCTACGCGGGAAGGGCGGAATGCCGAACTCGTGGACACCTGCGTATACCTTGTCGCTACCGACCGCTGCGCGGCGGGGGCCGGGCCCCATGTTGACGCGGATGCTACCGACGATCCCAGCACCACCATTGCGAGAGGAAAGCCGGTCCGCCAGAGGCGGACTCGCGTGCTTCCCACGACCGCGCCCGTGCACGATCTGATTCTCTGCGGCATCTTTCTGAATCCGGAGCGCAATCTCACGGAGCGACTTCTGTGTGATCCGGGTGTTCTGCTTTGGATCCATCCTGCCAAGCTGCTTTAGCAGCGGCTCGAGCCCGACGATCCGTGCACGGATGATGGCCACCATTACACGAACATCCTCCGATAGGGCGTCATCGCCGGGATGATGTCTCGCTCCCAGATCTCCTTGTCGTAGGTCGCAGACGCAGCCGGCTCGACACCCTTCGAAGAGAGCCCGCGCCACCCCTTCCCGCTCTGCACGGTCTCGAAGTAGCGAACGGTCACCATCGCAGTCGCAGCTTGCTGGAGCGATGCGGGCACCGCCTCCCAGCCGTGGGTGTAGGTCACTGTCACGATCCGACGCCCACGAGACCAGGCAACCGGATCCCCACCGGAGATTCGCACGATCTGGCCGATCTCCATGTCGCGTTCGGTAAATTCGAAGTCGGTTCCCTCGGCGAGCGCCGTACCCGCCTCCTCGAGCGAGGCCACCGAGACAATCGGATAGTGGTGCGTATGGACCGAGATCCCTCCATCGCTGTCGATCTTTTCACCCGTTGCGGTCGAGAGCACAATGGACCGGCTCATCCAATCCTGCATCTGGCGCGAGACCCCAGAAATCCATTCTGTGAGCACCGAGTCTCGGTCTGCGTCCGTTCCACTGATACCCGCGTCGAGCTTCACTATGGCGAGCGTCGTGAGCATGGTCGCGACGCCAGCCGATACCTCAACCTCGTACTCGCCAGAGAGGTTCATTGCGGAGCCAGACTCCGCCGTGATCCGCTGGTAGAGCGCGCCACCCGCTGCGATCGCAACCGCTCCCGTCACGGTCGCGAATCGCTCACCATCAGCGATCACGACCGAGATCCCGCTACCGCTGCCGTCTGATGCCGTGTTGAGGCTCACCGTGACGCTCCCGCCATCGGGAGGGTCTGTCAGCCGGAAGGTCGCACGCGTGAGTAGGTTCGCGACCGAGAAATAGGCCACCTGCAGCGGGATCACCGTAGGCGTGACGAAGCCCGTCAGGAGGCCAGGAACCGGAGGCGTTGAGCCGCGGTCACCCATCGTTTACCAGCGCGAGAGTGAAGATTGCTTCTATCTGTGGAATTGCAGCACCCTCTTTGTGATCTTCCCAATCGGCGCTGCGAGCGATGATCATCAAGCAATCTTCGCGCCGATCCAGATCGCTTTGCAGGCATCCCATAACTTCGAGATCTCTGGGCATATTGCTGGTATGACCAGGAGTGCCGACAAGGATCTCTGCAAAGCATTGATTGCTAACGCGAATCATCCGAAGCCCCATCAATTCACCTCATACTCGCCCGATAGGTTCATCGCCTCGGGCCCCGCGGAAAGGATCCGCTGCCAGAGCGACCCGCCCGCTGGGATGACGATCGTCCCAACACCCGTCGCGAATCGCTCACCTACGTCGACAGTGATCGTGATCTTGTTGGTCCCCGCACCACTCTGCGCCGTATTGAGTTCGACGACGACCGAGCCGGTTACCCCGGGATCCGTCAGCCGGAACCACGCGCGGCCCACGGTCTTCGCCGAGGCGAAGAAAGACACCTGGAGGGGGATCACCGCAGGGTCGAAGAACCCGACGAGCGATCCGGGCACAAACATCGTGGGGACGCGGTCTGCCAAGATCAGCCCTCTCGATCCAACCCACTGGATTCCATCCGATCGTGACCGGACTTTGCCTTGCGCTTCCTCGAAGCCTCGTCTTCCTTTCGCTTCTTCGCGGCTTCATCTTCCTTGAGAGCACCCTGTCGTCGCTGCGCGAGCTTCGGTGAGCGAGATGCCTGTCCCGCTGCGAGCCGCTCGGCCAGATCAGGAGAGGTCTGGTTTCTGAAATCAGCCGGGTTCCCTTCGCCCGATGCAAGCTTGCGGATGTTTGCCAGCCGCTCATCCGCCGTGCGATCTGGGAACGACGTCGCGAGCCTGCGGATCGCAAGGAGCCTCCGCCTGGTGTCGATATTTGCTGCCATAAAACCCTCCTTCGGAAAGCCCGCCCCCACCGAAGCGAGGGCGGGCATCCAGGTTGTTGCCGACTAGGCGACTGTCGCCAAGTCAGCCATTTGCTTCATGCCCACATCGTCGATGATGCGACCATCGACCCGCTCGTAGAACTTGAACTGAACGGTGTCCGTCGCGAAACCGACTTCGGTGCTCATCGAAGCGAAGATCCCGCCCTTTCGGACGAAGCCGTAGCTCCGAAGATCACCAAGGATCAGCTGTCCCGCGGCCAGCGGGACATGGTAGATCGGCCGGCCGAGAACCGTTCCGATCGCCTGCGGAGTCGAATCCGTGACCGGAGTCGGCGCGGCACTCGGAACCTTGAGCGTCGGCTGCCCGTTACCGTCCATCATGTTCGAGAGCAGCGTGCAGACCACCGTACCCGCCAGGAACGTCGAGCGCGGCTGGTAGTACTTGCCCAGGGCGAAGAAGAGCGTGTTGAGATCCTCGTAGATCAAAACCGTCGTCGTCGCCTCATCCACGTTTCCGCCCGCAATGGCTTCTGTGAGGTTCGGCGCATTGCCATCGGTGGTGCAGATTTGAGTGTCTTCTGCAACACCGATCCCCTCTCCAGCACGCGATCCGTAGAGGCTCATCAGATTGAAAGCCGAATCCATGAGCATCTCTTCCGACGCGATCATGCGAACGCCGATCTTGTGGAGGATCAGCATTTCGCTCGCAAGCGTCGGTTCGCCCTGGGCACCCGATGCGCCCTCAGCGATGGTGTCTGCCGTCACGGCCCCGGCTGTCGGGACTCGCAGCGTCAAACCGTCCGTGGTGAAGTTGAAGCACAGCGGAGCGATGACCGCCGTTGCTCCTCGAGCGATCTCGACGAGATGCGCGTAGGACTGCGGAAGCAGGTGCCCACCCGTACCACTCGCGATCGCCGTCGGATCGGAAGCATCCAAGGCGCCTCCGAGCGTCGTCGCCCGGATGCCGAGGATTTCGTTGCTCTTCGCCTCGGACATCCGCATGTTGACGATATCGTGCTGGAGATACGCACGAAGCCACGTCGCGTTCCAGTGGTCGAGGTCCGCCGTCCGGCACTCCTTCATGTGGGGCTCTGCGCGGTACAGGCTGCGATAGAGTCCGTCTGTCGGCTGATACCGCGAGACGATCGGGCCTTCCGATCGATCTCGGCCCACCGGGCCGTCTTTCGCGATCGAAGCCACCTTGCTTCGATCGGGCGTCTCGGCGAGCAAGGCAATCTGCTCTTCGATGCCCTTGATGAGACCCTTCTCACGCTTTTCGAGAACTGCGTTGAAAAGCGCTGCAACGGGCGCAAGTACGCGCTCGTCGGCTTGCTTCTGCGTTACGTCGTCTACCGATTCATTGTCGTCCATGGGAAATTCTCCCGGTACGCTGGTCTAGTATGACCTGCGTCATGTCTTTGATCCGCTTCTCGTAGTCATCCAACGATTTCGATAGGAGTCCTACGAGAGCATCGACGGGAGCCGAACTCAGCAGATCGGCCACGTCCAGGGTGAGCCGTGAGGGCGTAGGCCCAACTGGCTCTTGCACAGGCGCACTTGCAGCGACCTCTGCAACTACCGGAGCGTCAGCACACTCCGGTGAATCCTCCCGCTGTTTGATCTCTTCGATCGCACCAGCAGGGAGGAAGAACTTTCGACCGTGGATTTCCACGGCCTCAAAATCATCTACCGACGCATCGGAGTCGTCCACCGCCGCGTTGAGCAGATCCGCAGTATCAGCACCCGCATCGCGGCACTGCTTCACGCTCACACGGAGATCCGCCAACAACGCTGCGACCTTTCCATTGAGGAAGTCTTGCTCCGCGTCTGTCGCCATTGAGCGCCAGAATGTGGACACATCACCGCTCGTTTCTTGCGAACGCCCGATGAGCGCCTTCGGGTCAGCTCCCAGCGCAACGATTGAACCCTCCATGGCCTTCCAATGCGTGAAGAAGAGGCCCATTCGCTTGCGCCAGCTCTTCTCAGACTCTCCATTGACAAAGGCAGGGTGATCGGAGGGCAGGTTCACGCGCCGAACCGGCGGCTTCCCATCGACCTCATCCCAGCGGATAGAAACACCAGTGATATGGCCCTGGTTGATCATGTACGCGATATCTCGGCGCACCTCCGATAGTTGCCCAACACCCCCCATTTCGATCTGCCCAACGGCACGTAGCCGCGGAGGTGAATCGGTGAGGATCTTCTCGGCCTCGATGACAGATCCAGCCGTAGCCGTCGGATCGTTGAAGTGAGAGATCAGCATCGGCATCCGCTTGGGGATCTGCCCACCAGCAATCGAGAGAATGTTTCCATCCGATGCCTCACCCTCGGTCGCGAGGGTCATCTTGAAACGCCCCGTTTCCATATCGACCGACTCGATACGCGCTACACGCTCTTGATGAGCCATCGCCTTGCCTCCCTTAGTTCCCGAGCCATTCGATGCCAGAATCCACATCGAATGAGGCAGTCGTACCAGTCACTGTGAACGTCACTTTTACGCGCCGGCTGAGGGGGAGCGTGCATACCTGGTCGACATCAGAAGCTGCTGTGACAGAAGAGCCGAGCAGTATCGCCGTCGTCGTTTCCGTCGTGACCGCCGAAGACGTGCAAAGGAGCACGTCACCCTGAGGCGTTACGTTGTAGACGGTGATGACGAGCGAAGCCGTCCCCACTTCCTCGGATGTAACCGTCGTCAGATAGGCAAACGTCGTCCCGACGTTGTTCAAGAGAAACGATTCTGCACCGCCAGCCGTCGAAACGGTATTCGCTTCGGTCACCAGATCACCGCGCCCCTTGATGCCCGCGAGAGCGGGAGCCGACAGTGTGAGCATGATGGCAATGAGTAGGACTGCGAATCGCTTCATTTCACTTTTCCTCCGGATCTTCAAAAACGGGCGTTACGAAACAGCGACAGTTGATTCGGTCCGCCGCATCTAGCGTAGAGTCGCCTGGGAAATCTGCGGTCGCACCGTTTGCCAACACAAAGGAATCATCCAGACCAACGACTTCGATCTCCGATGCAATGTGGCTATCGCGCACATGGTCATCTTGCGCATCATTCCACTGCTTCCACTCGACTACGCCAGATTGACGGAAGCCCTCTGTCTGCGCTTGTTGCGTAGCTGTCAGCAGCTCCGTCCGCGCAATCGTCAGGGAATTCCTACGGCGACCCTTGAAAACCTTGTTGACGCGGCGAGAAAATCCGTCAATCCCCTCCCCGAGCGAAGTCGCCTCTGCCAGTTCCTCTCGCAGGCGATCGATCGTCGTGCCGTTCACCTTGCGAGCCAGTTTGATATCCTGTTTTCGCAGACTTGAAATGATCTGCTTAGTCATTTCAAACTTACCCTTCATCTGCAGGCCGATCATCGCCTCCCTGGCTGAGGCGAGGTAGGCAGCCTTGCGCACTTTCCCGAGCTTGGTTTTGAAGACAGCATCCCAATCGAGGTTTTTCAGCAGATCCTCAGCGGATGCGGTTACCATGGCTCGATTCTTTTTGTGCAATAGTTCCAGAGCGACCTTTCGCTGCGCATCGAAGATTGATCGCATCTCGCGCTCAAACCTCGGCGTGTACGCCCGCTCCCGCGCGAGAACGCGCTTCCATTCGCGACCCGGAGTGAAGTACACATTGGATGCCAATCGCTTGCGTGGCTCGTCGTCGATGTCGGGCTCGTCGCCGAATGCATCGTCGTCATCCTCTGAAAATGAGGGCTCCGACTCTTCGCCCGTGTACGGAGAATCCGCGAAGCTGCCCACCGGGAGCTCACCCCACGGAGCACCTTCCGGGTCGCCTCCGCGATCTTCGATCACCTGCTGGATCGACTTAATCTTGAGAGTGAGATCCTGAGCCTCGCGCGCGAGTTCGTAGGTCTTGTCAACGGAAACAAAATCACCGAAATCGACAAAGAGACCTCCGTCGAAGTCTGGCGCCAGCTGGAGGCTGAGCGTCTCCGAGATCATCGTAGTAATCGGCGTGATGGTATGAAGATCAAACACGTATTGGTTGGTTTCAGCGCTAGAGCGGTCACCACTCACTACTTGCCCGAGAACAGAACGCGGTACACCGAAGCCCATCAACTGTTCGTCGCGCCAATGATCGAGTAGTGGCACGATATCCGCGCCAGACTGAAGCATGAACTGAATGAGATCGTATCCAGGCGGCAGAATAAACGGGATACCCGTTTGCGACCCGGAGCGTGAGGAATATTTCCTGCGCCACACCGCGTAGAAGCGCTCTCTCTCAACGTCGCTTGCGAAAGGAACTGCATCGGGTAGAGCCTTGAGCGCAGTCTTCGGCGTCGCGTCGCTTTCGTAGTGCCTCCGGAGGTGCTCGCCTGAAAACTTGAGCGAGTCGGCCGTGATGCCTGCGGGTCCCAAGTATCCCTCGCTGCCGAAGATATTCTCTGGGTCCGGAAAGTAGAATCTCACCACATCACGTGAATTCAAGAATTGCTCTCGCCCATACGCGTCTCGGATGCCGTACTGTGATACGGAGCCCCTCGAAACAACCGGCCAAATATTGACCGGCGGGACCGGATGGAGTTCGATCGGGACGCCGAGCCTCGAACCCACCTTGAGCCAGTACGCCTCCCCAACGGTGAGAATGTGCTGCGCGGTCAGCCGCATCATCTGCGAGCGCGATAGATTCGGATGTGGCCTGTCGAGTAAGACCTTTAGCGGATGATCGTCAAGTTCCTCGTCCACCAACGTGCCATTCGAGTCTCGGCGTGACATTTTGACGAGCGGCTCGAGCGAGGCGATCCGGTTGGCAATCGCCCGCGTCGCCATATCCGCCACACCCTTGGATTCTCGCAGCAATGCCTCGTGCGTCGGCTGCGCTCCGATACCCGGTCCGAAAGACGCCGAAAAGAACGGCTGAAAGTCCATCGCCGAAGGAACGGCACGCTTCTTGCCGGAGATCCATCCACCTACGCGCTCACGGACTGCGGCTAGCATCAAGCGCTCGCCTCCGACATGCTCAGCGCGTCATTCCAGCTCACGAGCGGAGTCTGCGGAAACAACTCCGTCAGCGCGAAGACCATCGCATCCGCGCGGTTCGGAGAGCCGCTGCCCTCGTACACGTCCGGAGTGAACTGCGTAATCTCATCCTCAAGTTCTGGGAAGCTCCCAACGTGGATGACCTCGCCGCGCTCGTACATCGCGCCGATGGGCTCGAAGCGCAGGTGCTTGGCCTTGGATGCCCAGACGCGCTTGGTCCGTACACGCACTCCAAGCTTCTCCATCGCATGATTGAGCACCGTTGGCACCATGTCGCCGCCGTAGTTCGCTTCCCAGACGATGCAGTCGGCGTTAAATTCGAGCGCCGTCTCAATCGTTCGCCTGGACCAGCCGTCCGGTCCGAGTCTACAGGTTCGGTCGGCGAGAACAGCCGCGAGGCCGTCAGCTGTTCTCGCCGACGCGTTGATGCCGCAGGCGTCGCCCCCACCGCCAAAGGGGTCGACGCCTACGACCACGCGCGCACAGTCTGGAGGCGCGACTGAGCGCTGCGATTCGATCATGTCAATGGTCACGATGGCGCCCTCTACGTCAGGGAGGATCTCGCCCTCGAGTTCCTGTCGCCCGAGGCGCGTGCCCGAGTAGCGGGCTTCCATCGCGCGCACGTAGGACGGAGCCAGGTTGCTGCGGTTGTCGTACATCGTCGCCCGGGTGACCACGCAATCAGGCCGCTTCACGAGCTGCGCGACAAGGCGCTTGCGCTTCGGGGTCGTGGTGCAGAGGATGCGCGGATCGGGGCCGCTGCGGATACGCTGCTCAGCCAGGGCGAAGGCTTCATCGAGTGGGATGGCCTCTGGCTTCCATGCGTCGACCTCGTCGAACCATGCGCCGTCTCCAGCGGGACCACGAAATCGCTCGGCCTTCTGCGCGGCGAACAGCTGGATCTTGGCCCGGTTGTGGGTGAGTAGGTACGGGTCATCCTTGCTCATACGGATCTCAGGCCGCTGGTGCCGGGGCCAGACGCCCATCAGCCCAGGCGCTTGCTCTGATCCCTGGACCATCGTCCTCATCGTATCGACCCAGGTCGGTCCCGCGATGTTGACCGTGCGCCAGATACCGCGGTCGATGCGATCTCGGACGAGTTGCGCGCCTGTGTAGGTCTTGCCGCTACCGGCGCCCCACTGCATGACCCAGATAAACCAGTTGCCGGGTGGCTCGAGTTGATGCGGGAGCGGACACCACAGGGATGCAAGCTCATGCTGCTCCGTTACCGTTAGGCTTTGCAGGAACGCCCGCCTCTTCTCCGGTGGTGAGGAAGCGATCGAGCGCAGTTTCGAGCGCAGACTCGTTGAGTCCGTGGAGGTCGATGTCATGCCGCTGCACGGCGGGCAACGCCCGTTCCCAGACGAGCCGACACGCCCAGGGTTTGCCGCGCAGGTGGGCGCGCCAGACGGGTTCCACGAGATCTTCGGGGTTCTCGCGCCCGCGCTCTTCGAGCGCCTTGAGCGCCGCGTTCTGCAACGTCCATTGGTTTTTGCCGGTCCGATTGTGGCCCGGCTCGCCAGCACGCTGCGGCCGTAGATTTGCGAGACTCTTCGCGCTGGGTCTCCGCCGGGTCGTCATGATCTGGCCTTGAGCACACGAGCCCCCCTAGGGATTCTGGGGATTGACTACCACATATAGTGGTTTGGCGTCAATGCCCACTAGATCTTGTGGTGTGGTAGATTAGACTCGCAAAGGAAAGCCCCCCCAGCCCGAATGGAGGTACAGGCTGGAGGGGCGAGGTTGGTCATGCCAGGTCAGGTGGCATCGTAGTGGACTCGAGGCG
>Ga0326597_10005166_pt1 | contig 18173 bp, 13 predicted proteins | sample RVTome_12_FD_203789 | JGI IMG/M metagenome (GOLD analysis project Ga0326597, IMG submission 203789) | Soil microbial communities from uranium-contaminated site in the Upper Colorado River Basin, Wyoming, United States - RVT100D185 | ecosystem: Environmental > Terrestrial > Soil > Contaminated >... | reverse complement strand
CCGGGCCATGGTCAGCCAACTCACACCGCCGATGGCCAGCAGCAACACCAGAAGGTCGACGAACTTCGATTGGCCTCCGAACATGGCCGTGAGCGGCCGGGTAAGCGCGACTTTCAACAGGATCGCCATGAGGATGTACGGCAGGCCGTAGAGCACGTCGACGATTCGCATCATAACGCTGTCCACGAGACCGCCCCACAGGGCTGCGACCGCGCCCCACGCCGTTCCAACGACAACGGCCATGGCGGCCGCGGCGACGCCGATTGCGAAGCTCACCACGAAAGCCGGCAGAATGCGGTACAAAACGCTGCGGCCCAGGTCGTCGTGGCCCAACCACGACGTGGCCGCGTAGGCCGCGCGTTCCAGCACGTGCGGCTTGGTCACTGCCGGATCGATTCTTCCGCGTTCAACGCGATCGGCAGCGGACGACCCGCGAGCTTTAGCTCGCGCGGACCTGCGCCCGGCCTCCATAAAGCGCCTGATAGGCACGATCGGTGCCGCCGACGGCGGCCTGCGCACGGCTATGTCCGTGCCCTGGACGTTGTACCACCGCGCGGAGAATGGCAGCGTCGCCAGACTCGCCCCGGTCAGCAGCAACAACACCGCCAGGCTCGCGAGGGCCAGCGGCTTGCGTCGCATCCGCCGCCACGGTTCGCGCCGCTTACGGGCGCCTTGGGCTTCGGCCGGCATCACAGGGCGTCCTTGATTCGCGGATCGAACCAGGCGTACAACACGTCGATCACCACGTTCATCGCCACGAGCAACACCGCGAAGACCAATACCGTGCTCATGACCAGGCCCGCGTCCAGGTTTAGGGCCGCGTTCACGAAGTGCTGGCCGATGCCCGGCACTCCGTACACTTTTTCCACCACGAACGATCCGGTCATCGCCTGGGCGCAGGCCGGGCCGAGAAAGCTCAGAATCGGCAGGAACGCCACGCGCAGCGCGTGGTCCCAGATTACGCGCCGCGGCGCCAGTCCTTTCGCCAATGCCGTCCGAATGAAATCGCTTCCGAGAACGTCCAGCATGGCCACGCGCGTAAGTCGCGCCACGTACGCCGTAAACGGCAGGGCGAGCGTCAGCGCCGGAAGAGGCAGGTGGGCGAGCGTTCCCCACCCACCGACGGGCGCGACCTTCAAGTACATGGCGAAGACGATAAGGAGAAACGACCCCGTAACGAAGGCCGGCAGAGAAACACCCAACAAGACCAACGCCCCCGTAGTGACGTCGAACCAGCCGTTGCGGCCCACCGCGCCGAACACGCCGGCCGGCACGCCGGCCACCACGGCGATGAGGATCGCCGACAAGCCGATCATTACCGAAACCGGTAGCGCGTCGGCGATGATCTGGTTGCACGTCCAGTCGTTGTAGGTAAACGTCGGGCCGAAATCCAGCCGCGCCAGGCCCGCCACAAAACCCGTGAAATACAGCCAGTTGTTGTCCATGTTGTAGCGTATGCGCAGGGCCCGTTCCGCCTCCGCAGGAATGTTTCGCGGGCCCTGGCGCAGCGGATTTCCCGGGATCGAGATGGCCATTACGAACGTGAGGGCATAAACGCAGAAAATGGTGACTACGCCCAGGACGCATCTGCGCACAACGAGCACGATCATCGTTCCACCCGAAGGTCCTTGAATGAGAACCTCAGCCGCGGGTTCGCATGAAGACCCTTAACGTATGGTTTCACCGCGATCGGAATGGAATAGTGCAGCACGGTAAGTAAGGGCAGGTCTTCTTCGACTATGATTTTCTCCGCCTGCGCCAGAAGCCGTAAGCGCCGCGGCGGTTCACGGCAATCACGTGCCTGCGCGACAAGGGCATCGTACCGCGGGTTGCTGTAGCCGCTGTCGTTGTTCCCGTTTCCGGTGACGAGGCAGTCCAAAAAAGTGGTCGGATCGGCGTAGTCCCCGAACCAGTTGCCGCGCGCAATCATGTACTGCAAATTCGCCTTGTCGTGTGCAAACGTCTTGCTCTCCTTGAAGCGGATGTCCACCCGGACCCCCAGCGTCTGCTCCCACGTCGCGGCCGCCGCCTGACACACGCGCTGGTCGCTCGGCAGGCAGAGCAGATCGACCGGCGGAATGTCCGCGCCCCCCGCGTGTCCGGAATCTGCCAGCAGCCGCGCGGCCCGAGTTACGTCGCGAACCACGCCTTCCGGTGGGTCGTAACCCTCAATCGCACCGCGCGGAACGAGTGAGCGCGCCACCCGATCTCCGCGCTGGAGCACCTCTGCAACGATCGCCTCCCGGTCCATCGCCAGCGCAAAGGCCTTGCGGACGCGGGCATCGACGAACGGGTTGACTCGATCCAGCACCGCGTCACTCACGCAATTGAAGTTGAAGTAAAAAGTCGCAAGAGCGTTGCAGAAGCGAAAGTCCGGCCGCTTGCCCGTGCGCGCCAAACGGGCAATCTCGTGGTCATAGGGCACGTCAATGCCCGGCAGGAAATCCACGTCACCCGCTTCGTATGCCATCAGCGCCGAGCTCGGATGCTCAAACACCACCATGTCCACGGTCCGGCACGCGATTCTCAATGCCTCCCGATAATAGGGGTTCACTTCGAGCCGGGCGCGGCGCTTGAACCGCCAGGACGCCATCCGAAACGGCCCGTTCGTTACGAGCCCGGCGTACCCCTGGCGCCGGCAGTCGGGTTTGGTCCATTGGGGATCGTACACGACAAGCCCCTCGGCCGTCAGCGGTACGCCGCGACTTGTCTCGCGCAGCAGTTCAACGCTCTCATGGCAGGGCAAAAAAGTGGGAAACGCCGTCAGGTCCAGAAAATACGGGCACGGCCGTTTGAGTTCGACCGCCAAAGTACGGCCGTCGATGGCCCGCACGCCGACCGCGCTGAAACGATCATCCATTTGCGCGGCGTGTTGCCTTAATGTCCGTTCATGAACGGCCCGCCAATCCACCTCCAGCTCGCCGAGCTGTTTCGCAAGTCGGTCAAACGTCGCATCTGCGGTTGCGGCGCGGGCGTCGGGCACGCCGGCCGCGGGCAATATTCTTCCCACCGGCGGGTGCGCTGCAACGGCCCGGGCCTGCGCGGCGTCGATCGCCCAGCCTTGGCTGAGCCGTAGCAGCCCCGTAAGCAGCGCGACGCGTTCGAGCCGCCATTCCACGTATTCCGCGGCTCCCGCGATGTGATCTGTGAACAAGAACAGGTAGTCCGCGGCCGTGCCCGGCTCCATCGCCCGGCGCCAACCACGCACGAAGTCCCTCGCGTTAACGGGATCGCCGTTGGACCAGCGCGCGTCTCGGCGTATGGAAAACGTGTGAGTCAGTCCATCGTCCGTAACGCGGGGGGGAAGCATCGCGGCCCCCGCGACCGGCCGCGTCGTTTCCGGGTGTGAAACCGTCAGTCCTTCCCAAAGGTTGAGCGCAATGCGAAAATCTTGCAGCCAACTCATGCGCGCCGGATCGAGCGTGTGAATTCCCGATGGATTGACGTACGTGAAGTCCGCACGCGGAGACCGTTCCGCCACGGAGTAGATGAAGAGCAGTCCCGTCAGAAGGGCCCCGCAGACTAGCAGGATCCTGTAAATCATGGCCGTCTGAACACAGGGCGCGCACGATGCGCAATGTATCGTGCGGGAGCCCCTACGGTGCCCCAATCGGGACGTTCCACGGCGCGGCGTTCAAGGGGCCGCCGCTTTGCGTCGTCGGATGCCCCACCCACCGATACGCCTCCTGCAAGACCGCTTCTAGGCGGTCGTGTCCGCCGTCGCGGAGTTCGCCGCGTATGTCGCCGCCGCTTCCGCGGCCGACCAGCAACTCCAGCAATGCCTCCGCGCCGTCGAGCCGCCGTTCGATCGCATCCATTTCCTCAAACGACAACTCCTCCGCAGTATATCGCTCGGCATCCATTCGCAGAAACACCGCCAGACGCCGCGCCAGTTCGACCTTTTGTGGCTGCGCTAAAGACTCGATGACTCCCTTCTTTCTGAAAAAGTCAAAGGCGTCGATCTCGGCCCGGTCCACGTACACGGCCGGACCACGCCGATGGCTCAATCTGATGTCGAAAACGGCCATGAAAGCATCGAACACCACGACAGCTTTGGACGGATAGCTGAGCGCCAGATAGAACTGCGACAACACCTCAGGGCTCGATTCGACCTCTCCGGCCGACCGGAGCGCGTCTACCGTGCGGGCGAGTTTCGCCTCCTCCGCGGCGATCGCGTCCTGTATGGACGCCAACCCCCGCGCACACAAGAGCCGCGTGACGGGCTCGGATGATTTCAACCCGGCGAGGAATGCCGCGTGGGCCTCTGCGGTCTCCATGTCGACCAGCGCGCGGGCCAACGCGTGGGACACCGTTCCCTTGCCGCCCCCGCGGGCGATGCGGTCGACCGCCAGCTCCGCGGTCTTCTTGGCCAACGCCGCCCGAAACTGCGGCGTGTTGTTCTGGTTCTCATACTGAGCCTTCAGGCAAAGGCGAAATCGGTTGAACGATGCCAGAGGATTGTCGTCCACGCCCCCTTCGAGGATCTCAATCTCTCCTCCGACCCACCGCACAATGCGTGACTGGTCTCCTTCGTTTATCGTGGAAAGCACGCGAATCTGATCGATCACGGGATCGTTAGGACACACTTGCTGGGCCTGCGCCCATGCCGTGCATACCAAGACCACAACGCCCGTTCGCAGACCACCAACGCTCATCGATCTCAAACCGCAACTCCGTTAGCCGCGACTCCCGAACCGCAAGTACCAGGGGTAATCAGGGAGTCCGCGTGTTGGGCACGCTTGTCGGCAAGGATACGCTTTGGCAGCCGTTGCGGCGGGCCTCCGCGCCTACAAGGCCGGGATCACACCAGACCGTCCAAAAGCTAACTAAAGGTCCGGCGACGTGTCAAGTCTGCGCCTCGGAATGTGAACATCTTGCAGCCCATTGAAATCATCCTCCTATAGCTCAGATACACCTGTGGGACGGACTTCCTGCCTGCCGGCAAGCACGTCGAGTCCATCAGCCGGCCTTGCCGCAGGCACGATGACCGACCGCAAAGTCGGTCCCACGTGACTAAACAGTATTGCAACGGGCTGCCAGGCGTGCTCGCCGAGCAAGGACGCCGCGGTTGATTCAGGCCGTTGCCTATGCTGCGTGTCGACTCGCCCCGTGAAATCTCCGCGTCCATTACTCGTTGCACTCGCTTTGCATTTTGTTTGTCGTTGCTTTCCGCTCCGCCGGAATTTTTCGCCCAAGCGGAGGTGATGTCGGCGGCTGGCGTAGCAGAAACGCGCTGGTGCCACGCCGGGGCGCCTGTCGCGCGCGGCGTCCGGCGGGTCTCGCGCCGGCTTGCGTTAGGCGCAAGTTGTGGTGAATTGGGCATCGTTGCCCATTCCGTTAAACGTTGGGCTTCCAGCCCCCATATTCTCACACCAATTCATTTCGGCGAATCTCCCCCTTCGTCGAGATAACCTTTTGTATACAATGGTGTTATACGAATATTGCTCGGTGCGTTTCCGCGTAGTTGTTGACTGGCATGGAAAATGCTAAATTGTCCTTTGCAGGGTGCGGAGGATGAATCAGACCTAGGCTGCGGGAAACCAACTGATCCTCAGATGTTTCGAGGCGTTGGCGCGCTTCGAAATGGATAGGGATGTCGTTTCATCCTCACTGGCGGCCCGTTGAGTCTGAAAACCGGAGGTAGTTACGGTGGGGAGAATGACGCCTCCGGCACACAGGCTCGGCGGGTCGTCGTTTTTTCACCAGACCCTTTCCGAGTGCGGTTTTGCGGTTGGTTCATTCTGACGGTGTATGGCTTTCGAGGCGCTCGCGCAGCGCGGGCACCAGATAGATCGCACTTGTCCGTGGGATGGAAGCAAGCTCCCTGAGGCACACGTCAAGTTGCGTTTCGACGTCGGCATCCAGATCCACAAACAAGACCTGCTGGCTGCGAAGCGTACACAAGCCGCCGCCCGAACCTCCTAGATGCTCCTTCCGCACCGGAATTCCCAGTCGCCCAAACACCTCTAGCGCGATGTCAAGATGGGATAACGATGTGCTCACAATTCCGCGTTTTCAAGGGACCGAATCATCGCAGCCGATACTCACAACCTACCGAAGATAACGCGCCGACCGAGAATATACACAATGAGACTGGACAACCAAACGTTCGGTTCCGCACCTGTCCGTAAACCAGTGGCGGGCCGCAACGGCGACACCGCACCTGCGAGTACGCGGGCTGAGATGACCGTGGATGTTCACGCGCGGCTAGAAGGACTCGAAAGCCAACTAGGTGAGCTCAAGGTGCGTGTGCGGCAGGCCCAACAACTGGCCAGCCTGGGCACGGCGGCGGCGGTAATTGCGCACGAAGTAAACAACGCCTTGACTCCCATGCTCGCCTTTGCGCAGGCCGCGCTGGCCGAAGACGACTCTGCGCTGCAGCGTAAGGCATTGGAAACGACGGTCAAGAGCGTGCGGATGCTGGTGGCGATGTCGCAGCGCGTCTTGGAGATTGGTGCCGCGAAGCCGCCGAGCATCCGAACGGTCTACGTTCGCCAGGCCGCGCTAGACGCCATTGAAAGCCTATGCCGAGATCTGTCCAAGGACGGGATTCGACTGCTGCTCAACGTGGACGAGTCGGCCGCGGTCCGGGCAGACGAGCTGCAGCTTCGCCAGGTATTGTTCAACCTGTTTCTCAACGCGCGTGACGCCATGGCTTCGTCGCACAACGGGAGGCTGATCGTCAGCGCGAAGCCGGATGGCCAAGACGTATTGATAAGAGTCGGCGACACCGGCCCGGGAATCTCCGCCGGCACAATCGAACATATCTTCGACCCGCTCCACACTACGAAGGCCACGAGCGAGAAGACCTCGAAGCGCTGTGCGGGGCTGGGGCTCGCACTTTGCCGCGACCTGGTCGAGGAGAACGGCGGCACAATAAGCGTGGAAAGTGAGCCGGGCAGGGGATCGACCTTCACCATCCGGCTCCGGGCGGCGGTCTCGGCCACGGCACCGACGGCAACTCCGCGGCCGGCGTAACCACGCGCTGCAAATCACCTTGCGACGACCCGTTGCAGCCTGCTGGAAGAGTCTGTGCGACGGACTTCCGGCAGGCGGGCGGCACGGTCAACGACGTTGTTACGCGAAGGAACAGGTGTGGCGAAGCACTGACGTAGTAGTGGTATGGCGCGTCCCGCAAATTCAGACGACGCGATCCGCGGCCCGACCCGCAGATCTGGAAGGGTCGTTTCGCGGACTATTTCACTGGTTTGTCAACTGAGCTGGGGCAGCGTGCCTTCGCCGAGGTCGGGCTTGCGCTTGGGGTCAAACTCGACCGGGCGGGCCTTACCGACGTTCTCCCGGGGAGTGGCATCGGCGCCGTCGAGCAGGTCGGACACGGTGGCGCGCTCGATGGACTCTCCGCGAATCAGGGCGTTGGTCTCCTCTCCGGTAATGGTTTCGTGCTTGAGGAGGGCCTTGGCGACCGCGTCCACCTTATCGCGGTTCTCCGTGATCAGGCGCTTGACGCCGGCGTATGCCGTATCCACTATCCGCTTGACCTCATGGTCGATTGCTTCCGCGGTCTTGTCGGAGTAGGTCCGTCCACCCAATTCAAACATTCCGGGTTTTGCGTCGTCATCGCCGTAGTAGACAAATCCGACGGTCTCACCCATGCCCCATTCGCGCACCATGTTGCGGGCGATCTCGGTAGCCTGACGGATGTCGGACGCGGCGCCGCTGCTGATCTCGTTGAAAAACAGTTCTTCCGCGATCCTGCCCGCCAAAGCGACGTGTATGATGGCAAGCAAGTAGTTCTTGGTGTAGACCGTCCGATCGCGCTCCGGCAAAGCGAAGGTGGCCCCGCCCGCCTGCCCGCGTGGGATGATGCTGACCTTGTGGAGCGGGTCGGCGTGCTTTTCCAGCGCCTGAACGACCGCGTGGCCGGCCTCATGATAGGCGGTGAGCCGGCGGTCGCGCTCGTCGACGACGGCGCTCTTCTTGGCCCTCCCCCAGCGGACCTTGTCACGGGCCTCCTCCAGGTCCTCCTGTTCGACGAACTCTTTGCCGGCCATCGTGGCGATTAGCGCGGCCTCGTTGACGAGGGCGGCCAGCTCCGCCCCCGTGAACATAGGTGTGCCGCGGGCCGAGCGCCGCACGTCGATCGTGGGACCGAGCTTGATCTTGCGCAGGTGGACCTTGAGGATCTCGTAGCGGCCCTGCAAGTCGGGGTATGGCACAAAAACCTGGCGGTCAAAGCGGCCGGGACGGACGAGGGCCGGATCCAGCACGTCGGCCCTGTTGGTTGCGGCGACGACTATTATTTGGGTGTTGGAATCGAAACCGTCCATCTCGACGAGTATGGCGTTCAGCGTTTGTTCACGCTCGTCGTGCCCGCCGCCGCCGAAGCTCGTCCCGCGGCGGCGCCCCACCGCGTCTATCTCGTCGAGGAAGAGAATGCAGGGAGAATTCTCTTTCGCTTGTTTGAACAGGTCGCGGACGCGCGAGGCACCCACGCCGACGAACATCTCCACGAAGTCCGATCCGCTGATCGAGAAGAACGGAACGTCCGCCTCTCCGGCGATCGCCTTGGCGAGCAGCGTTTTACCACAGCCCGGGGGGCCCACCAGAAGCACGCCGCGCGGTATGCGTCCGCCGAGACGCTGAAACTTTTTGGGAGCCTTGAGAAACTCGATAATCTCCTGGACCTCGTCCTTGGCCTCGATGATGCCGGCCACGTCGTCAAAGGTTACGTTGGTATGCTCTTTGACTGACACGCGATGCCGGGAACGCCCGAACCCGCCCAGCATTCCGCCGGTGGCCCCGGCGCCGCGAATCTGGCGGTAAATCACGAACCAGATGAGGCCGAAGAAAAGTATCCACGGAAGCAGACTAACGAGCACCAGGAGGAACTGATTCGGCTTTTCATAGGTCACCTCGCCACCCTGGTCGCGGACGGCTTGGACCATTTTGTCGAGGAACGGACCGTCAATCGCTTCGGTGGGAAACGTGACGGAAAAGCGCAGGCCCGTTCCGGGAGGCTCGCCCTCGCGCTGACGGGTGCGCTGGCCCTCAATGACCCCACCCTCTTTTATCACGAGGCTCTTGATCTCCTTGTTTTTCACAAGGGTGTCGAACTTGGTGATCGAGATTTGGGCGGGCGGATCCAGCGTGCTGCTGAGAAGGGTCACCAGCAGAATAGCCATCCCGAACAGGATTACCCAGCTAATCAGGTTGCGCGACATCTTCATGCCGGGGCCCCCGGGCTTCTGCGATCCGGGCGGTTGCGATGGCGGTGGCGTATTGTTCTCCACGACGTTCCCGCTACTTAATTAAAGCAACAATTCATCTGCATTGCGGCGGCAGCTTACTGGATAATAATAGTGGGCTCACCATTCGGATTCCATCGCTTCGACGATGGACTCGGCGAGTCCGTCCATGGAGCGCGTCATGGCGTCTGAGAAAGTCTCTCCGAGCGGTGGAATGTAGCTGGTTTGAAACACAAATCTGGGCCTTTCGGTCAGAATCTCTCCGGTGCGCATGTCCTGCAAGCGGAACCTTACCACGGCGGTGGATCCAATCTCACGGGGCAAATCGGTGTCAAACTCATCGCCCAGCGTGATGTTCTTGACTCTGAGAATCTCTCCGGAAAGCAGGGCGTCCGCGGTGCGGCGGTCCGCGCAGCGGTAGGGCGTATCCATCTCGATTCTCTTGACTAGCGCTTCGGTCAGCCGAAACTCCAACTCGCGTCGAAACTCCTTGGAATGGAACATGTCAACATGAATGGTCTTTATATCGGTCCGAAAGGGGCGTTGCGTGCCGTAGCCGCATCCAGCCAAGACCATGCAGACGGCGGGCAGCGCGGCGCGCATGGCGAGGACCGGCAACGTCCGTAGATTACACGATCCGGCGGGACGGTGCAGGGGAAGAAACTGCGGGGAAGCGACGGCAACTTGCGAGGGGGCCCATGCACTCCGGGCGCGGCTGTCGAGCCCGCCCGCTTCATGCGTAGCGGACGATTCATCGCGCACACTATTCCCGCTGCGTGTCGAAGCCATCGAACTATCCACCTGCGGAGGCTGCCGATTCCTCTGCGCCGAGGAGGTCAAGGCGCTCTCGCGCCTTTACGGCCGCGAGGGTCCTCGGCCAATTCTCCACGACGGATCGATAGTAGTATATCGCGGAGCCGGCGTGCGCGGTTCGTTCATAATAAGATGCAATCGAGAATTCCTTTTCAGCGCGCTGCTGCGCGATGCCCTGGAGAATCCGGCCGATTCCTTCGCGATCGGCGCTTGCCGCGTAGCGCCCGCGATACTCGTGATAGCGCTCTTCGGCCTCGACGAGGGCGGCCTCGTCATACTCGATACCGCGGAAACCCGCCAGGACGGCGTCGGCCGAGCGGAGCAGCGCGGGCTGATGGTATCTGCTTCGCGGAAAGTCCTGTAGCAAGCGTGCGTATTCCATCTCCGCCAGGAGATGCTCGTTGCTGCGGTAAAAAAGGTGATCCGCCTTGGTCTTCATGGCATACTCGGCCCAGCCGGTTTCCGGATAATCCGCGGTTATGGTATCGAGTATCTGGAGGGCGAAGTCCGCGCCGGAAAGCACGCGCATTCCCAGAAACTTTCGCTTGGCACCGGCAAGGAACGCCTCCGCGATGACGAACTCCAGCCGGATCGCTTCCGAAGTGAGCTCCACTCCCTGAAAGCTCGTGAGGAACTCGCGCAGGACCTTGTGGGCTTTTACATAATCGCACCGGCCGACGAGCGCCTCGGCCTGGGCGATCAGCAATGCGGGGTAAACGGAGTCGGTTTCCCCGTAGCGCCGGATCGATTTCTTGATCGACTTGAGCGCGCTGCGGTGCTGCCCCGCGCTTATCTGCACGCTGATCGCGTGGAGATCTCCTTCGGCGGTGCCCACCGGGGGCGGCGGCGCTTCCATCCATTCGCCGGTTGCGGGGTCGAGCGTGAGAGTCCGCGTGCGGGCTTGCTGTGCGAAGGCGACGTCACCCGTCGCGATTCCCAGCAGGGCCGCCAGCAGTAACGATCGAGTCTTCTGGATGTGGTTCACCGTCATCGATTATTACTACGAGTGCTCCATTACACCTAAATCGACGAGTAATCCGAGCCGCGCCCGTAAGGAAGCGGTCAGACTGGTGGCCCACCTCCTCTGGAGGTGGGGGACCCGATGACACTAACAGCCAAGCGAAGCGTAGCTCATCGGCTCCCCCAGGTCCAAAGGACCTGGGCCACCCGCCGTACGATGCCGGGCATTCTATCCGCAAAGTCTAGCGGCAGGCAATCCGGTCAGTCGAATGAGCATATGGCAGGGATTTTACATGCCCTTACTGGTACAGCGCGACCGACTGGAAAGTCGGTCCCACATGAAATAATCGTTCGTGTCTAGCACTACAACGCCATAAATCTGAACCGCGGATGAACGCCTGCCTGCCGGCCGGCAGGCAGATGAACGCAAATAAGCTGAATCGCGGTGGGTGCGTTGCGCGATGGGCGAGGGGGCGCCGCGCACGAATGAGCGGATATGTCCTCCGGCCCGTACCTGCGAATCCGCGTTCATCCGCGTTTATCTGCGGTTTTCAGGCCGGTGCTTTTGGCGTTGTGGTACTTCTACGCTCGCTTGCCTGCGACGGTGATTCGAGAAAGCCCGTTGAAACGGGCTCAACGGAGCTGAGAACGGAAGCGACGTTAACACTACTACGCTAGAACGGTTCGCTTCTATTGAGGGCATGGGCGGAGTCTTGCGCTGAAGGGCGGGGTTTTCGTGCCGTTCCTCCGCCCCATCCGGGGCGGGACGTTCGGGGGCGTAAGGAGACCACGGGTTCCGCTGCGCTCCACCCGTGGCTACAGTCCTTTGCCCCTGTCGGGGCAAGGAAAAGGTAGCGTAGTAGTACTAAACACACACAAAGAATCTGAGCGAAGAGCTGTGATCGGTCCTGAGCGCACCCTACGCGCGGTTTGCGAACGGCGGAGTCTGCGGCTCACGATGATTCCGTGCATTCCGGCCGCGGCGTTGTCCGTGGCGGCGTGGACCTGTAGATTGGGCACGGAAATGGTTAGATCCCATCAAATAAAACCCCAGGCCGTGCGTGCTGCGTCCGGCGGACGGGAAGGCAAACGCAACGAGCGCGGGCGTAAGGGCGCCTCCCTGCGTGGCGCGGCATTGGCGATTTCGTGCGTGGTGTACCTTGCGCCGTTGGCGGCCTGTGGCAAGCCGAAGACGCGCTTCAAGCCCGCGCTACTGGCCACCGAAAACGACGTGCGCGAGTACATTCACACCGCACTCGAGCACGAGAGCGCGGACGTGCGCCGCGCCGCGGTGAACCAACTAGCGAAAGTGTGGCGCAGTCCGGGGCCGGTCAGGGAGGCGCTCGATCTGTCCGCACGGGCGGATTCCAACGACGCGGTGCGCTGTGCGGCAATACGCGCGCGCGCCCGGCAGGGAGATTCGGAGGCCGTCGGTACGATGCTGGCCGTCCTCGATCACCCCGCGTACAGGTCGGAGAATTGGTCGGCCAGCGCGAAGGTGCGGTGGGAGGCGACCGCCGCTCTGCTGGACATGGCAGCGGCGGGAGGGCTGAGCACCGAGATGAACGATGCGGTGGGCCAAACGGCGATGCGCCTGGTCTCCACGGATAAGTCGCGCGACGTGCGTCTCCTGGCAGCGAGAATCCTCGGATACTACGCGACCAATCCTTCGCTCGAGGCCCTGATCGGCGCGCTCCGACAGGACGACTTCGGCGTGGTCTATGAATCGGAACGGGCGTTGACGCGCCTGACGGGGCAGACTCATGACCACGATCCCGCGCAGTGGAGGGACTGGCTGGCGTCGGCGGATGACCCGTTCGCCAACGGCAGCGTAAACGGGGAAGCCCCCGATGATTCGCCTGAACGGTGGTGGTGGCCGTGGTGACTACATCAACGATTTCGGCAGCGGAGAATTCGTCGACGTGAGAGCTGTCAGGTTCGATAGGGTTCCCGCGTTCGTCCCGGACTATCCCGATCCGCAGCCGGCCGACGGGGAGTGCGTAGTCAAGGTCCACCTCGCCGGGATATGCGCAACCGATCTGCACCTCACGCGCGGGTACATGAAGTTCAAGGGCGTGTTGGGGCATGAGATGGTCGGGAGCGTGGTGTCCGGCCAGAAGGAGTGGCTCAACAAACGGGTGGTGTGCGAGATCAACTGCGTTTGCCGCAAATGTGAGATGTGCCTCGGTGGTTTGGCGACGCATTGCCTGCGCCGAACGGTCATGGGCATCGACGGCCGGGATGGCTGCTTCGCCGACCTCGTGGCGGTCCCGGCGCACAATCTCCATGCGGTTCCGGACACGTTGTCCGACGAGGACGCGGTTTTCGTCGAGCCGCTCGCGGCGGCGTATCAGGTTCTCGCGCAGTGCCAGATCGATCCGCGGATGAAGGTAAGCGTGGTCGGCACAGGGCGGCTGGGGCTTCTGGTCGTCCAGGCTCTGGCGACGACGGGGTGCAAGCTCACGGCCGTCGGCCGCAACGCGGCGAAGCTGATGATGTGCGAGAAGAAGGGCGTGCAAGGCATCCACGTCGACGAGTTGGTCGGCGGCCGGGACCGCGACGTGGTGGTCGAGTGCAGCGGCTCGCCCGCAGGGCTTGGTGTCGCGCTGCGGCTGGTGCGCCCGCGCGGGACGGTGGTGCTCAAGAGTACGTATGCGCTTGAAGGGCAGGCGGCGGCGATGCCGCGGGTGGAACGGTCCTCGGCACCGCCCGATCTTTCGCAGATTGTGATTAACGAAGTCAATCTGCTCGGCAGCCGTTGCGGTCCGTTCCCGGAGGCGATCAACGCGCTTGCCCGGCAGGCGGTGGAGGTGCGTTCGTTGATATCGCGGACGTATCCGATAGAGCGGGCGCTGGAGGCATTGAGTGCGGCCGCAGACCCGGCGAATATAAAGGTGCTGTTGAAGATAAACCCGCGGTGAGCGCCGCTATGATCGAGGACACGGCCAACGCAGCGATCGACGAGGAGAAGAACGACGCGATTGATTTCGACCTTCCCTGCGTCCACTGCGGCTACAACCTGCGGGGGCTCACCGTGGCGCACAACCGTCCGGAGTGCGGCACGCCGGCAGCACGCTCGGCCCGCAGCGTTTCCTAGGTATCGCGGTCTTATGGTGTGAGTTGTTTTGGGCCGAATTCCCGCAGGGCGTCGCTTGGGGCTTTAATAGGGCACCCCTTCGGCGTGAGTTTTGCGGTCCTCTGGACGAAGGACTCCAATTGGAAAGGAGCGCGCACAACAGCCACCGAGGCTGTCCCCGACTCTGACATGGACGCCGGTCGACGCTGCGCTCGCTGTGCGGCGGCTGAACCGATAGAATGCGATTGGATTGAAAACGGAGCGCCAACATGATTCACTATCATAGATTGGGCCATGTGCCGCCGAAGCATCACGTTACGCACCGCGAGAACGGCAAAATGCTCATGGAGCAGTGCATGACCAGGGTGGGATTCGACAGCACGTACAGCATATTGTATTACCGCACGCCGCCGACGGACGAGTGCGCGGTGCGGGCGATGGAATTGCCCGGCTTTTGCCCGATCGAGCCCATTGCGGAGCAGGCGCTGCATCGCCGGCACGTCCGCACGCAGGACCTTAAGCCTGGCGGTGATTTTCTCACCGGGCGCCGAACGCTGCTGACCAATGACGACGTGCGCGTCGGCGTGTGCAAGCCAGCCGAGCCCGCCGGCCACCACTGGTTCTCCAACGGCGAGGGCGACGAGTGCTGGTTCGCGTTCGAGGGCGGTGGAGCCATCGAGACAGTTTATGGCGTGCTGGAGTTTACGAAACACGACTACGTCATCATCCCGAAGGGGACGCCCTATCGGCTCCTACCCGAGTCGGACAAAGGCACGTTTCTCGTGTTCGAATCATCTACGTACATCGACGTGCCGAAACAGTTCCGCAACGAGTCCGGCCAGATCACTATGCATGCGCCATACTGCCACCGTGACTTTCGCGTTCCGACGGAGCTGTTGCGCTTCGACGGTGCAAAGCACGGCGACGCCCCGTACCCTTTGGTCGTCAAGCACGGCAACCGGCTGACCGTGCACGAGTTTGCGCACTTTCCGTGGGAAATCGTCGGATGGGACGGCATCGTGTACCCGGTTGCGTTCAACATCCATGATTATCAGCCGCGGACGTCGACCATCCACCTGCCGCCTACGACGCACATAACTTTTGCGGGCCGGGGATTCATCCTTTGCAGTTTCGTGCCGCGCAAAGTGGATTACTTCGAGCGCGGCGAGCACAAGGCCATACCTTGTCCCTATGGCCACGCCAGCGTGGACTGCGACGAGATTCTCTACTACGTGGAAGGCAACTTCACTTCACGCAAGGGCATCGAGCGCGAGTCGATCAGCCTGCACCCCATGGGCATTCCCCACGGGCCGCATCCGGGAACGTACGAAAGAAGCGTCGGAACGGGGCAGACCGGCGAGCTCGCGGTGATGTGTGACACGTTCAAACCGCTTCTCCTGACCGGCGTGGCCTCGTCCGTCGAGGACAAGGACTATCATTTCACCTGGGTCAAACGCGAGAACGAGGCGATGGAGACGAGCAAGTAAGAGTGGCCGTATCGCACCGCCGGGAGGAGTTGGGCAAGGTCTTTCAATCTTCCACGGTTCCTTTTTCGATTTGAACAGGCCCGGTGTCCTTGGGTGACGTGATGATTGGGATTGCGTCGGAGAGCCGCAGCAGAGTCGGCGCTTCCTCCGCGAAACGTTCGGCAATGAGTTTTTCTGCGCGTTCGACGCACCAAGCGCGTTCGGGCGAATCGGGCGCGGCCGGCATACCGTCGTGCCAGGCGCGAAGGACGTTGATCTCGACGAACGTGATCGCACGGACTGCGCCGGCGCGGTCTTCGGCATCGTCGAACCAAAGATCTGCCATTTCTTCGAGTTGCGTGAGCAGGGCGAGCGCCGTTACTTGTCCGCCGTGTGACGCGAGGATTTGGCAGCGCAGCAGCTTCCCAAAGAATACGTACGGCATGGCGGTCCGCTCCGGTTCGGAGAGGGCAAGGCCCAACGTTGCCAAGGCCCTTGATGGATCGGAATCGCGCGCCCGAAGGGAAGATTGCCAGAGGTTTGCGGCCGCGGCAACGTCCGGCCGGCTGTGCTCCAAGAGCGCTGCGAGGCGCGATCCGGCCCGCTGCGACGCCTCCAGCCCGGCTGCATCGTCCTGAAGCAAGAGTGCACGCAGTCCATGTGCGAAGGCGCCCAGCGTTGTCAATCGTTGACTGGTCGCTTCGAGCCACTCCTCCGGCGGCGGCGAATTAGCGCGTACGTCATCCAGCGCGGAATCGGCCCGAATCAGAACGGCGTCAACTCGGTCGAGGGCGTCCTGCACCTGCGCTTCGGTCACGGGGAGCTGCGAACTCGAGAAACCGAGGAGCTTCGCGGTACACGCAGGCTCAAGTTCGTGGGCGAGGACGATGTTCGCCGCGTGTAGCAGGAGGCTCGCACGCAACTGCGGATCGGTCGTTTCGCTCGCCTGCACGGCAAGCTCGTTTGCGCGTGATGCGGCCGATGAGGTACGGGCGGACTCGCCTTCGTGCCCTTTCAGCGGCGCCAGGCGCACGGACGGCACGTCGAAGACCGCGGCCGCCGAGCGCTGTTCACCTCGAGCTTCGTCGACGGCAGGTGCGCCGCCAGTGGAAAGCCCGATCGCCAGTGTCACCGCACCCGCGACGCTGCGCGCCAGGAACTCGATCATCTTGCGCATCCTACCCGCGATAGACCTTGGGATGAGTGGAATCTCGCCCTCATGCAGCTACTATTGTAGTCCATCATAAATAATGCATCTTCTCAAGACCGAGTCGGCCCCGTAAGGAAGCGGCGCTGCGCGGCCGAGCCACGTCCGCTCCCTCACGGTCGCGGCTCGGAAAAGCTGAGCCAAGGTCGCTCCCTCACCCTTGACATTGCTGCGCAACGTCAAGGGCAGGCGGTCGCGGCTCGGAAAAGCTGAGCCAAGGTCGCTCCCTCACGGTCGCGGCTCGGAAGAGCTGAGCCAAGGTCGCTCCCTCACGGTCGCGGCTCGGAAAAGGGAGGTCGCGGCTCGGAAAAGGGAGGTCGCGGCTCGGATAAGATGCAAACAGCGTGAGAAACCACACTATCGTCTCACCGCGGCCTCGCCTCTTGTAACGGACCTCACGGATCATTACGTCGCCACGCGCAAGTTGTAGCATTCGTTCTTCGACCGTCAACCGCGGCTTTGGCGCCGTGATCCGCGCGTTTGTGACATTAACAACAGGCATACGTTTTGTATAATCCGCCGGCAATGATTCAAGTCGCAGGTTTGTATAAGTCCTACGGCGCGACGCGGGCGGTGGACGGTGTCTCGTTCGACGTGGCGGTGGGAGAGACCTTTGGACTCTTGGGTCCGAACGGGGCGGGCAAGACCACGACAAGCCACCTGCTGGTCGGAGTTCTCGAGCCCGACGCCGGAGAGATCCGCATAAACGGTGCCTGCGACCCTACACGGCCAAACGTCAGAAGACAGGTCGGGCTCGCCCCGCAGTCATTGGCCGTGTATCCAGAACTGACCGCGCAAGAGAACCTCGACTTCTTCGGGCACGTGTACGGGGTGAGCGGTGCACTGCTTCGCGAGCGCGTTGCGTCGGCGCTGGAGCTCGTTCGCCTTACAGAACACCGTAACCGCAGCGTAAGTTCGTTCTCGGGGGGGATGCAACGGCGGCTGAACCTCGCGTGTGCGCTGATCCACGATCCGCCGGTATTGCTGCTGGACGAGCCGACCGTCGGAGTCGACCCGCAATCGCGCAATCACATCTTCGATAACATCGAGGCGCTCAAATCGAAGAAAACGACAATCCTCTACACGACCCACTACATGGAGGAAGCCCAGCGGCTTTGCGACCGAGTGGCCATCATGGACCGAGGTCGAATACTCGCGATGGACACGGTGGCCGGGCTGCTTGAAAAGCATGGAAATCCCTCTGCGCAACGGGTCGCGCCCAACTTGGAGACGGTCTTTCTCGGCCTCACCGGACACGGCCTGCGCGACTGAGCGGGCGTGGAGGTTTGAAGTTGCGGCGGGTGCGCTAATACTAGTACGCTAGAACGGTTCGCTTCTAATGAGGGCATGGGCGGAGTCTTGCGCTGAAGGGCGGGGTTTTCGTGCCGTTCCTCCGCCCCCTCCGATGTTGCCAAATGGCACACCGCGCGGGTTGGGACAGCCGC